>Ga0082335_1007458_pt1 | contig 13193 bp, 11 predicted proteins | sample Subgrocontami58m_FD_72375 | JGI IMG/M metagenome (GOLD analysis project Ga0082335, IMG submission 72375) | Subsurface groundwater microbial communities from S. Glens Falls, New York, USA - GMW37 contaminated, 5.8 m (SPADES assembly) (version 2) ...
CCCGTCGTCAGGAACCCCTCGAACGTATCACGCCCAGATGGACGCCGCAGGAAGACGTAGTACGTCCCCGGCCCCTTCAGGCACCGCTCCGCGGGCGACATGGGCCACAGGCGCGGCGACTTCAGCGACGCCTTCACCTTCAGGTACGCCTCCGCGCTCCCGTCCGGCTCCCGCACGACGACGTCGGCCCCCGCCGTCCGGCGGCTGGTCGGCACCGCCACCAGCCCGCGCGCGGTCAGCTCCGCGACGACGAACCGCGCGCCGATGTCGTTGATCTGGAACGTGCTCGGCTTCCGCGACGGCTTCCGCCCGCCCTCGCGGCGCCGCGCCTGAGCGGGGCCGAGCAGCGCGTTGTCTATCAGCCGCACCCTGTCGCCGATGCGCACCGCCAGGCTCATCAGCGCCGCGCCCTCGACGCGCTCCAGCTCCGCCAGCGTGTCCGGGTGCGCCACGCTCACGTAGTCGAGGCGGGCCAGCGGCTCGCGCTGGATGAGCTCCGTCATCGCGCGACGGATGGACGCCGCGTCGCGCTCCCCCTGCGCGTACATGGACTGCGCCAGCGACAGCGCGTTGTAGAGGCAGAGCGCGGCCCGGCGCTCCGACGCCTCGGTCAGGTACACGTTGCGGCTGCTCATCGCCAGCCCGTCCGGCTCCCGCACCGTCGGCACGATGACGACGTCGAGGTCCATGTCCAGCTCTCGCGCCATCTTGCGGACGACGACGCACTGCTGGGCGTCCTTCTGGCCGAAGTAGGCGCGCGTGGGCCGCACGATGTTGAACAGCTTGCAGACGACGGTCGCGACGCCCCGGAAGTGGCCGGGCCGCACCTCGCCCTCCAGCCTGTCCGTGACGCCCTTGACCTCCACCCACGTATCGAAGCCGGGCGGGTACATCTCCTCCGGCGTGGTGGTGAAGAGCATGTCCACGCGCTCCTTGCGGAGCATCGCCATGTCGCGCTCCATGTCGCGCGGGTAGCGGGAGAGGTCTTCGTTCGGGCCGAACTGCGTGGGGTTGACGAAGATGGAGACGGCGACTGTGTCGTTCTCGGCGCGGGCGCGGCGCACCAGCTCCATGTGGCCCTCGTGGAGGTAGCCCATCGTGGGCACGAAGCCGAGCGTGCCGGTGAGCTTGCGGCGCGCGGCCCGGAACGCGGCGATGGTCTTATAGACGCGCACGGTGTCTGGACTCCTTGCGCGACGATTCTAGCACAACCGCCCGCCCCGCGACCGGCTCGTCGGCTGCACAGCGCCACCCATCGGGATCCAAGCCCTGCTGACGGCGGATACCTCATCCCCTGTATCCCCTTCTCCTGCAGGAGAAGGGGACTGAACTTTATAGGGGACACCCCAGCTTTGCACAAAAAGCGCCGCCTGCACAAAAACTAGGCGACCTGCACAAAAAGTCGCTACTCGGTTGATGGGGTAGCTTCTGCCTTGAGTTGATAGTTCCTATACTTAGCAGTAATGCGACCATTGGGAGACAAGAAACGAGCAAATGGTCTTGGTGTCGTTTCGTAGAGTGCCGTTAGCTTACTCCACTTTGTAAGTAAGAGCTTCAAAATGCGGGCAGAGTACTCCTCTCCATTTGTAAGAAAAATAACCGCAACCTTTTGTTTGATTATCGTGTCTCGTTCATTCTGCACGAGTAACATTTTCTTGTTGCAGCTAAGAACCAACCACTCAGTCTGACCGACCAAAGTTAACCAGTCCGTATCAGCTTTTCCAGCCCAGCCTTGATCTACGATATTCCGAGCGTCATACCCAACGAGCTTAAGTGCTCTAGGTACACCTGTTCCAACATCCTCATCACATAGCAAAATCAAGCCGCCACCTGTTCTGCGTAGCGCACGATTTCCTCTACGATAGGTTCTTCAATCTCGAAGTCTTGAGCAATAAAACTAATCTTTTGCCCCGCCATGAAACGCTTGCGGATTACCTTGACAGTTACACCGCGACCGAAAACGACGGGCATGCCTGAGCTTATTCGTGGGTCAACTACAATCGGGACCCCCGTGCCCTTCGGGAACCAGCGCGCCGCCAATTCCTTTTCATACACAAGCTGTTCAATTGTGTCAGTAACTAATCCTGGAAGCGTCCACTGTTGAGGTGCATCCATCGCTTGCACGCTGAGGTCTGGTTGCTCGCCTCTTATAAGCCGGACAATATGGCGTCCTATAGCTTTTAGCTCTAAATGAGCGAACGGATAATCAAGCTTGAATAATTCTCGCGCGTTAATATGTGCTTGTCTCACTGTTTGGAATGGACAGTGCTCGGCTTTCCTGAATTGCGCTGCGACAACAATCTCTATCAGGTTGAGAAATGACACCATAGGAACTTGTTTATCGAATGGTTTGAACAGTGGTTGTACCTCGCGGTCTTGAACTTTGTATCCAAATAGCCAATTCTTGACTGTTCCAGTGGAAACGCCACTTAATTGTGCAACCTCGCCAAACGTGTACATCGCTTGTGTTCGCCAGCCGTTGCCGTTTTGGGTGGAGTTTATGTTGATTGATGACATGACTAGACCCTCCTCACGGACAGTGTTATACTATCCACGAGGCTGGGTGTCTCAAAACTACTGGCATAGCTTTGAGACGTGCGCTCTGGTATCTGGCGTTCTTTCAAGACGCTGCATTATACGCATAGGGGCCGTCTGTAGGTCAAGTGCCTATTGACAGCCCTTTTGCCTTTTCAGCCTTATCATACCGTCGTTGCTTCGGCACTCGCTTCTTAGCGCCTATCCAGTCCAGTAGGGCAAGGATCGCCTTTGCGTTCGCGGGGTAGCGTTGCCCTGCCTTCCACTTCTCCACGGCGTTCACTGTGACCCCTAGCTCGTCCGCCAAGGCCGCCAGCGTCCATCCCCTGTCCTGGAGTCCGGCCAGAGCCTTTTGCACGTCATTCATGGTAAGACCATACCATACTGTGTATGGGTTTGTCAATAGGCTACTTACCAAAACTCGCTGAAAACTGGCCCCAAATCCCCTTGACACTACTATACAGTGTATGGTATTGTAGGTACAGAACAAAGAGCAACAAGGGGGCCAACATGGAAGACAGAGAGATTCGGGGCCTACAACTAGCCGCCACAAAGAAGATTCGGAAGGGCAAGGACGGCTGGGTAGTCCCGTCACAGACGGGCGACGGGACGTTCTATAATGTGAGTTTGGAACAGCAAAAGTGCTCCTGCCCTGACCACGAAACGAGGCAGGTCAAGTGCAAGCACATCTATGCTGTTGAATTCACGATACGGAGGGAAACCGACGCTAACGGGAACGTAACGACTACCAAGACAGTCCGAGTCACCTACGCGCAAAACTGGACGGCCTACAACGCCGCTCAGTCAGAGGAAAAGACGCAGTTCACCGCCCTGTTGACCGACCTCTGCAAGACCATCCCCCAACCGCCTCAGTCCAATGGTAGGCCCCGCCTTCCCATGTCGGACATGGCCTTCGCTTGCACGTTCAAGGTCTATACGATGTTCTCCGCCCGGCGCTTCACAAGCGACCTAGAGGAAGCGAAGGCGGACGGCCTTATCGCCAAGCGGCCCCACTTCAACTCGGTCAGCAACTATCTGGCGAATCCGGCGCTCACGTCCGTCTTGAAGGGACTCATTACGGCCAGTAGCCTTCCCTTGAAGGCCGTGGAGACGGACTTTGCCGTTGATTCGTCCGGCTTCGGGACCAGCCGCTTTGTCCGCTGGTACAACAAGAAATACGGGCGCGAGATTGACAACCGCGAGTGGGTGAAGGTTCACCTTATGTGCGGGGTCAAGACCCACATCGTCACGAGCGCGGAGATTAGCGGATGGGCCGCGCACGACACTAACTACTTCGCCCCGCTGGTAGAGGAAACGGCCAAGCACTTCCAGCTTGCGGAAGTGTCGGCGGACAAGGCGTACTTGGGCCACAAGAACCTTGCAATCGTGGAAAGCCTGGGCGCGACGCCCTTCGTCCCGTTCAAGAGCAATACCGTTCCGGCGACGGGCGAGTCCGCTTGGGCGAAGATGTACCACTACTACATGTTCAACCGCGACACGTTCCTTGCCCACTACCACAAGCGGTCAAATGTGGAAACGGTATTCTCCATGATCAAGGGCAAGTTTGGCGACTCGGTGCGGAGCAAGGGGAACGTGGCCCAGGTCAACGAAGTGCTGTGCAAGGTGCTCTGCCACAACATCTGCGTCCTGATTCAGTCCATGCACGAGTTGGGGATCGCGCCCACGTTCGCTGGACAAGTCAACGGAGTATCAATGCAGGCGACAGCCTAATCCGCTATCGCATATGTGCCCGAATTTGAACATCTATACACCTATGCTGTGGTGTGATACAATGAGTCTTGACAAAGTCGGCAAAGTGTGCTAGAAACCACCGAATCGGCTTACTGATGTGGAGACCGATTTGAACTTCAATTACCAGAAGGCCACAGAGGCTCTCAATTTCTTCGCTTTTCGAGCTGGGGGCCGTATCAATAAGATGAAGGCCCTGAAACTAGTTTACTTTGCTGACCGCTTTCATCTTCGGAAGTATGGTCGTCCAATTACCAACGACGACTACTTTGCTATGAAGTTAGGGCCTGTCCCCTCCGGCACTAGAGATATTTCTTTGCTGAATGCGGATTACCTCGACCCCCGTGAGCTCCAGTATGCTGCCGCAGTACTAGGCTCAGATGGCTTTGATATCGTGTCGAAGAAGCCTGTGGATAATCTACACTTTTCCGACTCGGACAATGAGGCTTTAGAGTTTGCTTGGGTAACATTTGGCGCAATGCCTGAATTTGCCCTCGCCGAGCTCACGCATGCCTATCCAGAATGGAAGAAACACGAGCAATCCCTCGCCGTTCATTCACGGGTTCATATGTTCTTTCAGGATTTCCTTGATGACCCAGCTTTGGATATCAACAAGTGTTTTGTCTTGTCGGAAGATGCTAGGCGAGACCGGAAGAATCAACTGGAAGACTTTGCAAAACTCGCGGAACTCTGGAACTAGTTGGATTGCAATTCCCCCCTGATGCAGAGATTCGTGCAACTATCCGGGCTGGCTCCGTGTACTATTTCCCTAGCGAAGCGCTAACATCACCAGAACCACACTATTTCATAGTTGTAAATCGTTTCCCATTGCAGGATGCAGAGGTTCTTTTTTTGGTGGCAACTTCCAACGTTGAGAGCCGCCTGATGTGGTATAGCCCTTGTCCACCTGAAACGCTGGTCATCTTAACCCATAGAGAATACTCTGAGTTCACGGTTCGGACATTGGTCAACTGCAACGTGGTCATTCCAATGACGATTGACATCTTGGTCGAGAAACGCAAAAGCGGGAAACTCCAGATGAAAACGGAAATGCCATTGGCAATTGTTGAGCGGTTAAGACAAGGTGTTCTTGCCAGTCCAATGGTGGAGGGAGCCTCTAAACTGGTCATCGCTGGTTTGTGCTAATAGCCTTCATCCTCAAGTACCATCATTTTTGGGCTTCCGTGAGTTCATTTATGCCTTCGTCAACATAGGCAACCACCCTCGCTTGCACTTGCTTGTGCTTAGAGGTCATAATTGCACCATGACTGGGGCGCTCCCCTTATTGCGCAAAGCTACAATATGGAAAATCGCCCAGGAGAAAGGACGTGTTAACACATGGATACCAGAGAAGTGGCCCTCCAAATTGTAGTGGCTTGGCTAGGCAAAAGCCAAGCGGACATGACCCGTGGCATGTCGGGTGATTCTACTGGTGAAAAGATCGCCGAGACGTCAGGCAAAAATCTGGGCATTCTTTACGACACTGTTTACAAAGCAGTTGAAAAATCCACTGAGCGGCCATCTGGCCCACCTGGTGAGCGTGTTTCTTTCTAGCTACTTTTTGTGCAGGAATGGCAGTTGCACAAAAAGTAGGCGCTCAGACGGGGTTTTTGTGCAAAGCTGGGACACCCCTATGACCCTGGCGGGGGCTACGCCCCCTGCACCCTCACGACCGGCGTGAGAGACGCCCACCGTCGTATCATTCCGAACGTAGTGAGGAATCTCTAGGCAGGCGTCCCGCGGGGGAGATTCCTCGCCCGTCGGAGGTGATCTCAGAATGAGAGCAGACCCCACGTTCGCAGCGGAGCGCAGAGGCGGAGCCTCGGGGGTCTGGGGGTGTCCCCCAAATATAATTTTCACCCCCTTCCTGGCCAGGAAGGGGGCAAGGGGATGGTCGAAACAGATGTCTATGCGGAGTTTACCCTTGACCCGCCGAAGGACTCGGAATGACACCCGCGCGGTGTACCCCGCGCGGGGGGACGCACTACGTCGCGGCGTCCGGCTCGTGGATGACGACGGACACGTCCGCGGGGGCGAAGTGCAGGCGCAGCTCCGTCACCTCGCTCGGCACCATGAACCACAGCGCGGTGATGGCCCGCACGCCGGGGGCAAGCGCGCCGCTCCCCTGGCTGGGCGTGGGGCCCTCGACGACGCCGGGCGTCCGCAGGTACAGCGATTGCCAGCGCTTGTTCTTGTCGTTCAGATTCATGAGGTCGCGGAACTGGTCCACGATGCCAGCGTCGCTCTCCGCGAGCGCGGCGTAGCGGATGCCGCGTTTCGCGTCCACTGCCGTGAAGTCGGTCGTGCTGAGCGTGGCGCCGCGGTCGCCGCGACGGAAGACGTACGCGACCACGGTGAGCAGGTCGCCGACCTCCTTGTAGCGGCGACGCCGCGCGTACGCGACGCCCACCTGCCAGTCGCCGCGGGCCGCTATGCGCGCGGCGGGGTCGCCGCCCGCCGGAGGCCCGTCATCGGCCATGTCCCCTCCTGCTAGGCGCTCGCCATCAGCTCATGGACGACGCTCTCGTCCATGGCGTAGCTCTCCTTGAGCGTGGGGAACGCCCCGGAGCGGACCTCCGCCGCGTACTCGCTAACGGCCTTCTGGATGATGTCCGCCAGGCGCGCGTACTGCTTCGTGTGCTTGGGCACGAAGTCCGTGAACAGCCCCAGCATGTCGCTGATGACCTGCACCTGCCCGTCGCAGTCCGGCCCCGCGCCAATGCCGATGGTGGGGATGCTCAGGCGATGCGTGATCGCCTTAGCCAGCGGGGCGGGCACCGACTCCAGCACCAGCGCGAAGCAGCCCGCCTGCTCCAGCGCATGGGCGTCGCGGATGAGCTGCACCGCGGCACGCGGCGTCTTGCCCTGCACCTTGTACCCGCCGAGCTGGTTGACCGACTGTGGCGTCAGGCCGATGTGCCCCATGACCGGCACGCCGGACTCCACGATGCGCCGGACCGTCTCGGCGACGCGCTCGCCGCCTTCCAGCTTGACGGTCTGACAGCCACCCTCCTTCAGGAACCGGCCCGCGTTGCGCAGAGCCTCGTCCGAGCTGGCCTGGTAGCTCATGAACGGCATGTCGCCGACGACGAGGGCGCGCTGGCTGCCGCGCACCACCGCCTTGACGTGGTGCAGCATATCGTCCATCGTCACGGGCACCGTCGAGTCGTAGCCCAGGACGACCATGCCCAGGCTGTCGCCGACGAGCAGAAGGGGAATGCCCGCCGCGTCCAGCAGCCGGGCCGTGGGGTAGTCGTACGCGGTGAGCATGGGGATTTTCTCGCCGCGCTGCTTCATTTCCTTGACGTGACTGATAGTGAGACGCATTGCAGTCTCCTTTCGTCCCCGCCCTTCCGGAGAAGGGTCGGGGCGCGGTGCGCTAGCGGTCGTCCACGTTCTTGGTGTGCGCTATCCGGTTCATCCGGTCCACGTACACCAGTCGGGGCCGCGCCTTGCGCGCCTTCTCGTCCTCCACCGTCTCGTACGTGAGGACGATGACCGTGTCGCCTTTGTGGACAAGCCGTGCCGCGGCGCCGTTGACGCACATGTCGCCGGAGCCGCGCTCGCCCTCGATGGCGTAGGTTGTGAGACGCGACCCGTTGTCCACGTCCAGCACCCATACCTTCTCGTAGGGCAGAATATCCGCCGCGTCCAGCAGGTCCGGGTCCACCGTGATGCTGCCCTCGTACGCGATGTTCGCGTCGGTCACCGTGGCCCTGTGAATCTTGCTCTTAAGGACTGTCCGCATTGCTGTTCCTCCATCGAAAGCGGTCATGCCGCTTTCCGTGGTCTAGGCTGCCGTTGTCCCGCGCAGCAGCGCCCGCATCCTCTGTGCGCGCGCCGCGCTGATGCTTCCCTTCGCCAGCGCGATAGGGATCGTCTCCATGGCCAGTGCTCGATAGGCCTGCATCACCTCCGGCGCCCTGCTCTCCAAGGCGGTTATGTGCTTCCTGAGCGTCCCCATGTCTCCGCGAGCTATCGGCCCCGTCAGTGCATGGGGCAGCCCTTTGTCCTCCAGATTGCGTACCGTGCCGCGCAGCAGCGGCAGCAGGGCGCGCAGCGCCTCGTCAGGCGGAATGCGGGCCTGGCCCCACAGCCGCGTCGCCAGGGCGGCCAGCGTCACGACGTAATTCGATGCGAGCGCCGCGCCCATATGATACAACACCCGGTCGTCCGGCTCCAGCGTGATGCACCGGCCCCGCAGTGCCCGCGCCATCGTCGTGAGCGCGCCCAGCAGCGGCGGCCCGGCCTCCACGGCGAACGTGATGCCGCGCAGCGCAATGGCGTCGGCCACTCCGGCGAATGTCTGCAATGGGTGAAACGCGCCCACGCGCGCGCCCCGCGACGCCGCCCTCGCAAGCGCCCCGGCGCTCAGCGCGCCGCTGCAGTGGACGACGGCCTGCCCCTTGCGCCAGCGCACGCTCGCCGCCACCCGCGCGATGGCGTCGTCCGGCGTCGTGACGAACACCATGTCCGCGGCGTCGGCGACGGCCTGCGCGTCCGCCAGCGCCCGGCACCCGGGCACGCGCGCGGCCAGACGCTCCGCGGAGGCGCGCGTCCGGCTGCTGACGGCCACGACGCGGTAGCCCGCGCGGTGGAGCGCCAGCGCCAGCGCCGTCCCGACGGTCCCTGCGCCCACGAACCCTGCGCGTGTCTTCCTGTTCATGTGACTACGCCGCCGCCACCGTCTGTTTCGCCCTGAGGGCGCTCGTCAGACTCAGCAGGTAGAGTGTCAACAGCACCAGCAATACGCCGACGCCCGCCAGCACGACGAATACCCACGGCAGGCCGAACCGCTCCGCGATGAGGCCGGAGACGCCCGCCGCGAAGGAGCCGATGCCGAAGGAGCAGAAGAAGTAGATGCCGTAGCTGCGCCCCTGGAGCCGCCTGGGCGTGTACTCCGCCACCAGGCTGTTGAAGGTGGGCTGGCCCATGAAGTTGAAGAAGGCGAACGCGGCGGCGGCGACCACCAGCAGGACGCCCGAGGCCGCGCCCATCAGCAGCAGGGGCGGGACAATGGCGCAGGCCATGACGACCGCGATGCGCTCCAGCCGGAAGCGGTGGGCCAGATGCCCGCCCAGGTACTGGCCCACGACGCCGAACAGCAGGGCGACGGTGGTGAACGAGCCGGCCGCCGCCACGGGGTCCATGTTGAGAAGGCCCAGGCGCCCGTTCTCCATGATGTGCTTGGGCAGGAACGTGACCGAGCCGCGGTAGATGAAACCCGTCAGGAAGTTCGCCGCGAAGATGGCGACGAGCGGCGTGACCAGCGAGCGCCCGTTGTTGCCCCCGTTCTCCGGAGCGACGGCCTTCTCGAAGGGAGGCGCCTCGCCCTCACCGATGCGGGAGAAATGGACGACGAAGGCCAGCGCCAGCGACAGGCCGCCCGCGAACAGGTAGGCGGCGCGCCATCCCAGCAGCGCGCCTATGCCGCCCGCGATGAAGGGCGTCAGGGCGACGCCCAGGTTGCCTGCCACGCCGTGGTACCCCAGCGCGATACCCCGCGCCCGCGTCGCCCGCGCGATGAGCGAGAGTCCCGCCGGGTGGTACAGGCCCGCGGTGAGTCCCAGCAGCACCAGCGCACCCGTGAGCAGCGGCAACGACGGAGAGAACGCCACCAGCGCCGCCGCGACGGCGGACGTGAGCAGGCAGATGACGAACAGCTTCCGCGAGCCGATGCGGTCGGCGAGCAGGCCCGCGGGCAGCGCCGTCGCGCCGAAGGCGAGGGCGAAGGCGTTCGCCATCCCGCCCAGCACCGCCGGGCCGACGCCATACTCCATCCCCACCAGGACCAGCACCGCGGCGAACGTCAGCTCCGTGGCGTGGCTCAGGTAGTGCGCCCCCGCCGTGTAGCCGATGATGCGTCGCTCGTTGGCGTCCATAGCTCTCTTACGCCTCTCCCACCGCGGGCACTCCCGCTACGGAGGTCGCCAGCCGCACCGCGCGCACAATCGCCTCCGCGACCGCCTCCGCGGCCAGCGCGCCCAGCGCCGAGACGTCCACCTTGCCCGCGTACCCGCCCGTCGCCAGCGCGAAGATGACGTCGCCGTCCACCATGGTGTGCGCCGGGCGGACAACCCGCGCCAGCCCGTCGTGCGCCATCTGGGCCAGCTTGTTGGCCTGCTCCTTGGTCAGCCGCGCGTCCGTCGCCACCACGCCCAGCGTGGTGTTCGCGGGCTGAGGCCGCCCTTTGACGGAGGAGCCGGAGGCCATCAGCGCCACCGTGCTCATATACCCGCGCCCCCGGAGCTTACGCGGCCCGGCGATGACCTGTCCGGTTGTCCCGTCCACCACGTCGCCGAAGGCGTTCACCGCGACGAGCGCGCCAACGACAGGGCCACGCCGAACGCGCCGGCTCGCCGCGCCGATACCGCCTTTGACCGCGCGCGCCATTCCCATCGCCTTGCCCACCGTCGCGCCCGTCCCCGCGCCAACGCTTCCTTCGGCCACGTCCTCCGCGAGGGCGGCCTTGCACGCTGCGTAGCCCTGCCGCGGGCTGGGCCGGACGTCGGAGCGCCCTATGCCCAGGTCGAACAGCACCGCCGCCGGAACGATGGGCACGCGAACGGTGCGGGCCTGGAAACCGACGCCCTTCTCCTCCAGGTAGCGCATGACGCCTGCCGCCGCGTCCAGCCCGTAGGCGCTGCCGCCGGCGAGCAGGACCGCGTGGACGCGCTCCACCAGGTTCATGGGTCGGAGCAGGTCCGTCTCCCGCGTCCCCGGAGCGGAGCCGCGCACGTCCACGCCACCCACGGCGCCCGCCTCGCACAGGACGACGGTGCAGCCCGTGGCCGCCTTGCGGTCCGTCCAGTGGCCTACCGTGATGCCGGGGATGTCGGTGATCGAGCCGGACAATAAAAAACCCTCTCGATACACCGAGAGGGCATGCAGGAGCGGTGAGCTTCGGCCTGCCGTCTCGGTCGCGCCGGATCCGAGCGCCAGGGACTGCCTTAGCTGGTCGCCAATGTTACGAAATCCCGCTTGCCGCCGTTACCGGTCAGCAGCACCCCCACTATACCATCTGTCCAGAGCGCATGCAAGCCGTTCTTGCTCCCTCACAGCGGGGAGGATGCACGTCTTATGACCAGCTACACCATTCCGGCCTGCGCCGGAAGAGTGGAGCCTTTCCGTGTAACGCGTGTGAAGGCGCGCCCCTCTCGGAGAGTGCAGAGGATTGCCGGGGCTCCGATGGGCGCACGCGGGCGTCTCCCGTCTTTTTCTTTGTCTCCCGCTTTTGACCGACAGAACAACGGAATACGATGACGCCCGCACAAGAAGCGGTGCAGGGCGCAGCTCTGCCGGAGGGTCTGGGAGGTGTCCTCCCAGTAACCCTTTTAGTTCTCCCTCTCTCCTAGCTATATGAGAGGGGGACACCGAGGGGGTGAGGTCGCACGTGAGAATCGCGTGCACGGGCGCCAAAATGTCCTGTGCACAGGGGTGGAACCATCGCGGTCGTTGGGCGGCCAGCTTTCGGCGCACCTTGACGTCCCGCGACGGCGGATGGTATATTCGCCGCTAACACACCTCACGCTGCGCAGCGCCTGCGACAGGAAAGAGATACGTTTTATGGAGCAGCCCCGGATCAAAGAACTGCGGCGGGCCTACGGTTTTGACGAAGTCGCCATCGTGCCCGGCGACGTGACCATCAACCCTGAGCAAACAAACATTGACCTCCAGATAGGCCATTTCACATTTCGCACGCCCATCATCGCCTCCGCGATGGACGCCGTGGTGTCGCCCTCCTTTGCCGTGAAGATAGGCAAGATGGGCGGCCTGGGCGTTTTGAACCTGGAGGGCGTCTGGACCCGGTACGACAACCCGCAGGACGTGCTCCAGAGCGTCGTCGAATGCGCTCCGGACAAGGTGACGCCGCTGCTCCAGAAAATCTACACCGCTCCGCTGAAGGACAACCTCATCGGCGAGCGCATTCAGGAGATCAAGGGCGAGGGCGTGGTGTGCGCCGTCTCCGTGACGCCCCCCAACACGAAGAAGTTCGCGCCGCTGGTGAACGAGGCCAAGGCGGACATCCTCGTGGTCCAGTCCACGGTCACCACCGCGCGCCACAAGTCCAAGAGCTATCGGGGGCTGCACTTCGACGAGCTGGTGCGGCAGGTGAAAATGCCCGTCATCGTCGGGAACTGCGTCGGCTTCGGCGCGGCGCTGGAGCTTATCGAGACGGGGATAGACGGCCTGCTGGTCGGCGTCGGCCCCGGCGCGGCCTGCACCACCCGCGAAGTGCTGGGCATCGGCGTGCCGCAGGTGACCGCCACGCTCGACTGCGCCGCCGCGCGCGACTACTACCATCGCCGCACGGGCAAGTACGTTGCCATCATCACGGACGGAGGCATCCGCACCGGCGGCGACCTGTGCAAGTCCTTCGCCTGCGGCGCGGACGCGGTCATGATAGGGACGCCGTTCGCCCAGACGCAGGAGGCGCCCGGCAAGGGCTTCAACTGGGGCATGGCGAGCCCGCATCCCGCCCTGCCGCGGGGCACGCGCATCAAGGTGGGCATCCGCGGCGGCCTTCAGCAGGTCCTCTTCGGCCCCTCCACCGTCACCGACGGCACGCAGAACCTGGCGGGCGCCCTGCGCCTGGCCATGGGAAGCTGCGGCGCGGCCAAGATACGCGACTTCCACAAGGCGGAGCTCGTCGTCGCGCCCGCCATGAAGACCGAGGGCAAGGTCTTTCAGCTGGCCCGGAGCATCTAGCGCCCGCGCTTCGCTCACGTCGCGCCCGGGGTCCCGCGACACCTGTGGAGTCCTCGTGATTCCGTTCACGAGAGGCTGCCCCGCAACCTTGACACGCCTTGGCCTCTCCCGTACACTACGCATGGCTTTTTTTGTGGCTTCCGGTGCTGGTCCTTCGGCCAGCCCGGAGGAGTCTCGCGCCTGACCTCCCTGTGAGTCCT
>Ga0082335_1007461_pt1 | contig 13190 bp, 10 predicted proteins | sample Subgrocontami58m_FD_72375 | JGI IMG/M metagenome (GOLD analysis project Ga0082335, IMG submission 72375) | Subsurface groundwater microbial communities from S. Glens Falls, New York, USA - GMW37 contaminated, 5.8 m (SPADES assembly) (version 2) ...
GGTCACCTTCATCCTGTTCACGCTGGACGAGTTGCGCAAGAACGAGTTCTACCCGCGGCTTCCGCCGGCCGCGAACTACATCATTGCCGCCGCCTACATCATCATTTCGATCGCCGTCGCCGTTTACATGCACGTGGAATACTTCGAAATCGGCACGGTACGGGCCGGGATCTACAGCACGGCCGACCTCGCGATGGGCGCGCTGATGGTCGCGCTGATCATGGAGTACGCGCGCAAGCGCTACCTGGCGCTGTTCATTCTGAACATCCTCCTGATCCTCTACGCGGCGTACGGCCAGGTGGTGCCCGGCATGTTTTTCCATCCCGGGCTGTCGTGGGAGCGCATCGTGAGCGCGATGAGCGTCGAGATGGCGACCGGCGTCTTTTCCAGCCTGCCCCAGCTTGCGCTGACGCTGATCGGCTCGTTCATCCTCGTGCTGTCCGCGTTGCGCGCCTTCGGCTGCGTGGACTCGATCCTCAGGGGCGCCTCGCAGATCGCCGTGCGCTCGCCGCACGCCCTGCCGCAGTCCGCCGTGCTCGGTTCGATGGCCGTCGGCACCGTGAGCGGCAGCGGCGCGGCCAACGCCATCACCGTGGGCTCGGCAACCATTCCGGCCATGATCGGCGCCGGCATGCCGCGGGTAGTCGCGGCCGCCATCGAGACCGCGTCATCGCTCGGCGGTCAGCTGATGCCGCCGGTCATGGGTATCGCGGCCTTCCTGATGGCGGAATTCCTCGGGCGCAGCTACTTCGATGTGGTCGCGCGCGGCTATGCGCCGGCGATCATCTATTACGCCGGCGTCAGCGTGTCGGTCTACCTGCTCTCGACGCGCTACCGCGCGCGCCTCGACTCCGTCGTCGCGGCGACGATGCACTGGACCGACTGGATGAACATCGCCGCATTCGTCGGCGTCGTCGGCGGGCTGATCGGCCTGATGGCGACGCTGAACCTGGCGCCGATGTTCGCCGCACTCTATGTCTTCCTGGCGGTGGCCGGCGCCCTTATCGTCGCCCACCTGGTGGCGGTCGCGCGCTCGCGCGGCTGGACGTGGCGCGCGCTTATCGCCCCGTTCGGGCGCCTCATCGACAACTTCTCTGAAATGACCGCCGACCTGACGCTGCTGCTCGCGACGCTGTCGATCATGACGGGGGCATTCGTCATCACCGGCGTGCCGACGAAGATCGGCGGCATTCTGATCGCGGCCGCCGGAGTCAACCTCGTCGCCATGGCGATCCTCGCCTTCTGCTTCGGCGCGCTGCTCGGGACGGGGCTGCCGCCGGCGCCAACCTACATCATCACCGCGCTGGTGATCGCGCCGCCGATGATCCGCGTCGGCGTGGACCCGTGGGTCGTGCATTTCTTCGCCTTCTTTCTCGCGGTCTGGGGCGAGCTCACACCGCCCACCTCGGTGGCCGCCGCGGTCACGGCGAAGATCGCGGGAGCATCCTTTATGCAGACGCTGTTCCGCGCGATAACGATCTGCGTCTCGCTGTTTGTCCTCATGGCCGGGGTCTTCACCCGGCCGGAACTGGTGCTCGAACCCGGCATTGCGCAGATCGGCGCGATGCTGCTGATCATGACCTCGACCATCGGCATTACCTTCAGCATCCAGGCGCGGTTTTCCGACCGCGCCGCGATCGATGTGCCGCTGCGGCTCGTTCTCGCCGCCTTCGCATTGGTCGTGCTGCTCCATCCGGATCGGCAGCTCGCGGTGGCCGCCTGCGTTCCGGTCGGCCTGTTCGTTGCTTATTGGATTGTGCGGCGCCGCCATTTGTAGATGGAAGAAAGTCGCGAAGGAAAGCGGTAATCGTGGTCGATTTCTGATTTAGGCTCATGCCGGGACCAACGTTCAGACTCGCCGGCCTCCCCGACGCCAACGCTGTCGCGCTGATGTCGCGCGAATTGATCGAGGCCGGCCTCAGCGGCTGGTCGTGGGACCCGCAGCGCGTGGCGCGGGCGATCCGGGCGCGCGACACGGTGGTGCTGGTGGCGGCGGCGCAAAATCCGCTGGTCGGATTTGCCATCATGAATTTCGGCGATGCGAGCGCACATTTGAGCCTGCTCGCGGTCAAACCCGCGCACCAGCGCCGCGGCATCGGCCGGCGGATGATGGTATGGCTGGAGGAGTCAGCACTGGTCGCGGGCATCGCGACGATCAATCTCGAGCTGCGCGCCAGTAATTCGGCGGCGTGCGACTTCTACCGCGCGCTCGGCTTCAGCGAAACGGCTTATGTTCCCGGTTACTACCAGGGGGTGGAAACCGCGCTCAGGATGTCGCGCGATATCCGCCGCCAGATCCCGGACCGCATCAGCTGAATCGCCGCGCGCCGGCGCGTCACTGAGTCACGTAACCACCGTCGATCACCAGGTTGCTGCCGTGTATGTAAGTCGCCTCGGTCGATGCCAGAAACAATATGGCGTGCGCCACCTCCTGCGGCTTGCCCCAGCGGCCAAGCGGCACCTGCGACTGGCGTGATTCCCGGTAACCTGGCTCGCGCTCCATTTTCGCGAGCGTGAATTCGGTTTCGATCGGGCCCGGACTCACCGCATTGACCATGATGTGGTCCGGCGCGAGTTCGAGCGCCATCGCCTTGGTGAGATAGATCAGCGCCGCCTTGGCCAGCCCATAAAGCGCATTGTTTTGCGCCGCGACCATGCCGAGCTGGCTCGCCACTGTGATGATGCGTCCGCCGCCGCTGGCGCGCATCGACGGCACGACCGCCTGGCTCGCGAGAAAAGCCGCGCGCACGTTGACGGCGACCAGCCGGTCGAAATCAGCGGTTGAGAATTCGCCAAACGGGTGGCGGATGCGGATGCCGGCATTGTTGATCAGGATATCGATGCGGCCGAAGCTCGCGAGTGCCGCATCGACCATGCGTCCAACGTCTGCGGCGTCGCACAAATCGAACAGGCCAAACTCGGCGCGCGCGAACGCATTCTGCGCCCGGCATTCAGCGGCGACAGCGGACAACTCCTCGCGCGTGCCGTCGGCGGCAAGATACACAGCAGCGCCTGCCTCGGAAAGCGCGCGAGCCGTGGCGCGGCCGATGCCGCGCGAGGCGCCGGTGATCAGCGCGATTTTACCGGTCAATACAGCCATCTCCAGCCCGCCAGTTCACTTATCCCGCGTTTGCCGTTGATCAGCTCTACTGCGCGAGTCGCAGCTTCAGCCACGCGATGATCATGCCCGTGATCTCTTCGTCCCTGACACCGGCGCCGCGTCCCATGTGGCCGCCCTGCGGATAGATGCGAGCCTCCTTGGGATTGCCGTGCTCCATCAACAGGTAGATATCCTCGATCGGCGCCTGGTCATCGAGCTTGCCGTTCACCCCGAGGAGCGGCGCCGAAGGCTGATCGAGCAACCCCTGCTGCAACAGCGACAGAGCAGGCGCCGCTTTCAGAAGCTCCTCCAGAGTCTTGACGCCCATTGCCTTGCTGCGGGCCTGTAAAAGTCCGACGGGACCGAAGATCGCAGCGGAAGCTTTTTCGGTGAGCGCCGGACGCAGCCAGTTTTCCTGAAAACCGTAATGCACATTGCTGCCGTGGAATACCGCTCCCTTCAGCCGCTGCGCTTCCACAAACGCGAGCTTTGCCGCCCAATAGCCGCCGAAGCTGCCGCCCCATACGCCCAGACGGCCGGCGTCGATGTCGCTGCGCGTCAACAGATAATCGATCAGCACCGAGAACGTGCGCTGCGCATCGGCATCCGTGAAACGCACCGGGCTCTCGCCGGTACCCGGCATGTCAATGGCGAAGCCCGCCAGCCCGGCCCGATTGAACCGGACGTGATTGCGCTGCCGGTCTTCCTTCCAGCCGTCGACGCCGCCCCAATGCATGACGACCGGCGGCTTTTTTATCCCGGGCGGAATCTGCAGATAACCGATCAGCTTCTTGTCGCCGAACGGCACCTCCACGATTTCCATCGGTGGATCAAAGTAGCGCGCAGCCTTGCGGAAAGCCCGCAGCGAATCGCGGTAGGCCTGAGCCTGTCCGGGCGAACCCGCGCAGGGGTAGCGTCCGATGCGGAAATAATTGAACGCCAGCTCGTAGTGTTCCCGGATTTGATTGCTGTCGCCGCCGCTTTTTTCGAGCGCGTCCGCCTTGGCCTCGTATTCGAATCCGACTTTGGACCACTCTTTTGCCCACTCATCGCGGTCGAGGCTGGTCAGCGCCTTCGATATGCGCCCGGCGTCTTCCGCATGTATCCCGTCGAGCGGATTCAGGTGGCCGGCACGCCGCGTGATTTCCGCCTTTACTTCGTGCAGCGGGCGCTCCCGTATTGCAACCTTCGATTTTTCCGTCATAGATTCCTCAAAAAATAAACCTGGTCAAAGCCTGCGTCGGTTACTGCCGCTCTATGTTAGCTGCCTTGGCAACCTTCGCCCACTTGGCAACCTCGGCGCGGATGAGCGCTGAGAATTCCTCGGGCGTTGTGCTGAAAGTCGGCTCACCGCCGTCGGCGCTGAAGCGCTTTTTCGTCTCCTCGTCCTGCATCACGTGCAGCAGGTCACGGTGCAACCGTGCGACGATCTCGCGTGGCGTGCCGGCAGGCGCAAGTACGCTGAACCACTGCACCGCCTCGTAGCCCGGAACGCCGCCTTCGGCGAGTGTCGGTATCTCCGGCACTGCGTTCGCGCGCCTGGCGCTGGTCACCCCGTAAGCGCGGAACCTGCCGGCTTTCACGTGCGGCAGTGAGACCAGCGGGTTGCTCATCATTAAAGGAACGCGTCCCGACAGGGCCTCCATGATGCCGGCATTGCCACTCTTGAATGGCACGTAAGTTATCTTGATACCGGCCATCGACAGGAAAAGCTCCATCGACATGTGTGGGTTGCCGCCAAAGCCGCCGGCCGCGTAATCGAGTTGCCCCGGACGAGCCTTGGCAAGCGCAATCAGTTCCTGCACGTTCCGCGGCGGCAGCGACACGTGTCCGACCAGCAGTTGGGGCACTACAACCACCATCGAAATCGGCGCAAAATCCCTGACCGGATCGAAGCGTATGCTCTTGTAGGTCGATGGCACGATCGTCATCGTGCTTTGCCCCATCAGCAGGGTATAACCGTCCGGCGGCGCTTTGGCCACGGCCTCCGTGCCGATCATCGCGGCCGCGCCTGCCCGATTTTCAACAACCACCTGCTGCCCCAGGAGTTCGGACAGCCTGGGTGCAATGATGCGCGCCGACGTATCGGTGCCGCCGCCGGGCGAGGAAGGTACGATCAACCGTATCAGGCGCGTGGGATAGGATTCCTGGGCATGCGCCACCGTCAGTTGCACGGCAAGCAGCGACACCGCGGCAGTTCTGTACCAATGCAAAACAGCGCCCAAATCCCCTCCATTGTTGCGTCCCGCATGATCCCGGACGCGCGCATTATCCGATAGACGGTAGTCCCACGCAATCGAGACCGTGACCCTGGCCGTGCCGTTGCAATGCCCATACCACATGCTCCCGCACCAACGCGGACGGATGATCGCTGCGAGCCCGTAATGCGGCAATCAACTTCGCTGCGTCAGGCGCCGCTGGCGGCACGTTGCCCAACGCGCCCAGTGCGTTCCCCAATCCAACGGCGAGATTGCGCAGCCAGCGTTCGTAACCGATGCGGTGAATCGCGCTGCCGAGCAGGCGCGCATGAAATTCCGTCTCGCTCCAGGCGAAAAGCTCGGTGAGCCGCGCGTCATCGAGGCCATTGCGAACGGCGAAGTCCGGCTCTGCGCTTACTTGCGAGAATTTGTTCCATGGGCACGCAAGCTGGCAATCGTCGCAGCCGTAGACGCGATTGCCGATCAGCGGCCGCAGTTCGCGCGGAATGCTGCCGGGAAGCTCGATGGTGAGATAGGAAATGCAGCGCCGCGCGTCGAGCTGGTAAGGTGCTACGATCGCGCGCGTCGGGCAAATATCGATACACTTCTCGCAGGTGCCGCAGTGATTGACCGCCGCGTGATCGACCGGCAACGGCAAGTCGGTATAAATTTCGCCGAGAAAAAAATACGATCCCGCTTCGCGCGTCAGCAGCAGCGTGTGCTTGCCGCGCCAGCCGAGGCCGGCTTTCACCGCCAGCTCGACTTCCATGACCGGCGCACTGTCGGTAAATACGCGGTAACTGAACGCGCCGACCGCGGCTTCGATGCGCTCGGCGAGCCGCTGCAAACGGCGCCGCACCACCTTATGGTAGTCGCGGCCGAGCGCGTAGCGCGACACGAACGCTTTACCGGGATCGTTGATCAACTGCCAACTGGCGGCGGCATACGGCGGTGAATAGTCAATGCGCGCTGCGATCACGCGCAGCGTGCCGGGAACGAGCGCCGCCGGCCGAGCGCGTTTGACGCCGTGCTTTGCCATATAATCCATCTCGCCGTGAAAACCCGCGCGCAACCACTCGCTCAGGCGCGGTTCGGCGTGGCTCAGATCGATGTCCGAGATCCCGACTTTCTGAAACCCGAGTTGCTCACCCCACCCCTTGATCTGCCGCGCCAGCAGCGTGAGGTCGGGCGGCGCGGGCAAACTCTCTGCATTTAGCATGGCTTCCCATCATAAACAGCCGCCGGCGCAAATGACACGTTTCCTCGCCACCGAGACCGACACGCTGGCGCTGGGTGCAGCGCTGGCGCCGGGATTGCGCCCGGGCATGGTGATTTACCTCAGCGGCGACTTAGGCGCCGGCAAAACCACCCTCGTGCGCGGCGTTTTGCGCGCCCTCGGCGTCACGGAACGGGTCAAAAGCCCGACTTTTACTTTGCTTGAACTTTATACGGTTTCTAGTTTATACTTGCATCACTTTGATTTTTATCGGTTCAACCGTTCCGAGGAATGGGTGGACGCGGGTTTTCGCGAATACTTCAACAGCGAGTCCGTGTGCCTCGTCGAATGGCCAGAAAAAGCCGGAGGGCAGTTGCCCGCACCGGATGTGAGGATCGAGATGAAGGTTGACGGCAGCGGACGTAGCGTCACGATCAGCGCATACACGGAGGCCGGAAAAGAGTGTTTAAAGCGGTTGCAGCTGTAACGCGGCTTCGCGCCCGGGCAATCGCCTGGCGCCGTTCTGCTTTTCATTTCGAATTACTGTTCCTGTGTCTGCTATTGCTGCCGGGCGCGGCGCCCGCGGCAATGCAGGTGACTTCGACGCGTGTGTGGCCGGCGCAGGATTACACCCGCATCACGCTTGAATCGGCGGCGCCGATCGAGCATGAGGTGATGCTGCTCAAGAACCCCGACCGCCTGGTGCTCGACCTCGCGAACGTCGCGGCGACCCCGGCGCTCGAGGCTCTGGCAGGTCAGGTCGGCGCCGGCGATCCTTATGTAAGAGCCATCCGCATCGGACGTTTCAAGCCCGGCGTTGTGCGCCTGGTATTCGACCTGAAAGCAGAAGCCAAACCCGAGGTATTCACGCTGCGGCCGGTTGCGGACTACGGCCACCGCCTCGTGCTCGATATCTATCCGGCGCAAGCGGTCGATCCGCTACTCGCTCTGCTCGAAAAAACCCAGGCATGGCCGGGCACGCCCGCGGCGCCGGCAGCCCGGGACGCCAAACCTGCCGAGACGACGCCCACCCCTGCCGAGAGCATGCGTCCGGCCCCGGCCGAGGCTGCGCCCAAACCCGGCACTCGCCCCGGCAAGCCGGACATTCAGCGGCTGATCGTGGTCGTGATCGATGCGGGCCACGGCGGCGAGGACCCCGGTGCGCTCGGCCGGCGCGGCACGCGCGAAAAAGACGTGACGCTCGCGATCGCGCGCAAACTGAAAACACGAATCGAGCAGGAACCGAACATGCGCGCGGTGCTGACCCGCGACGGCGATTATTTCATTCCGCTGCATCACCGCGTCGAGAAAGCGCGCAAGTTGCGCGCCGACCTGTTCGTTTCGGTGCACGCGGACGCCTTCGTCAGGCCGAACGCGCGCGGCTCTTCGGTATTTGCGCTGTCGGAAAACGGCGCCACCAGTTCGGCCGCCAAGTGGCTTGCCAAGCGGGAAAACGATGCGGACCTGATCGGCGGCGTCAATCTCGACGTCAAGGACCCCTACCTGAAAATGACGCTCGCCGACCTGAGCTTCACCGCGCAGATCAACGACAGCCTGAAACTCGCCAAGTCGGTGCTCGCGGAACTCGGCGGGATCAATGCACTGCACAAGTCCGTGGTGGAGCAGGCGGGCTTCGCCGTGCTCAAGGCGCCCGACATCCCGTCGATCCTGGTCGAGACTGCATTCATCACCAATCCCGACGAGGAGAGAAAACTCCGGGACGACGCCTACCAGGACCAGATGGCGGACGCGATCGTGTCCGGAATCCGGCGTTACTTCGCACTTAATCCACCGCTGGCGCGGGGCCGGATCGCGCTCAATCCCTGAGGCACTGCAGGGCACAGCGGTAGGGCGCTGCTTCAGCGCGCCATCCACCAACCCCGCGGCAACTATTCGGCGCGATAAATCCGCGCCCTACGCGATGGGGTTTGGCATAGCTGTAGGGCGCCGCTTCAGCGCGCCGAACAACGCACGCCTTTCCCGACGGCGCGATGAATCTGCGCCCTACGCGATGCGATCAGCGCTTCGGCGGAATGATCGGCAGCAGCAGGTAGGACGCCATGCGGCCGCCCGTGTGCACGGTGTTCTCACCGCCGGTGTTGTAGGCCGCGGGGTAATGCAGATACGGCGCGGATCCGACGCCGTCGCGCGGCTGGATGTCGAGCCGGATGCGATGGCCCTTCCTGAACACCATGCACGCCGGCCAGATTTCGATCTCGCATTCGACGGGTTCGCCGGGTTTGAGCCACCAGCGCTCGTTGTGCGCGTGGTACGGCCGGTACGGCAGCGACATCTTGGGATCGAGCTTGCGGTGGGACGCGCGCAGCCAGCCTTTTGCGACCGGCACCTGCTGGCCCTGCTGCCCGACTTCCCACACGTCCTTGCCGTCGGGCCCGATGTTGCGAATCGTGGCGAAAATATCCATGTCCTTCCGGGTGCTGGAGACCCACAGCACGAGCTTGATCGGTCCGGTGACTTCGGTATCCGCCTTCATCGGTCCCGTCTCGAACGACACGCCGATACGATGCGTGGCGCCCGCGGCGAGCATGGTCGAGGATGCAGAAGCGACACCCGCATGCGACACCCCCGTCGCGGAGTAAGTCAGCGCCGCCCGCTTCGCTGGCGCCTGCCTCAGCAAACTGCCCTCGCAACCCATGGGCTGCGGCGCAGGTTTTTTTTGGTCCGCCCGGAGATAGAACCGCGTCCACTTCGTGCGCTTGAGCGGCCATTCGTTCTCGAACCGGAATTTGTAATCGTTCATGCCGCCGCCACCGGTGCGGATCAGGAGCTTCACCGGCGGCTCGTCCATGATTCCGGTGTCGATGCCCTTCAGCCAGTAATCGAACCACCGCAACTGGTCCCGGCGTCCTTCTTCAGTGTAAAACGCGTGGTAGTGCGTGCCGGTATGAATGCGCAGTTTCTTGTGTTTGGAAGCGGCGCGAACAAAGCCCTCGGTATTGCCGCGCAAATGCAGATTGTGGCCGCTCCAGTTGCCTGCGCTCAGGAACGGGACCTTGATCCTGTCCCACTGCGCGCTGCGGTTGTCCCACCAGCCGGTGTCGAGGCTGTGGCTCATGTACTGGTAGAGCCGTTCGTTGCGGAAAGCATCCGGGTTGTATTCCTGCGGGTCGCCGAGCAGGTGGTGCGCCATCTGCGTCGCGTACCAGGTCGCGAGATAATAGAGCTGGAAAATACCGCCGTGAAACGACGCGTCGCGGTAGCAGTCACCCCAGCCTTCCCACGGAATCATCGCCTTGAGCGCGGGCGGCTGCAGGCCGGCCACCCGCCATTGCGTCGTCGCGTGGTAGGAAATGCCCGCGGTCCCGATATTGCCGCTGCACCAGCGCTGCCGCGCGGCCCATTCGATCGCATCGTAAAAATCCAGCGTTTCCTGCCAGCCGCCCGGGTCCGACAGGCCGGGAGATTTGCCGGAGCCTCGCGTATCGATCCGGATGCAGACGTAGCCGCGCGGCACCCACCACAGCGGATTCACGGTCTCCCAGGTCATATAGGGATTGGCTTTCTCCTCCAGATCGGCGGGCGGCACCCACACCTTGTCCTTCTGGTAGGCGCCGATGTTGACGATCGCAGGGAACCTGCCCGCCCCCTTCGGGCGGAAGATGTCGGCATACAGGATCGCGCCGTCGCGCATTTTGATTTTGACGTCCTTCTCGATCGTCATCGCGTGGCGCGGGCGCGAAAGTGCACGGGTTTTCATATATGCCTCAATCCAGCCTGATGTTGTTGTCCTTGATGATCTTCGCCCAGCGTTTCATTTCCGAGCCCACGAACGCGTCGAATTCCTCCGGCGACTTGCTGATCACGACCGGGACCTGGTTTTTCGCGAAGACTTCCCGGATGTCCTGCCGCTGTGCGGTTTGAGTCAGTGCGGCATGCAGCTTGTTGATGATGGGCCGCGGCGTGCGCGCCTGCGCGAATACGCCGTTCCAGTTGTTGCTGCCGATGCCGGGAACGCCCGCCTCCGCCATGGTAGGAACATTCGGCAAATCGGGCCATCTCTGTTCCGTTGTCACCGCGTAGGCCTTGAAGCGCCCGGCTTTGACCTGGGGTGTGGCCGTGGCGACGTTCATCCACGTGACGTGGACCTCGCCGTTGATGAGCGTGGTGACCGCGGTGCCGGCGCCGCCTTTCGACGGCACGTGCAGCATCTGCATGCCGGTCGTGTTGAGCAGCGCGAGCAGATCGAGATGCGCGTAGGAACCGATCGGGCCGCCATGATTGAGCTTGCCCGGGCGCGCCCTCACATACGCAATGACCTCGCTCAGAGTGTTGGGCGGGAAATTTGCGCCAGAGACGAGCAGGTTCGGAATCGATGCAAGCAAGGTGACGCCGACCAGTTCTTTCGCCGGCTCGAACTTCAATACGTGGGCAAACGCAATCGGATTGATCGAATTGGTCGACACGTTGCCGACCAGCAGCGTGTAGCCGTCCGGCTGCGCCTTGGAAGCGAGCTCGAGCGCGATGTTGCCGGCAGCACCGACCCGGTTGTCCACGACCACCTGCTGGCCCACCAGTTCGGTCAACTTGGGCCCGATGATGCGCGCGACGATATCGGTCGCGCCGCCGGGCGCGTACGGCACGATCAGCCGGATCGGGCGCTGCGGGTAATTCTCTGTCGAAGACTGCGCGCCGGCGGCGATTCCGCTCAACAGGAATAGCACGATCGCGACCGGATGAATCACGTTGATCATTCTAGCCCCCTCCTTTTTCACGCTGCTGGTAGCGGACGGAAACACCCTCAGGCAAGAAGTTTACGCCTTGGCTTTCAATTCCGCTGCGACCGCGCTGAACTGCTCCGTGTAGGCCATGCACGACACGCGCAGCGCGTGCGCGCGAAGTTCCATGCTTTGTTGACAATCTGCTGCGAAGCGTTGTTCACGTGGCCGCTTCCGGATACAGGCGCGGGAAATAATACGCCAGTGCATCGAGCGGCAGCCCGAAGCGCAATGCACCCTTTGGCGTTTCGGATTCCACCAGACCTGACTTAAGCAACGCCGCGAGCAAGCTATCCGACGTACGCGACGCAAGGCCGGTCATCTGCTTGAATTCGCCGCGCGTGATGTCTCCCGCAAGAAACAGGTGATAAAGCGGCAACTCTGCTTCGGGTCGTATTCCCTTGTCCTGCTGCGAGCGCAGAATCAGATACCCGCGAAGCCGCTCGCGGAACTGATCGAGCGCCAGCATCTCACCCATGAATGTCACCTGGTCAAGACAGGTTTCCAGAAAATACCGCGCAAATGCAATTAATCCGGCCTCGGATAAATTGCCTCGTCCGTCGAAATCGCCGCGGCGGGGCGAATCCGCGTCGCCAAGGCGCGCGTAATAAGCTTCGACATTACGCGCGAATCCGCGCGAAACCGCCCATAGCCCTGAGCCGACGCCCATATTCAGCAGCACGGCGTGCGAATGCAGGCGTATCACACGCCCGTTGCCGTCGCGGAACGGGTGCGCCCACGCAAGCCGATGATGGGCGCACGCGCAGGCAATCAATCGGCCGTCGAGGCCGTCGATATCTCCGTAAAATTCGCCAACGCGTTTCAGGAATGCCGCTATCGATTTGTGTGCAGGCGGCACATGTTTTCCGACGTCTACGTCCCGGGTACGCCACTCACCCGGGATCACCGCGTCACCTTCGGGCATCACACGATCTTCAGGTTTCAGGCGGCGATAGAACGCCTCGTGCAGGCGCGCGAGAAACGATGGCGCGTACACCTCAACAGGCTCGTTTGAGAGCCAGCCTTCCATTTCTTTTTGGGCCTCGATGTGCGCGATGGCAACGCGCTGGCGGCGGGCCTTGTCCGGCTCTTTCGAATAATTTTTGCGCAATGCCCGTTCGATATCGCGCGGATGCGTATGCTGGCCTTCGATCCGGTTCGAATAATAGGAGTTTACGCTGCGCAGCAGTTCAGCGAGCCGCGCTTCGGTCACCGGGTGCACCGTGCGCTTCAACGTGAGCGCGCGCGCGGCAACGTCGCCGGCCAAAGCCAGCAGCCCGCCTTTCTTTGCCTCGGCCTCCCTCGGGATCAGCGGCTCAAATTGGTCCGGCCTGGTATACATTTGCGGATTATATTGCGTATTTTGTTATATATCAAATAGTTGTTTTATATGTATTTTTATAAATTCTATGCGCATGTTTTTGCGAATGTTTTTGCGGATCTTTACAAGGCTGCTGAAAATCCGAATGCAGGCGAGTCGCCCGCGCTACTCTGAGTCAAACCAACCGGCCATCGAATGCGCGCTTAGAATCAATACCCGTGCGGCTTCCAGGCAATTTTCCCTCGCACGGCCGCGCGCAAGCAGGCCGCCGGTGCGCCAAAGCAAAAAGCCGCGGGAAGCGGCTTTTTGCCGGGTTCCGGATCGCACTGGCGTGCGTCCGAAACGACGGAGATCTTTCAGGCTTTCAGCGCAACAAGTACTTCGTCCAGCATCTTCTTCGCATCGCCGAACAGCATGCGATTGTTCTCTTTGTAGAAGAGCGGATTATCGACGCCCGCATAACCGGTGGCCATGCTGCGCTTCATCACGACCGAAGTCTTGGCCTTCCACACTTCCAGCACCGGCATGCCGGCGATCGGGCTCGACGGGTCTTCCTGGGCAGCCGGGTTCACGATGTCGTTGGCGCCGATGATCATGGCGACGTCGGTATCGGGGAAGT
>Ga0082335_1007466_pt1 | contig 13181 bp, 17 predicted proteins | sample Subgrocontami58m_FD_72375 | JGI IMG/M metagenome (GOLD analysis project Ga0082335, IMG submission 72375) | Subsurface groundwater microbial communities from S. Glens Falls, New York, USA - GMW37 contaminated, 5.8 m (SPADES assembly) (version 2) ...
TCCTCCTATCGTTGTCCCTTTATTTGCGCCGCTAACCGCAGCTCGCCATAATGGCAAAGCACATTGCCGAAGAATCTCGGCTCTATAATCCCCACCTGGATACCCGATAATCCGGCCAGGGCGCCGAACTCGGGGCAGGTCGTTTCGCACGTGCCGTTCAACGTGTCATTCCCCCGAAATTCATCGCAGATGGCTTCTATCCGATTTTGAAATACAATTTCGCTTGCCGACGCGTCCTCCAGGCCAAAGTAGCCGCGCATTACCATTTCATAAACCCGCTCGTAATCGCGGTTTGTCAGCCACCGCTCAGGCGTGGCCACGCGACTGATCGTCCAGCCGTTGATGAGCCCGTCGGCATCCGTAAAACGGCTGATAAACACGTTCCAGTCGGCAGCCAGGCGTTCATAGTCGTATACGCTTCCGATATCGGGCACGCCGCGGAGAATCACGTTGATCTGTTCGCGAATGGCTGCCAGGTTCATGATTTATCCTCGCTCAGATGGAAGGCGATGTTTAAGCCCGCCCGGTCAAAAATCTTCCGCAATTGGTCCTGGTTTTCCCGCCATGTTTTCTCGAACATGTGAGCGCCTTCAAAACCTTTTTGACCGATCTTCCTCCGGATAAGAAATTCCACCTGCTGTGCCGCTTTTCCACTCAGCCCTGTTTTCATTTCCACCCAGCGGAGCATTGCGCCGGCAGGCGGCATTTTCTGACCTGGCCGGCGGCCCATTTCGATCACGTCGCCGTATTTACTCTGATGCCCGACGACGCCCTTAAAAAATGTGCCGAACGCCACGACCTCGCCGTAGATAGTGGAAACTAAACCGCCCTGATCCGCAAACACGCCGCGGGGCGTCCTTCCTTTTTTCTTGACCTCCCGTTCCAAAAGCGCCACCGCCTCCCCCATGGCGGCTTTCAAATCGCCTTTGATGATCGCCGGGGACTGGCCGTTTAAAATTGCCCCTTTAGCCGTGATCGTGGCCTTGAGTTCCATCAGCGCCGCTCCCGGTCCCACCGCGGGTGGGTCAATCGCTCGCCGCCGCCCGGGTACTTCAGGTCCATGTCCCGCACCGCCGCCGCCGCCGGCGTCGTGTCGTTTTCGTCGATCCCCATGTGCTTGAGGTAGAGCAGCCGGAACGCCTTAGCCCGGGCCGCAAAATCGCGGGACTTGCTGGTATGGTCCACCACATCGGCCCGGATGCTGCTGTCCTGGTTTTGGGCAAACCAGGCCGCCAGTATCTCGCAATAAAACGATGCGGCGAGACACTGAACCATCTCCTCGTCGGCGGCCTTGACCGTGCAGGCGGTATCCGTGCAGGTATGAAGCGCCGTGTAGAGCACGCGCCACGATTCGCCGGTCGCCGGCGTAATTGTCAAAAACCGCAGATAGTCGCCCGCCGGCTTCTGATAGATGGACCAATCGTCGGCATCGAGGATATTGGCCGCGGCGCTGTCGTCGTCCACGGGATACTCCACGGAGCGGATCACGGAGAAGCCGTCGGACCATTCGGCCAGCAGACTCAGGGCGTAATCGAAGGCGTTAGCCCCGGCTTCGTCCTCCGCCACCAGACGCGGTCGATGCTTGGAATACCCCTTGACCGCCTGGGCGATGGCGATGATTTTGGCCGGCTCGCCGGGCGGGTAATTACCCTGTACCAAACTGCCTAACGCCGTAATGTAGTCTTGCCGTGTGCTCATTTTGCCGCCTTTACCCTTACCCTGCCCCTCTCCCGGCGAGGGATAGGGGACGCAAGATTAGTTTTTAAAAACGCCGGTGACGCTGTAGGTAAAGCTCGTTCCGCCCACCACATGTTTGATCCGCAGGTAATTGCCGAAATTGGCGATCGCCTGCCGGTATTGCCCGGCGGCCGTGATCTGGGTCACCGCCGTGTGGGTGTACCAAACGGAGTTGTCCGGTGACGTCTGCACAGTGACATCGAGGGTCGAGGTATCCGCCTCCGCCGTGACATTGATAAATACCTGCCCCTCGCTGTAGGAGCTGACGTCAAACGCCGTGGAGTAACCCGTAGCCGCCGTATAGGTACCGGAGGAGAGCAGCGTAATGGCCCGCGTCTTGTGATCGTCGGCCCGGGCCGGGCCGCACAGCAGCAGCATTAACAGCGCGCAAATTATCCGTCTCATACGTCTCTCCTCCAGGTAAACACTGTCTTTAGGGCAGCTCGTAGACCTCGGCCACGTCGGCCGCGATGGTGGTGTAGAGCGCCCACTTTGCCGTGGCCACCGTGCCGCCCGTTTGACCGCTCACTTTGAATGTCACCGTCTGCCCGGACCCGTTGATTATGGTATAGGTTTTGCCGGGGACGGCGGAGGGCAATATGGCATTTATTGCGCCATTGGCATTAGTCACGCTGATGGCGCCGCACTGCATCTCCGCGACGGTTAGCGTCCAATCCACCGCCGCCGCTCCATAATCATGCGTGGCCGTGCAGTTAAGGTTCGCCGTACCCGAGGCATCCGGCCAGGCTATCGTTCGATCGGCCGTCGGATCGGTCGGGGTGACCGATGTTTCAAAATCGTTGGCGGTCGCGCCCTCATACACCGTGGCGTTGCTCGCTCCCCAGACGCCGTTGGCCGCCTCCGGCGCATTGGTGGCCAGGCTGGAGAGTATTGCCGTACCCGATGCATCCGGCCAGGCGATCGACCGGTCGGCCGTGGGATCGGTCGGGGCGACCGATGTTTCAAACTCGTTTGCCGTCGCGCCTTCATACACCAGGGCGTTGCTCGCTCCCCAGACGCCGTTGGCCGCGTCCGGCGCATTGGTGGCCAGGCTGGAGAGTATTGCCGTTCCCGAGGCGTCCGGCCAGGCGATCGACCGGTCGGCCGTGGGATCGGTCGGGGTGACCGACGTTTTAAACTCGTTTGCCGTCGCGCCTTCATACACCAGGGCGTTGCTCGCTCCCCAGACGCTGTTGGCCGCATTAGGCGCATTGGTAGGGAGGGTCGATGCCATGTACGCCACCGAGCTATTGGCCGCCAAATCCGGTATCGTCCAGGTCTGATCACCTACCGTCGGGTCCGTTATGGCAATGGTTGATTCTACCTCATCCGCCGTCGCACCTTCCAAAACCAGCGGCGTGGCCCCGGAGAGGGTGCCCAGCACCGTCAAGGCCGAACTGTCAAAATAGTTTTGAAACGCTACCACGTAATCGGTGGACGAAATCGCATAGCCCACCTGCTGACTATAGGCCGGTGCCGATTGTGTGACGGCTGCGGCCGTCTCGGAGAGATAACCCGGCACACCCTCGGACAGGCCGGTCCAGCCGGTCATAATGCCGAAGGCAATCACTTCCACCTTGGTCCCGGTGGCGCCGCCCTTGCCGATGATGCCGACGGCGGGCCGCAGGGCCGCGTCGTTGGCGTCCGCTTTATAGACGTAGCCATCCGCGTCTTTCATCATGACGACGTTCCCCGCCGTCAATGTCTCGCCGGCGGTGGCCTGAAATCGTGCCCATACCTGTTTGGCGCTGTAGGCTGCCGAGGCATTCGTCGCCACCAGAGCCAGGACAAAAAAGAGAAAGAGCATGAGAAGTCTTTGAGCTATATTTTTTCGCATTACGTAACCTCCTGTTAAACTTTTGTTTTTAACGGCCCGTTGGGGGCCCTATTTTTGTTTGCCACTCTTTGCGGATGTTTCATGGTAGGGGCGGGCGTGAAACCCGCCCCTACGTTTTATCCGCCGGCCACTACCGATTTATCAAAACCGCGGTAATCGGCGATTTCCCATTCGTACTCATGGCGCTGCTTGTACTGGATTTTGTCGCCCACGAACATCTGCCCCACCAGCGGGTTGTCGGCCACAAACAGCTCCGGTTCTTGGCGGCCGTTCAGGAAAGCCACTTCCAAAAGCTCCACATCGGCCGGATCGGCGAGCAGGCCCCAGTCGGTTGTATCCGTGGCCAGCTTGTTGAGCAGGATGTTTTCATGATTGGACCCAAACCGGCCCGCATGAGGGTTGGGTGTAGCCGCGCCCGGCCAGGCGGAATTCAGCGTTTTGGCCGTTTCCAGGAGCGCACGGGGTACCCAGATTTTGGCCGCATCCAGGCACAGACTCTCGCCGCTGTCCTTTTCCGTCTGGTTGAACATGGCTGTCAGCCTGGCGGTCAGGGCCGCTATGCCTGCCGCATCGGCGGATAACGCCGTAGCGCCCAGGTTGGCGTGGTCGTTATGAAACACGGCCTTGTTATCGCCCTTGTAGGTGGCGTTGCTATTGATCTTGGCCCAGCCTCGCCGCGCATAGGTGCGCTTGGCCGCCCGGCCCAGCCGGGATACCAGGGTGGAGACGCTCTTCAGGTCGTCGTTCATGACGACCCTTCTGGTGACGGTCAGGATGATGCCCTTCTGATTCAGGGCATAGGAGATTTCTTCATCCGTGGCCATCGTAATCTCCTGGTAATCGCCCGATTCCGGGTCGATATCGGGCAGATCGCCAAAGTATCCGACCTGGATGGATTCCATAGTCTTGAAGTCCTGAGCGTTGCGTCGGTAGCTGATCAAGGCGTTTTCTCCGTAGTCTACCGCCCGGAAGTCCTGCACCAGCCGACGGTACATGGAGTTGCCCAGCACGTAGGAGAAGGAGGCGGAACTGTAGGCAGCCGGCAACCTCATCATCTGCATCATGGCTTCGCCGATGCGCAGGCCGTCCCGGGTGGGCACGCCCCGCACTTCCGTATCGCCGGTGATCCGGGTATAGGCCGCACGGAGTGACGTCAGCGCCTGGACATCCTTGTATTTGTCATCCACCGTGACGCCCATCAGCTTGTCAAAGGCCGCCTGGAGCTTTTCCGGCTCGTCGGTTCCCATGCGGATGTCTCCCGCACCCGTGACGATCCCGGCACCGGTCAGTTTGTCCAGGTATTCTTTCTCATCCTTGACGGCGGCGCGCAGGGCCTCCACTTCAAAGGCTTTCCCCTCAAACTGCTTTTGAATCCGCGCCTGGGAGAGTTCCGGGAGCTGGCTGCCGCGCAATTCGTCTTTCAACGTTGCACCGCAGGCGACGATGCGGGCCTGCTCGAGGAGCTGTTTTGCTTCCTCGTTTGAACTGCCACCGCCCGCACCGGCTATTGCCGTTTTCACCGCCGCCTGGATCCGGATGTCGAGATCCTTCAGCGGATCGTTAACGCCCGCCGCCAGCAGGGCGATTACCTCGTCCTCGGTGATTGTTTTGTCCGTGACTTTTGCCTCGATGCTTTTGTAGAGATCAGCGTTTTTCGCCTTCAAGGCTGCCAAGAGTTTTTCCAGCATACTTTCCTCCTTTTGGCCTGCCTGAAAGGCTGCGGCCATCCTCAAAAATTTTCCCCCTGCAATGGGGTCATAGACAACGTCCACGCTGTCCACCTTCACGATCTTTTCCACTTCTTTTACGCCGCCGCGAACGGCCACCGTTCCCAGGACGTCATGGGAAAGGCCGACCAGGTCCGGTTTGTTCCGGGTAAAGGCATCCACCACCATGTCCCGCAGCCAGGCGGCGCTCTTCAGAATATTGAGCGTTCCTTCCAGGCCGGTCGTATTGTCACGGACGTCGGAGAGCCACCCCACCAGATCCCGCACGCTCTTCCCGAAGGGATTGAGCGTATGCTGGGCTTCCTGCAGGGCAAAAACACGCGCCCCCTCATACAGGGGCTTGGCCGCCTGCAGGACCGCGTAGGGATAGTTGGCACCCTTTTGTTTGTCCACACCCGCCTCGACAATCTGGACCCGCCATTTGTAGCCGTACTCGGGTCCGGCAGCATCACCCTCTGCCGCCGTCAAACGCGAGGCCGCCGCGATCCGCACGTAGTCAACCTGCTTGCGCACCGCCGTCATCTCCCCTGTCATAACCTTGCCGTTTGCGTTGATTGTGTAGGGCATCTCGAACAGTTTGCTCACGCCGTCCTGATAGATGCTGACAATGACGTGGTCTCCATAGACGTCGATAATGTCGCCGCCGCAATCGGGATACATGGCCGTGAGCGTTTGGCAAAGCGTGCGCCGGATCTCGGTGAAAGACATGGCCGCCTTTATTGACTCCGGATCCATCACCTCTTCCGTTCCGGCAGCCAGTAGCCGCAGCAGCGTTTTATTCGCCATCGCCTCCTCCTGCCCCCGCATCCTTCTCCGCCTTGCCGGCCGCCTTGGGGATAACGTACTTTTTGCCGTCTTTGGTCACCACGACGAACGCATCACCCCGATCCCGTTGATCCAGCAGATCTGCGAGGGTAAGCTTGCGCTCCACAGGGATAAATTTCTTCTTGCCGTCTTCTCCCTTGACCGGTTTGGATGTCTTGAACGTCAGTTCCACCAGGTGTTTCTGTTCTACTGTAGCCATGTTATTGCCTCCTTTTTTAATTCCAATTGGCGTGATACGTCACATGGTCGCATCCGCAGTTTATTGTTTCCTCAATCGGCGCTGAAGGATCGCGCGGAAACATCATCAACACGCCGCCGACGTTGAATGGCTCTTTCACGGGCACGTGCTGCCCACTGACTCCCAGGTGCGTAAGACGGGGCTTTGCGGGATGGCCCACATGACGCCACTCCTTCTCCAGTCCCGGAACGTACTCTGCCGCCTGCTCCATGCGGAGCTGGGAAGCTTGGGAAAAGACCCGGCCCATCTCCGTTTTTGTTATCACCTCGGCGCGCTGGGCGATGGAGGCGAACTTGCCGGCGTCGATATTTTTGCCGATGGCCGCCGCCACTTCCTGAGGCGTCTTGCCGCCCATGATCCCCAAGGTCAATTCCCCTTTGACTTGGTCCCAGGCGGCGGCGGATAGACCTTCAATTTTATGGAACGTAAAACCCTTCATCACATCGAGCACGGAACTGGAAATATAAAACCCCGAGTAAATAGCCTCCACCGGCACAGCTCCGGCAACCAGCGTTTCTGTAACCAGGGTTTGCCCGGCTGCCCAGGACTTAGCCAGGAGAGCGCCCGCCGCCGCCTTGGCCAGGCTTTGATAATTTGCCATCTGGCCCTCAATGCTGTCCAGGTATTGCCGGAGCGAATAGGCGTCCCAGGAACCCAGGGCCGCTTTTCCGAGTTCCGCCATCACCTGGCCGTGTAGATTTTTGAGGATATCCCGCATCGCTTCCGTGCCCGTTTTTATCGCCGCATCCTTCTCCCGGATGATGCGCTTTATTGTCGCGTCAACTTTCGTCATCTCAGAGCACCCTCCGGTTTGCCGTTTTAAGGGCCGTTGACATAGTTATAAACAGTGTCAAGGAAACTAGGCGACCATTGGGGCGTCCAAGAGGCGTGACGGCTTTAAAGGGCCTGGTTTTCATGTCTGCTCTCCGGATGCTTTTCCGGGGACAGATTTTAAATCTGTCCCGTAATCCTCGTAGCCTTTTTTATCGGCCTGGTCGGCGAGTGATTTTTTGACCGCCTCGTAATCGATCTCCACCCCGACAAACCCCATCGTTACCCCGAAGATCTTTCCGGCAGTATCCTTGTCGATCCAGCCCTGCGTCTCCGCGCCCACCAGGGCGGCGCCGATCTGCTGCACGGCGGACGCGAACTTTGAGACGTCGCGGGCCGTCAGCTCCGGCGTCACTACCGAGAAATTATTGGCCTGCTCGTCGGTGAGCCGGGCATAACCGGTTTCCCTCGCCTTGCGGATCGCATGGGTGAACATGTCCTCAAGAATGTATTTGACGATTTTCTGCCGCATGGAGAGCATCTTGAAGATCGGCTCGCCCATTTCCGAAGCGGTGGCCCGGTTAACGTCGCCGCCCCCGCCGTACCAATGCTCCGGGATGCTCCGGCTGCCGAGGATGTGGTTCCTGAGCAGGCGCGCCCCCTCGTTGGCATCGACGGCTCCCAAATCCGGTGTCACGGCTTGCAACTTCACCTTTTGGTTATGCCCATAGACGGAGCCGGATTTTTTAGTAAACCGTTTCATCTCCTCGTCGAGCGCCTTCGGATCGGCGTCATCGACCTGGAGATCCCAGACAAACGCATTGAGCAAGGGCCACTTTTCGGCGTAATCGTAGAGAAACTGCTCATAGGCGTCCAGCCAGTCGGCCACCCGGATCAAATCGCTCCGCCCCCGCGGGGAATTTGTGACGTTATTAATGCTGAAATAGAAACACTCCCCATCGGTGAATGTTTTGCGCATGGCCTTGGCTGTGGGCGAAAGAACATAATCCGCCTCCGCGGGCAGGATGGTCTGATAATGCCGACCCGGCTTGCCCACCGTGTCTTTCAGCTTCACGCCGATAATCATCTTTACGTTTTCCGGATCCGTGACGACCGCATCGATCTGGGCCGGATCGATGTAGCCGAGGTAGAGCCGCCCGGTCTGCCCGGCCGTGGTCGCCGGAAAGAGCAGCTCGCCGAAGATGCCCAGCTCCCGGACGTGCTTGTCGAAATAGATGGTCATCCGGTTCACGGGGTTATTCCAAAAATCATCAAGGATTTGCTTGACGTCCGGATCTTCCGCCTCATAGGGTAGGCCCTCTCCCAAGACAAAAGCCACCACGAGATCGATCATCCACCCCGCCATGGGGTTGGTTTCCCAGAGCCAGTAACAAAGCTCGATCATCCGCTCCTGGCTGGTGGAAATCAGCTCACGTTCCGGATTCCCCGTAAGCCGCCGCCAGCCCAAATCCTCCGCGCTGCCCAGGGCCGCCGCCGGCAATCTCTCTGCCACCCGCGCCTCGATCAGACTGCCGAAGGCGATATCAACAAGCCGTTCCGTCCACCCCGGCTTCCGGGACGGGGCGGACGGTGTCACAGCTCGTCGCGTGATCCGTCTCATGCCGGCCTCCCCAGTAAATTGCGGAGCCGGCCGAAGGGGCTCCCCCCGGGCCGCACGGCATGGTAATCATCCGCAGACGGTTCGCTTGATACCGTAACCGCCTTGATCATGCCCGTCTCGATCAGCCGCTTCAGCATCTCCAGGGCGTCCGGTCCGTCATCGTGGCCGCCCTTGCCCTTGGGCCGGTAGTAGATCAAATGTTTGATCAGTTCTCCCATGCCGTGCCGCTTGAACCGGATCCAACCGTTTTTGATCCAGGGCTGCAGCGTGATAATGCGCAGATCCTTATCCACGTTCGGCCGGTCACCCTTGACGTTGATGGTGAGGCCCCGCTTATGGGCCTCCTTTTCAAAGGTATCCTTGAAAAATTCCTGGAATTGCACCTCTTCAATCACCAACTCCGCAAACGGGTCCCGCTCATGGATCGCTAAAACATCATTGATGATCTTATCGGGATGGCGCTTTTCGATATCGGCCACCGTCAGATAGATGATGTTTGTCTTCATCCTGCCACCGATGAGGGCGGAGGGATCAGCCGTCCGAGATTTCTTTCCCATAGAGGGGTCTAAGGCTCCCGCCTGAGGTACGCCGGCGAGATCCACCTCGTCCTCGTCGTAATACTGTATCCACTCCTCCAGGAAGACGGCGTCTTCGGGATTGATGGGTTCGTTTTGCTTTTCGCTGTAAAAGTAGGCCCGCCCTTCGGCAACCAGCATCTTCATAAGGTAATAGTAGGATTCGCGCTCCGGCCAGAGGACTTCCGTCCCGGCCAGCATCTCCCCTTTGTGCGCCTCAAAGAAGCCGTCCGCCGCCGCTTCCGCTTCCTCCTTGCCGACGGTGATGTCGGCGAAGATCTCTTCCCATTTTTCCCAGAGTTTTGATTCCGACCATTTTAAAACGGCTTTGAATTTTTCACCCTTCCAGCCTGGCTTTTTCAGCAGATCGTTGAGCAAACTGGCATAATGCAAAACGGTGCCGGCCACGCCATAGACTGTATCCGGCTGGCCGATTTTCATGAGGGCCTTGAAAAACCACATCTCCAGCTTCTTACGCTGATCCGGCGATTCCACCGCCTCATCGTTTTCCAGGTCGTCCCCTATGACCAGGTCAGGCCTTTTGCTGCCATGCCGCATACCGCGCAGTTTTTGCCCCGCGCCCACACCCCGGATCTTCACGCCGTTTCTGGTAATGATCGCATCGGCCCGCCACATCGGTCCCTCGCCAACAAGATCCGGGAAGTCCTGTTTCAACCGTTCGTTTGTTTCCAACTCGGCCTTGATGAAGGAAACAAAATCAACTGCCTGCCCCGCCGTCTCCGAGACGATGAGAGGGAAATACCGGTACTTGTAAGCGCCGACCCAGAGGGGCAGGATCAGCGATATCCAAGTGCTCTTGGCATTGCCGCGCGGGGCCGCATCCGCCTCCCGGTCTCCTACACCCGTTTCCACAGCCTGAAAAATCATTTGGGGATAACGCCGGCATATATACTTGTGCAGGCTGGAAGAGGCCGATTCGATATAGTGGGGAAAATAGGTGCGCCCAAAGAATTCCATATCCCGGCTGGCAGTTTTTACACGCTCCCGCTGAGCCTTCTTATCCTCGGGGAAAGGCTTTGCCTTGGATTGGATCAGTGTCCGGAGAGCCTCGATCTCACGGTCCAGGCGTTTGTCTTTCGCGCTAACGACCATACTTTTCCCTCGCCCAGGCCACAAAGTCGTCAAAGTTTCCTTCGATCACTGCCACCGATCCCGGATCATTTTTGGAAAACCACTCGATCTGGTCCCGCAGGAAGGTCACAAACAGCTCCGCTTTGTAAGCGGCCGTCTTGGCCTTGATATCGATAATGGTCTTCACCAGGTTGTTGTAGGCATACATCGCCTGATTATCGATCCCCGCGTCTCCCAGCGTCTCGAAAAAGCGATCATATTTTTTCTTTTGCTTTTCCAAATCGGCAATCATCCGACCTTCGTCGGTGACGGCCGCGGCATTTTGCACACGTTGCGCCTCTTCGTCCTTTCGGGCAGCCCGGTCCTTCCAATTGAACTTTTCGATCCAGTCATAAATCGTGGGTTTTGTGAGCGAAAGACCGATCCTCTCCTTTAGCGTCCGGATCGTCAGCTCAACGTTCTGGCCGCATTCGCACCAGATGCGGTAACTGACCTCCCGATTTTCCGCCATGTAGCTTTTTCCCATCAGAACCTCACGTCCACGCCGCACTCGTCCGAAAATCCGTCCAGGACGTTTAACCCTTTGGCGGAAATCACGGCCATGTGGATTTCCACGCCCGTGGATTTCCGCTTCTCCAGATGGATGCAGCCCAACTCGGCCAGATAGGTCAGATGGCTCTCCAGTTCCTCCTCCGTGATCGTGTACCGCAGATCGTCCAGAAGAAAATGGAGCACCTTGACGTCGATCGGGCCGGGGTGCTCGTGGGCCAACAGTTTTAGGATGGCGCCCCGGAGACGCCGGTACCGTTCCTTTTTAGCCTCGCTCATGAGGTTGCTCCCTTGATGTGTTTGGCGATGCATTCCATCGATTCCGTCATCTGTTCTATTTGTTCCCGCGTGTATTTAAGGAGAATGATCATCTCCCGGTGCTCGTTATTGTCCCGCCGCACGAATTCGTTGATGGCGTCCCGCAGGCCCTCCGTCCCCTGGGCCATCTTGGCGAGCGAGCAGGCTTGTTCTTTTTGGGCGGCGATAAATTCCTGCCCCAGGGTCATGCAGCCGCCTACAAATTTCTCGATGATCTTGTCAGCCAGCCGGTAAATGTTGTGAATCATCACCACGGCGATCATGGCACCCGAGCCGCCCCAGGCCAGCCATTTCAGAAACTCGGGCCAATTAATGGTGATCATGCTCCTCCTTTTTCGTCTGGCAGCCGATGCAGCGCACCGCCTGCGGAACAACCTTTAGCCGCGCTTGGGGGATGATCCGCTCGCAATCCACGCAGCGCCTTCTACCGTCCACGATCAGCGGATCGTCCGTATAGCCGCTCCGATGCTCCCGGAGGGCAATGTCCAGGTACATCTCCTGCTTTGCCTGGGCATAATCCGCATCATCCACCGCCCGATTATTCTCCCTGCTTGGCGATGCCGGCGCGCAGGAAAATTCCCAGCAGGCTGGTGATACCGGTTTGTACCGCCATCCCCGCATCCATCGAGCCCGTCATATATCCCCCGGCCGCCGCCATCAGGCCCGCAATCCCGGTCCACACGGTTTTCGATTTCAATAAATCTTTCATTATTCGCTCCTTAGTCTTTATTCCGCAGCAGGAGATCCACAAACCAGGGATCAACCTCCAGGCGGTATTTCGTGCAGATGTAACCGGTAAAACGCATAACATCCGCTTCGTAACTGGTGGAATATCGCAGTTGCTCCCGGTAGGCTTCAATCTCGGACATTTTGCGGTACTGATCATCGAGCCAATAGAGCAGCCCGTTAAAGATCATCAGGCCGCAGTAGGACTGTTTGACGTGGGTCAGTTCATGGGCCAGGAGGCCCATGTCCGCACGCCGGCCCGGCCGGATCAGGACGAGGGGACCGATGGTCGTACCGGCAAAACCAGTCTTGATGCGATCGGTGTAGATCACCAGGGCCGGCAGGATCTTGTAAACGAATTTGACTTTCATGGCTGCCACTCCTCCTTGTCATTCCCGCGCAAGCGGGAATCCAGGATGATCCCTACGCCTGTCATGCCGGACTTGATCCGGCATCCGGGATTATTACCCTAATTGAAAATGCGGCAGATCCGGCGTCTTCCACCGGCCACCCCATACTAAACCCACGCTTTCGGCAATTTTCCCTGCCTCTTCATAATCGGGGATTCCATCCTCGTTTACATCCACTTTCACGTCCCAGCAGGGCTTACCGTTGCGGTTGATGACGATGTCAAAGGCGCGTGACTTGTCGTTTCCCCGGACGTTATCATCCAGGTCGATAAGGTGCGCGGACTGTAGCGTCCAGGTGACCTTGCGGGTGTTTTCCTGGAACGAAACAGCAGGCAAGCCGGCGAGCTTGCGAAGATAATTGGTCTGTTCAAGTTTCTCGCGCCCCTGGGCGTAAAGGGCGATCTGCTCACGCACTGTCCGGGCGGTGCAGGTGATGATAAAGGGCAGGTCGGCTTTCGCCATCCTTGCGGTGAAGGCGTAAATTAAATTTTGGAGGTCCGGAACGCAATCCTCGATCTTACGACTTGGCATAGACTGCCTCCATTTTTCTTTAGTGGCGGCTAAAGGCCGCGGGGTGATGAGGCCCGCAGCCCTTAGCCTATGGTTAGGAGGTGATGAAGTGATGGCCGGTTATATTCTGAATTCACAAGAGGGCGCTACCAAAGTACTTGAGAAAAACCATAAAGAAATCCCCGCCCGCCCGCGCGCGAAGACGGGGATGAAGGCAGGGGAAGGGTGGATTAATTCATGTCATA
>Ga0082335_1007470_pt1 | contig 13175 bp, 17 predicted proteins | sample Subgrocontami58m_FD_72375 | JGI IMG/M metagenome (GOLD analysis project Ga0082335, IMG submission 72375) | Subsurface groundwater microbial communities from S. Glens Falls, New York, USA - GMW37 contaminated, 5.8 m (SPADES assembly) (version 2) ...
GCCGGCAACCGGTGGTGGTACGGCGGCTCTGATTACGTCGGCTACCAGCTTCATCAGCGGCACGACCGCCATTACGTCGGGCGCTGGTACGGCCAACACGGCCGGTACCTTGAGCTTCGACTTTGACGCTACGCCGGGCCTCGCCGTCTACGGCCGCTTGTCCGCCTGGGTGAAGATCACCCTGTCAGCCGGTGCATCGACCGCTACTCTGTCGTTCGACGACACGGCTGCCCTCGGTACACCCCAGGGCAACTCGGCGGCCATTACGGCTGATGCCACCTGGCAGTACGTCGACTTCGCCACGACCGGTATTACCTCGACAACCCAGTTCGTCGGTATCACCTTCACCGCAGCTGGCGTTGGTAACACCGTTACCGTGACCATAGACGACATGAGGTTCTACAACGACTCGATTGAACTCGATGTCGCCGGCAGCCTCGGCACCACCACTGCGATTAAGGGCTTGCTCTTCTCGCTGAAGGATTCCAGCGGCACGGTACGTGCCCACGGCGCCTTCAACGGTACGGGCGGTACCGCGGGCAGTGGTACGGTACGCCTCATCGCCGGTAACGGCGCTGATGTGACCGTCGCCACCACGCATAGCGATGTTGAGGTATCAAGCTCGGCGCTCGCCCTCGACGCTGAGACCAACTCGGTAACGCTCGTGGCCGATGTCGCCAGCGTATCCGATAACCTCAGCGTATCGTTCGACACGGGCACCAACACGTCGGCCGGCGACTTCCGCTGGTACGACAACAGCGATTCGGCCGGGAGCAACGATATGGCTTCCTTGACCGTGATTAGCCCAACCTCGACGACCACCAGCTTCTCCAACAGCTATTAGCGCATAGCGCTAGCCTGAGCCTGTCGAAGGCTAAGGCACGTAGCTCTTGGCTGACTGGTAAAGTCGGTTGAGAAAAAAGCCAAAGGCTGTCTCCCGAAAGGGCAGATGACCTAAGGCAAACACAGCCCTCCGATGGCCATCGGAGGGCTGTGTTGCTACCCTTGACGGGCTGGCATCACGAGGATTACACTATCGTTACTATGTCGAAGGAGATAACAAATGAAGAACTAGCCCGCCTAATTGCGGAAGGCTTTGCTGGCACAGCCACTAAGGAGGATATGGCAGTAGCAAGGCAGGATGTAGCAGTTTTGAAACAAGACGTGGCTGTTTTGAAACGGGATATGGTCGAGGTTAAAGGTGGGCTATCAGCCGTAGAGGCAAAGCTTGATCGCGTGCTGTACAAGGAGTTGGACAGGCACGAACATTGGATACGTCAATTGGCAGAAAAGGTTGGGCTTGAACTTTCACGGTAGGTTACTTATACTTTTCCGCGTTTCTGTTATTACTGGTCTTATTATGACAAAAGAGTTTAGCAACAAAGAGTTAGCTCGCCTTATTAAACAGGGTTTTGACCACACCGCAACCAGGGAGCAGGTGGAGGGTATTGATAATCGGTTGGGTGTTCTAGAGCAGCGGTTTGATGTATTGGAGCGCAAGGTCGACCGTGTGCTGTATCAGGAGATTGACCGACATGAGCGGTGGATAAAGCAACTCGCGGACAAGATCGGTGTAGAGCTTAGCCGATAGGTAGTCGGCGTGGCACCACCAGGGAGTGTCATTTGTGGTTCGTAATCGGAGGTTAATTATTGGCTTGTTTTAGCCAATAATTTTTTTAGCCGTTGACGAATGCCCTATTTATCGCTATACTCAACCTTTGATGTTTTCGTTACGCTTACTGCAATGGAGCAACAGCCAAAATTACTACCGAGCCCCATAGCCCAGGCCCTATCACTGGCCTGGGAGCTTGGTTACACCATTACCGTGCCGCTCGTAGTACTAGCGCTCGGTGGGCGGCTTTTGGACCGAGCCTGGGGCACCAGCCCATGGCTATTTGTGGCCGGCATCGTGCTTTCAATAGCTATTTCCACCTGGCTTGTCTACCGAAAATCCGTAGCCATTCTGCGCGCCAGCGAAGGCGCTACCCCACCGTCGCAGGTAGCATCGCCCACACCTCGCCAGCCCGAGCTGCCCAAGGTATGAACATTTCGCTCGCCGCCGAACCGATATTTTACTTAGGGGCGTTTACGGTAACTAACTCATTGCTGGTGGCCGTGCTTGTTATGATTATGCTGTCGTTCGTTGCCATATTACTAAGGCGCCGCCAATTCGCCGCCGTTCCATCAGGGCTCCAGAACGTTACCGAGGCTACGATGGAAGGCGCGCTGTCGTTCGTCGAGAGCGTGGTCGGGGACCGCGCCCGCGCCCGCCGTTTCTTGCCGCTCGTCGCCACCATATTTTTTTTCGTGTTGTTGTCGAATTGGTTCGGCCTGTTGCCCGGGGTGGGCACGATCGGGCTGTGGCAGGTGCACGACGGACATCGGGTGCTGGTGCCGTTCTTGCGTTCAGCTTCAGCCGATCTTAACGGCACGCTCGCCATCGCCCTTATTTCGGTGTTGGGCACGCAACTCTTCGGCATCGTGGTACTCGGCTTTTGGAAGCACGCGGCCAAGTATGTGAACATTAAGGGCCTGGTGCAGCACTTCAGCTTCCAAAACCTCATCATGTTCTTTGTCGGGCTACTGGAGCTGGTGTCGGAGGTTGCCAAGGTAGTGTCGTTCTCGTTCCGGTTATTCGGCAATGTGTTCGCGGGCGAGGTGCTACTCATCGTCATATCGGCGCTGGTGCCATTCATCGCACCGTTGCCGTTCCTAGTACTTGAGGTATTCGTGGGTTTGGTGCAGGCGCTGGTGTTCTCGCTACTTACCCTGGTTTTCCTTACCATTGCCACAGTCGAGCACGAAGCACACTAGTAGCTAGCGCCTCTGGGACAGGGTATGCTTGGCCTGGGGACGCTAATCACTAACGGGTTTCCAGCTGACGGCGTTAAATAAACAAGCCAATAGCCGTAGCAGACTGAAAATTCGCGAAAGGTCGAAAGAAATGGCAACTGAACTAGAAGTAGTAAGCACCGCCTTTACGCCTGAAGTGTTAAAGGGTATGGCGGCCGGCGCCACCATCGCTATTGGGGGTATTTTTCCAGCCATGGCCATCGGCCGTTTAGCGGGCAAGGCCATGGAAGCCATTGGCCGCAACCCCGAGGCAGCCGTCAAGGTGCAAACGGCCATGATCCTGGCCATCGCCTTTTGTGAGGCCATCGCCATCTACGCGCTCGTCATGGCGCTCATTATTAAGTTCGTTTAGTAGCTCTTGCTTGTTCACCTGCGGTTTTTGTAAGCACCGCAGGTGCGAAGCGCGAACTACGCGCCACGTCTTATATACTTGTTTAACGTATGGAATTACTCGGCAAACTCGGTATCGATTGGAAGCTACTTCTGGCCCAAGCAGTCAACTTTCTTATTGTACTGGTGGTGCTGACGAAGTTCGTCTACCGTCCGGTGGTGAAGTTCTTGGATGAGCGCCGCGCGCGCATTGAACAAAGCCTGAAAGAAGCCCAGCGTATCGAGGCCGAGCTTAAAGCTATGGAAGTAAAAAGGTCCGAAGTCGAGCGTGAAGCGCGTCAACAGGCGCAGGTGATTTTGAAGCAGGCCGAGGCTGAGGCCGAGCGCCAGCGACAGGAAACCCTGGTGCGCGTGCGGGTTGAAGCTGAGAAGGTAGTGGCTGACGCTAGGATTAAATTTCAAGCCGAGCAAGATGAAGCTATGCGTACCATGCGCCGCGAAGCCGCGCGCCTGGTGGTTGCTGCCGTAACCAAGGTTGTGGGCAAAATTCCAGGCGCCGAAATTGATAAAAAACTGGCTGAAGAAGCCGTGGCTGAAGTAGCTAAGCGCCGGGGCTAGTATGAAAGAATCTCCTACCGCCTACGCGCGAGCCTACCTAGGGCTAACACACGGCCAGCCGGCCAAAGAGCTGGCTGAAATTTCCGGCAAGTTCTGGCTAGCGGTGTTCCGCCGCAAACGCTTTGGTTGGCGCCAGCAAATTGTGGCCGAGGTATCTCGCCTGTGGCAAGAAACTAATGGCGAAACCGCAGTGCGGGTCGCCGTGGCGCACGAACTTACGCACGCGCAGCAGGTTAATCTCGAGCGCGAGCTCAGGGCAGCTCTCAAGAGCGAGGTCACCCTCGAAGTCGAACTAAAGCCTCACCTCCTGGCTGGCGTTGTCGTAACGGTCGGGGACAAGCGCTACGACGCATCGTTAAAAGGCAGGCTCGACAACCTGTATCGCACACTTGCCGGCAGCGAGCGCTAATTTGATAAGTAAATTTTATAACCAACGATTTTATGTCCGAAGTAACCCGCGATACACTACTTAAAACACTCGAAGCCGAACTCAAAGGGTTCGAATCGAGCGTTATCGAAGCCAAGGTCGGCACCGTCACCGAAGTTGGTGATGGTATTGCCAAGGTGTCTGGCTTGCGCGACTGCCTGGCATCGGAAATGCTTGAGTTTCCGCACGGCGTGATGGGCGTGGCCTTAAACTTGGAAGAATCCTCGGTCGGCGTGATGATCGTGGGTGATTATCTGGAAATTAAGGAAGGCGACACGGTGAAATCCACCGGCAAAATTTTGTCAGTCCCCGTTGGTCCAGGGCTAGTGGGGCGCGTAGTGAACGCGCTGGGCGAGCCGCTGGACGGCAAAGGTGCAGTGAAAGCCGCCGCCTCCTACCCAGTGGAAAAGATCGCCCCTCGCGTTATCGCCCGCCAGTCCGTGAACCAGCCCTTGCAAACCGGGGTGAAAGCCATCGACAGCATGATCCCAATAGGTCGCGGCCAGCGCGAGCTAATCATTGGCGACCGGCAAACTGGCAAAACAGCCATCGCCATTGATACTATTATCAATCAAAAAGGCCAGGGTGTGACCTGTATTTATGTAGCCATTGGGCAAAAGGAATCCAAAGTGGCGAAGATTGTAGCCAAGCTCGAAGCTACTGGCGCCATGGAATACACGACGATTGTGTTAGCCGGCGCCAGCGTGCCGGCGGCCCAGGCTTTTTTGGCGCCGTATGCCGGGTGCGCCATGGGTGAATACTTTATGGACCAAGGTAAGGATGTGTTGGTAATTTACGACGACCTTTCCAAGCACGCCGTGGCCTACCGCCAGGTGTCGCTTTTGCTGCGACGCCCGCCTGGCCGCGAAGCCTACCCCGGGGACATTTTCTACCTACACTCGCGCCTGTTGGAACGCGCCGCCAAGCTTTCTAAAGATCATGGTGGTGGCTCGCTCACCGCGCTCCCGATTATCGAAACGCAGTCAGGCGACGTGTCGGCCTACATTCCAACTAACGTCATTTCTATTACCGACGGACAAATCTATTTGGAAGGCGACTTGTTTTACCAAGGTATACGGCCAGCCTTGAACGTCGGACTTTCCGTGTCGCGTGTTGGTTCAGCTGCCCAAAGCAAGGCGATGAAGAAGGTGGCTGGTAAGCTCCGTCTGGATCTGGCGCAGTTCCGCGAACTGGCGGCCTTTGCCCAGTTCGGCAGCGACCTGGAGGAGGGTACGAAAAAGCAGATCGAGCGCGGTAAGCGCATTACCGAGGTTCTAAAGCAGGGGCAGTACGAACCCATGGCGGTCGAGCACCAGGTGGCTATTCTGTACGCGGTCGTCAACGGTTTGCTGGACGATATCGCCGTTGAAAAAGTGCGTGCTTGGGAAAAGCGTTTTCACGATTACATCAAGAACCAATCAGTGATCAAGGATTTGCAGAAGATGAAAGAGCTTACGCCCGAAATTGAGGCCGGCCTTAAGCGGGTAGTTCAAGAAGTAAACCAACTAAGCCCGCTTAGCAAATAGCCAATAGCGAATTGCTTTATCACGTACCATTTGCTATAAGCCATTAGCCATAAGCTACAATGCCTCAAGCCTCGCGCGAAATCAAGCGGCGCATCCGCTCCATCAAGAACACTCGCCAAATTACCAAGGCGATGGAGCTGGTTTCGGCTGCCAAGATGCGCAAGAGTGTGCAGAACGTGCTGGCCACTCGCGCCTATGCGAATTTGGCTTGGGACGTGGTGCGCGAGCTTGAGCGCCGTACCGATCCATCACACCACCCGCTGCTTACCAAGCGCCATCCGGTAAAACGCATTGGGCTTATACTAGTTACCTCGAACCGCGGCTTGTGCGGCGGATTCAACCACCAGCTTACGCACCGCGTGAATGCATACCTTATGCAGCACCGCGAGCAGCAGGTGGAATTGGAAGCCGACCTGGTGGCTGTCGGGAAGCGGGGTCGGGACATCATGTTCCGCTACGGCCACACCATCATGGCCGAGTTCACCAAGGCCGATGTTACAACCCGCATGGAAGAAGTTACCCCAATTGCGAAGTTAGTGATTGACGATTACCTTACTGGTAAGTACGACCGCGTTGTTATGGCTTATACTGATTATATTTCGGCTGTCAGTCAAAAGCCGCGTATCAAACAGCTGCTACCCATTGAACACGAGCCTGACGAGTACCTGGGCAGCGCCAAAATGCCAAGTGAAAGCTCCAAATCCGAAATCCGAAATCCGAAATCCGAAATAGTTTCGAATTTCGATATTCATGCTTCGCATTTTAACTATGAGTATTTGTTTGAGCCTTCGCCTGACGAGGTGCTGGAAGCGTTCCTGCCGCGCATGATCGAGGTTCAGGTGTACCAGGCGCTGTTGGAGTCGGACGCGGCCGAGCACTCGGCCCGCATGCTCGCGATGAGGAATGCATCCGACGCTGCCAAGGACATGATCGATTCCCTGACCCTGGCCTTTAACCAGGCGCGTCAGGCATCGATTACCGCCGAACTCGCCGACATTAGTGGCGGCCGCGCCGCGCTTGGGGTTTAACCTAGTTATAAATTTTACTTTCTAAATTCTAGATACTGAACTTTATGAATACCGGCAAGGTTACCCAAGTTATCGGCCCTGTGGTCGACGTCGTGTTCCAAAAAGAGCTGCCGCCAATTTACCAGGCGCTCGAGGTTACCATTCCCTCGACCAAAGAAACGCTCGTGCTCGAGGTGCAGCAGCACCTAGGGTCGGGGAGTGTGCGGGCGGTTGCCATGGGCGCGACCGACGGTTTGGCGCGCGGCCTGGTTGTTAGCGATACCGGCGAGCCAATTACTGTGCCGGTAGGCAAGGAAACCTTGGGCCGCATGGTGGACGTACTTGGGCACCCGCTGGATGGGCAAGCCGCGGTGAAGTCCAAGGCCAGGCTGCCTATCCACCGCCCCTCACCGAAGTTCACTGACCAATCCACCAAGACCGAGGTGTTCGAAACTGGTATCAAGGTTATCGATCTCATTTGTCCGTTCGTGAAAGGCGGTAAGGTTGGCTTGTTCGGTGGTGCTGGTGTTGGTAAAACCGTGGTTATTCAGGAGCTTATTCGCAACATTGCGTCCGAACACGGTGGCTTCTCGGTGTTCGCAGGCGTCGGTGAGCGCTCGCGTGAAGGCAACGACCTGTACTACGAAATGAAAAGTTCGGGCGTGCTTGGCAAAACTTCGCTCGTGTTCGGGCAAATGAACGAAACGCCGGGCGTCAGGGCGCGTGTGGCTCTCACAGGCCTTGCTATGGCCGAGTACTTCCGCGACGAGGAAAAGCAAGACGTGCTTCTTTTTATCGACAATATTTTCCGGTTTACCCAAGCCGGCTCCGAGGTCTCCGCGCTCCTCGGCCGCATTCCTTCAGCCGTAGGGTACCAACCGACATTGGCTGTGGACATGGGTGAATTGCAAGAGCGCATTACCTCGACCAAGAACGGTTCCATTACCTCGGTGCAGGCCGTGTACGTGCCGGCTGACGACCTTACTGACCCGGCGCCAGCCACTACCTTTGGCCACCTTGATTCGACCGTGGTTTTGAACCGCGCCCTGACCGAGCTTGGTATTTATCCGGCAGTTGACCCGCTTGATTCTTCTTCCACCATTCTTGATCCCTTAGTCGTGGGTGAAGATCACTACCAGGTGGCGCGCGAGGTGCAGCGCGTGCTGCAGCGCTACAAGGACTTGCAGGACATTATCGCCATCTTAGGTATGGATGAACTGTCGGAGGATGATAAAAAAACCGTGTCCCGCGCCCGCAAAATGCAGCGTTTCCTTAGTCAGCCTTTCTTCGTGGCTGAACAGTTCACCGGCACGCCAGGGAAGTACGTTAGCTTGAAGGATACCATTCGCAGCTTTAGGGAAATTCTGGACGGCAAGCACGATGCCAAGCCCGAGCAGGCCTTCTACATGAAAGGCTCAATTGACGAAGTTACTGCCTAGCAGCCAATGAAAACACTTAACTTCCAAATTGCCACTCCCGAACGCGTGGTGTTCGAAGCACCCACGGTGGAATCTATTACCCTGCCTACGAGCATGGGTGAAATTACTGTGCTGCCCGACCACCTGCCGCTGGTGGCAACGCTCGTCGCTGGTGAGGTGCGCGTGAAGGTTGGCGGGCAGGACGTGCTGATGGCAGTATCCGGTGGCTTTATTGAAGTGCGCCCAGGCAAGGTGGTGGTGCTGGCTGATACGGCGGAGCGGGCGGAGGAAATTGACGAAGCCCGCGCCGAGGAAGCGCGCCAACGCGCCCATAAGCTGATGCAGCAGGAGCGCGTGGCCGATGAAACCGACTTTACCGCGCTCGCGTCCAAGCTTCAGAAAGAGCTGTCGCGCCTGCGTGTAGTGCGTAAGCATCGCGAACGCAAAGGCCCCAGCATGCGGGTGGAGTAGAGGATTGATTAGCATATACCACCCTGCCCCGAGCAGAGTCGAGGGGTTGTTTTTGGGCCAAACAGAGTGCATAATGGGCTTAAGGAGCTACTTAATTAATCACTTACCCATTATGAGTACACTACAGCCCCACCGTATCATCACCACAGCCGCGGCACTGGCCATATTCGCCTTACTGCTTACGACCACGACATCGGCCTGGGCTGCTACCGGGTCAGCTAGTCTCGAGGCCGAGGCCGAGGTTGAAACCGAGCTTGAGCGGGCCGTGGTCGGCCAGTCCTTTGTGCTTGATGGCTCGCGCAGCCAAGATGACGGCGTGGTGCGTACGTTCATGTGGTGGCAGGTATCGGGGCCCGTGGTGGCGCTAAGCAGCAAAAGCACAGCTAAGCCTACGTTCACGCCCCAAGCCCCCGGCACTTATGTGTTCGAGCTCGTGGTTACCGACAGCGCCGGGCTCAGGAGCAACATCAAGCAGATCACTGTTGAGGTGGCTGCTTCCATTGGCACTGGCAGCGCAGGTATCGTGCAGAACAACCAAACCAACCTGGAGTTCGTGCGGCAGCGCGCGAGCGGCGGGAGCGAGGTTGAGGACGAAGCTTCGGACGATGCCAGTACTGGCGCTAAACCTGACGACGATTCGCAAGACGACGCGGACGATGATTCGGACGAGGTGAACCCCGTGGCCGTGAGCAAAGTCACGGTGCGCGGTTGGGACCCCAAGAAAAAAGAGGAGTTCCTGAGTACGGTGAAGGACTGGGCCGAGCTTAAGTCGGGTCAGGATCTGGAAAATTTTGCCACCGGTGTACTGATCAAGGACCAGAATGTGGAATCCATCAGTATGAATTTTGAAAAGATAAAAGTGGATTATAAAATGCCAGCCAAGTTCCTGGGGCTGTTTAATGCCTCGCTCACCGCGCATACCGAGGTGGATACCGACAGCCGCGTTAAAGTGAAGTTCCCCTGGCTGGCTTTCCTTTACACCAAGCCGGCCAGCGCGGCCATTGAGCAGGGGGTGACAGCCGGGCTCAAGCAGGTCATGCAGACGCAGGTCAGAACGGCGGGAGACGGTAGCGAGTCGGCAATTACTGAGCTTCAGAACGCGCTGCAGAAAACCGCCCAAACCCTGCAAACTATGAGCAGTGTCATGAAGGCCATGCACGACAGCGCCAAGTCAATTATTCAAAACATCCGCGCCTAAGGGTACAGGTACCCCACCACCCCCATATTACTACTTTCCTATTTGCCTAAATAGGAAAGTAGTAATATATTGGTCATATGAAAGCGACCGAACGAGTGCTTAAGGCTTTGGCTAACCGGCGGCGGCTGGCGATAGTCGCACGCCTGAAGCGCCAGCCCGAGGCCTCGGTCGGCGAGCTCACCGCCATGCTCAAAGTAACGTTTCCTACCACCTCCAAGCATTTGGCTATCCTAGGTGCGGCCGAGATAGTGGAGTACGAGCGCCGCAGCTTGCAGGTGTATTACCGCCTGGCAGACGACATGCCCGCGGTCGCCCGCGCCCTACTGAAACACCTTTGATTTATTACTATTTTCCTATTTGCCTAAATAGGAAAATATGCGGCAGCGCTTGTTCTAGTTGGCGCGAACAGGCGAAGCGTGCATTTCCATAATTTATGAAAAAAATAAAAGATTCAAAGCTCTCGAGTCGTGTAGCTACCTGGAAGTCATGTAGCCGCGGGCACAAATACCGCGGTAGTGGTTGCCCAGTGTGTTGGCGAGGCAACCGTACGGTTTAAAGGCATTATGTACCACCTGTATGTGCTTAAGTGTGCAGACGGTACACTGTATAGCGGCATAACCGTTGACTTAGCGCGTCGGGTTAAGGAGCACAACAGTTCCAAACTGGGCGCTAAATACACGCGCGGCCGCCGGCCTGTGAAACTGGTTTTTTTCAAACGGTTCCGTAATCGCTCGGCGGCTGCGGCAGCCGAAGCGCGTGTAAAAAAATTATCCCGTCGGCAAAAGCTGGCTATAGTACAGTTATGAACGGACAAAATAGGCAAGACGTTGCCCGGGGCTTGACAGTGGATATAGTTTTAAAGTCCGACCAGCGCACCGGACAATTAACACGCGGCGTGGTGGCCGAAATTTTAACCAGCTCAAATTTTCATCCGCACGGCATTAAGGTTAGGCTGGCCACCGGCCAGGTCGGCCGGGTGCAAAACATTGTCGCGGCGTAGCACCTCGGCGTTTAATGTTTGGACCTAATTCGCCCGAATGGGGGTTGTTTTTGGCCAAAGAGCGCGCATGCTAGGTCCAATGGAACGCTAAATGAGCGTGGTAATAAGTACCTCGCGTTTATAGCCGAGCAGCGTGGTAAGTTGGAGTATAAAAATCAGTGCTTAAGAGCGTTTTTGCGGGGTATTATATCCAAAACCGTGAAAATCGATGTTTTTTGCGACTTTTTCACGATTATGGTGAAAAATGCCTGATAACATGGTCACAATGTATCTCGAGGTGTGTCGTTAGAGGCAATTAATGTGTAGATTACTGTATTTTTGGGTAGATTTAGTGAATGTTTGTGTAGATTTAGATAGCGTGATACCATCATTACTATGGAAGAAGAGTTGCTCGCCATAGGCCAAGCCGCTGAATATCTTGGGATTTCTTTGAATACGCTTCGCCGCTGGGACAAGAGCGGTAAATTAGTTGCTATCAAAAAAGACGGTGGAACCCATCGGTATTACCGGAAAAAAGATTTAGAGATTTTTGCAAGCGATCTCATAAGGTTTGCGTCAGATTGGGTTTATACTAATACAGAGTTTCCCGAGTCATTTTATTGCCCTAGCAGTGCCGTTTTTCAAGGACGACTTACCAAAATGGAGCATGCACTGATGCAAAAGCCGGGTTTTGAAAAATTGTACTCTTTGGTAGTGGCTATTACCGGCGAGATTGGTGACAATTCGTTTGCTCATAACTTAGGCAAGTGGCCAGATACGCCAGGAATATTTTTTGGTTATGATATTGCCAAAGGAGTGATTGTCCTGGCCGATCGCGGTTTGGGTATCTTAGAGACGTTGCGCCAGGTTCGGCCAGCGCTCGCGAACCATGTCGAGGCGCTTACGGTTGCGTTTACCGAATTTATTTCCGGCCGCGCGCCGGAACAACGCGGCAATGGGTTAAAGTACGTCCGAATGGTTGTCAGCGAGCATCCGATGACATTATTTTTTGCAACGGGCGATGCCGAATTGCGTTTAAAAAATAATGACAAACAATTATTTATTACTCGGTCGGCCACAGCTCTGCGGGGTTGTCTGGCAGTTATTGAGCTCTCGTAGGAATAATTTACCAGAACCCACAGCACACCTATGCGTATCATGTTAGAAAAATTTGGAAAAACATTAACCTCGCGCCAATTAGGGAGCGAGGCGTTTAAAGCATTTCAGCCTACCTTACGCGAGCTTGGTGCCGGGGAATCAGTGGAAATCGATTTTACCGGCGTACTAACGCTTTCGCCTTCTTGGGCGGACGAGTTTTTGACCCCGCTACTCGGGCAGTTGGGAGATAGGCTGGTGTTACTGCCGAGCGATAACTTGTCGGTTCAGGCGACGGTTAAACTACTTGAGGAGATTAATAAGAGGAGTTTTATGTCAACGTTATAATTACTGACGGCAATATCCAAACAAGAGGCAGCGCGAAAAGCAATGTGCAAATTTTGCACATACTGAATGTTCATCAGCAAGCAATAACAACGTAAAAGTGTTAAACTAATTACACACCAACATGGGTATTATTGCCGACAACATCGCGTACCTAAAGGACAACCCCCAGGGCTACTGGTTCAAGCGCAAGCTTTACGGCTGGGGCTGGACGCCGGCCACCTGGCAGGGTTGGTTGGTGCTTTTTGGCTTCATTGTCCTCATGGTACTAAATTTTTTGCGCCTTGATATCCCGTCGCACTCGGCCAGCGACACGCTCATCAACTTCATACCCGAAACCGCAGTTATGGTTTTGCTGCTTATTGGGATTTGTTGGAAAAAAGGGGAAAAGCCAAAATGGCAGTGGGGCTTTCCGCCAAAGTCATAAATTGTCGAATTACGTAATTAATTACGTACGCCCAAGCAGCGGAAGTACCTGAGTTCCTGACAAGCGGGGACGTCGGGGTTGACCAACGTCTAGTTCGGTTTGTCCCCGCACTGGCTTGACAGTGCGCCAGGGTGTACATTACAATGTACATATAGGCTAATTCCCACAATCAACCATCCTATGACCAACCGCACCACCATTACAATTTCCGACGCCCGCCGTCGCATTTTTGACTTAGCTGAAGCGGTACAAACCCCCGGCGCGCACTACACGCTTACCGAGAACGGACTGCCGAAGGTGGTCATGATGTCGGCTGAGGAGTTCGAATCGTGGCAGGAAACACTCGAGGTGTCGCGCATCTTTCCTAATCTTAAGGAGGACGTGGCTGCGGCTGAGCGTGATATTGCAAGCGGCCGCTACCGAACCTACCCTACGCTCGATAAGGTGATCGCTCGTTGGGGTAAGGGGGGCAACGGACAGG
>Ga0082335_1007471_pt1 | contig 13175 bp, 11 predicted proteins | sample Subgrocontami58m_FD_72375 | JGI IMG/M metagenome (GOLD analysis project Ga0082335, IMG submission 72375) | Subsurface groundwater microbial communities from S. Glens Falls, New York, USA - GMW37 contaminated, 5.8 m (SPADES assembly) (version 2) ...
TGGGCGATGAGGCATCGGCTCTCAAGGCCTTGAACCTGATCGCCGCCTTCATGCGTGTTCCCAATCACAATTGCTATTTCCTTGACACTTATGACGGGTGCCCGGGGATCGTCCTTGTTTCGCGCAATACGGCCGCAGGGCTCGTCCATGCGGGCTGGTCCAAGGAAAAGATCAGAGAGTACCTGTGGGAGAATTCGAAGATCCCCTGGTCTGAAGTGAAGAAATTGGGTTATGAAAAAGAGGCCAGAGCAAGCGGCATTTCTGAGGGCGAGTCCCTGCCTCTTACGAGAAAACCCGAAAATCTGATCCTCGGCGTCGCCGGAGGCATGCAGGCGCAACACAGTTACTGGATGCAAATGGGCGTCAGCGGTTGGCCAACCAGCGCGGAGATCAGGCGTCCCGAAAACGCGCGATGGAACGAACTGCTGACGGAGGCCAGTAACGATCTTGGGCCCGTACCGGAGAAGTGATCATCTTGCTGCCATGAAAATCGCTCTGGTCGGTGTCGCTGGCGTCCCGCTCGGCAAGCACAAGGTCAAAGATCCGCGTCTGGATCAGGCCGACAAGCTTGTCAAAGCGGACAAGAAGACTCACGCGCTGGTCGATGTCGTCGGCGAAGAGGAGGCGCAGACCGCCGATGCAATCGTCGCCTCCCCCGAAGGCCGCTTCGATCTGATTTTGAAAGACCTGGAATTCGCGGAAACCCGACTCGCGCGTAATCCGCCCGCGGCGGAAAAGGCGGTACTCGACAAGGTCAAAGCTTGCCTCGATGGCGAAGGGCTCGTCGCCGACGCCGGATTGACGCCGGAAGAATTGCAGTTGGTCGAGTCGCACGCGTTCATCACGGCGAAACCGATGGTGGTGGCTGAAGCAGCCGACGTCTCTGCGTTCGACGATTTCCTGATCCGCGTGGTGAGCGCAGCCGGTTACATCAGTTTTCTCACGGTAGGCGGTACGGAAAACCGCGCCTGGCTGATCCGCAAAGGCGCCACGGCGCAGGAAGCGGGCGGCGCAATTCACACCGACATTCAGAGGGGATTCATCCGGGCCGAAATCATCAGCTATGACGACCTCGTCGCCGCCGGCGGCGAAACGCAGGCGAAGCATGCGAACAAGATGCGCGTCGAGACGAAGACCTACGTGATTCAGGACCACGACCTTGTGAATTTCCGCTTCAAGAAGTAAGGGGCGGCGGCGAGGTTCTCCGTTAGCTAATTGGCGTCAGTGATCGCGAGTGTCCGCTCTTCACCACCGGAGCAACCGCATTGAGAAAGTCCGATCTTCCGGCGTCCCTGAAGAGACATTTACTGCGACCACCATCTGCGTCCACTTGTCGGCCATACCGGTCAGTGACGATTTGATGAAGAAACTATTGGCGCTTCCGATTCGAGCGTCCGCTCCCGAAAAATTTCAGATGACGCTTTCGGCCAGGAGCGGCCGCTCATGGCTTCAGAAATTCGACAAAATTAATGACTGCAATGTGCAAGATTGCGGTCACCGAGGTCGCAATATCCCTTAAGCATCAAGCGTATAGTGTTAGCGCTACATCAATACGACTTCAGAAAGCCTGTTCCTATGTTACTTACGGCAACGCTGACGCTCAAGAAAGCCATAACGCTGTTCGCGTTAGTCGAACCCATTGCCGTCGTTCCCATCTTCGTCGCTGCTTCTGGAGGTTTGGACGAAGCGGGAAAGATTCGCTTTGCCAAGACCATCGCGATAAGTGTCACGATCGCCCTTCTGGTTGCGGCATTTTCCGGAATGCCATTTCTCGCCTTGCTCGGAGTCTCTCTAGGCGCGATGCAAGTGGCCGGAGGAATTATCGTACTGTTGTTGGCCATAGCAATGGTATTGGGCAAAGAAACAACCTTCAAGGGAGTGCCGACAACTGATAGCCATGGCGTTCCCGAGGCCTCCATTATTCCACTGGCAGTCCCACTACTTGCAGGGCCGGCAGCCTTTAGTTATGTAATGGCAAACAGTACTTGGCACGGGTACATGGATCTGATCCACGTGGTACTTCCGATCATAATTGTTGGCATGTCCTGCTGGCTGACATTCCGACTAGCGTGTGTTGCCGAACGTCAAATCCAGAAATCAACTCTGGATCTCGTGGAGCGCATAGGGGGCTTCATTCTTGCTGCGATTGCCGTAGAGATGATCGCGACGGGGCTTCGCGGATTGTTTCCTGTATTGGATTGAGATAGGCCGGTGATCCGAAGCTGACGGTCACGGGGCCACTAATTCAGGCTTGGTTCGAGCACAGCTCGGGGAACCGAGTTATTAAATAGCGGGCAATTGAATCGCTACAAACCGGATAGCCCTAATTCTCATTCCGACCCGTAGCGGCCTACTCGCCAAACGGCCCCCCGATACGCCCGCATCTATCAATTCACCTTGGCCCCGGATTCTTTCACGATCCGCGCCCACATCGCATGATCGCTTTTCAGCAGCTTGGCAAATGCCGCAGGTCCCGTCGGAACCGCATCTCCTCCAAGGAGCTTGTTCACATCGGGCAGCTTCAGCACTGCCGCGATCGCATCGCTCAGCTTATTGATGATGTCATTGGGCGTGCCCGCAGGAGCAAGGACGCCCCACCACGTCACCGCCTCGAATCCCGGATAGCCCGCTTCTGCGATAGTCGGGATTCCCGGCGCATCGGGAGCACGTTTCAATGACGTAACGGCCAAGACCCGAATCTGCCCGGCCTGCATATGTGGTTTGGCGCTTTCCAGCGATGAAATATAGAAATCGGCCCGTCCCGCAATCAGATCCGGGATTGCCTGAGCGGCTCCCTTGTATGGCACATGCACGAAGTTCATTTTCGTTGCGCCTCTCAGAAGCTCTCCTGTCAGGTGAGCAACCGTTCCGTTGCCCGGAGATGCGAAAACCAGTCCGTCAGGCTTGGCTTTCGAAGCGGCAATGAGCTCGCCGACGGTTTTGTAGGTGGATCTGCTCGAGGCGCTCAGGGCGAGCGGCGCAATGTCCACGAGGCTGACCGGCGCAAAGTCCTTCAAGGCGTCGTACTGGAGTTTGCGGTAAAGCGCAGGTCCGATCGCCAAATTGCTTGTCTGTCCCATGACCAGTGTATAGCCATCCGGGGCCGCCCTGGCAGCCGTCGCGATCCCGATCGTTCCGGCGGCGCCGCCGCGGTTATCCACGATCAACTGGACGCCAAGACGTTCAGAAAGCTTCGCGGTAATCAACCGGGATACGATGTCCGTGCCGCCTCCAGGCGGATATGGAACAATGAACCGGATCGGTTTGCTGGGATATGACTCTTGCGCCAGCGCGACACCGGCCAACCCGGCGCCGATGACGAAGGCAAAATGCAGAATGTTGCGAATCAAGTTTTTCACGACCTTTCCTCCTGTTTTAATCGATCATAGTAAATTGCGGTGGTATCAGGATGCACTCGATGCTCCATGGAACGGATTGCCGCATCGTCAGCGGGATCGCTGGCTGCCTAGAACGGTGAGGATGTTGCGCGCTGCAGCCGTTCCCATGTTGACGTACGCTTCTTCGGTCACGCCGCCGATGTGCGGCGTGCAAATCACATTTGCGATGGCGCCCAGCGCGTGCGTGCCCGTCAGCGGCTCCTGCGCGAAACAGTCGAGCCCGGCGGCGCGGATCTTCCCGGCGCGCAACGCGTCGATCAATGCATTCTCGTCGATCAGGCCGCCGCGGGCGGTGTTCACGAGTATGGCCCCGTCGCGCAAACGCGACAGCATCTCGCGGTCGAACAGATTTCGATTTTCCGGCGTGAGCGGGCAATGCAGGGACACCACGTCCGCCGCAGCCACGACGTCGCGCAACGAGCACATCCTGACGCCGGCCGGCACAGTCTCCCGGTATGGATCGTACGCCACGACATTCATGCCGAAAGCGATCCCGATCCGGGCCACGCGCTCACCGATCGCACCCAGACCGACGAGACCCAGTGTCCGGCCCGCAAGCTCGATGCTCTTGTGCGTCGGTTTGTCCCAACAGCCTTCCTGCATGCGACGATTCAGATGGGCCACGGACTTCGCGCAGGCAAGGATGAGCGCCCACGTATGCTCGGCGACGGCCGTTGCGTTCGCGCCAATCGCGGGCTTCACCGCGATGCCGCGTTGCGCAGCAGTGTCCACATCGATGGTATCGACGCCGACACCATGCTTGGCAATCACTTTCAGCCCCGGCGCTTCGTCCATGATGCGCGCGTTGACCTTTCCGTAGCGCACGATGAGCGCGACCGGCCGGTGTTCCCTGCAAAGCCGCACGACACTGTCTTCATCCGGCGTCTTGCCGGCGTACACCAGATCGAAATCCTTCAACAGTGAAATCGCCTGGGCCGCCAGGTCGGCCCCGGTGACGAGAACGGCAGGCTTCACAGCGTCTCACCCGCCTTCAGAACGCCCGCGGCCCGCAGCGCCGGCTCGAGCCATGCAGGCGTCAGTTGCTCGCGTTTGCGGATGCCGTCGATGCGCTTCGCCTCGTCCCGGACCTTTTGCGCAGCCAACTCCAGCAATGCCTCTGCCCGCTCCCGTTCGACGACGACCACGCCGTCGGCATCACCGACGATCAGATCGCCCGGATTCACCGCAATGCCTCCGACTGAGATGGGCCAGTTCACGCGCCCCGGCACGAGCTTGGTCGGCCCGTTCGGGTTCGCGCCCACCGAGAAAACCGGCAAACCGAGCCGCCTCAGTTCGTCGAGATCCCGCGCCGCGGCATCCATCACGACGCCGGCAATGCCGATCGCCTTGCACTGATTGATCATGATCGCCCCCATGAGGGCGCAGGTCCTGTCTCCCTTGCCGTCGATCACCAGCACGTCGCCCGGCTTCGCGATGGCCATCGCCGCGTGGATCATCAGATTGTCGCCGGGGCGAACTTCGACTGTGAGCGCCGGACCGGCTGTTTTCATGTCGGGAGAAACCGCCGAGATGCGCCCGTTCAGCGTGCCGCGGCGGCCGGCGACGTCGGCGAGAATCGCCGCCTGAAATTCCGCTGCGCGTCGCACGACATCGGGTGCGACGCGTTCAAAGTCGCGGCGAAAGTCCGGTAAAGCGTTCGTGTTTGTAGCCATGTAGCACGGTTCCTTTCTAAGTCAGCCGGAGTCCCGGAGGGCTCGCTTCGTTTCAACGTTGCCCGGACTTTAGGCGCCTGGTTTGACAGACGCAACGGTGTTTCGTAGAATGAAACGATGAAAACACGTAGAAGCGGGAGCGAAGCCGGCGGCGGCGTCATTGCCGTTGCCCGCGCCTTCGCCATACTCGACGCGTTCAAGGCGAGCGAAAATTCGCTCACTCTCGGAGAGCTGGCGCGGCGAACGGGACTGCACAAGACCACCGTTCTGCGCATCGCGCGGACCATCGCATCTACCAGCTACATGGTTCAGTTGCGGGACGGATCCTGGCGCCTCGGCGCAGGTGCGGGATGGCTGGGCGCGCGATATCAGACGACCTATGACCAGACGGCGAGCATCGAGCCGATCCTGAGGGAACTCTCGACCACGACCGGTGAAAGTGCGGCCTTCTACGTGCGGGAGGGGGATGCGCGGGTTTGTGTCCTGCGGGTCGATGGGCCACAGACGATCCGGCACCATGTCCGCGTCGGAGAACAGCTGCCGCTCGATCGCGGCGCGATCGGGCGCGTGCTACTGGCATTCTCGGGCGAACCTGGAAAGCTCTACGACACGATCCGTGCCGCGGGCTGCCACATCACGATGGGAGAGCGCGACCCGCAGGTTTCCAGCGTTGCGTGTCCGGTGTTCGGGATCAACAAGCGCCTGCTCGGCTGCGTCGCGATCACGGGACCGATCTCACGATTGACGCGCAACGCGGCAAAAAAACACGTCGCCGCCGTCCGCAAAGCCGCCGGTCGCCTGACGTTCGAGCTCGGAGGCCATGCGGCGGGCGTAACGATCCGATGAAGAATGGGGAGATAGCAGCTCTTCATAACGCCGAAGGTCGAACGGCTCTTTTGGGTCGAAACGGTGAGTTCGAGTTTTGCGGGATCGGACGCTCAGCACGGCCGTCGTCACCACCCAAATCATCAGATCGCCAGTGGCCGGTCGGCCAAGTGCGGCCGTTCGTATACGAGGACCTCAAACCATCAAGGCAGACCCGTTCCCTCAAACCTGAGGCCACGGGAGCGACGCCTTCCACTCCATCCTTTGGATGGTGTGGCTAATCCTCCCCCACGACGGGGTTGCGCAGGACGCCAATGCCGGGAATCTCCACTTCCATCACGTCGCCGGGCTTGATCTGCTCCACAGCGCCCGGCGCTCCGGTGAGGATAATGTCGCCGGGATGCAGCGTCGCGTACTTGCTGATGCCGCTCACGATGGCGTAGCAGTTGTGAACCATGCCGGAAGTGCTGCCCCGGTCGCGCTCCCGGCCGTTCAAACGCGTGATGATCTCCAGTTTGTGGGGATCCTTCACGTCGGTCTCAATCCACGGCCCCACCGGGCCAAACGTGTCGCTGCCCTTCTTGCGCCAGTTGGAGATATCGCTGTTCCAGGAGCCCTCGCTGCTGATGTCGTTGCCCACGGTGTAGCCGAAGATGAAGTGGGGCGCTTCCCGCGGGGTAATCTTGCGGGCGGGCTTTCCAATGACGATGACGAGTTCGCCCTCGTAGTGCACGTAGTCGGAGTCGGCGGGAATCACCACGGCATCGCCCTGGCCGACGATGCAGTGGGCGCCCTTGTGCCAGGGACGGAACCCCTGGGACTCGCGCTTGATACGCTCGGCGTCCAGGGCCACCTCCTGGTGGGCGATGTGAGCGGCATAGTTCAGTCCCACGGCCCAGAAGGTGGTGGGCCGGGTGGGGGGCAACAGCTTCACCCGGTTCAGCGGGTAAGATGCCTGAGTCTCCTTATGCTCCCCAAAGATGTCGCCCTGGATCACCCGGACCCGGTCGTCCTCCACCCGTCCGTAGCTGTCCCAGCCGTCAACACTGAATCTGGCTATCTTCATGCCGTCTCTTCTCCTCATCCCGAATCTTCGAGGCGGGGTGCGAAGGATAGGATGTCCAACGCCACCGCCACAAGTGTTTCGGATCTTACCTTGGTCCAGCGGGAAGCGCCAAACGAGCTATGATTGATTCTGAAGAATGGGGTCAGTGTAACTTTTTCTTGTGCAAACGCGATGCGAGCTCTTCGGTCAACGGAAAAGTTACACTGACCCTATTTTTCCAGAAACAAAGCCGACGAAGCCGCGACCCCGCCGCGTGCGAGGCGCGTAGCGCGCCGAACCGTGGCGCGCTGAAGCCGCGCCCTACAATAGCCAGGTGAACGAATGCAGGCGAGGCGTCTGCGCTACAAAGACCGAATCTGCTAGAGCCGAATCAGCGGTTGGCGGATTGCGCTGCGCTTCATCCACCCTACGAGACCGCGTTCAATGGTGGTCGTCGAACACCACCAGCCCATCGACCGCCACCACGCCCTGTCCTTCTTCCTTGACGATGAGTGGATTGATCTCCGCTTCGCTCACGGCGCGCGCATCGAGCAGCGCGAGCAGAGATAGCGCACGTATCGAGTTAGCAAGAGCCGCGCAGTCGGCGCGCGGCAGATTACGATAACCGCGCAACACCGCGAGTTCGCGCACCTCGTCGATCATGGCTTGTGCCTGGTCGACGGTCACGGGAGCGATCCTCACGCAGTAGCTGCGCTTCAACTCCGCCGCCGTGCCGCCCGCGCCGAGCAGCACGACCGGACCCACTTCGGGATCGCGGCGGTAGCCGATGATGACTTCCGCGATCCCTTGCTCCATGCGCTGCACCAGCACACCGTCGATCCGCGCCGCGGGAAACTTGGTGCGCGCATCTTCCAGCATGCGCTCCGCTTCGCGCCGCACGCTCGCGGCGGGAACGTTCAGACGGACCATTCCAAAATCGGTCTTGTGGGGGATGTCCGCAGACAGGATTTTTACCGCGACCGGGCCAGTCATATCGGCGCAATCGGCGGCCTGCACCAGCACCCGGCTTTCGGCAACCATTATGCCGAGCGCCGCAAAGAGTCGGCACGAATCGCTTTCGTTGAGCCGCGCGCCCTGTGCACTTGCAACGACAGCGGCTGCTTCAGCGAGATCGCGACCGGTGTGCCCGGCAGGCTGCCCGGGCACTTTCCAATTGAGATAAGCGTTTACCGCATCGGCACAGGATTCGGGAGTCCGGAAACCGGCGATCCCGTTTTGCTCGAGCAGTAGCAGCCCCTCGTCTGCACACGGCGCGAGGAACACGGCGAGCGGCTTGTGGTCGCGGTGCGCGGCCTCGAGCACCCGCTCCACGATCACCTGCGAACCGGTCTGGGAACTGGAGCCGATCACGGCGACCACCGCGTCGCAATGGTCCGAGCGTAGCAGTTCCGAAAGAATCGCGGCGTAACGCCCTCCCACGCTTTGCCCCATCGGGATGTCGGTGAGCGGCGCATCCGAAATGTGAACATCCTTGGCAGCAAGATTGCCGATCACGTCTGCGGACGGCGGCACGACCTCGGCGCCCAGCACGCCAAGACGGTCGACGACCATGGCCGCTGCACCGCCGGTCCCGGTCACCACCGCGACGCGGCGCCCGGCCGGCGGGCGGTGGCCAAGCACGAGACGCGGAGTCTCGAACAGGCACTCCAGCATATCGACGCGGATGATTCCGTATTCTCGAAAAAACGCGTTCGCGATCTCGTCGGGTCCGGTCATGGCGCCTGTATGTGAGGTCGCGACGCGCCGTCCCACTGCGGAACGCCCCAGCTTGTAGGCGATCACGGGTTTGCCCGCGGCAAACGCGCGGCGCGCGGCGCGCGCAAGATTGGGCGCATCGCGAAACGTTTCCAGAAACAGCAGAATCGCTCCGGTGTCGGCATCGTCGACCAGCATCTCCGCGATTTCGCCGACGCCAAGATCGCATTCGTTGCCCACCGACACCAGCTTGGCAAAACCGACGCCGCGTGGCTGCGCGCGCGACAACAGGCTCCCCAGCATGCTCCCGCTTTGCGAAATCACGCTGAGCGGTCCCGGCGCGAGGCGCGCGTGTTCGATCACCGCGTTGACGGTCAGCGCCGTCGCGCCATGCACGTTGACGATCCCCATGCAGTTCGGCCCGAGCAGCCGCAGTCCCGCCGCGCGTGCCGTCTTCACCATCTCGCGCTGGCGCTCGAGCCCCTCCTCGCCGAGTTCCGCGAATCCGGCGCTGAAGATGGTCGCGAAGGGAATGTTCAGCTCGCAGCATTGCGCCACGACTTCAGGCACCGCCGGCGCCGGCACCATGATGAATGCGTGGTCGATCGGCCCCGGTGCGAGCTTCAGTTCGGGGTACGCGCGCTCCCCGAGTATTTCCGTGCGTCCGGGGTTGATCGGCAGTATCCGCCCGGTGTAGCCGTGCTGACGCAGAAAGCGCTGCGGGCGTGAATTGTTCTTCGCGATATCCGCGGATGCGCCGACCAGCGCGATGCAGCGCGGAGCGAACAGCGCCTCGCGCAACTTCGAGTCACTCGATGCGGACATTCGCGTGGGAGGGGAGATTCTTTCGCTGCGAAAACCGCCGCTCGAAGATGATCTCGGCGAGGCGGTTTTTCAGCATCTCGATCGAGCCTCCGGCGATCATCCAGCCGCGGCTGCGGCGCACGCAATACTCGACCAGCGTCTCCTGGGTGTAGCCCAGACCGCCCATGATCTGCAGCGCCTCATTCGCCGCGTCGAACCCAGTCTGATTGCACGCGAGTTTCGCGATCGTCGTCTCGTCGGCAGCGGGAAAACCTTTGTCCGCGTTGGTCGCAGCCCGGTACAGCAGGAGCCGCGCGGCGTCGAGCTTGATTTTCATGTCAGCGAATTTCCACTGCAAACCCTGAAACTCGCATAACGGACGGCCGAACTGGCTGCGGGTCATTGCATATTCGCGCGCGGCCTCGAAGCAGTACTGGCCGTACGCGAGCGAGCGCGTGGCATTGCCGATGCGTTCCGCATTGAATCCCGCAATCTGTTTCTTGAATCCGCCCGCCCGCAACAGCACGTCCTGCGGCGGCACATAGACATTGTCGAAAAAAATCGGCGCCCACTCAGCCCCGGACATGAACTTCGAGATCTTGCCGATCGAAAATCCGGGCGCATCGCGGCGGATCAACACGGAACCGATGCCTTCGACGCGCGGGCCGTAACGGACGTAGACCAGATACTGATCGGCGTGGGGATTCGGAAAAACCTTCGAGCCGTTGATGCGGAAACCTTCGCCATCCGGAGTCGCGGTGGTTTCGAGATCGGTGGTCGCAGAACCCGCATTCGGCTCGGTCATCGCAACCGCAATGACTTCTTCGCCGCTGAGCAATGGCGCCAGAAACCGGCGTTTCTGATCTTCGCTGCCGAACTGCGCAAGCACCCGGATCGCGCCGAAATTGCCTTCGGCCACGACATCCGCGCTGCGGGGGCAGTATCGCGCCACCTGCTCGATCGCCAGCACCGCGTCCATCAGCGTGCCTCCGGCTCCCCCATCCGCCTCGGACATGGTGATGCCTAGCAGGCCCGTCTTCGCCATCAGCTTCGCGACGTCGCGCGGAAACTCGGGCGTATGCGCGCGCACGAGCGCACCAGCGGCCAGTTCCTTGCGCGCGAAGGTCGCGACCGAATCGCGAAACATGCGTTGTGGCTCGGTTAATGTGAAGTCCATCGTATGCGACGCAAGCACGATGTCTAATCGGTGGCCGGAGGCGCCGCGCAGACTTGCTCGTAGCGATAGCGCTGCTTCAACAGTCCATTGTATTCGTAGACATCCAGCGTTCTTTCATAAGCTGCATGCGTGATTTCCACATGCCGCGTCCAGCAGCCCAGCCGCTGATACGTTGCGATGCAGTCGGCGAGAACGCTTTCATCGGTGTCGGGGAAATACGGCTTTTCCGCCCTGGCGATCTCGGCAGCCGGCGCGTCGTTCAGGTAGACCCGGGTCTTCTTATAGGCACGTATGAATGCCTTCGCCATATCAGTCTTCAACCAGTCGCGAGTCGCCGCGACGCTGGAGAAACCGCAGGGGCCGATCTGCTTGCCGACTTGCGCCACGACGTGTCCAACGCCATCGGCCTGCAGTTGCTGCGGATACGGGCCTTGTTGCTGAACATACTGTCCCTGGCCTTGGCGGAACGCGCGGTCGATCTCGCCGGGGCTGCCGAGGCCGATGGGTTTGATTTTGCCGAAGTCGATGCCGGCCTTGTGGCACGCATACTTGAACATGTCGAGCGGCTGGCCCCCTTTGAACATGACGACTTCGGCGCCCTCCAGCTTTTTCCATTTGAAGGCAGGATCCGCCGCGCGTCCGGTCAGGAAGAACCCGTCCATCTCGTTGATCTGGGCGAAGTGAACTGCGCCCGGTGTCTCGCCCTTGTTGAGGGATGTGAACCCCTGGCTCAGGGCGGATTGAGCGATGTGAGCGGAGCCATCGTTCACGGCGGCAAGCGCGGAGACGCCCGGGGGCGCAATCGACCACTCCGGCTCCAGGCCCTCCGCCTTGAGAAATCCCCCCGACATCGCAGAAATAAGTGGTGAGTAGAACGCGGAAAACAGTGTGAACTTGATGCGGATCTTGTCCAATTTGCCATCCCCCTTTTTGACAATTGATCACCCGGGCTCTAATGGTAGCACCTCGCCCGCGTGCTTAGACCCGCCAAGGCCGCAGGCGGATAAATGGGGCCGGGTTCACATTTCACCGACCCGAAAAAAATGAACCCGGCCCCATTTATCTTTATCTGAGGTATAGAATGCCCTTCTATAGCTCATAAATATGCTGTATAGTGAGTTATAGAGAAAGGCGCTATACCTCATGAAATGGAACTGGCAAAAGTATGACTGGCCGCAATTCACCTATGAAAAATCAGCCCTCGCTGATCTCGAAGCGCGTTTTTTGCATCAATCCGGCGTCTTTCTTGGCGCCCTGAAGCATGTAAGCGTAGAGGACAACGACACGCTCGTTGTCGAACTCATGAGCACCGAGGCCCTGAAAACCTCAGAGATCGAGGGGGAGATCCTCAATCGCGACAGTCTGCAATCCTCCATCCGGCGCAATTTCGGGCTGGACGACAAGAACCAGAAAATCCCGCCCGCCGAACAAGGCATAGCGGAAATGATGGTTGATCTTTATAAGACGTTCAACAAACCGCTGTCGCATGAGCAGCTATTTGCCTGGCATAAGATGCTCATGAAGGGGCGCAGAGACCTTCATGATGTTGGCGCGTACAGAACGCATGAAGACCCTATGCAAGTGGTCTCCGGTCCGGTTCACAAACCCAGGGTGCATTTTGAAGCGCCGCCTTCAAAAGCCACGCGCCGCGAGATGACGCAATTCATCAAATGGCTGAATGACACGGCGCCAGGCCGTAAAAATCCATTGTCCGCTCTAACCCGCGCCGGCATTGCTCATCTTCACTATGTTTGCATTCACCCCTTTGAAGATGGCAACGGACGCATTGGGCGCGCCATCGCCGAAAAAGCATTGTCGCAATGCCTGGGACAGCCCACATTGATTGCCCTGTCGCATACGATACAAGAGCGTAAGAAAATCTATTACGACAGCCTTGAGAAAAACAACAAGGACATTGAAATAACGGACTGGCTGGTCTATTTCGCCAATACTATCCTTGAAGCGCAGGGCTACACCCAAAAACTTATCGACTTCCTGATCGAGAAATCCAAACTCTACGAAAAACTACGCGGCAAGATGAATACGCGCCAGGAAAAAGTCATCGCCCGTCTGTTCCGCGAGGGGCCGGAAGGTTTCAAGGGAGGCCTCAGCGCGGAAAAATACATCAGCATCGCCAAGACATCTCGCGCAACGGCCACACGGGACTTGCAAGGCCTGCTTGAAATCGGCGCATTGCAAAAAACGGGCGAGCGCAAATATACGCGGTATTCGCTCCGTATCAAGTGACCCGGTCCACGACCGCCACGACGGGGTCTTGCAATCCAACAATTCGCGGGCGTGGATTCCTGCGTGGGTTGATTGGTACCTAGCCTTTCTTCGGTGACCAGCCATACGCCTTGGCGCAGGCACCGCCCATCAGCATCGCGCGTTCACTGTTGCTCAGGCGGTCGGTCTGGCGGAAGGGCTCGACGGCCTGTTCGTAGTTGACGACCGCGAAGGCGCGGGTCCAGTCGGTGCCCCACAGGCAGCGGTCGAAACCCCAGGCGTCGAACACGCGCGCGAGCGGGTCCCAGGTG
>Ga0082335_1007472_pt1 | contig 13174 bp, 7 predicted proteins | sample Subgrocontami58m_FD_72375 | JGI IMG/M metagenome (GOLD analysis project Ga0082335, IMG submission 72375) | Subsurface groundwater microbial communities from S. Glens Falls, New York, USA - GMW37 contaminated, 5.8 m (SPADES assembly) (version 2) ...
TGTCTATTCGAATTATTACTTTTAAGTATGTAAACAAAATACATATTCGACCGCCGTATTTCCCGCAAAGCGGGACAAGCAACCTTTACCCCGTATGCGAGGACGAAGTTTATCCCGCCCTGCGGGACCAACTCTCCGTTTTTAATTCATCTTCTTAAAAAACGCTCACAACAATAAGAAAAAAATTTTGATTTCTCCATTTCTCATAGAATATCAAAAAATTTTATTCGGAGGTATTAATCAATATATTTCAGCACTAATTATTTTTTACTGAGGTTATAATGTCATTTCAAAAATTTATCGTTTATTTATTTCTAATTATTATTTCCATTAATACAATCGTTAATTCACAACATATAATTAAAGTTCCGGCATGGACCAAACAAGCAGTTTGGTATCAAATATTTCCGGAACGATTTGCAAATAGTGATAAGCACAACGACCCCAAACCCGAAGATATGAATGGCGCATGGCCATATTTTATTCCGGATGGATGGCAAATTCATCCTTGGACAAGCGATTGGTATAAACTTCAACCTTGGGAAGTTAAAACCGGAAAAGATTTTTATTGGAATGCCGGTGTTAGAAGATACGGCGGAGATCTTCAAGGAATCATAAATAAACTTGATTACTTAAAACAACTCGGCATCAATGCAATTTATTTGAATCCTATTTTTGAATCACCCTCTTTGCATAAATATGATGCTTCTATGTATCATCATGTTGATAATAACTTTGGACCGGATCCCAATAAAGATGAGGAGATATGGTCGAAAGAAGATCCAAGTGATCCTCTTACCTGGAAATGGACAACAGCAGATAAACTTTTTCTAAAACTTATTAACGAGTGTCATAAACGCGGAATGAAAATAATTATTGACGGAGTATTTAATCATACCGGAATGACATTTTGGGTTTTTCAAGATATTGTTAAGAACCAGCAAAATTCAAAATTCAAAGATTGGTTTACAATTAAAAAATGGGATGACCCCAACACAAATGAAAATGAATTTGATTATGCCGGATGGTACGGTATAAAAGATTTGCCTGAAATCCGTGAAGATGAAAACGGAATAGTTCCAGTACCAAGAGAACATATTCATGCTGTGGTTCAAAGATGGATGGATCCAAATGGAGACGGCGATCCCTCCGATGGTATTGATGGCTGGCGTCTTGATGTTGCCGAAATGGTTAATCATAAATTTTGGAAGGAATTTAGAACTTGGGTAAAAAATATTAACCCGGAAGCTTATATAGTTGGTGAGATTTGGTGGGATGATTGGAATAAATATAAAATGATGAATGCTTCTCCATGGCTTCAAGGAGACGAGTTTGATGCAGTGATGAATTATCGTTTTGCCCGTGCACTTAAAAATTTTATAATCAATAAAAAAGAATCCATCGGTCCAAAAGGATTTATTGATTCACTTCAAACACTTTTCAAAGAATATCAAATAGAAAATTATTATTCATTGATGAATTTATTGAATAGCCATGATGTAGAGCGGGTCCCATCCATGATCGTTAATCCGGATATTTTGTACGATCATGGCGGTAATCCGGGACAAACAAAAGATTTTGATATTCGTAAACCGAATAAAGAAGAGAGAGAAATTCAAAAACTTATGGTTGGAGTTCAATTCACTCTGCCGGGCGCTCCTCAAATTTATTATGGTGATGAAGCTGGAATGTGGGGCGGAGATGATCCGGATTGCCGTAAACCAATGGTGTGGAAAGAAATAAAATACGAACCTGAAACTACGCATCCATTCGGCTTACCGCGGCAAAAAGATGAAGTTAAATTTGACGATGATCTATTCCAATGGTACAGAAAAATGGCAGCAATTAGAAATAAGAATAATGCGCTTTCACTTGGAGAAATTCAATTTTACGTTGTTGATGAAGCGAAGAAAATCCTTGCCTACAAACGTGCATTAAATAATGAAAGAATATTAGTCGTAGTGAACAATAATGAAAATCCAAATCAAATAAATATTAAGTATGATAATATCTTTAACGGGAAGACTAACTTTGTTGATCTAGTAAAAAATAAAAAAATTGTACCGAATGGTGATTCATTTAATCTGTTTCTTAGTCCGTATCAAATTGTAATATTAAAAGATATCGGTAATCTTTAGTAAATAAGGTCGGAATTAATAATGTGATCTAATACGCAGATAAATAACCGAATCTTTTCAACAGGTATTGAGGGTCGAACTTGATTATTCTTTTTGTTGATGAATAAGAGCCAAAAAATCCTAAACCCCCGTTGATATTGGTTATATCGGCAGGATAGCTGCGTATGGTAAAACCATAATCAAAAAATAAATCAGCGGCAAAATACTTAGATAAATTTTCATCGTATAAAATAACTTCAACAATTAACGGTGCTATTGAATATCTTCCTTTCGCTGAATTCCCCGCTGAAATTTCTTCCAATGCTTGTTCTAATATTTTCCTGCTTATCTTTAAATCATTTCTATAAGAAACGTTATAATAATCAACATTAACAATTCCGTCGAAATCTGAGATTTTAATCGGTACCTGTTTTGTATATTTTGTTTTTTGGCCGCTTAACTCTTTATAGTAATAATCAAAATAAACTTTTTTCGCTTTCACTAAATCAAGACTGCTGTTTTCCCAAACCAAATTAATATAAACAGTATCTCTATCAACAAAGGGACCGGGTATATAAGGCAAAGTTTTTATCTCATCAAAATAGACTCCTTCCGGAATCTTCGTTTTCGAGCTTAGTTGTTGACCATCTGAAAAGCTAATGTTTAATTCAATTTCTTTTCCGTAAACGGGTCGAAAATTTTTGATATAGTAATATCTTGCCGGAGTGATGTATCTGGAATTCAAATTATTATTATCAGTAGTATCTCTAAAATAATATTGCTTGTTGTTATCTGTATATTTGATTGAGACAATAGCTCCCGAGACAGCGGGATCTTCCTTTTTACTATATGGATCAAATCCTTCTACATCATAAAGCCGGGACACATAAGCTGTTTGAAATGTTGTATCTCCTCTCAATATTAAATTAACAGAATATTTTTGCGGTGTCTCTCCTTTGGGAGAAATGTTTTCTTCACAGCTTATGGTTAAGAAAAGAAGAATTGCTGAAATAAATGGGAATAAAATTCTTTTCATAACTCTGCCTTAACTGTTGCCGTTAAAAGAAACGGAAGCATGTTTACAATCTTTCCGGTTGATTGTTCAAAGTAAAAAATATTTTTTCTGTTATATACATTGATTGCACTTATATCAAAGTTCAGTTTCATAAAACCGAGATTAATTTTTTTTGCTAATATCAGATCCAACCGATGATAATCAGGTAGTCTCGCAGTATTCTTATCTCCGAAATATCTTATCGGAAACAGAGATTCATAAATTTTGTAATCATACAAAAAATCATTAAGTAATAATTTATCATAATACCCAAGCTGCTGGGTATAAGGCCGCCCCGAGTGATAGATCCAATTAGCACTGAACTGCCAATCATCAAAAAAATTAAGAGTGAATGAAAAATTCAGATTATGTCTTGAGTCGTACCTGGGGTGATATTTCACGCCTTCAACTTCCTTAAAAGCCCGGCTTAATGTATATGATAACGATAAATCAATTTGATTTGTTTTATACTTTGCTTGTATTTCTCCTCCATAAGATTCTCCGCTGCTTTGCAAAAAATCCGGCTGGTTAAATTGTGTTTTATTTTCATTAAGTGTTGGAGCTGAAACAATTTTTTTATAATAGCTTTCCAAATTAATTGAAAAGTAATTAGATAATTTAGAAGATATACCTGCCATGTAATGTAAAGCTTTGGATTTATGCATATAGTCGGGAATAATAAATACCGGATCAAAAAGCGATAATACTTCCCGCTCATCAACAATAGTTGATATATCCTGCTGATAAACTCCAAACGCACTTTTTAAAGTAAGTTCCGGAAACAATAAGTAAGTAACATTTATCCGAGGTTCTATTAAATCCCCTTTAGCGGCAAGATCTTTTAAGTTAATTCTCGCCCCTATATCAATACCTATATCTGAAAACCTGAGAAACTTATAATTCAAATATGCATTCGATCCTAATCCATCGGCACCTGCATCTATCTGGAAATCCAATCTGTTTAACAAAAATAGTTTTGTTGTAAATGATTTTACATCTACACCGAGACTAACTTCGTCTTTACTATCAAGTACATAAAGAAAGTCGGTTGATATTGTAAAATCGTTAACCTCATTAGACTTAGGTTTAATGCCGCTCTGCTTCGGCATTATTTCATTTTTGAATTGGCTAACTGAAATTCCGAAATCGAGAAAGAACGGAACTTCGCCAAGTGTGAAAATTCTAAAGCCCCAGATATTGTTTCGCCATCTGTAATCCGGTTTAATTAAATCGGAATATTTCAAATTATCTTCGCTCATTAAACCATGAAGAGAAAATTTTGAACCTGCGAAGAAATCAGGATCGGCAAAATTAATTTTCAATGACGCATCATAAAAGTCTATCGGTAAATCATTTTCGTTTACAAATTTCTTTAAGATATTATTTGATAAACTTTTTCTTGCGGAAACGAAAAAGGAACCGGAAGGAATTGGCCCTTCTATTAATCCTTTAGCCGATAATAAACTGGCACTTAGCTTAGCTCTTAAATTGTTTTTGTCGCCATCTTTTGTATCAATCTTGATAATAGATGAAATTGCCCTTCCGTAGTTAGCAGAGAATCCGCCTTTGAAAAATTCTACGTTATTGATCACATCGGGATCTATAATGCTGAATAATCCTATTGCGTGAAAAGGATAGTAAACTGGCATTCCGTCTAATAATATTAAATTTTGATTGGTCTCTCCGCCGCGCACATTAAATTTAGCAGAAACATCTCCCGTAGACTGAACACCCGGCAATGAAGCTAAAGATCTTAGAAGATCTGTTTCAACTCCTTTGGGAATATTTTCAATCTCTTTTGGAGTAATAATTATTTTCCCAACGTCGGGTACATTTTCTTTTATAATACGCTCAATTTTCTCGATAGTCTCAAACTGAATTTTCAAAGAGGGCAAAAGTATTTCCAAATCCGTAATCGTATCGGCATTAACCAATACTCTTAATTCCTTTTTTTTGTATCCTACATATGAAACGACAACTGTTAAATTTCTGTTGGCGGGAACAGATGGAATGACAAAATAACCTCTATTATTAGTTGAGGTTCCTACATTTAATTCTTTGATAAAAACATTTCCAAAAGGCAAGGATTCCAAACTCAAAGAGTCTTTTACTACCCCCCGAACTGTTCCTTTCTCTTGGGCTGCAATTAGACTTGTTAATAAAATACTAACTGTGATTATTCTGATTATTGGTTTCAATTATTTATAGCTTAAAATTGTGTGTGTTAAATTAAATAATTTTTGAGGGAATGAAGCATACTCATTTTATTTTAATCAAACCAAATACATTTATCCGAGTAGTTAAATTTGTTTATTTTTCAGTTATAGTATTCGGTAATCGCTAACTATACTGATCTACTAATTATTTTAATGCGAAATGGAAAAACCAAGTTCAAAAATTCAAAAAAAGCATCCTTTTTATTTTTATATCATACTAGTTTTGATTCCGATCATTCTTCTATTGTTTCTTGAAATTGCATTGAGAATTTTTAACTATGGGCATTCATCTGATCAATGGATTGAAATTTCAGACAGTAAGTTAATACTCAACCCGGAAATTGCTTACCGTTACTTTCATAATACAACGGGAATTCCATATCCTACACGGGATTCATTTGACAAAATAAAAAGCTCAAACTCATTTCGTGTATTTGTTCTTGGCGAAAGCAGTGCGGCAGGATTTCCTTATTCACCGAACGGAACATTTTCGAAATACATTAAGAAGAGATTACTTCTAAACTATCCAGATAAAAATATTGAAGTTGTTAATCTTTCAATGGCAGCCATAAATTCTTATGCACTGTTAGATTTAATGCCTGGAATTATTGATCATAAACCTGATCTGATAATTATTTATGCGGGACATAATGAATATTACGGTGCATTAGGTATCGCATCAAACGAGTCGCTTGGTAATTCACGAGCAGTTGTTAAATTAATGCTTTACTTAAATCGTTTTAAAACCGTAGAACTTGTCAGAAATTTTCTTGGTTGGATTTCTTCCCTTTTCAAATCTTCCAGTATAAAATCCGGTACACTTATGCAACGTATGGTTAAAGACCAGTTAATCCCACTGGAATCTGAAATGTATAAAGATGGAGTCGAACAATTCCAAAATAATCTTGATGAAATATTTAAAATGACAAGTGTGACACATATTCCGATAATTATTGGGACTTTAACAAGTAATTTAAAAGATCAAAAACCATTTATCTCTTCCTCTGCAAACAATTATCCGGCAGCAATTGAAATTTTTAACAAAGCTGTGAAAATACATTCAGAGAAAAAAATAAAAAAGGCAGATTCACTATTCGAATATGCAAAAGAATTGGATCTTCTTCGTTTCCGTGCCCCTCATAAAATTAATTCTATAATAAAAGAGCTCGGTAAAAAATATAATTATACCGTGGTAGATATAGATTCAACATTTAAAACTTTAAGTCCTGATGGAATTGTGGGAGATAATTTAATGTCAGACCATCTTCATCCCACTCTATTTGGTTATAAATTAATGGGCAAAATATTTTACGATGCGGTAATAAGAAAAAATATCTTCCCCTTGCCAAGCAGCTCATTATCAAACGAGCAACAGAATAGATATATTTTTAATAACTATAGTTTTACTTCGCTTGATTCCACAATAGCACAATTCAGACTATTTGTTTTAAAAAATAGCTGGCCGTATAATTTAGAACAGCAAAACATTAAGCTTCTTTACGAAAAAATCCCTCGAAAGGATTTTAAGGACTCTCTCGCATTTCGGGTTATTAAAGATGAATTATCTTGGGAGTTAGCACATAGAAAATTAGCGGAAAAATATTTACGTGATTCAAGAGTGGATGGATTCATAATGGAAATGGACGCAGTTATTGATCAATTCCCGGATGAGATAGCATATTATAAAATTACTGCGGGTAGTTTAGTTGAAACATCCAATTTTGATTTAGCAGAATCATATCTAAAAAAACATTTTGATTTATCACCGGATGCTTTTTCCTCTAAATGGTTAGGTATTATTTATCTAAACAAGAAGGATGTAAAAAAAGCAATTTTCTATTTGGAAAAAAGCATCGGATTTAACCCAGACGATCCTCAAATTCTTTACAACATTGCAGGGGCGTTTGCATTACAAGGTAATTACAAAAAGGGATTAGAGTATATCAATCGTTGCTTAAGTATCGAACCAGATTTTGATGGTGCGTATTCTTTGAAAGCAGAATTGGAAAAGATATCTTCAAGCAAATAAATTAGAAGATAGCATAGATAAACGGCGCAAGTGCTGATCCTTTAGTTAAAATTATTAATCCGCCGAGAAGAATTAAAAAGAAAACGATTGGCATTAGCCACCATTTTTTTCTAATCTTAAGAAATTGCCAAAGCTGTTTTATAGTTGATAGTTTACTCATCTATTTTTCATAATAATTCATAATTCACGTGCAAAGTCTAATCATAAAATACATTTCAGTCAAGCATGGTTCTTCCTCACCATTTCATTTTTAATTATCTTTATTTATAGAATATTAACCGGAGAAATTTTGACACTGTTAAAAAGCCAGATCAAATACATAGAAAAGAATAGAAAAAAATATTCCGTAGAAAGATTTTCAAAGGAACTGAATATCCCGGCAGAAGAGATTCAAAAATATTTAGATTCAAATCCACAGCAAAAAACTCCTTTTTATTTCTATATCATTTTAACTTTAATTCCGATTCTTTTTTTCGTTTTGCTTGAAATAGGACTGCGCATTTTTAACTACGGGTATGATCTTTCTATGTGGACTCATGTTACAGAAAGCAAATTAGTTCTTAATCCCGAAGTCGCACGCCGTTATTTTTCCACAATTAAAAATATGCCTTCTTCCATTGAGGATATTTTTGATGCCGGGAAACAAGCAAATTCTTTCCGGGTTTTTGTACTCGGAGAAAGCAGCGCAGCCGGTTATCCATTCATGCCCACAGGTTCATTCTCTCGTTATATTCGTAAACGGCTCGAACTTGCTTATCCCAAAAATAAAATTGAAGTTATTAATATCTCACTTACCGCCGTTAACAGTTATACTATTAGAGATTTCATTCCGGAAGTGCTGGTTCAAAAGCCGGATTTAATTCTTATCTACACCGGGCATAATGAATATTACGGTGCACTTGGTGTTGGGTCTCTTGAATCCTTCGGCAGCTCCCGATCAATTATAAATTTTTATTTATCACTGAATAAATTCAAGACCGTTCAACTGTTAAAAGATTTTATTCAATGGTTCACAAAACTCTTTTCCGGTGAACCGCCAAAGTCATCAGGCACTTTAATGTCTCGGATGGCAAAGCAGCAGTCTATTATATTTAATTCCGAAGACTACAAAGCGGGTATAGAACAATTCAAAGGAAATATGCAAGATGTAATTGAGATGGCAAAGAAAGATAATGTCCCTTTAATTATCGGGACACTTGCAAGTAACTTGAAAGACCAAAAACCTTTTATTTCTACTAATAACAATTCCTATCCGTCTGCAATAAAAATATTTGAAGAAGCTAATACAGCTTATAGTTCCGGCAATTATAAATCAGCAGATTCGCTTTTCCGTCTTGCAAAAGATTTAGATGCACTTCGCTTTAGAGCACCAGGTGAAATGAATAAGATAATTGAAAAGTTTGGTAATTATTATTCAATTGCCGTTGCGGATGTTGATTCAGCATTCAATGCTTCGAGCATACACAACATTGTCGGTGATAACTTGATGACCGACCATCTTCACCCTACATTGCATGGTTATCAACTGATGGGAAAAATATTTTTTGAAACGATGGTACAAAGAAATTATTTGCCAAGTAGTTCTTCGCCGGTTATTCCTTTCGATGAACAGGACAGAACTACAATTATGCAATTTCCTTTTTCAAAAATAGATTCTTCTATTGCTCTATACAGAATTAAACTCTTAAAAAACGATTGGCCTTACATCAATCCTAAAAACAAAGTTCCTCTCGAACAATTAATTACACCGAAAACCTATGAAGATACCCTGGCATTAAAAGTAGTTAATGATGATATAAACTGGATTGAGTGTCATCAAAAAGCTGCCGAGAAAAAATTACGTGAAAAAGACATTGACGGTTTTCTTCAGCATATGGAAATTTTGATCTATCAATATCCGGTCATAGCAGAGTATTACAAATTAATAGATGATTTTGCACTCGATCTTCTTAAAATAAAAGATTATGAAAAAGTATATTATGTTTTACAAAAGCGTTATCAGCTTCAGCCGAATGATCTTTCAACAAAATGGCTCGGCACAATTGATTTGAATTCTTCAAGAATTCCTTCGGCAATTAAATATTTAGAAGAAAGCGTGTCATTAAATCCTTCCGATAATCAAACACAATATAATCTTGCCGGCGCTTATGCATTAAACAAAGAATACAGAAAAAGCTATGATATAATTATGAAGGTTTTAAATAAGGATCCGCAGTATCCCGGTGCACAAGAATTATTGCGTCAGTTAAAAGGAATTTTACTGATAGAATAGTTAAATCCGGCGAAATCTTTTAAACGAAAAAACCCTGCTTACTCAGCAGGGTTCTTTCAATTTCCTATTTAGAAATCAATTACTTCATTAAGAGCATCTTCTTAGCAACATTAAAATTACCGGCACGAATATTATAGATGTAAACACCGCTGCTTAACTTAGAAGCATTGAAATCTACACTATAAGAACCGGCTTTCATGTCTTTGTTGAGAAGTGTTGCAACTTCCTGACCGAGTACGTTATAAATTTTCAAGCTAACCAATTCATTGGAAGGTATTGAGAATTTAATGGTTGTACTTGGGTTAAACGGATTCGGATAATTCTGCTCAAGAGTGAATGTTGCAGGAATTCCTAAATCAAGGTCTTGAACATCGCTTGTTAATCCGCGTGGTAAAGTTTCATACTGACCAGTTTTGATTTCAAGATCTGTCCATGTATCAGTAATTACAGTGTATGGCTGTGTAAATGCTTTTGCATACGGCTGAGGAATAAATCTAACTCTCCATGCCCAGTTTGAAAATCCTGTTGTTTCTTTAATCATTCCACCCGGTGCCGGTTTGCCAAATTCATAAGCATAAACAAATCCGTTAAATGCGGGACCTGTTATTTGAAGAGAGCCGCTATAGAAATTTGTTGTTCCTTCTCTGGTAAGTTTGATACCTCTGTCTTGTCCTTCTTTCCAACCCATCTTAGCCGCCCATGCTGCTTGTCCATTGAAAATAAAAACGGTATCTGTAGCTGGATTAAATTTAGGATCTGTTCTTGTTGTCGCAGCAGTCATATCTATTCTGAAGTTGGCTGTAACTTTAACTCCTGCCGGAATAATAAATGCGGGATAGATATCATTGAAGTAAGGTTTGGGGGTAATGTTTTGATTGTTTTGACCAAGATATTTAATACTCCTATTACCGCCGCCCGTTGAGAATGGTCTTTCATAACCGGCATCTCCGCCAAGCGGTCCGGTTTGATTTTTTACTTGCAATCTAAACTTATAGAATAGATCAGAGTTAACTTCATATAGACTAAACGGAACATTTAGAAAATATGAGTTTGGTGAAATAGGATTTTGATTTAAATACGATTTGGTCGGATCGGAATCACCCCATCCATTGAAGTTACTACGAATTCGAACTGAATCTACTGCAGGTAAATAAAGTCCGACTTGCTGCATAACACTAAGATCTACATCAAAGTTAATTGTGCCGTCTCTTAATGTAACGTTTGGATTGACGTTATTATAGAATCTTGCAACATCCTGATTTCCGTCTACGATCCATGCTGTTTTGTTAGGATCGTTTTCCCAATTTGTTCCGCCGGTTTTGTTGCCGTACAAGAATTTGTAATTAATAAGTTGAGCAGATTTAATTACTTCAGTTTTTGTATAGATAGAATCGCCGTCTGCATCGGTTAATTCAGTAGCAGTTGTATTCCATCCGTTAAAATCGCCGGCAGCATAAACTTTACCCGGTGTTGGCGTTTTAAGAAGGTCTCTTTGCTTCAGCGGCAGACGCATATCTGCTTTAAATGTTACATTAGCATTAGCGCCGGTCGGCATTGCTTCATTATTAAACCACACAACAGTCAAAACTAGATCTGTTGCGCCAACAACAACTGAACGGTTTGGCTGACCGCCCAATTCGTCTTTACCATCCCAACCCAGACCAATGTTGTATTTGTATTCGTAAGTTTTATTGGCATCTACCTGGATTGTTTTAGTGTAAATTGAATCTGTTCCCGGTCCTGTCAATTGCTTATCAGTATTGGCAGGTGGTGTATTCAGCCAGTTGTTAAATCCGCCTGGAACGGTAACTACATCCGTAGCTGGATTGAAATATTTTTTCTTTGCCTGCACTTTCATATTTACTTTGAAAGTAACATTTACTTTCTGAGCAAATGAATCGAGTGTCCAGGTACACAGAAGTAGAAGAGCAAAAAGTAGAGTGAGTTTTTTCATGGTGCCTCCATATGTTAGTTAATTAGTGCCACTATAATTATGAGTGGAATTTATCATTTTTTTACTCAAGTTCAAAAACTTAACATTACGCCAAAACTGTGCATATTATCTAAATATTTCAACTGTTGGTAGGAATAATCTACTGCAATCTTAAAGAATTTCAATCCATCGTATTTTATTCCGGCACCAAGGGTCAATCCTTCTTGTGTATCTTTCAGGAATAAAGTCTTGTATCCGCCGCGTAACGAAAATAAATCATTGAAGAGAGAAATCTCTCCGCCAACATTCACCCATTGGTTATTATCGTTTGGGTGTGCTGCATCAACGGCGATTGTTAATCTGTGCTGACTCATAATTTGAAAATCTCTCGATATTCCAACTTGTAACCGCAGAGGTAATTCAAATTGATCTGTTGCATAGTATGCGTCTATTGTTGCATTGTTACCTTTTCTCTGCGGATCAGGATCGTAACGGATTAAAAGGTCTTGCCCGTTCATTTGCATTTTTGTGCCGTAATTAGAAATACTGCTTGCAAAACGGATCCCATAGAACGGCGTTTTGAATATTGTACCGATATCAAAACCAACTCCATCCGCATTAGAATTGAAAATGCTTTCTCTGATATATTTAATATTTACACCAACTGCAAAATCTTCGGTAATAAATCTGCCGTATGTAAGTGCAAAAGCATAACTGCCTGCAGAGAATTTTTCTCCTGTTCCTTCAGGATAATATTCTGTAGTAACTTCCATATCACCAATATTCAAAGCAGTTACACTAAATCCAACATTACCAAAAGAACCTGCAGGAATAACAATACCAATAAAGTTCAGATTAATATCGGCAAACAATTTTGTGTAAGTAAAAACGGTTTGAAATTCATTAATGTTAGCAACACCGGCAGGGTTCCAATACATTGCAGTTGCATCATTTGCAATTGAGCTGAACGCTCCTCCCATTGCATTGGCTCTAGGACCAATTCCAACATTTAAAAATTTGGCAGCAGTCGTTCCGGTTTTTGTAACCTGTTGTGCAACAACAGGATTAAGAAGTGCTGCAGCCAATATCATTGTTAATAATAATTTTTTATTTATCACGACTAACTCCTTAAATTTTTTCCTTCAACTTTTTTCACCACCGCTCTTTTCAAAAGGATCTATTCCAACGAATATATCTGTAAACTTTTTCCTCCCCCTTTGGGGGAGAAAGAGGGGGCTGTCATTTAATTACTGCAAATTTGCCAATCTTAGCTCCGATTCCGGGTGCATCAACATGGAATACATAAACTCCATACGCAACATTTAATTTATCTTTTGTCAGCATTTTCCATTCTGCAGTACCATCGTTTAACGGACTTTCATGTTCAATCACATCTACAAGCTCACCATTCACTGTAAAAATTCTAATTGTACACTTATTCGGCAGATGAGTAAAATGCAGAGAGCGTGGTCCGCGTCCGCTTGAGTAAGGATTTCTTACCTCCCATTGAGCAGAAGCAACATACGGATTTGGCACATCTTTTATTTTATCTA
>Ga0082335_1007473_pt1 | contig 13172 bp, 7 predicted proteins | sample Subgrocontami58m_FD_72375 | JGI IMG/M metagenome (GOLD analysis project Ga0082335, IMG submission 72375) | Subsurface groundwater microbial communities from S. Glens Falls, New York, USA - GMW37 contaminated, 5.8 m (SPADES assembly) (version 2) ...
GTTTGCCGATCGGGGTGTCAGGATCAGGGGCCCCTGCGCAATTTCCGGATGGCCGCAATCAGTTCATTGAGGTCCGGCTTCGGAACGTATCCGACCGCGCCGGCCGCGAAAGTTCGCTCAATCCGCCCAGACGACGGGGTCGCGCCAGACGGCGGGGTCGGGCCGATCGATGTTCGCCGGCGACCACAAATTGGGTAGACGCGACGCTGGCGCGCGCCGAGGAACTGACAGTGGGCGGCGATGGCGCTGAGTGCGCTGGTGCGCGCAGAGCAGGGAGCAGGCGGCGGGGAAGGCGGCCTGCGGGCAGGAGATGCTCACCGCCCAGCTACGTGCCACCGGCTGGACAAGTCAGGAAATCTCCCGTGAGCGGGCCGATGCACCTTGGAAAATCGAACTTGCGGCACGTCGCCGTGACACGGCATCCCTTGTCGCTGGATCGGCGAGACCTTGGGCATGGGCGCCGCCACGTCATCCGCGCTCATGTGGTTCGCTTCTCCGAACATCGATCGGCCTGACCCCGTCGACGGAGCGTAGCGCGGTCAATCTGACCGCGCATTTCGGACGAAAGATCCTGTCGGTGCAGGCGCGGTCAGGTTGACCGCGCTACGAGAGGACATGAGGAGAAGCTTCGTTATTAAAACTTAGCGCCATTCCAGCCTGACCCCTCCATGTCCTGTGCTGATTGCTTTCCTTCGGCGCACTTCACGTCCACCCTCGGGCCTGCGCCGCCCTCGCGGCTGTCACCATGTTGCTTCGCAAGGTCCGCATTGGGCCGCTCGCCGCGCTGGCGCTGCTCCTTCCTTTCGCCCGCGGCGGGGCGGCCACCCTCGAGTCGCCGAACGGGCGCGTACGCGTCGAAGTCGCGTTGCAGGACCTCGACGGCGCCACGGGTTGCTTGGTTTACCGCGTCACCTTCGACGGGCGTTTGATCATCGCGGACGCGCGCCTCGGCCTCGAACTGAAGAACACTTCGCTCGCGAGCGAGTTCCAGCTCATGGCGGAACGACGGCGCGATCGCGCCACGACGTGGCAGCCGGTGACGGGCGAGCGGGCAGAGATTCCGGATGTGTTCCATGAACTGGTGCTCGATCTGCGCCAGGCGTCGACCGGGCGGCGGCTCCGGCTGGATTTCCGGGCATACGACGAAGGCATGGCGTTTTGCTATGAGATCCCGGGGAGCGGCGAAGAAATCGTGATCACCCGCGAAGTCACGCAGTTCGCGTTCACCGGGGATCACACCGCCTGGGCGGTGTACCGGGCGCAGGGGAACTACGATCCGGCCGATCCGCGCCGGCAATCGGCCGGCCTGAAGACCGGACCGGTCCGACTCAGCGAACTCAAGCCGGGCGTCGAGCGGCCCTTGACCGTGCGCGTGGCGGACGACTGCTACGCTGCCGTGACCGAGGCGCGGCTGGTCGACTACGCGCGCATGAAGCTGCAGCCGACGCCGAACCGCGCGCACACCCTCGAGCCGCGGCTCGACGGCGAGCGCGGCGCAACCGGCCAGGTGGTCGGGCGCGCGCCGTTCACCACGCCATGGCGCGTCCTGCTGCTGGCGAAATCACCGGGCGGGCTGCTCGAGCAAAATTATCTCGTGCCGAACCTGAACGCACCGTGTGCGCTCGAGGACACCTCGTGGATCCGCCCGGGGAAGGTGATTCGCGAAGCGACCCTCACGACGGCCGGCGGAAAGGCGTGCGTCGACTTCGCGGCGACCCACGGCCTGCAGTTCATCGAGTACGATGCGGGATGGTACGGTCCCGAAAACGACCCGGCGTCCGACGCCCGCGCGGTTCATCTCGATCCGAAACGCAATCCCGTGCCGGGATCGCTCAACCTCCGCGAAGTAATCGACTATGCGAACGCGCATGGCATCGGCGTGATCCTCTATGTGAACCATCTCGCGCTCGAGCGGCAGCGGGAGGAGATTTTCCCGCTCTACGAGCGGTGGGGCGTGAAGGGCGTGAAGTTCGGGTTCGTCAACGTGGGCAGCCAGCAATGGACCGCGTGGTTGCACCAGGCGATCCGTCGCGCCGCCGATTGTCACCTGATGGTGGATATCCACGACGAGTTTCGCAGCACGGGCGAACAGCGCACGTATCCGAATCTCATGACGGTGGAGGGCATCAGCGGCAACGAGGAGTTTCCCACGCCGGTGCACAACGCGACGCTGCCCTTCACCCGCTTCCTGACGGGCCCGGCCGATTACACGTACTGCTGGAGCAACAGCCGGCTCAAGGTCACCAAGGCACACCAGCTGGCGCTTTCGACGATCTATTTCAGCCCGTGGCAATTCCTGTACTGGTACGATCGGCCGGCGAGCGTCGCCGAGGAACCGGCGCTCGATTACTGGCGCGACCTGCCGACGACCTGGGACGAGACGCGGGTGCTGGAAGGCGACATTGGCCGGCGCGCGGTGGTAGCGCGGCGCAAGGGAGACGCGTGGTTTGTCGGCGCCATCGCGCCCGTCGACGGCCGCTTCGACATTTCGCTCGGCTTCCTGCCGCCCGGCCGGACATTCCGCGCGGTGATTTACCGCGACGCCGCGGATGGAAAATCCGTCACGCGCACCGAACGCGAAGTTTCGTCGAGCACCGTCCTCGCGGCGGACCTGGCACCGAACGGCGGACTCGCCGTGCAGCTCCAGCGGAAATAGGTCTGTGCAGGACACGGTTCCGTCGCACCGGGCACGTGCGCTGAATGCCGGCTGGCGTGTCGCTTCGCTCGGCACGGGCCTTGGCGCCCTTCGACCGGCTCAGGACCTTGAGCAAGCAAAGCGCGTCGAAACGGCTGCCAGCCTCGGTTAGCTCTGTGTCACCGGATGCGGATGGGGCGGAATGCGAGCATGTCCAAGGGGTCGAGCATGTCCAAGGGGTCTGCCTGTTACATGTTACCGCGCCCCGCCCGCCATACGGCAACCCGCAGTGCCAACGCTGGGCCCATGTGCAGTTTCTCGCCAATCCACGAATAGGGGGCGCCGGACAGATTTCTGACTCGCGCCGCAATCGCTACTTTCCAAGCCGGCCGGCCGGGGATCGCCGCGACGTCCTGCCGGGTCTTTTGATGCGCGCTGAGCGCGGCGTCGAGGGCATCGTTCCACCGCGCCTCCTTCAGCGCGCTGGTTTCATCATGAGGCAAGTCAACCTCGAGCGCGCGATGCCGGTGTTCACGCGCCAGGGACTCTTTCCACGCCGGCGTGCCGATGGGATGCCCGCGCGCAATCTCGTCGAATCTCAGTGCTTCCTGGGCGGCAGGGTCGCCGGCGATGCCAGCCAATCGCTCCAGGTATCGGCTCCAACCCTCGCGTGAATCCGCGAGACGCAGTTCGCCGAGCCAAGCGGCAGGTGACAACCAACCTGGACGCTGCCCTTCCACAAATCGCGCGAGGCTGCCCCGCCGAAATTCCGCCGACTGTCCGGCGCCCACAATCCCCGCGCGGACCGGATTGAGATGGATGTAATCCACCACGCGGACCAGCGCCGCGGCATTCTGGATCAGCGGCGATTGATATCTTCCCTGAAACAGATGGCCGCACTCGGACCGAAAACGATTGAAGCGCAGGGCGAAGGTGGTCTGCAACCAATGCATCCCATCGTCCAGATTGGGCACCGGGGTCGTCACCGCCAGGTGGAAATGGTTGCGCATGGCGGCGAACCCATGAACCTGCCAGCCGAAACGCACAGCGGCTTCACCGAGCGACCGTTCAAACGATTTGGCCGCGCCCGCCGTTGCGAACAGCTCCCGGCGATAATTGCCGCGATTAATGATGTGGTAGATTGCGCCGGGAAACTGGATTCGAAGTCGACGGGCCACGTCCGCCAGCAAAGTCGCCGCCGCGAAACGACACCAGAGCCGCGTTACCCCAATTTACGGGTGATCGCGGTGCCTGGCGCGTTCGACGTGTAACGTGTAACAGGCAGACCCCGTTGGTACGTGCGCCGTTGGTACGTGCCGTTGGTACGTGGGCGCGGCAAAAAAGTAGCCTATTTCGCGTAGGTCAGCCCTGTGCCGTAGCGGAAAAGCGGAGACGGCGAGTCGAAGGGGACGTCCTCGGCCTGGCGTTCTACGGCGGCCATCGATGACGGGAGTTCAAAGGGCAGTTTGCCACCCGGATTGAAGCGACCGCTGATCACGTCGACCAACGCGGCATCGGTCACCCCGAACGTGGCCAACAACGCAGCGGACTCCCTCGCCAACTCCGGAATCACATACGGACGATCCAACTCGATCGCGACAATCGTTGGTTTCCGGCTCATGGTCGCGCGCGCGCGCTCGAGGACCTCGGCCGGCAACGTGAGCTGGACGGGGGCTCCGTCGCTGCCGCCAACAGGGCCGAATCCTCGTCCGCCACGCCGGCCTGCTGTCGCCGAAGCATCGCCGGTTTTGGCAGCAGGCTCGGCAGACGCAGCACCCCCTCGTCGGCCCGCTCGTCCGCCGCGACCTCCGCCACCCTGCGAGACGATGACCCGGATCACACAGGCGTCGGCTTCCTCCGGGGTGGCGACGACGACATAGCCGCGCTCCTTCAGCGCCGTGGCGTCGACGTTTTGCGCGTAGACTTTCCGGCCGTTTGCCAGTGGCAAAAGGCGATCCGAATTCTTCAACAGCACGATAGACTTCCGTTGCGCGAGGTCGGCTTTCCGCCGGAACTCCGCCTTGCCGACGGTCGCTTTCGCGATCTCGGGATCGGCGTAGGGATTCTCGAATGTACCGAGGGCAAAACGCACCCGGACGATGCGGCGCACGGATTCATCGATGCGCGCTTCGGTGAGCAGGTTGGCTTTGACGAGTTCGACGACAAATCCGGGAGTGGCATCGTTGCCGATCAGATCCGTGCCCGCTTCGATCGCCTTCTTATAGCGGTCGCGCACACTCAACGATTCCACGCCCCACGGCATTCCGGTGGTGATCCCAGAGTCGGAGTTCACCATGCCTTTGAAGCCGAGTTTGCCGCGCAACAAATCGGTGATGATCTCCCGGTTGAAAGCCATGCCGACCTCTTCGCTCGTCTGTCCGGTCGGGATCGCGTAGTAGGGCATGATTGAAACGGCTCCCGCGCTGATCGCCGCCTTGAACGGAATCAGGTGATAATCGAAGTTCTTGCCGGGATACGCCTGATTTTTGCCGGAGGCGTAATGCGAGTCCAGGCCTTTGCCCGCCGGCCCGCCGCCGGGGAAATGTTTGAACGTCAAAGCCACGCTGCGGGGGCCAAGGCTCGAGCCCTGGAAACCGCGTACCAGCGCCACGGCGAGTTCGGCACAGAGGTTCGCGTCCTCGCCAAACGTGCCGCTGATGCGCGGCCAGCGCGGTTCCGTCGCGACGTCGATCTGGGGATGATAGGCACCACGGATCCCAACCGACACATACTCCTGCGCCGCGATGCGGGCGAACTCCTCCACGAGTGCGGCGTCGCGGGTCGCAGCGAGCCCGAGGGTGCCCGGCCATTGCGAAAAGTTTCCTGTCGCCTCGTTGATGCCAAGGCGCACCTCGGAACTCACGTGGTTGCGAGGATTCGTCACGAATATCACTGGGATGCCCAGACGGCTTTTCTCCGCGATCTCCTGAACGCGGTTTAACCACGTGGCCATGGTGCCGGCATCAGTGTTCACGCGGTTAATGAACTGCGTGATGTGGAGCTTCTGAATGGCTTCCGTGGTGCCAGGCGATGCCATGGGCGGTGCGTCAGCGGCAAAGGGGTTACGCCTACCGCTCGATTCCTCACTTACCGTTCCATCCGGACCCATGGGCAAGGTGGGCCCCACCATCATGCCCGCTTTTTCCTCCAGCGTCATTTGCGCGATCAGGTCGCTTACGCGCTCTTCGACCGGCCGTCTCCAATCCTCATAGGGATCGAGCTTGCCGTTCTTGTTGAGGTCTTTGAACCGGAGATGGTCGACCTGCAAAGTCGGCGCGGAGCGCAATCCGAGTTGGGGCTGTGACTCTGCCGCCGTGGCCGCAAGACAGCGCGCAAGAGCGACGACAGCGAGGAGGGCTAGCCAAGGTGTTTTCATAAAGTAAACGGGACGTTTGGAAATGAAATGAGCGAGGTTCGCCGCGGTCCGCGAGCGCGCCTCAATGGACAGCGACTTAACGTCTGTCTGCAATCCCTCGTGATCGCGGTGGCTGGCGCGTTCGACGTGTAACGTGTAACAGGCAGACCCCGTTGGTATGTGTCGTTGGTATGTGTGGTGAGGACTGCGATTTCCCACCGAAACCAGACTGCACAGCGGGTGCTGTGGCCGGTCCTTCCAGCTGCGCGCCGGCTCGTTGGTTGATTCTACTGGCCTTCAGCCCCACCGCGCTTACGTTGCCTATATGCCTGTCTGCACTCAAAATGTTAAGAAACGAAAAGCGCGTCGGATGAAAAACGACCGCTTGCAGGCGGCAAAGAAAGCCCGGCAGGCAAAAGGGTAGGCAGTTCCGATCGGCGGCGCCAAGCGCGAGCGCTTGCGCGATCCAGGTGGCGCTGCGAATTCCGTGCGGACACCGCCGGCGAGGTGCACCGAAGGGGTCAGACTGACCCCGTCGCGTTTCCCGGAGCGAGTCGGCTGCGTCTCCGCGGCCCTGCGTCCCCGCGTAATGGGTTGGCGTTTGGTGGGGCACGCGTGACGGCGGGGTCGGGAAGACCCCGCCCTACATTTGCACGCGGCGCGTCTGTACACTCTGTGGCCCAAGGTTTGGCCCGGGCCGCGCGGCCGCCGGAACGGCCGGCTAGTTTCCCGTATTACGTGGAACTATCCTTGGGCCCGAATACCCCGCATCTGCACGTGAGGAGGCGCTGAGGCGCGGAATTCCGGTATTCCGGAAGGTCGGAAGGTCGGAAGGTCGGAATTTCGGAGGGGCGGGTTTTGGTGTTCGGGCGCTGCGGTCAATTCGGGGCCGCAACGCTCAACGCTTAACTTTTAACGCTGATCGCTCAACGCCGAACCGTTCGCCTCCGTGGCCTTTGTTTCCTTGGTTACCTTTTGTTCAAAAAGATGGGAGTTTGAGTTCAGTTGCGGCTGCGCCGCGCTAGGACTTCTGTGTCACCGGTTTGGTGCGGAGGTGCGGAGGTGCGGGGGCGCGGGGGCAACGCTCAACGCCGAACGTCGAACGTCGAACGCCGAAGACGGAAGGAGGAAGGCGGAGTTGCGGAGTTTCGGAGGTCCAGAATTCCGGAAGGCCGGAATTTCGGCGCTGGCGAATTTGGGGCGGCAACGTCAGAACGCTTTCCGGATCTTCACGATGTAAGTCCGCAGGACGTGGGGGCCGAAGGGGCTGTAATAATACGGCGCGTAACTCGAGTTGGCGTCGAAGGGCGGGGCCGTGTTGAACAGATCGTTGATGCCAACCTGTATCGTGGTCCCGTCGAGCATGTGACGAATGCTCTGGGTCACGCCGAATCGGTAGCTCGCAAAAACATTGTGATATATTTGCTCGGGGATCGTGGTTCGACCCTGCGGCAGGATGCTGGTCGTGATCGGCGTGGGGTTGAGGGCGCCATTGTACACCGGGTCGCCGGGAGCGCCGGCTTGCTTATAGCCGTCGTAGTAAACCGTCCTCCAGCCGACCGTCCAATGGGAACCGACATAACACGAGAGGGCGATGTTGCCCTTGACCTTGTTGACGCCACCCGAGTCCACGTAACCCACGTAGTCGAGCATCGGTCCGCCGGGCGCATTGGGCCTCTTCAGGTGCTCGACGATGGTGGCGCCCGCGTGCAGATTGAACGTGGCCAGCGCCATCTTCTTCCGGTAATCGAAATTCACGTCCCAGCCATCGGTGTACGCCTCGGCCACGTTGGAGAACCGGAAATTCGCAAAGGTGATTAGATTCGTGACGGGATCGCGCGTGAGGTGATCCGCGTAGGCCGGAGTGTTGACGAGCGACTGGATGTTCGCGGGGGAAAAGATCAGGTCCTGCTCGATGATTTTGTAGAACTCGAGGTTGAAGCGAAAGCCCTTCAGCAACTCCGCCTGCGGCTCCCAAATGACGCCCGCGTTCCAGCTTTTGGAGATCTGCGGCTTGAGGTCGGGATTGCCGTTGGTGCCTGAGTTGCGGTTCGTGGTGTAGGTCTGGCCCGTGACGGGGTCGAGAAACGCGCCGGTCACCGTGGTGTTCGGGTTGGTATTCGTCGTCAATTGCGCGGGGGTCGGCGGGATGAAGGCCAGGGCGTACGAAGCCCGGAAGGTCAGGGCACGATTGGGCTGGTACTTGAAACCGGCCGTCGGATTGGTGGACGTGAAGTTGCTGCGCGTCGGGTGCGCGACGACGGTCGAGTTGAGGATGGGCGGGGTCAGGTCGGGAAACGACGTGATGGTGCCGCTGTTTGAGATTTGCGTGAAACCCTCGCGGCGCACGGCGACCTGCAGATCCAGCGAATTCACCCAGCGAACGTCGTTCTTCGCCGCGACGACGGGAATCTTGGCCTCGAACCCGGCGCCCCGTACCGTCTGGCGGCCACCCGGATAAATCCGCAGCTCACTGTTGGTGCCGATGCCGGGGACCGGAGGCGGCACGTTATAGAGGAGCGCGGTGCTGAAGCCCTCCGCCCGGGCCCCGAGGCCCAGCGTGACGTGCAGGCGGCCGGCCGGCAGCGCGAGGGAGGGACCGGACAGCCGCAGATTGAAATCGCCGGAGGAATCGCGGCCGGTTTCGTAGCCTTTGAAATAGTAGTCACGCAGAGCCGGCGGATGCTCGATCGTATCGACAAACGGATTGATCGTGCCGTTGAACAAAAGCGCGTTGGCGCCATTGAGCGAGCCGAGCCCGAGCTGCAGGGCCAGCTGCCACTTGTAATATATCAACCGGGATTCACCCCACGTGTAATCGGTCGCCAGCTCCCAATTGCCGGGCAGATGGGCCTTCACGCCGATCGTCGCGGTGGTCAACCGGGTTTGGTTGGACGTGAAGGCGGACTGCTCCACCGGCGTCGGCAATGAAACCAGCACGTTCTCGCGAAAGGGATTGGTCGGCGCATTGCCCGGCACCGCGAAGTTGGTCTGGCCGGCGCCCAATTGAATGAGCGGCGAGAAGCTCCGGCTGAGACGATTCGCGAAATCGGTCGTGATTTCGAGGCGCGGCGTCAAATCATAGCGGACCGACGCCATCACCATTTCGTTGCGCGAGAGCTGCCCGATGGGCGTGTTGAGCCCCTGGAACACGCTGGGAGCCCAATCTGTATTCTGCTTCCCCGCGTTGGCCACGAGGCCGCTGCCGAGCGTGGCCGCGGACGTCGACTGCGACGTCCCGGGTGGCACATGGGTCGTCAGGGCATTGAGCGGAGTGCCATCCTTCAGCGTGAGCGTGCGACTTTGCGGGTTCGTGTAGCCGTTGACCACGGCGGCATTGAGGGTGATGTTCGTGGTGCGGCCGGCCGCATAGGGCAGCGTGTTGGAGTAGAAAAGACCCGGCGCCCGTTCCCGGACGGTGCGGTTGTAGTCCATGATATAGGACCGATCCTGGATCAGCAGCGGCTGGCCGTTGGTATAGGACGCGAGCAGGTTGACGTGGATCTTCTTGCCGAGAGAAAAGACGAAGTTGCCGTCGACTTTCAACTGGGGCGCATGGCCGTCGCCGGTACTCTGATACGACGTGGCGAATTCCCCGCCGGTGTAGTTCTTCTTGAGGATCACATTGAGTACGCCGCCCACCGCGGAGCTGCCGTAAATCCCCGACGCGCTGGAAGGCAGGACCTCGATGTGGTCGATCGCGCCGAGCGGAATGCCGTTGATGTTGGGTTGGTACTGGACGCCAATGATCTGGTAAGACGGGATCCGGTAGCCGTTGACGAGGATGAGGGTCTTCAGATTGCCGAGGCCGCGAAAGTTCACCTGGCTCGAGGTGCCATTATTGCCGTTGGCGCCGGCCGTGGGTGCCAGCTGGCTGTAGTCCTGGACCACGGCGTTCTGGGTGAGCTGGTCCTTCAGGAAATTGTTCAGGTCATAGGCATTCGACTCCAGGATGGCCTCCTGGTTGATTATCGTATACGGCTGGACGTCGTTGCTGGTGCGGGGAATGTCCATATTCCCGTTCTGGAACGGCACGGCCTTCGTCTCGGTGATGACGAACTCGGCCATCTGTTGCACATCCGCCGCCGGCGTGGTCTGGCCGAAACCGGAGCTGGCCGCGAGCGTGCCCGCGAGACCGAGCACGCGGAAGTAACGAACGAAAAGCCCGGGACGGCCGGGTGCGGACGGATGCATGGAGGTGGGGCGGGGGCTGAGGTTGGGAGGTCGGCCGAAGGGTTTAAGGGAAGCGCGGGGCAACGCACGTCCGGAATTCCGGAATCCCAGAAGTCCGGAATTCCGGAAATCCTGAATTCCAGAGTGCGTGCGGATTCCTTCTCCCTTCTCCTTGCCCCCTGTTCCCTGCGCCGCCGGCAACTCAAAACCCAAAACCGCGCGAAGGCGCGCGGGCGGGTCCGGACTTCATGGCGTTGGGAAGCCGGAGCCGCCTTTACTCCGACCAATATGCGCCGAAGCGCGCGAGATTGTCCTCGTGGAGGAAGTCGGGCACGGCGGCGTTGGGACCGCGGCTGATTTCTGCGCGCTCCATGTTGTAGCTGTCGACGGGAATGCTGGATGGAAAGAATCCGCGCGTGGTGTCCGCCGAGGTGAGCCCGCGGACGCGGGTGCCGATCGTGATTCGCTCGAGCGCGCTGTTGAAGTTCAGGCCCTCGCCGGCGCCGCCCGGCTCGGCATTCGAGAAGTTGCCGCCCTGGCCGGCGACCTCGGTGCCCAGCGTGTAGGTGAGCAGGCTCTCGAGGTCGTTCGCGGCAATATCCTCCATGAAATCCTTCGTGATGACGGAAATCGACGCGGCGACGTCCTTGAGGTCGGAGTTGAGCCGCGTGCCGGCGAGCGTGCTGGTGGCCTGATAGCCGCGATCGCGATCGCTGACGACCTCGAAGGGGGAAAGGATCAACGGTGCCTCGGTCGACGCGCCGGGTCCGGTCGTGGTGATCCCCGGCGGGGGGACACGGGTGGCCGACGCGGGCGGCGCAGCCGGCGGGGAGACGGCCTGGCCGAACAACCCGGCCGCCGCGGTGGCGGCCAGAAGGGCGAGGACAAGCCAGGAGCCGCGCGGTCTCGCGGTTCGGCGGAAATTTTGGGAGGGGGGTAGGGTTTGCATGGCGCTGGTTGGATCGAAAACCGAGCGGGCATGCGGGAACTGGCCGGCCGCCCAGCGCGGAGGCTCAGGGCAGCGCGATGACCTTAGACCATTTGCGCGTGGGCTGGATAGAAGTATTTCCTAGCCATTTCGAACGGCGGCGAAGTGCGGGTGCGGCTCGCGCGCTTGCGCCGGTCCTGGCGGAAGCGAGCCGACGCCACGGCTGGCGCGAGTCCAACACCGGGCGCTATTTGCCGCTGGCGGCCGGCAGGAGGCGCAAGTTGCCGACGTTATCGATGCGCACCGACACGTCCACTGACTGACCTTGTGGTATCACGATCGGCTCGCCGCTGGCCGGCGAGGTCAGCCGCAGTTCGCCCATAGCCGCCGAGGCCCGAAACCGGGTCGGTCGGGACTCGACCGCAAACGCGGTTGCGGTATCGCCGCGCGGTCGAATTGCACCGAACGGGGTTTGCACGCTGAAGGTCGATTTGGGATCGAGGATCTTCAACTGCGCGACCAACTCCCCGCGATCAAGCACCAAGGCGGTTCGCGACGTGCTCGGTTCGCGGGTGATCTGCGCGACGTTCACGGCGCCCGAAAACGGCTCCTGAAAAATCTCGGCCATTTGCACGTGCCCGTCCGCGCCAAGCTGCACCGTCGTGCCGTTCGAGAAGACCAGCACGGCGCTGGCATGGTGCGCGGTGATGACCGCCGCGTCCGCCGGCACCTTGTCATCAACGACGAGCGGCCGGCGAGTTCCCGCCACTTCGATCACCACGTCCCCGCTGACCTTCGCAGCGAGCACCAGCCCGGCGTTGGCGGCCGGCGCGGCGGAGGCAACCGTGCCAATCGCCAGGAAGAGCAAGAGCCGGGCGCCGATCATCGAGCGCGAGTCAGTGGAACTTCGCGGTCGCCGGCAAGCGTGGTTGCGCCGCGAGACCAAAGACCAAAGAGGCCGACAGAACACCTCAGGCCTCACCTTCACCATTGATGCGCCGTCGAACTTCGTTCTCATCCCTCCCTCGCAGTCGCTGCGCGTCTGCGTTTCGCTTCGCGAAACCCTCCATTTGCGCGGCGCAAATGGCGGAGAGGGAGGGATTCGAACCCTCGGTAGCCTTTCGACTACACGTGATTTCCAATCACGCACATTAGACCACTCTGCCACCTCTCCGAGGTGCCTGGGCCGGCCGCCCGGGGACGGGCGGCCAGGCATGGCGAACGGCCAAGGAATGTCACCGCTTCACCCCGGTCAATGGAAAATCCGCGCGCCCGCCGCAGCGGAACTCATCGGATTTTTCCCCATTTTGCGCTCGGTTTCAAGCGACACTGTCGGCGGCTTGCGCGTGCGCTACTAGTTGGAGACCATCGGGAGTTTTCACAAAAGCGACTTGCGCGTCCTTGGGCCGCACCCAACCCTGCGAAGGATTTTCGCTGCAATACCACCCGTCCCACCATGGTAACGTCCAACCGCGAGCTCGGCTACAACAGCAAGATCGAGGGCAGCGTGGTCGTTTCGCGCGCGGATGCCGTGATCAACTGGATTCGCACCAACTCCATGTGGCCGATGCCAATGGGGCTGGCGTGCTGCGCCATCGAACTGATGGCGGTGGGCAGCGCGCGATTCGACATCGCCCGGTTCGGCGCCGAGGTCATGCGTTTTTCCCCGCGCCAATCCGACTGCATGATCGTCGCCGGCAGCGTTACGTACAAGATGGCGCCGCAAATCCGCCGAATCTACGACCAGATGGCCGCGCCCAAGTGGGTCATCGCGATGGGCGCCTGCGCGAGCTCCGGCGGCATGTACCGCAGCTACGCCCACATGCAGGGCGTGGACCGGATCATTCCGGTCGATGTGTATGTCAGCGGTTGTCCGCCGCGGCCGGAGGCGTTGCTCGACGGCCTGATGAAACTGCAGGAAAAAGTCCGCCACGAGCCGGCGGCGAAACGGCTGCTTTCCGCCTGACGGCGGAGTACAGAGACCAGAGACCAGAGACCAGAGACCAGAGACCAGAGACCAGAGACCAGAGACCAGAGACCAGAGACCAGAGATGGGGGCCTGCTAACACAACGATCGAAGA
>Ga0082335_1007474_pt1 | contig 13171 bp, 13 predicted proteins | sample Subgrocontami58m_FD_72375 | JGI IMG/M metagenome (GOLD analysis project Ga0082335, IMG submission 72375) | Subsurface groundwater microbial communities from S. Glens Falls, New York, USA - GMW37 contaminated, 5.8 m (SPADES assembly) (version 2) ...
GGAATTCAAGCATCTTAATCTTCTTAGCGACCATTTCGAATCAGGTTTCGATCTTATTATTTGTCGCAATGTAATTATCTATTTCACCGAAAAAGCGAAAAGCAATCTTATCGAGAGGTTTTGCAACTCAATTAAGGCAAAAGGAGTTTTGTTCCTGGGAGCAACCGAGACCATGCCCGTTGCACCGAGTCTCGGTTTGGAACGGCTTGGCATATGTTTTTATAAAAAGGAAACAATAAATATCCGGGAGTTAGCTCCCCTTAGAGTGCCTGTTCACGTATGAAACGGAGCTTCGAAAGTCCAAAAGACATCAATTCCGGTCCTTGTTATTGCACCGGGCTTACGGCAATACGTTCCAAATGCACCCAATGCGGCAAGGAATTCTGGTGGGGATGGTATCCGGAATAAAGGCGCCTGAAAACCGGCGCATTTATACCAGAATCTCCCTAACCACCCGCCTATTAGGTCTATGCCTGCGTCTTATAGCAACTCTTTAAATAGGCCCTCAAATTTCTTCATAAGTTGTGCCCGGTATTCCGGGCTAATCCGCGTCACGGGGTAAAATTCCTTCCGCCACTCAAAAGGCCGGCAGGCATCTATTACGCACCTGGAGCCAAACAGCGGCTTCGGCGGCACCTTTACCTTTGCCTTTTCCTCCGGAGAGATAGTTGGGTCCGCTGAGTTGCTCGGACAGCGCGGCAGTATCTGTAGAGAACGCTCAGGGATAGAGCGGGTCGACACCGCCCATATAACCTGGCTCAGGTCGGATGGGTCAATATCTTCATCTACTACAACTGTATATCTGCCAAATGCGCCGGTGGCCTGGGAGGCAATCAAACCTGCCTGTTTAGAATGCCCGGCGTACATCTGCTGAATAGATACCGTAGTAAAGTACCAGGACCCTCCCTCGTCATGGTTCCATACGCCCTTCACACCGGGGACACGCGCTGCTTCCAGTGTATCCCATACACCACCCGAACGGACAAAACAAACAGGTAAACTGTAATCTTTGGGCGGAGCTGCCGGCGTAGCGCAAGTGAGGATCGGATTGTTCCGGTGAAGAACAGTTTTTACACGCACCACAGGCTCTGGAACCGGTTTAAGACCCAGATTGGCATAATATCCCTGCCACTCACCGAAAGGCCCTTCATCTATCAGCTCGCCAGGAATACACTCACCTTCAATGATTATCTCCGCATGAGCGGGCAGCGGCAGTCCGGTATACGGGCCTTTGATAACCTCTATCGGCTCACCCTTGATTCCTCCGGCATAATCGAACTCAGAAGTGCCCCACGGCAGTTTAACGAGAGAGGCTGCCCATAAAGCGGGGTCTACCCCGATTGCGATAGCAACCGGCATTGCTTGCTTCCTCTCGAAATACTTGTCCATAATCATTCTGCCGTCTTGCCCTTCGAGGATATGAAGAGCAACACGGTTGCGGTCAATTACCATTGAACGGTAAACCCCCAGGTTAACCCATCCGGTATCAGGGTCTTTCTGAATAATAGCGCAAGCTGTCCCGATGTAACGTCCACCATCCAACTCATGAACCTTCGGAGACGGAAATCTGGTAACATCTATATGCTCCCCGCTGAGCACATTCTCCTGGACCGGGCCGGAACTCACTACTTTCGGCGCTACGGAATGATGGTTACGCATCTTGGCTCGCCATCTTTGTAATAACGGCATGAGTTCCATACTGCCTTCTAAAGGTATATCCAGAGCCATGGCCAGGCTCCTGGGCGAATTCATCAGACCGCATAAGGTTCGGAATCCCCTGGGATAACCTGGAATATCGTCAAATAGCAGGGCAGGCATTGGTTTCTTGCCCTCACGAGCTACAATTTCAGCGATACCACCCATCTCGAGATTCCAATCTACTCCCGAGATATGTTTGACTCCACCATCCTGTTCCACCAACTGCAACCACTCACGAAAACCCTTGTAGACCATCTAAACTCCTTATTTGCTTTATAGAAGTCCGTGCGTTCACAGACTAATCAACTTAAAGTTTGAATAAATAGGTATTTAATTTGCTGGTCGCTGAACATCGTGCAGAAAGTGACATGACTAAATTTACAAGATGTCCAATAATATGCAGACTTCCCCCATTATGTCAACTTTTTTGAAATCTCAGCTAATTCCAAAAAAAAGCGCACTTAGCGATTGTAACGGGTATAGAACTTTGAGTCAAGGCGCTAATGGAAAAAGTTAAGACTTAGAGCCTAAATCCGCAATATGTATGAATGGGGGTTAGTTTTGAAATGGGACGTCCTGCACATGTGCAGGACGTCCCATTACTGGGGAATTTTTTATTCGCCTTTTTCCGGGTGAAAGGTAATGTCATATTAATTGTCGGGGGCTCCGGCCTGAATCCAGATAGAGATGTTTTCTATTCTATTCTTACTTAAGGTTATATTGCCATGGGGCATCTGGATTTTGGGGTCCGATGTAATATTTAGCACAGTAAGCAGGGTGCTTCCACCCGGTTCGCCGGGGATTACCACTCTGCCGTACTGAGTCCCTTTCATTACTCCCTGGTAGGTATCCAGCCTCAAGCCGTTTGCTGCTTGTGTCGGCCCGTGACACGCCACACAATATTGATCGAAGATAGTTTGAATATCCTGCTTATAGCTTCCAGTCCAGACCACTCTTGATTTTACAGGAACATCGGCAACAACCGGGGCGGCAGGAGTAGTTGGCGTTCGGGGTTGGCAAGCAGTGAATAGAACACCGGTTGCGAGCAAAACTACCCCCGCAATAAAGGACCTCTTTGCTTTCATTGAAATGTTTCACTCCCTGTAATATTATTGACTGTTTGTTTTTCTCATTTAATTCACAGCCGTTATTTATCCGGCCCTTTGACGCGTTTCAAAGTTAGTTTATCGGCAGTAAGAAAAAGATTCCGTTTTATATATAACGCCGGCTTGATTTTTTCCAGGTCCAGAGCCATTTTATCAGTAAACACATCTTCGCGGTAGTGTGCAGCCAGTATCTTACCAACAAACCACACGTGGTCGCCGATATTCATACGGTCTACAATTTTACATTCGTATGAGACGTACGCATCAGCCAGTAACGGCGCTGAAATCTTCACCGGCTTATCGATAGCTAAATTCAGTTTCGTAAACTTGTCAACGTCCCGACCGCTCAAATCCCCTACCGCCAGGATCAATTCGGCTGCCTCTAGCGGGAAGAAATTGATGCCGAACTCGCCGCTTTCACAAATAAGGTCGTAAGAGAACCGCTTGGGAGAAATAGCTATGCCATATAGCGGCGGGTCATCCGACATATGACAGTAGGCGCCAACTGCCAAAGCGTTATTGCGACCTCGACTGTGGACTGTAACCACCGCAGGACTCCTGGGATAAGGCCTTCCCAGGATACTGGCGTCTTCGGTTATTTTCTTACCCATATTCCACCGTGCTCCTTTTTTTACCTTGAGTAATAATACGCTTTATACGGGCCAAGCGTCAATGGGGCTAAGACTTTGACTTTCTTCATTATCATGTTATATAATTCTACTCATTACTGGCTGGACGTCCAGCCAGTTTTTGCTTTCCTGATTAACGATAAATATAGGGAAAACGAATCGCTTATGAACCTTCAGGGCGCTGCAATGCAGGAGAGTCCCCCTTCCCTGTCTCAAGAGAAGGCCATCGCTGGACGGAAAGCTATTTTGGAAGCCGCCGAGCTTCTCTTTGCCCAAAAGGGATATCAGGCAGCGTCTATAGATAATATAGCTGTCGCAGCTAGGGTTTCCAGGGGACTGGTACATTACCATTTCCATAGTAAAGAAGACCTTTTCATGGAACTTGTTAAAAATGTTATGGACAGTTTTTCGGAGAGATTGCAAACCGATTTGACTAATTGTAGTACAGCTAGAACTAAAATAAGGGCCATGCTACTGGCTTTTCTTAATTTAGCCGAAACCCGGCGTAACCTGTGGCGCACAGGTGTCTCTGAAGCTTCAGGCCTAAGCGAGAGAATTCGTAAACTATTCGATAGCTACCATCGGTCAAACCTGGCTATAATTGTCAATGTTCTGGAAGGCGGTGTATCCAGCGGGGAGTTAAAAACGGACGACTCCCAGTTTGTAGCCCATTGTCTTATGGCCATAATTACCAGCACAGCTTTAGGCAAGTTTCTCACTCAGCTAGGCTTGAAAGCTGATACAACCGCCGAACGCATTTCCACATTACTCCTAGATGGTATAACCCCATAAAAAGCCAGATTTTATGTTACTAAACTTGAGATTGATTTGATGCTTAAACAGCTATGGAAAACCCGCCCTCTGGAAAGCTGGGCTAAATGTAAAGAACTCCGCCTTAATGCCTATAGAGAGATAGCTAACGCTCACGCCGATGGCAAGCTGGTTGCCACAGGCTCGGTCGGAGCCAGCGTAATTTTAGCTTCCGGGTTAGGGCCTTATGTACACCTGGGGGCTGAACCATATGGGGCCAGTATCGCCACCGACCCCGCTCTTTCGCAGCTCTGCTCCGAGGCCTATGAGGCCAGGAATTTTGCACGGGATACCTGCTCCTATTTCCGTAACTACCTCGGCTCTATGTGGGTGGACAAATTCTCTTTTGGCGGGCCTTTCCCCAGGCCGGATCTCATTGTTACCTCCCATATATGCGATACCCACGCCAAGTGGTTCCAGATTGTGGCTGAAAACTTTGAAATACCCTGGTTTTCATTAGAGATACCGCCGCCCTACCATGAAGCCCTGATAGAAGACAGGGTTGAATATATGGCCGGCCTCGTCTACGATTGTATAGAGTGGATGGAGAAAACATTTCACAAAAAATATGATGATGAACGTTTTATTGAGGCCATCCATACCGAGTGCGACACAGAATCCTTGTTTGCCGAAATTTGCTATCTGAACCAGGCTGTTCCGGCTCCTTTGGACCAGAAGCAGTTATTCACCTTTTATGCTCCTTCGGCAGCATTCCGGTATAAAAAAGAATCGGTAGATTTCTATAAATTTCTTAAGGATGAGGTGGAGGATAGAGTAAAAAACCAAATAGCCTCCGTGGCCACTGAGCGTTGCCGCCTTATCCACGATAGCCAGCCCCCGTGGTATTTTATGGGCCTGTACCGCGTTTTAGAGCAATACGGAGCGGTGTGTATCGGCTCCCAGTACTGTTTCGCCTTTGCCCACTTTGAGATAGACAAGGACGGTATCTGGAAGCCAGCCAGGACCCCCCGGCAGTTAGGTCTCGAATTGAAGAACCGGGATGACGCCGTGCGTTACTACGCCCGCAAGACTGTTAACAAGCCAATATGGATTGGCGTATTCGGTATGGCTACCGATAAATCCAGCCAGGTCTTGCAAATAATCCAGCAATGGAAAGCCAACGGCCTGATTATCCACCTCAATCGTGGTTGTGAGGGGTTAGCCGGTCAACAACTGGAAACAAAACTGGCCTGCCAGCAAGTGGGAATCCCCACCATGACGTATGAAGGCAATATGGGTGATAAACGGGAGTTCGATGAGGCCCAGACCATAGATAGGCTGGAGTCGTTCATGGAGAGTTTAGGATTAAGGAAGGACGGCTGATGTTCTTTGACCTAACCCCTGCCCCTTCCCAATTTGGGAAGGGATGTTTCCGGTCTTGACAGTTTATGTCCCCTTCCCTGTAGGAAAGGGGCAAGGGGTTAGGTCGGATTTATTTTACGTTCCAACTTATGGGTGTAATTATTTAGCAAGGGAGAATTAATGACAAGCATTAAGGTTAAACTAGACATTAATCTGGAAGACCCCTATTATCGGGCTAAAGAGTTGAAAAAGGAAGGCAAAAAGGTATTCGGAATTAGCCCCATGCACTTCCCCGAAGAGCTAATCCATGCTGGTGGCGCTGTGCCCATTGTTCTCCAGGAGAGTAGCGAGCCTGTTACCTATGGCATGGCCCACCTTTACCCTTTCTTTTGTGGATTTACCCGGAGCGTGGTGGATATGGGGGTTCGCAACAAGCTGGATTGTTTCGACACTATTGTTCTCGGTGATATGTGCATCCAGCTTCGCCATATGGTAAAGACTTTAAAGCGGCAGATGCCGGGCACATCTTTTGTATATATGCAATGGCCGCTGGAAATCAGCGAACGTTTCCACTCCACGGTGCGGGACAGGCTAACCCGGTGCAAACAGGACATTGAGCAACTTTTAGGGAACAAGATAAGCGATGAAGACCTGAGCCGGAGTATAAAGCTCTTTAATCAGAACCGCCGCCTTATGAGGCAGGTTATAGACCTGGCCCGTGCCAGGCCCGGCGTCCTGAAGGCTCGGGACATGGTGGGTCTGGTGCAGTCCAGCATGGTCATGCCTAAAGAGGAGCACAACCAGCTTCTGGAGGGGTTGATACCCCAATTGCAGAAGAAACGGGCGTCAACAAAGCAAAAAGTAAAGCTATATCTAGCAGGCCACCTTTGCATGGCAGTAAAAGTGGAGATCCTCGACCTCATTGAGGAACTTGGCGGGCAGGTGGTATGGGATGATCTGTATACAGGCTCCCGTTATGTAGCCTCAGATGCATCCGAAACACTACCCCCGATGGAAGCTCTGGTCCAGCGGTATTTCAACCTCGGCATACCCTGTCCGAGCCGGATGGAGCCAAAATACGGGTGGTCGGACTACATCCTCGGTAAAATTAAGAAAGCCGGCTCTCAAGGCGTGATGGTATTCATGGTCAAGCAATGCGGGCCGATGTTGCTGTATTACCCGTACTTGAAGGATATTTTTGAAAGGGAACAGATTCCCTATACTGTACTGGTCACCGAGCACGAAGTGGTTTCATTTGAGCAGATAAAGACCCGCATACAGGCATTCCTGGAAATGATTCAAAGGGGGCAAAAATAAGATGGGACAGACCAACCCGCTACGCAGCGCCAGGCTGGGAAGCCAGGCCACAGACCAATTTTATGAGGATTTAAGGCAGGGGGCGAGGGAGGGTAAGCCCATCTGCTGGATACTGGGCGCCCTCATTACTACCCCTATGGTAACATCCCTCGGTATTCCCTGGGTCTTCGCCGATGCCCTGGCAGCCCACCTGGCGGCCCGCCACCAGCAGAAGCGCCCGGAGGAGGTGGCCGATGACAAAGGCTACCTGCGCGAGACCTGCTCCTATACTCGAATACACATGGGGTGTACTCTGCTCAGCGAGGAGGACAGATCGAAAGTCCTGGACTGGCAGGTGCCGAACCCCGATTTCGTTATCATCACCGATGGCTGTTGCTCCGAGTGGGTGGAGTGGGGAGATGACGTGCGGAAGCGGTTCAAAGTACCTATTTTTACCCTTCATGTGCCCTTTCTGTGGAATGATAAAGACCGTGACGAGGCCACCAATTATGTAGTTGGTCAATTGAAAGAAATGAATACCTTCCTGGAAGATACTACCCATCACAAACAGGACTGGACAAAACTGGCGGAGATTATAAACATGGGCCGCCAGGCGCAGGATATGAGGGCGGCAGGCCAGCAACTCTGCCGGAATGTTCCGGCGCCGGCCACCATTTTTGACTGGGCTACTGCGCTGGGCGCTGTTTTCAACTCCTGGGGTAAACCGCAATCAGTCGAAATCTACAAATCAATGAAGCAGGAGATGGAAGAGCGCGTGGCCAGGAAGGAAGGGGCAGTAGTCGGAGAGAAGTATCGCTTATGCTGGGATGGGATGATTGTCTGGCCGGAGTTCGGGCCACTATCGAAAAAACTGGCTTCACGCGGGGCCAATGTGGTGACCTCTGCCTATATGTGGGGTTTCTTTCCCACCCTCATGGACCCCACAGACCCGTTGAAAAGTATAGCCTGGAATATGGTGGACGTGTGGGCTAACCGGAACCTGGACTGGCAGATAAACCACGTTGCTCAATTCTGTGAGGACTATAAAGTAGATGGCCTGATCTGCCACGCTCACTATACATGCCGCGCCCTCTGCGGACAGCAACTGGAGCTTATGGACGCTGTATCCCGCAGGCTGGATATCCCGGCTATATTCATCGAGGCTGATGTAGGTGACGAGTCTTTTTATTCAGAAGCGCAGGTTGATACCAGACTTCAGGCCCTTCTGGAGATGATAGATGCTAAGCGTAAGAGGCGGGCTTGAAAGCTGTTGCCGGGGTTGATATCGGTTCGCTAACCGCTAAAACAGTTCTTTTAGACCTTCAAGGCCAACTGCTTAGCTATAGTATCGTTGCCGCCGGCATGGTCAGCCGCAAAGCTGCCCGGAAGTGTTTAACTCAAGCTATTCGAAAAGCCAGGCTTAAGGTAGCAGACATAGGAAAAGTGGTCTCCACCGGTTATGGCCGCTCACTGGTTAAATTCGGAGACCGCAACATTACCGAAATAAGCTGCCACGCCCGTGGCGCACACTGGCTTATGCCTCATGTCAGGATGGTAATAGACATAGGAGGGCAGGATAGCAAGGTTATTTCAGTAGATAGTGAAGGCCGGGTGGCCAATTTTGCCATGAATGATAAATGTGCAGCCGGCACCGGAAGGTTCCTGGAGGTAATGTCTCAGGCGTTGGCGGTGGATTTAGCAGCTATGGGAACACTATCTTTAACCTCCACTAACCCTGCTCAGGTGAGTAGCCTGTGCACTGTATTCGCCGAATCCGAGATAATATCTCTGGCAGCCCGTGGCTGCCCTACCATAGATATTATTGCCGGCTTGCATGAGGCTATAGGACGGCGTGTAGTTAGCATGGTAAAAGGTGTTGGCATACATCCCCCTGTTATGATGAGCGGTGGGGTGGCAAAAAACCAGGGAGTTGTAAAAGTGCTGAGCCAGTTGCTAAAAACCGATATATTAATACCGCCTGAGCCGCAGATAGTGGGTGCACTGGGGGCGGCTATATTTGCTCTGGAAGAATGACCTCTCCCCCGGCCCCTCTCTGTCAACGGAGAGGGGTGCAGGGGTGAGGTTTTCGGAAGATTAAGAAAAGATAATTATATGGATATAACAATTTATACTACCCCTACCTGTTCTTATTGTCGCCAGCTAAAAGAATTCCTGGCCCAGAAGAGAATTCTTTACAAAGAGCACGATGTTACTCAAGATCGGGTTGCCGCTGCTGAAATCGCCGGGAGGACAGGACAGACAGGCGTTCCCGTCATTATAATAGACGGACAGATTATTATTGGATTTGACCGCGTGCGTCTGGAGCAAGCACTGGCTCAAAAACAGCGCCCTACATTTGGAGCATCGATAGCTGATGCCAGCAAGATTACTGCTCAAAAGGGTTTACCGGTAACACTGGGGGCTTACATAGGCAGCGTAAAGCCAGGCTCCGTGGCTGAAAAGATGGGATTGAGGCCAGGGGATATCGTAACTGAGCTGAATATGCGTCCTATCGGCAATGCCAGCCATTTAGAATTGGCTCTAACGAAATTGGATAAAGGGAGCCGTATCTCGCTGGTTTTCCTTCGGGGTAACCAGACTATGAAGACCGAGGGTATAATATAATTCTTTCACCCAACCTCTACGGATAAATGAGAAATAAAATGACACGGAGTGAAAATTACATTTTTATGTCATTTTTATGAACTTAGACTAACAGGTGAGTTTTTGGGATGGAGAGATTCAATATGATATTGGCACTTTACAACGTTTCAATATTAAGTTATTATTTGACCTTAGATATGACGGTTCAGTGATAAGTTAGTGATAAATTAATGAAGCAATTCCGCGTTTTATTAGTAGACGATGAAGAGCGCATTCTCAATTTCCTGAAAGTGAAGCTCACTGCTATGGGATATGGAGTGCTAACTGCTTCGAACGGGCTTGAAGCCATCGAACAAGCCCAATCCCAGGAGCCGGACTTAATCGTACTCGATGTAGTTATGCCTAAGATGGGTGGCCTTGAAACCATCAGGCAGCTACGCACCTTCACCACGGTGCCTGTTATTTTTCTTAGTGGCCAGGATGCCAGCACCCAAAAAATCGCCGGGCTTAGCCTCGGGGCTGATGATTATCTGGCAAAGCCATTTAGTCCTGACGAACTTGTAGCTAGGATTGAAGCTATTAAGCGCCGCATTTCACCTGACAGAAGGCTAAATGATACTGATTCCCTCCAAATTGGTGACCTGACCATAGATTTCAATAAGCGTTCCATTATGGTTAAAGGTGAGGATATACAACTCACCCGCATCGAGTGGCTTCTGCTGGCCGAACTTGCCAATAATGTCGGACGACTTATAACCTACGAAGACCTGTTAACTAAAGTGTGGGGATTGGAGTACCGGGATGATGTCCAATTGCTAAGAACATGGATTAGCCGACTCCGGAGTAAAATTGAAAAAAACTCATCTAGCGGCCCTTTAATTCGCACACTGGCCAAAACCGGCTATTTTATAGATAAACCATCCTCCTGATCTATCCGCGGCTCTCTACGGATTTTTTCGAACATCAAGCATTAGCCGACTAAAGTGTTATAAATTTGTAACATTTCCGTCCCATATTTTATGACTTTTCCATCATTTATTCGTTATTATTTCACCAATACTAAAGTTAAGTCGGCTTTAGTTTCATTATTTCTGAAAAGGAGAGCCCAAATGCGGATTAAAACACGTAAAAACAGCAACCGTAAACATGCGTTCGCACCCAGTGACAACGAAGTGATAGCCTTGTGCCCGTCTTGTAAAGCGCTACAACCAATAACCGTTACCAGTGAGGGCGTGGTACAAACTCGGCGGTTTGTCCGGGAAGGGAACAATATTTATCACGATTGTGGCTCGCATCAACCTTGCCGTCTTTTTGCCTGAAGGACTCCCTGCCACCGGGATTTGCGCTGTTTTATAGGGATTATTAATTATTACCTTAAATAAGCATACGAAGTTGGATTTCAGTTGTTATTATAGGCGGCCATCAACTGCCTTTTAAAATTTTATTAATTTGTAATTATTCCTCCGTTTTTATGACTTTTTCATAACTCGTCGGTTAAGATTTACAACATTACATTTATAGAGAGGAGCACCGGAACAATGAAGAAAGTAGTTGCCATGATTCTTGCCGGCGGGCACGGTTCACGAATGGACATCCTCTGCCATAGGAGGCCCAAGCCAGTGTTACCCTTCGCAGGTAAATTACGGGTGATCGATTTCAGTCTGAGCAACTGTCTTCACTCCGAAATTACCAATATAGCTGCTCTTGTTGATTATCAAAGACATTATCTTTCCGATTATCTTCAGCAATGGCACCTGACAAACAATAGCATTGATAATTTCCACATCCTGGAGCCCAAAACTGGTTCCTATAGTGGTACCGCAGATGCTTTTTATCAGAACCTGGACTATATAAAAAAATATAACCCGGATGCAGTCCTGGTTTTAGCCGGAGACCATGTATACCGCATGGACTACCGCAAAATGCTGGCCTTTCACCAACAAGTTGATGCTGATGTAACGATAGGAGTCATTCCTGTACCTATTGAAGAAGCCCATAGATTTGGCATTGTTACTACCAAACCTGATGGCAACCTAACCGGCTTTATCGAAAAACCCAAAATACCGACAAATAATCTCGCTTCGATGGGTATATATGTTTTTAAAAAACAGGTGCTTATAGATCGCCTTATCGAAGATAATATTTTAGCCAATTCCCAACATGACTTCGGCCGGTCCATTATCCCCGAAATTGTAAAAGACAAGAAGGTTTTTGCCTACAAGTTCGATGGCTACTGGCAGGACATAGGCACCGTGGCGGCTTATTATAAGGCGAATATGGAACTCTTGAGTGACATACCATCCTTAAGCCTGAATGGTAAATGGCCTATCTTCAGCACCAATAATTTTCTATTGCCACCCATGATTATCCACCAGGACGGAATCAATCGTAGCCTCATTGGCCAGGGTTGTATCATCCGGGGTAAGGTTGAAAACTCCATCCTGTCTGATGGTGTAATGGTTGATGAGAATGCTGTAGTAACCAATTCGGTTGTGATGGCAAATACGACCATTGGAAAACATAGTGTTGTAAACAGTTGTATTCTGGATGAGGATGTTAATGTCGGTGAATTCTGTTATGTGGGCTTTGGGGCCACACTTATCCCTGTTGACCGGGATATCACAGTTATTGGAAAAGGAGTTGCGGTGCCTTCAGGCACAGCCATCGGCCGTAACTGCAAGGTACAGCCTGAAGTGAGGCTGGAAGACTTCATATCCCATGCTGTCCCGGCAGGTTCAATCGTAGCCCCCAGTTAGGGGAGTAAGGTGTTGCTAACGAATAGCCACGTGAATAGCGGCCAGACCACCCAACAACCGCTGGTAGTCCACTCTTTGAAAACCCGCTTCGAGCAATATTTGGGAGACCTCTTCCGGGTTATAAAACCGTCTTGCAGAATCGGCTAAATACCGGTAGGCTCCCCGGTGGCCGGAGAAAAATCCGCCGACGCCAGGGACAATAGCCTGGAGATAAAGATGAAACGCCATCTGTAACAGGCGCATATGTGGTTGGCTGGTTTCTACAACTACAAACTTTCCTCCCGGTGAAATAACCCTACTGATTTCTTTAAGGTATTGCTGTCGAAGCGGATTACGATAGGTTATATTACGGAAGGCAAACGAGATACCGATAACATGAAAGTAAGCATCGGGGAAAGGTAAAGATGCAGCATCGCCCTGAATGAAAGCAACCTTCTGTTCAAGACCCCTGGTTATAGCTTTGGCCCTCGCCAATTCTAACATCGGTTCACAGAAATCCAACCCCACTATCTGCACATTCCTCTTGATGAGCCCCGCCAGATGAAGAGCCAGGTCACCGGTCCCACAACATAAATCAAGTATGCGGCCGGGTTGGTCACGCAAACATTCTATTGCGGCCTGCCGCCGCCATCTTTCATCAAAACCCCAGGTAAGCGCGAGATTCAGAAAATCGTAATGCGCAGGCACTGCCGAGAACATTTTTAGCAACGGCTGAGTAGGTTGCTTTATGCCTTCGTTGCTGGCAGGTCCGCTTGCAGGCAATCCCTGTTGTGAGGTATGCATTCGTTAATATCATAGACAGGTTAGTGAATGGCGTCAACTCAGGATAAAGCGAGGCACCCTTCCGCTGACATATACCGGGCGACATCTTGTAGCCCCATGCCTTCAAGCTGCGCTTTCTTCTGAAGGCCGGTCTCTTTATCCCAGCCGCGGAGTTCATAGAACTCAGTTAGTATCTTCTGGAACTTCT
>Ga0082335_1007476_pt1 | contig 13164 bp, 14 predicted proteins | sample Subgrocontami58m_FD_72375 | JGI IMG/M metagenome (GOLD analysis project Ga0082335, IMG submission 72375) | Subsurface groundwater microbial communities from S. Glens Falls, New York, USA - GMW37 contaminated, 5.8 m (SPADES assembly) (version 2) ...
CGAAGGCCGCATGAGTTGGCCGATGAAATCCGGGGCATCGGCGCCGGCTTTCAGGAGTATTTGTCCGCCGATCCCGGCCAGAATGCCGATCCCAAGGGCCACGTAATAGATGGTCATCGTTCAGGACTCCGATCCGGAAGGCTCGCGGTGAGGCTGCCCCGCCGCGCGTGTGTCGGCCCGCGGCCGCTCGACGTCCAGCCCGTCCCCGGCGCGGCGGAAAACCTCGCGCACGAGATACTGCGGCTTGCGGTTGACCGACAGGAACATGCGGCCGAGATACTCGCCGATCAGCCCGAGCAGCACGAGCTGCACGCCGGCCAGGACCAGCACGGCGACCATCAGCGAGGCCCAGCCTTGCGGCGGCTGGTCTGAGATGATCGCCTCGACGATGGTGATGACCGCCGCAATCGCCCCCAGGGCGCCGAACCCCAGCCCGAACAGGGTGGCGAGCCTGAGCGGCATCACCGAGAAATTGAGGAACATCGCCAGCCACAGCCGGATCAGCCGGCGCATCGTGTAGTTGGACTGCCCTTCGTTGCGCGGCAGATGATGGACCTGCAAGCGGCCGACGTTCTGCGTCACCTGGAACACCAGGCCGTCGACATAGGGAAAGGGTCCCTCGTAACTCGCCACGATGCGCTCGCGCACGAAGGCCGAGAGGCAGCGGAAGCTCGAGAGATAAAGCCCGGGTGGCTTGTCGAGCAGGCGGTCGGCGCACCAGTTGGTGAAACGGCTGCCCCAGTTGCGCCAGGGAGCATGCTTCTTTTCGGCGTAGTAGGTGTAGACGGCGTCGTAGCCGCCGTCGCGCGCGCACTCGAACAGGCGGCGGACCTCTGCCGGCGGGTTCTGCAGATCGTCGTCCATGGTGATGGTGAAGGCACCGCGGGCGCGGGCCAGTCCCGCCATCACCGCGTTGTGCTCGCCGAAATTGCGACTGAGGCTGAGAAGCGTGATCGGCGCACCCGGCAGGGCGACCAGTTCCTTGCAGACGTCGAGGCTGTTGTCCGGGCTGCCGTCGACCACCAGGACGATCTCGAGACCGCCGTCGATCTCCAGCGCCCGCAAGGCGGCGACCAGTTCGCCGACCGTCGCGGCGCCGAGATAGACCGGAACGACGACGGACAGGGCAGGTGCTGCGATATCACTCATCGAACACCGCCACGACCGGGCTCGGACAGGCAGGTTCGAGGGGACGACGGAGTAGTGTCGGGGGGAGCAGCGTCGGGGGGAGCAGCGTCAGGAGAGGCAAAGGCGTGTTCCATTGGCTGGATCCGAGGTGCCGTGGCAAGCATTGTGCACGCATCTGTCCTGTACCGACAACTGCCGGCCGCCGGCCCGTTCCACACCCGGTCTCCTCCAAGCCTCGTCTTCCCGCCTGCTTATGATATCTTCGCCCCGCCTTGCCAACAGCTCCGATCAAACCTCCAACGATTTCGCCGCGCGTCGAGCGGCTGCTACTGGTGCCGTTGTTCGCGCTGCCGGTCCTCTGGCTCGCCGGCTACTTCTTTCCGCCGATCAATCATGACGTGGCGGCGGTCCTCGACGTTTCGGCGCGCTGGGTCGGCGGCGAAAAGCTCTATGTCGAGATAATCGACGAAAACCTGCCGCTCACTTTCGTCGTCCACGCCCTGCCGGTGCTGACCGCCAAGCTGCTGCCGGGCAGCGTGCCGTTCTGGTTCACGGCCTGGGTCGTGGCCGGCATTTTCGCCTCCTTCGTGGCCTGCCGGCGGCTGGTCCGGCTCGTTCCGTCGGCCGACCATGCCCTCACCGAGGCACTGCTGCCGCCGGTCCTGCTGTTCCTGTTCTCGGTCCTGCCCAACGAGCATTTCGGCCAGCGCGAGCACATCATGTTCGTGGCCTGCGCGCCCTATCTGATCGCCTCGATGGCGCGCGCCGAGAGCGTGGTATTGGGGCGCGGCGCCGCCATCGCCATCGGCCTCGTGGCCGGCGTGGCGCTGGCGATGAAGCCGCACTATCTCGCCATTCCGGCAGCGGTCGAACTCTATCTGATGATCCGCCGCGGCTGGCGCGCGACGCTGCTCGATCCAATCCCGTGGTCGATCGGCCTGGTTGCCGTCGCGCATCTGGTGGCGATGTACACGATTTTCGCCGACTTCGGCTTTGTCGTCATGCCACTGGCCGTCGAGGCCTATGCCCCGATCGGCGAGGCCGGCTGGCGCGGCGTGCTGAGCAGCAACGTCCTCGCGCCGACCCTGATCGCGCTGCTGATCTTCGGCGTCATCGCCATCGTCTTCACCAAGACCATTTCCGCCCGTGTCCTCGTGGTGTTCGGCATCGGCGCGGCGATCTCGGCCATCGCCCAGGCCAAGGGCTGGCCCTACCACGTGCTGCCCGCGCTCTCGGCTGCGATCATGCTGGCCGCCCTCACCGTCTCGCAGACCGTCGACCGCTACCTGCCGATCAGCCGCAGCGGCCATCACCTGCCGGTGTCGGTGATCTCGGCCACCCTGATGGTGCTGCTCTATTTCCAGGCAGCGCTCTACACGCCGCCATTCTACAAGCAGCGCCAGTTCGAGGATTCGATCGGCGGGCGGCTGCAGCACATCATCGAGCAGAACGCCCCGCATCGCTCGATCCTGGCACTGTCGCCCGGCATCTACCCGCTGTGGCCGATGCTCAACTACATCGACGGCCGCATGAGCATGCGGTTCCTGAGCCTGTGGGTGCTACAGGGCGTCTATGCGACCTGCGACGACTTCCCGGCGCTCTACAATCCACCCGACACGATGGGCGAGTCCGAGAAATACGTGTTCGATGCCGTGAGCGACGACTTCGCCCGCGAGCAACCCGACCTGCTGATCGTCGATCGCGTCGCCGGTATCCCGCGCTGCCAGGGCAAGGAATTCGACTACCTCGAATATTTCCAGCAGAATCGGACGTTCGCCGACACCTTCGAGGACTACGAGCACCTCATGGATTTCGACCGCTACCGGATCTACCGGCGGAAGAAGAAATGACCCATCTACATCGATATTGGTGGATCCAATAATACCTCACCCTGAGGAGCACCGCGAAGCGGTGCGTCTCGAAGGGTGGGACGAGCACCATGCCTGTTGCCCATGCTTCGAGACGGTCGCTCCGCGACCTCCTCAGCATGAGGTTATTGTACCCGCCTAAGTCTCTCCCCACTTGCCCATCGCCCGGGCGCGCAGTGCCTCGGGAATCTTCTCGACATCCGGCACCTTGAACACCCCGGACGCCACCAGGACGATCTCGCCGCCGCAGACGAGATCGCAACTGGCGAAGCAGAAATTGAGCGTGCGGCGGGCGATGCGTGCCGTCCCTTCCAGCCACTGCCCGAGCCTGGCGCCGCGCACGAACTCGGTGCCGAGCGAGACGGTCGGATGGGGCCATCGGATCCCGGTGGCATGGCCCGAGCCCGCGCCCATCACCATGTCGGCCACGGTGACCAGCAGGCCGCCATGCGCCCAGCCCATCGGATTACCGTGGCGCTTTTCCAGCGGCAGGCCGACCCGGAGCTTGTCGCCCTCGACCTTGAACCAGAGCGGCCCGATCAGGCCGACGAAGTCGTCGCTGACATCGAGCGGGCGGAAGCCACTGGGGATGAGCGTGGGAACGAGCGCATCGGTCATGTCGGCAATCCATCGTGGGAGGCGGCGAGGCGGTCGAGCATGTCGCGCACTTCAGGTTCGAACGGCGTGCTGCGATGGGTTTCCTCGTTCAGCGACACCATGATGACGCGCTGGACGGCGGTGCAGTTGCCGTCGCCGTCGAACAGGCCCTGGCCGATGACGCACTTGCGCTCGTGCGCCTCGATCAGCCGCGCACAGGCGGTCGCACTGCCTGGATAAAACATCTGGCGCTTGAAATCCGCTTCGATGCGGCCGATGACCAGGCGAAAGCGCGGCAGCCCCGACCGCACGATCCCGCGCAGGTAGGAAACGCGGGCATTCTCCAGGAGCTCTATGAACGCGCCATTGTTGACGTGGCCATTGGCATCGACGTCGGCGAACCGGAGATTTTCGGAAGTGGAGAAACCGTAGATGCCGCGATCGGCAAGATCGAACGCCATGAAGACTAACGCTCCGCGAATTCCAGGGTGAGGTGGGCGGCCTCCGCGGGCGGCACGATCAGCCTGCCGGCGTCGGGTTTCAGCACGGCAACGCCGTTCTTCTTCAGGAGGGCCTCGCAAGCGGCGAGGCTATCGACACGGACCTGTAGCAGCGCCGGATGATCGCCCGGCCGCACCGGTACAACACCGGGATAGCGCGCCGCATAGTCCTTGCGTGTGAGGTAGCGGATCGGCTGCGTGCCGGTGTTCACCACCAGCCCCTCGCCGTTGCGTTTGGCCGAGCCCGCGCCGAAATATTTTTCCAGCTCCGGAACCCACTTGGCCGGCTGCTCGGTGATGACGGTGACGCCCTGGATGCCGCGCGCGCCGTTGGGGTGCTTGGCCCATTCGCCGCGATAGACGAATTCGGGCGTCAGATGCTCGCAGACGAAGAAGCCCACCACCGGCATGTGCGTCTTGGGGATGCGCACGGTGCGGAATTTGGCATGCTCCGTCTTGCCCGCGACCTCGACCGCGCGGTCGAAGAACAGCGGCGCATCGGGATTAAGTCCGGCCGCCTTGAAGGCATCGAACGAGATATCGGCGCCATCCGTCGCCAGCGCCACGTTGGCAAGGCCGCCGCCGTTCTTCAGCCACTCTCGGCGCTCGGCGTTGAATTCAGTGTCCTCGACGATGCCCAGGATCTCGAAGTAGTCCTTGTCGAAGATCATCAGGTGGTTGGCCGTCCCCAGCTTCTTGTGGAAGCCGCGCGGCTGGACCTGGAAGCCTAGTCGCTTGTAGGCCGTCTCGGCCGCGTCGATGCCGTCGACCATGACCACGACATGATCGAGCCCCCTCACAGCGCGTTTCATGCCGGCTTCCTCCGCACCATGTTGATCCCTTTTACCGCCACCACCAGCTCGCCCTTCTGGTTGGTGGCGCCCCAATGTTCGTGGATGATGCCGAGGTCCGGCCGACTCTTGGACGGCACCTTCGAGGCGCATTCGACCCAGGCGGTGAGCGTGTCGCCCGGCCGTACCGGCTTCAGCCAGCGGATCTCGTCGACACCCGGGGAGCCCAGCGCCGTGCGCGTGTCGATGTAGGTGTCGACGAACAGCCGCATCAGCTTGGAGGTGACGTGCCAGCCCGAGGCGATCAGGCCGCCGAACATCGAGGCGCGGGCCGCCTCGGTATCGACATGGAAGCTTTGCGGATCGAACTGACGGGCGAAATCGACGATCTCCTGCTCGGTGAAGCTCGTCGAGCCCAGCGGGTACTTCTTGCCCGGTTCGTAGTCTTCCCAATAGCGCGGGGCGTCGGATTGCATGGGATTGGTCTTCGCAGAGGTCAGCCCGGCCCGTCAATCCGCCGCTCTAATCCGGGATGGCCTCGCGGATGTGATTTTCCCGGGACCGGCGAGCCCGCTATGGTTGACGTAGAAGCGCGAGGAAGACATGCGTCCATCTAGACTTCTGCTGGCGGCGGCTTTCTGCCTATCTCTGCTCGCCTGCACCCAGCAACAGACGACCAGCTCGTCCCGGCAACAGACGACCAGTTCGCCCCAGGACCTGGCCTACTGCGCCAAGCTCAGCCAGCTTTACCAGCGCTACGTCGGCGCTGATCCGAGCACGAGCAGCATGGATGGGGTCACACCGGATGTCGCGGGCGGGGAGGCCGTGGCCAAGTGCCGTGAAGGCGATGCCAAGGCGTCCATCCCCACGCTCGAGCGTCTGCTCAAGGATGCCGACATGCCCCTGCCGCCGCGCTCCTGAGGGCTAATCACTCTTCTTGTTGTTGCGGCTGCGGTGCCGGCTGGGGCTCTTGAGCTTTGATTGCGGCGAAGAGCGCCAAGGCAATCACCACCATCGTCAATGCGGTCGCGACGGCGGCCGGCCCTCGTTCTCCGTGCGTGCCTTCCAGCCAGACTCGATATGCCGCGACGGTGATCGCGACGAATACGGCGAGGGTCAATATGAGAAGAAAAATCTTCATTCGAGAGTCCGCAGGCTCCGCTTGGGGGGATCAGTCTTCGTGAGGCCGGCGGTGCAATTACAGTAGTACTGCAACGGGCGCTTGTCAGTCGTCGTCTCTGCGGGGGAATCCAAGGAGAGGAGGCCCGTCAATCATCCGTCAAATTGGGACAGGAGATCCCGCCGTATAGGCTATGGTCCTGCCGACCATCGACCAAATGATTGGTTTTTCATGTCGCGCGACCAACGGCTGCAGGACCGCTCGATCTATCCGCACTGGTGCACCGACACGGTGCGCTTCTCCGACCAGGATGCGGCCGGCCACGTCAACAACGTGGCGCTCTGCGCCTATCTCGAGACCGCCCGCCTCACCTTCATCCGCGACGTCGGCATGATGGCCCGCGGCGAGGACGCCGTGCGCGGCATCTCGGCCGGCATGAACGTGAGCTTCCTGGCCGAGTCGCACTGGCCGGGCCAGGTCGAGCTCGGCACCGGCGTGATCAAGGTCGGCGCCAGCTCCGTCACGCTCGGCTCGGCCGCCTTCAAGGACGGCGCCTGTATCGTCGCGGCCGAGATGACCGTGGTCCGGCTGAAAGGCAAAACGCCCCACCCGATCGACCCGGAGCTGCGGGCGGCCCTGGAAAAATACCGTTTGAAGGGCTTTTAGGCCGCTTGACCCGGTCGGGGCCGATCCGTATCTTTGCGTCTGCGAGTAAGTCGCAACTGCACGGAAACGGTCGCCACGTCCATGTATCTCTGCATCTGCCGCGCCATTCGGGAACGCGAAGTCGACGCCGCCGTCCGGGCGGGCGCGCGTAAGCCGGCCGATGTCTTCCGCGCCTGCGGCAAGAACCCCCAATGCGGCACCTGCGCCTGCGACATGCGCGAGCGCATCGCGCGCACCCTCCGTGAAGAGGCCGCCCGTGAAGAGGCCTGCCAGCCCGCCCTCATGGCTGCTGACTAGGCTGGCGGCCGACTAGCTCGAGGCTTCGCCCTCGCCAATCTGGCTCTGCAGGTAGTTCTGCAGGCCGACCTTCTCCAGCAGACCGATCTCCGTTTCGAGGAAATCGATGTGTTCCTCGGCATCCTCGAGGATGTCGACCGCAATCTCGCGGCTGACGTAGTCCTTCGCCGTCTCGCAATGCGTCACGGCCGCCACCAGCGCGGCGCGCGCCGCGGTCTCCAGCTTGAGATCGGCGGCGAGGCATTCGGGAACCGTCTCGCCGACCGCGAGCTTGCCGAGGTCCTGGAGATTGGGCAGCCCGTCCAGGATCAGGATGCGCTTGATCAACTTGTCGGCGTGCTTCATCTCGCCGATCGATTCTTCGTAGATCTTCTTGCCCAGCCGTTCGAAGCCCCAGTGATTCATCATTCGAGCGTGCAGGAAGTACTGGTTGATGGCCGTCAGCTCGTTCTTCAGGAGCTTGTTCAGCTCGGCGATGATCTGCGGATTGCCCTTCACGGCGCACCTCCTCGGTCATGGATGTATTTTAGAGATACGCGTGGAAATATCTGACGCAACCGCGGAGCGCGCGATTAAGAACCGTTCGCTGCGAAATATGTGCGCGCCTGCCCACACCTGTGAAAATGCGACGCAACAAAAGCCCAGCACGTCCGTTGCATAATGTCGGTGAGCCTCAAACACCAGGAGTACCCGTCATGCCGTTGGACAAAGCCAAAGCTCCCTTCTCCCTTCCCAAACTGCCCTACGCCGAGGACGCCTTGGCGCCGGTGATTTCGGCCAACACCATCTCGTTCCACTACGGCAAGCACCATGCGACCTACGTCAAGGTGCTGAACGAGCTGATCGCCGACACGCCCTACGAGGGCCTGTCGATGGAGGAGATCGTCGTGCGCGCCGCCGGCGACAAGGACGCATCGGCCAAGAAGATCTTCAACAACGCCGCCCAGGCCTGGAACCACGAGTTCTACTGGCACAGCATGACACCGAAGGGTGGCGCGCCTACGGCCAAGATCAAGGAAGCGCTGGACAAGAGCTTCGGCGGCCTCGACGCCTTCAAGAAGGCCTTCACCGCCGCGGCGGTCGGCCAGTTCGGCAGCGGCTGGGCCTGGCTGGTCAAGGGCAAGGACGGCGCGCTCAAGATCGAGACGACGTCGAACGCCGACACGCCGATCGCCCACGGAGGCAAGCCGCTGTTGGTCGCCGACGTGTGGGAGCATGCCTACTACCTCGACTTCCAGAACCGCCGCCCCGACCACGTCGCGGCCTGGCTCGACAAGCTTGCGAACTGGTCGTTCGCCGAAGAGAACCTCGCCGCTTGAGGAGGGCCTTCAGTAGCGGAAGGTGATGTTCACCGATCCGAACTGCGTGAAGCGATCCTGCTGATAGAACTCCGGCGTGCGCACGATCTGCGTGTAGGTGAAGCGCACGCCGCCGTAGAGGATGGCGAAGCCGATCTGGGCTTCGCCGACGAAGGGACGATGACCGACGCTCAGGCTCTGGCCGTCGGTATTGCCGTCCAGGAAGATGTTGCGCGCGACCGCCTGGGCATCGAGGCCGGCGAACAGATACCAGCCGAAACTGCCGTCGCCGATGAACGCCTCCGAGCCGGGCAGCGCCGGACGGGCGCGTGTCGGGCCGAAATCGTCGCGCAGGTTCTTGCCGATGCGCCCGGTGCCGCCGACGCTGGCGTAGGTGGCGACGTTGCCGAGGGCGGCGCCGAGGCGGGGAATGAAATCGACCTCGAGCTTTGGATCCTCGATCAAGACGGACCGGCCGGTGCGCCAGCGGCGCTCGAAGGCAAGCCCCAGAGTCGGCTCGTTGTGCAGCTGGTTCGCCCAGCCGTAGGTCGGCGCCACGCCGATCAGGGTATGCCAGTTGTTCTGGACGAACGAACCGCCCGCCGCCGGGCCGATCACGCCGGCGTCGAATTGCAGCGTGTCGAGCCGCATCGGCTCGTCCTTGCCGGTCTTCTCGTCGAAGCGCTTGTAGGTGTACTGCAGGGCAAAGCTTCCATAGAGCCACGCGGCATAGGGCCGGTCGTTGTAGATCGGCTGAGTGATCCACGTGTCCGCCGGCGTGTAGATGTTCTGGCCGAACGATATGGCGAGGCGGCGAATGACCGACGTGGCCGGCCCCTCGCCGAAGAAGGTCGGAATGGTGGTGGCGGCGACGATGCCGTCAGGCAGCTCGGTCAGCGCCGGCGACAGCCACCCCACGCGAAGCCCGCTGGTGTAGTCGCGATCGGAGCGGGCGATCCGGTTGAAAACGTCGTTCTCGACCTGGAAAGTGTAGATGCTGCGCTGTTCGTCCTCCGTGGCGGACGTAAGCGGCTTGGCCGTCTGCGCGCCGAGGCCGGAGATGTTCGCCAGAAGTGCCGCCACCGCCAAGGCGATGGTCTTGGCGACGTTGCCTTGCATGAGACGAAAACGCCGCAGCCTCCAACAAGTTGCGCCTCACTTCACATTGGCGGCGGCGGCCGAGTGCCAGAGCTCCGCCCGCCAGCGCACCGCGATCAGCAGCGTGAAGCCGATCCCCAGCAGACTGTACAGCGAGCCCGTGAGCGCGAAGCCGGCGTGCTCGACCAGCGGCCCCGACAACAGCAGGCCGACGGGCAGGCCGTAGACGGCCAGCATGCGCACGCCCATGACGCGGCCGCGCAGGGCGGGATCGGCGCCGCGCAGCAGGAGCACCGCCATCGGCACCATGCAGAAGCTTTGCGTGAGACCCGCCAGAAACAGCAGCGCCTCGCCCCAAGCCGGGGCACGGATCCACGAGAAGGCCAGGTTGAGCGCGAACCAGGCCAGCGCGCCGGCAATCATCGTCCTCGCCGGCTGGATCCGGGCGCCGTTCATCGACACCAGGATCGAGCCCAGCAGGGCACCGCCGGCGAAGCTCGCCAGCAGCCAGCCGAGGCCGGTCTGGTCGAGGCCGTAGATGTTCTTTGCGACATAGGCCAGCAGCGAGCCGACCAGCGGATAGGCCGCGAAGTTCACCAGGAAGGCGAGCAGCATCGTCGCCCGCATGTCCGGGCTCGCCCAGATGTAGGCGAAGCCTTCCTTGAGCGACTGCAGCGGCGAACCGCGCGTCTCGGCATCGCCGATCACCCTCAGGCGCTGGATCCCGACGCCGAACGTGAGCGCGAGGCTGATCGCATAGACGACGCACACCGCGACATAGGCCAGACCCGAGCCCAGCATAGCCACGAGGGTCGCGCCCGAAAGCGCGCCGACCACGCGCGCCGAGTCGGCGGTGGTGCGCGACACGCCCATCGCCCGCATGAGGTATTCGGCCGGCATGGTCTCGCCGACCAGCAGATTGCGCAGGGTGATGTCCGACGGCCGCACCAGCCCGATCAACGTCGCCAGAACGAACACCGGCACGGGCGAAGCGAGTCCTGTCAGGAACAGACCCATCAGCACCAGCGCCACGGCCACGTAGGTGCCGCGCATCAGGCACAGCAGGTTGCGGTAGCCGATGCGGTCGCCGGCCATGCCGAACAATGGCGAAATCAGGGTTCCCAGGAATTGCAGCGAACCGAACACGGCCAGCGCCAGGACCGACCCGGTCGTCACCAGCACGAACCAGCCGAGAATGACGCCTTCCATCTCGAACGCCCAGGAGGCAAGCAGGTCGGCCGGCCACTGGAACCGGAAACTCCTGATGCGAAACGGCGCCAATGCCGGCACGCGCGCGATGAGACTCACGTCCTGGTCGTTCCCCTTCCCCTCGGGCATCTTTTGAGGGTGCGCCTCCGGGGAGCGCCAACTTGCCCGCTTGGGGCACGGGCGGCAATGAACTCCTCTTCAAGGCCGCCCCTACTAAAGGCCGCGGTAGAGCCGCCAAGCCCTTACAAATTGTAGCTATTTTGACATTTGGGACTTGTGAATATACCTCTCTCGCACTTGCGTCGCAGGCCCACTCAGAGCAGTGTGGTCCACGAATGCCTTCTGGCGGTAGAGGGTAAGATCTAGCACCGCACGCGGGGTTATTGAGTTGGAGAAATCCGTGATGAGCGGGGAAAAAAAGCGAACGACGTTCCACTTGGTGCTGATCAAGCCGACGCACTACGACGACGACGGCTATCCGATCACGTGGTTCAGGTCTCACATTCCCTCCAACACGCTGGCCGCCCTCTATGGCCTGGGTGAGGATTGCCGGCAGCGCGAAGTGCTGGGTCCGGACGTCGATATCCTCATCAAGCCGTTCGACGAAACCAATACCCGCGTCCGGCCGGACAAGATCATGGCCGACATCGAGCGGACGGGCGGCAAGGCCCTCATCTGCCTCGTCGGTGTGCAGTCCAACCAGTTTCCCCACGCTGTCGATCTGGCGCGTCACTTCCTCAAGGCCGGCCTGCCGGTCGCCATGGGTGGCTTCCATGCCGCGGGCTGCCTGTCGATGCTGCCGGTCGTACCGCCCGAGATCCAGGCGGCCATGGACATGGGCATCTCGATCTATGCCGGCGAAGCCGAGGAAGGCCGCCTCGACGAGGTGCTGCTCGACGCCTGGCACCAGAGGCTGAAGCCGCTCTACAACTACATGGAAGATCTGCCGGGCATCGAGGGCGCGCCGACGCCGCATCTGCCGCCGGCAGCACTCGCGCGCAACGAGGGCCGCAAGTCGAGCTTCGACCTCGGTCGCGGCTGCCCGTTCCAGTGCTCGTTCTGCACCATCATCAACGTGCAGGGCCGCAAGAGCCGCTTCCGCACCTCCGACGATCTCGAAGCGATCATCCGCGAGAACTACAAGCAGGGCATCACGTCGTTCTTCATCACCGACGACAACATGGCCCGCAACAAGCATTGGGAAGACTTCTTCGACCGGCTGATCGAGCTGCGCGAGAACGAAGGCATCAAGGTGTCCCTGATCATCCAGGTCGACACGCAGTGCCATCGCATCCCGAACTTCATCCACAAGGCGCGCTGGGCCGGCGTCTACCGGGTGTTCATCGGGCTCGAGAACGTCAACCCGGACAACCTGCTGGCCGCCAAGAAGCGCCAGAACAAGATCACCGAGTACCGCAAGATGCTGCAGGCGTGGCACACCAGCGGCGCTTCGACCTGGGCCGGCTACATCCTGGGCTTCCCGGGCGACACGCGCGAATCGATCCTGCGCGACATGGAGATCATCAAGAAGGAACTGCCGCTCGACATTCTCGAGCTCTTCATGCTGACGCCGCTGCCCGGGTCCGAGGACCACCAGAAGCTCTGGAAGCAGGGCGTGTGGATGGACCCCGACCTCAACAAGTACGACCTGCACCACCGCGTCGTGCACCATCCCAAGATGAGCGACGCCGAGTACGAGCAGACCTACCGCGATGCCTGGCGCACCTACTACACGCCCGAGCACATCGAGACGGTGGCGAAGCGCCATGGCTCGATCCTTGGGCGCAATCCGGCTGAGCCCGCCCAGTTCATGACGATGTTCAAGATCATGTTCGAAGCCGAGGGCGTGCATCCGCTGGAAGGCGGCATCGTCCGCCTGAAGTTCCGCCGCGACCGCCGCTACGGCATGAAGATCGAGCCGATCGGCGTGTTCCATTGGAAGCTGGCGCTCGAGACCTGGCGCAAGCTCAAGATCTACGGACGCCTCGCCTGGCAGGGCTGGCGCATCGGCCAGAAGGTCCGGTTCGATCCCAAGCGCCACGAGTACACCGACCTGGCGCTGGAACCGGTGGGCGAGGACGAGATGGACAAGCTCTCGTTGTTCGCCGACACCGCCGGCGGCGGTGCCGCCGTCACCAAGAAGCGCGGCGAGGACGTCGCCCGCGCCAAGGTCGCCGCCGCCCAGAACCTGCAGCGCCTCGAAGCAGCGGAATAGTCATTCTCATTGCCGGGCGCGTGCGCCCGGCAATGACTAGTGCAACACGGGTGGCTTCACCTCGTTCAGCCCGTCGGCCACGGTGGCCGAGATCGTGGTCCGCACCATCGAGCGTTCCTTTGCATAGTCCCACGGCCGGCCGCGGTGGAGCATGGCGCGGTTGTCCCACATCACCGCGTCGCCCGTGCGCCACTTGTGGGTGTAGACGAACTCGCGCCGCGTCGCCTCGTCGAGCAACTGGGCCAGCATCTGCCGCGCGTCGCGGTCGTCCATGCCGTCGATGGCGTAGGCGTGGCTCGCGACATAGAGCGCACGGCGGCCCGTGGTCGGATTGCGCCAGTTGAGCCGCCAGCGCACCCGCGGCCGCGCCTTCCGCC
>Ga0082335_1007480_pt1 | contig 13162 bp, 4 predicted proteins | sample Subgrocontami58m_FD_72375 | JGI IMG/M metagenome (GOLD analysis project Ga0082335, IMG submission 72375) | Subsurface groundwater microbial communities from S. Glens Falls, New York, USA - GMW37 contaminated, 5.8 m (SPADES assembly) (version 2) ...
GCACGCAGTTCGCCCCGACGCTGACCCGGTCACCGAGGACGATCTCGCCTTCGAACACGCAATTGACGTCGATCGCGCAGTCCCGGCCGTGGGCGATCGCGCCGCGCACGTCGATGCGCGAAGGATCGGCAAGCGTCACCCCGCGGCCCATGAGCTCGCCCGCCACGTTGCGCTGATGGATCCGCTCGAGCTCTGCGAGTTGGCTGCGACTGTTGACCCCGAGCGCTTCCCACGCATTGTGCGGTTGCGCGGTTTCCACCGCGACGCCGTCGGCGACAGCGAGCCCGACGATGTCGGTGAGGTAATACTCGCGCTGCGCATTGTCGTTTGACAGCCGCGCAAGCCAGACCTTGAGCTTCTCCGTAGGCGCCACCATGATGCCCGTATTGACTTCGCGCAACGCCAGTTCATCGGGCGTTGCGTCCTTCTGCTCCACGATGCGCGACACCTTGCCGCCCTTGCGCACGATGCGCCCGTACCCGGTCGGATCGTCCAATTCGACGCTGAGCACGGCGAGGCCCGCGCCCGCGGCGGCGCACAGCCGCTTAAGAGTCGCCGGCCGGATGAGCGGCACGTCGCCGTAGAGGACGAGCGTCGAGGCGCTCGCGGCCAGGTGCGGCAACGCCTGCATCACTGCGTGGCCAGTACCGAGTTGGGGCTCCTGCAGCACCCACACGGGCGCGGCGTCGGGAGATTCGGCGCCGCGCGGCGCAATTGCATCGCGCACCGCTTCGCCGCCGTGGCCGTAGACCACGCAGATGCGTTGCGGCTCGAGCTCGCGCGCCGCCTCGATGACGTGAACGAGCAACGGCCTGCCGGCGAGCGGGTGCAGGACCTTGGGCAGGTCCGAATGCATGCGCTTGCCCTGTCCCGCGGCGAGGATGACGATGTTCACGGCAGTGTAATCGGCTGTGGCAGCCGTGCCGCTGCGGTACCCGTTTCAGGCACGCACGAACGAAGATATCCACACGTAGTACGGTGGACTACGGTCCCGGCTGCTGGCATGGCGTTTGAATGTTAGCACGCCGGATGCGGGCCGCGGACCACAATAGGCCCCATTTTCCGGTGCATTTCAAGGTCTTGCGCCCGCACGCCCCGCCGGATGACCTATCGCGGAAGCTCCGACGATCCCATCAGAAACTCGTCCACCGCCCGGGCGCACTGGCGGCCCTCCCGAATCGCCCATACGACCAGCGACTGGCCGCGGCGCATGTCGCCCGCGGCAAACACCTTTGGCGCAGAGGTCGCGTAGCAGCCGGTGCCGTCGGTGGTCGCCCTGGCGTTGCCGCGCGGGTCTTTTTCGACGCCGAACGCGTCGAGTACCTTCTGCGTCGGGCCGAGGAATCCCATCGCCAACAACACGAGGTCGGCGGGAATTTCGAACTCGGTCCCCGGAACCTCCACCATCTTCTGCTGCCCGGAGGCCTCGTCCTTCTTCCATTCCACCCGCGCGGCGACCAGCGCCTTCACTGCGCCGCCTTCTCCCCGAAAGGACTTTGTGGTAACGGCCCAGTCGCGGCTGCAGCCCTCCTCGTGCGAGCTGGAGGAGCGCAGTTTGACGGGCCAGTAGGGCCAGGTGAGCTGCTTGTTCGCGTGCTCGGGCGGCTTGGGCAGCAGCTCGAACTGCGTGACCGACTTGGCGCCATGCCGGTTCGAAGTGCCGACGCAGTCCGAACCCGTATCCCCGCCGCCGATGATCACCACGCGCTTGCCGGTGGCCATGAGCTCCGGAACGTTCTTGTCGCCGGCCACGCGCCGGTTCTGCAGCGGAAGAAAGTCCATGGCGAAATGGATTCCCGCGAGCTCGCGGCCGGGAATCGGAAGATCGCGTGGCTGTTCGGCGCCGCCGGCGAGCGCCACGGCATCGAACTCGGCGACAAGCCGGCTCGCCGGCACGGGGATGCACGCGCCCCCGGCCGCCGCCGCGCCGCCGACGTGCTGGTTGACCCGGAACTCGACGCCCTCGGCGCGCATCTGCTCCATGCGCCGGTCGATGTGCCGCTTCTCCATCTTGAAGTCCGGAATGCCGTAGCGAAGCAGCCCCCCGATGCGGTCGCTCTTCTCGAACACGACCACCTCGTGTCCCGCGCGGGCGAGCTGCTGCGCGCAGGCGAGGCCCGCCGGTCCCGAACCGACCACGGCGATGCGCTTGCCGGTCTTGTGCGCGGGCGGCCGCGGAACGACCCAGCCCTCTTCCCAGCCCTTGTCGATGATGGCGTGCTCGATCGACTTGATGCCCACCGGGTCGTTGTTGATGTTAAGCGTGCAGGCTTCCTCGCACGGCGCGGGGCAGACGCGGCCCGTGAACTCGGGGAAGTTGTTGGTCGAATGCAGCACGTCGAGCGCCTGCTTCCAGTTCTGCTTGTAAACGAGGTCGTTCCAGTCCGGAATGATGTTGTTGACGGGACAGCCGTTCATGCAGAACGGAATGCCGCAGTCCATGCAGCGAGCGCCCTGCTTCGAGGCTTCGTCGTCGGAGAGATGCACGACGAACTCGCGGTAATGCTTGAGCCGCTCGCGCGGCGGCTCGGCCGCCTCGGACAGTCGCTGGTACTCCAGAAATCCGGTTATCTTTCCCATGTCGCCTACGTTGATCCAGGTGTTTCGCCGCTACGCCGCGAGCTTCTTGCCCTTCGCCGCGAGCTCGCCGAGCGCGCGACGGTACTCGTCCGGGAAGACCTTGACGAATTTCTCGCGGTATTCGTTCCAGCTGTCGAGGATGCGTTTCGCCCGTGCGCTCCCGGTCTGCCGGAAGTGGCTCTCGATCATGCTCCGCAGGATCGATTCGTCGGACTTGCCTTCGTGCCAGAAGTCGCGCGACAGCTTGCCTTCCTGCTCCCCTTCGGGCAGCACCGGCTCGAGCTTCACCATCGCGGTATTGCAGCGGCGCGCGAACGTGCCGTCCTGATCGAGCACGAACGCGATGCCGCCGGACATGCCGGCCGCAAAATTGCGTCCCGTCGTTCCGAGGACCACCACCGTACCGCCGGTCATGTATTCGCAGCCGTGGTCGCCGACGCCCTCGACCACCGCCCGCGCGCCCGAATTCCGCACCGCGAAGCGCTCGCCCGCGACGCCGCGGAAGTAGGCCTCGCCGGCGATCGCGCCGTAGAGAACGACGTTGCCCGTGATGATGTTCTCGGTCGGCTCGCCGCGGAACTTCGGCGAGGGCTGCACCGAGATGCGCCCGCCCGAAAGCCCCTTGCCGCAATAGTCGTTGGTGTCGCCGATCAGGTCGAGCGTCACGCCCTTCGCGAGGAACGCCCCGAAGCTTTGCCCGGCGGATCCGGCGAAGCGGATGTGAATGGTGTCCTCGGGCAAGCCATCGTGCCCGTAGCGCTTGGCGATCACCCCCGAGAGCATCGTGCCGACGGTCCGGTTGATGTTGCGGATCGGCATGTCGATCGCCACGCGCTCGCCGCGCTCCAGCGCAGGCTTCGCCAATTCGATCAGCCGATGGTCGAGCGCCTTCTCCAGTCCGTGGTCCTGGCGCTCGCTGTTGTAGCGCGCCACGTCCGCGGGCATCTTCGGCATGTGGAAGATGCGCGAGAAGTCCAGGCCCTTGGCCTTCCAGTGCTCGATGCCCTGCTTCGTGTCGAGCAGGTCCGAGCGTCCTATGAGGTCGCCGAACCTGCGCACGCCGAGCTTGGCCATCAGCTCGCGGGCCTCCTCGGCCACGAAGAAGAAGTAGTTGATGACGTACTCGGGCTTGCCCGAGAACCGCTTGCGCAGCACCGGGTCCTGGGTCGCCACGCCGACCGGGCAGGTATTGAGGTGGCACTTGCGCATCATGATGCAGCCCTCGACCACCAGCGGCGCGCTGGCGAATCCGAACTCATCGGCGCCCAGCAGCGCGCCGATCACGACGTCGCGCCCGGTCTTGATCTGCCCGTCCACCTGCACCGCGATGCGGCCGCGCAAGCGGTTGAGCACGAGCGTCTGCTGCGTCTCGGCAAGGCCCAGTTCCCAGGGCGTGCCCGCGTGCTTGATCGAGCCCCAGGGCGAGGCGCCCGTTCCGCCGTCGTGGCCCGAGATCGTGACGTGGTCGGATTTCGCCTTGGAGACGCCGGCGGCAACCGTTCCCACGCCCACCTCGGAGACCAGCTTGACGCTGATCGAGGCGTCGGGGTTCGCGTTCTTGAGGTCGTGGATGAGCTGCGCCAGGTCCTCGATCGAATAGATGTCGTGATGCGGCGGCGGGGAGATCAGCTCCACGCCGGGCGTCGCGAAGCGCAGCTCGGCGATGTATTCGGAAACCTTGCGGCCCGGAAGCTGCCCGCCCTCGCCGGGCTTCGCGCCCTGCGCCATCTTGATCTGGATCTGCTCGGCGCTCGCCAGATACTCCGCGGTCGCGCCGAATCGGCCGGACGCGACCTGCTTGATCTTGGACTTCAGCAGGTCGCCTTCTTTGAGCGGAAAGTCGATCTCGACGCGGCCCCTGCCCAGGCGCGACGCGAGCGTCTCGCCGGCCTTCGCCGCCGCATAGCGATTGCGGTCCTCGCCGCCCTCGCCGGTGTTCGACTTGCCGCCGATGCGGTTCATCGCGATCGCGAGCGTGGTGTGCGCCTCGGTCGAAATCGAACCGAGAGACATCGCGCCGGTGGAGAAGCGCTTGACGATTTCCGCCGCGGGCTCGACCTCCTCGATCGGGATCGATTTCGCGGGATCGATCCTGAACTCGAACAGCCCCCGGAAGGTCATGTGGCGCCGCGACTGATCGTTGATGATCTGCGCGTATTCCTTGTAGGTTTGGAAGCTGTTCGCCCTCGTCGAATGCTGGAGCTTGGCGATCGCGTCCGGCGTCCACATGTGCTCCTCGCCGCGCACGCGGTACGCGTACTCGCCACCGGCGTCCAGCGCGTTCGCGAGCACGGGATCCTCGCCGAAGGCGGCGCGGTGCATCCGGATCGTCTCCTCGGCCAGTTCGAACACGCCGATGCCCTCGACGTTCGAGGTCGTCCCGGCGAAATACTTGTCCACCAGGCTCTTCGCGAGGCCCACGGCCTCGAAGATCTGCGCGCCGGTATAGGACATGTAGGTCGAGATGCCCATCTTGGACATCACCTTCTTCAACCCCTTGCCGGTCGCCTTGACGAAGTTCTTGATCGCTTTCCTGCCGTCGAACTCCGGCGGCAGCGCGTCCCTGGCCCCGAGCAGCGTCTCGAGGGCAACGTAGGGATGGACCGCTTCCGCGCCGTATCCCGCGAGCAGCGCGAAGTGGTGCACCTCGCGCGCCGAGCCGGTCTCCACCACCAGTCCCGCGGAGGTCCGCAGGCCCTTGTTCACCAGGTGCTGGTGGATGGCCGAGAGCGCGAGCAGCGCTGGAATCGCCACGCGGTCGCGGTCGATGCGCCGGTCGGAGATGATGAGGATGCCGAAGCCCGAGCGCACCGCGTCCTCGGCCTGCGCGCACAGGCTCGCCAGCCGCGCCTCGATGGCTTCCTTGCCCCAGACGACCGGATAGCAGATGTCCAGCTCGTAGGACCTGAACTTGCCCTCGGTATAGCGGTCGATATTGCGGATCTTCTCCATCTCGTAGAAGTCCAGCACCGGCTGGCTCACCTCGAGCCGGATCGGCGGATTCATCTCGTCGATGCCGAGCAGGTTGGGCTTGGGACCGATGAAGGACACGAGCGAGGTGACCAGCTCCTCACGGATCGGGTCGATCGGAGGATTGGTCACCTGCGCGAACAGCTGCTTGAAGTAGTGGTAGAGCGTCTTGTTCTTGTTCGACAGCACCGCGAGCGGCGAGTCGTTGCCCATCGAGCCCACCGGCTCCTCGCCGTTGATCGCCATCGGCAGCATCAGGAACTTGATGTCCTCCTGCGTGTAGCCGAACGCCTGCTGCCGGTCGAGCAGCGACACGCTCGAACGCTCGGGCTGCTGCCTGTCGCTCTCCACGTCGTCCAGCTTGATGCGGATGCGCTCGATCCATTCCGCGTAGGGCCTGGCGGCGGCCAGGGTGTCCTTCAACTCCTTATCGTCGACGATGCGGCCCTTTTCCAGGTCCACCAGGAACATCCTGCCCGGCTGAAGCCGCCATTTCTTGATGATCCGTTCCTCGGGCACGGGCAGAACTCCGGCTTCCGAGGCCATGATCACGAGGTCGTCGTCGGTGACGATGTAGCGCGCCGGCCGCAGGCCGTTGCGGTCCAGTGTCGCGCCGATCTGGCGGCCGTCGGTGAACGCGATCGCCGCCGGTCCGTCCCACGGTTCCATCATCGCCGCGTGGTACTCGTAGAACGCGCGTCGGCTCGCGTCCATCAGCGTGTGGCCTTCCCAGGCCTCCGGGATCATCATCATGACCGCGTGCGCAACCGAGTAGCCGCTCATCACCAGCAGTTCCAGCGCATTGTCGAACGATGCCGAGTCCGACTGGCCCTCGTAGATGAGCGGCCAGATCTTGTCGAGGTCCTGGCCCAGGATGGGACTCGAGATGGCGCCTTGACGGGCGCGGATCCAGTTCACGTTGCCGCGCAGGGTGTTGATCTCGCCGTTGTGCGCGATCAGGCGGAACGGATGCGCGAGGTCCCAGGTGGGAAACGTGTTGGTCGAAAAGCGCTGGTGCACGAGCGCCAGCGCCGAAACCACGCGCGGGTCCTGCAGGTCCCTGTAGTAGGTTCCGACCTGCCCGGCGAGCAGCATGCCCTTGTAGGCGACGGTGCGCGCCGACATCGACGGAACGTAGAACTCCTTGCCGTGGGCGAGCTTGAGCGCCTGGATGGCGTGGCCCGACGCCTTGCGGATGATGTACAGCTTGCGCTCGAGCGCATCGGTGACCGTGACCCCCGCACCGCGACCGATGAACACCTGGCGGATGACCGGCTCGATCCTCTTGACGCTTTCGCCGAGGTCGCTGCCGTCGACGGGCACGTCGCGCCAGCCGAGAAGCACCTGTCCTTCGTCCTTGATGGCGCGCTCGATTTCGTATTCGCAGGCAAAACGCGACGCCGGTTCCTGCGGCAGGAACACCATCCCGACGCCGTACTGTCCGGCCCGGGGAAGCCTGACTCCCTGCCTGGCCATCTCCTCGCGGAAAAACTGGTCCGGAATCTGCAAGAGGATGCCCGCGCCGTCGCTCGCCTTCGGATCAGCGCCCACCGCGCCGCGGTGGGTCAGGTTCTTGAGGATCAACAGCCCCTGTTCGATGATGGCATGGCTCTTGGTGCCCTTGATATGCGCGACAAAGCCCACGCCGCAGGCGTCGTGTTCATTGGCAGGATCGTACAGACCCTGGCGCTTGGGAGATCCGAGTTCGTTCACAGTTCCACCTCTAGGACTGCCTTTCCAATCATCCAGCATTCGCCGGCGCGAGATTTCAGCACCGACAATTCAAGTCTATAGCCAATTTCGCCCCGTGCGAATCTCGATGACCGCAGACGCCGTGGCGACGCGTCGTGACGCGCGCGAAGGCAGCGGGACCCCCGGGAATGCGGCGGCCGCAGGTCCCGCCCCCGGCGCGCGGGGGCGAACCTATAAGGATATACGATTTGCGCGGCTTAGATCAGCCCCAACGCGACCATCGCCCTCGCCACCTTCATGAAGCCGGCGATATTCGCGCCGATGACGTAATTGCCCGACGCCCCGAATTCTTCGGCCGTTTCGTGGGTCGTGGCGTGGATGCCGGTCATGATCTCGTCGAGCTTCTTCTCGGTGTAGTCGAAGCTCCACGAATCGCGGCTCGCATTCTGCTGCATCTCGAGGGCCGACGTGGCCACCCCGCCCGCATTGGCCGCCTTTCCGGGTCCGTACGCGATTCTGGCGTCCAGAAAGACCCTGACGCCTTCAGGGGTGGTCGGCATGTTCGCGCCTTCCGCGACGGCGATGCAGCCGTTCTTGACCAGCGTCTTGGCGTCCTTGCCGTTGATCTCGTTCTGGGTCGCCGACGGCATCGCCACCTGGCAAGGGATCTCCCAGATATTGCCCCCGGCGACGTACTTGGCATCCTTGTGATAGGTGGCGTAATCGGCGATGCGGCGGCGCTCAACCTCCTTCAGCCTCTTGACGAGTTTGAGGTCGATTCCCTTCTCGTGAATCACGACTCCGTTGGAGTCGGAGCAGGCGACCACCTTCGCACCCAGCTGATTGAGCTTCTCGATCGTGTAGATCGCGACGTTGCCGGAACCCGACACGACGCAGGTCTTGCCTTCGAGAGTGTCCTTGCGGACCTTGAGCATCTCGCGGACGAAATAGACCGCGCCATAACCCGTCGCCTCGGTACGGACCAGCGATCCGCCCCAGCCGATCCCCTTGCCCGTGAGCACGGTCGATTCGTACTTGTTCGTGAGCCGCTTGTATTGGCCGAACAGGTAGCCCAGTTCCCTGCCGCCGACCCCGATGTCGCCCGCCGGAACGTCGGTGTATTCGCCCAGGTGCCGGTACAACTCGGTCATGAAGCTCTGGCAGAACCGCATGATCTCGTTGTCGGTCTTGCCCTTCGGGTCGAAGTCCGACCCGCCCTTGCCGCCGCCGATCGGCATGCCGGTCAAAGCGTTCTTGAAGATCTGCTCGAAGCCCAGGAACTTGATGATTCCGAGATAGACCGACGGGTGGAAGCGCAACCCCCCCTTGTATGGCCCGATGGCGCTGTTGAACTGCACGCGGAAACCGCGATTGATATGCACCTCGCCCTGGTCGTCCTGCCACGGCACGCGGAAGATGATCTGGCGCTCGGGCTCGCAGATGCGCTCGATGATCTTCTGGTGAGCGAACTCGGGGAACTTGACGAGCACCGGCCCGAGCGATTCGAGTACCTCCTTGACCGCTTGATGGAATTCCTCTTCGCCTGGATTCCTGGCCCTGACCTTCTGATAGATGGTTTCGATCGTTTCTTCCAGTACGACAGCCATGATGACTCCCGTTATGAGTATCTCGAATTCCGAGCAGCCAGAGGCCTTTGCACGCGTGCGAAGGGATGGGACTGCGGGGCTGTAAGCAACTCGTAAGCTTAACTCCAAAACCCCGCTGCTTCAAGCGGTTATACATCTGGTGCGAAGCAGCAACCCAGCGTGCCGAGGGCCGGCCGGGCGCGGGGCGCCTTAACGGGAGCAGACCACCTTCTGGCTGAAGATGTCCGCCTGCAGCTGATAGCCTTCCGGCAGATCGACGACCCGGACGACTTCGGCGAAACGCGCGTCGTCGGGCAGCAGTTCGGCCAAGCGGTTGGGAAACCCCTTCAGCAATCCGCTGTTGATGAAGCAGCCGGGACGCTCGGGATTGAGCGCGAGATAGAAGATGCCCGTCTCGACCAGGTCCTGGAAGAAATGGGTGCCGAACGAGAGTTCCGGCTGAAGCCCGCCTGCCGAGAAGGTCACTTCGGCAATCGCGCTCATCGCGTTGATTTCCGCGAACCGGACCGGGACGCCGAGCCGCGGCGTCGAGGTCCCCCAGCGCCCCGGGCCGAGCAGCAGCGTCGGGAGCGCGTCCCTCTCCACGACGTGGCGGTTGATTCGCCCGACCAGGCGCGCAAGCTCGTATTTGTCCGAGAGGGTCAGGGCCATGAACGCCTCGGGGTCGACCGCGATGACCCGGCGTACGGGCTGCGCGATGCTTCCCCCCATGAAGCTCCCCGTGCTGCGGAAGAGCGTATCCACATCCCTCGCCTCGCCGATCTCGACCCTCTTGGACTGGATCCCCCGCGTCTGCAGCGGGCGGCATTGGATCAGATTCAGATAGACCCCGCCCACGCTGTCGAAGGTGCCGGTGAACTCCACATCCACGGGGTACTCGTACGCGCGCTCGAGCGTCGTGAGCAGCTTGCGCATGGTGGCGGCAAAGCCCGTTCCGGTGAGAAGCTGCTCGAAGGTGACGAGCCAGCCGCTACTGTCCCTCTCGGCGAACAGTTGCAGCGGGAGCGTCGGCTCCTCGGCGGACAGCTCGTCCATGGGCACGGTCCTCAAGCTGTTCTGCGTGATGTCCAGCAGATCGACGTCGTGCTGCGTGAAGCGGCGCAGGCCTTCGGGGTCGCCGTGCGGAACCAGCAGCGGCTTGTCCAGGGAGACGATTCTCGGGTAGTCCCCCTCGACGCGGTCCACCGCGCGCGTGCCCAGGCCGACGACCAGCCGGAGCATTCCCGCGGTGGGATCGATGTCATGGCGCCATACGAACGTGTTGTAGGAGATCCCGACGCCTGCGTAGGCGGGAAAGAAGTAGTTTCCATGGTAGGCGCCGGAGACGCGCTGCACGAGGAGCGCCATCTGCTCTTCGCGGCGTGCCAGACCGCGCTGAAGGCGATACTGGAGCGCTTCCTCGCTCAAGGTGCTGGCATAGACCTGCTTCACCGCTTCGACGAATTGAACCAGCCGTTCCTCGGGCGACCCCTGATTGACGCAGAAGTAACTGTCGTACTTGCCCGCGAACGCGTTGCCGAATCCGTCCTCGAGCAGGCTGGAGGACCGGACGATGATGGGATACTGGCCGAAGTGCTCCAGCATCTTCTGGAACTCGAGCTGGATCTCGAGCGGAAAAGTCCCCCGCAGGATCAGGTCCCGCAGCTGCGCGGCTCCGCTGAAGTAGCCGGTCTCGCTTCGCTGCCACATGAACAATTGCCACCAGCCGTTGTTGACGATGTACGAGTGGAACAGGTCGGAGCCGATGAAGAACGAGTCGTGCGCCTCGAGGATCTCGTCCCACCCCGCATCCGCATCGGAATGCAGGATCGCCCGTGCGAGCAGCATGCCGACCGATTTGCCGCCGAGGAAGCCGGTGCCGATCAAGCGTTCCTTGATGGCGAGCAGGTCCTCCAGATCGAAATAGCGGTGGGCCAACGCGAGGATCCGCTCGTCGCGGCCGATCAGGAGCCGGCACAGCTGCTCCACCATCGCCTGGCGTTCAGGGACATCGCGCCCCGATTCCGCCAGGTCCGCAGCGCGCATGAACAGGCGCTCCCAGGAATCCAGGTGCCGTTCCGCATCGCCGGGCGCGCTGTGGAGCAGGCGTTTGAACAGGCTAGTCGCCTCGCAGCTCACGGTGATCGGCGTGAAATGCCCATCCAGGTGGCGATGCGGCAGGAACATGGTCGGCGAGGACCGCTGCCAGACCTTGAGCGGGTGCAGGTAGAGGGTTCCGCCTTCGCTGTAGAGATCGATGAGCAGCTGGGTGGTGGTGCGGATCCCGTCGATGGTTGAAAACGAGTGCGCACCCCGCGCGAGAGCGAAGTACGCGACGGTATTCAGCTTGAAGAGATACGGGCAGGTGACGCGGAAGAAGTTGCCGATCATACCGTCGGTCGCCCAGGCGTCGAGCAGGTCGGACAGGCAGTCGAAGACGTAGAAGACCTCCTTGCCTTCCTGCGCGATGATCGTATGCAGGCGAACCGTGAAGGACTCGAACCCGCGCAAGGCGTCCAGGTCGTGCACCGAGCTCACCGTGGCGGGATCCACCACCGGCGCGTGCGACGCGAAGCGGATGTAGACGACGCGGCGCCCGGCGGCCGCCGCGGCGGCGACATACGGGGCGGTGAAGGCCCGGTAATCCTCGACGTTGTCGACCCGCCAGACCACGTTGTCGCCCAGCCGCAGACCGCCGAGAATCGCGTCCAGGCCCGGAAGACCGGTGGTCACGAAGCGCTCGGCACCGCGCTCGGAAAGCGCCTGGGCCACGGTTCTGGTTTCATTCATGGGGTGTCGGGGTTTCGGAGAAAGGCCGGCTCGATTGCGCAGCCATTATCGTCCCCTCACCGGTTCAGGTCTACGATTCCCCCCGGATTAGTGCGAGTGCGCCGGAAAGGAGAAGCGCGAAACCGGCCGCATCAGCATCGCGGCCGGCCTCGCCGGCCGCGCGGAACCGGCTTCCGGACGCTCCTGCTAGAGCGTATTGGTGCAGACGTTGTTCGGCGGATCACCCCGCCCGAAGGGGCTGACGAGCCCCGGCGGCGCAACGGTCTGGTCCGTGTAGTCCGTCGAAAGACCGGTCAGGAAGAACGTGACCGTGGCCGGCGGATCGTTGCCTGTGACGGCGCCGGCGCGAGCCTCGAGCGTGACCTCTGCCCAGTGGGCGAAATCCCGTGCGTAGTTGACCGTCGCCGTAGCGAATCCGTTGGCGTCCGTCGTGGCGGAGGCGTTCACGCTCGCCACGCCGCCGGGATCCAGCCGGCCGTTTCCGTTGATGTCCTCGCCGGTATTGACGATGCCGTTGAAATCGAGGTCCTCGTTGGCGCAAATCACATTGGTGGTCGGCGTCCAGAGGGGGTCGACGAACGTGTGGAACCCCTTCGCATACCTGCTGGGGCGCAGTGCGAATCGCACCGTGGTGCCGGCGGGCGCCGGATTTCCCGCGGCGTCGGTGACCAGGGCGAAGTAGGCCTTGTTGTAGGAATTGGTGGATGCATTGATCTTGTTGTCGGTCGCCAGGCGCACGAACTGCGTCAGTCCGCCGACCGTCAATGTCACCGTGCTGGGCCCGACGAAGGGCGAGAGCGGAACGCCGTTGATGTCGGTCACCGTCGCGCTGATGATCACCCCGTTTTGCGGACTGCTGGTGCCGCCCGCGACATAGACCACGGACGCACTGCCGGAAACGTCGGTGACCGCGGTTGCGGCGCTAAGCGAGCCGCCGCTCGGATCCACGGTGATGGTGAAGTTCACGCGCGCATCCTTCACCAGGTTGCCGGTGGAGTCGCGCACCACGGCCGAGATCGTGGAACTGTTGTTGGTCTGGCTTGACGAGGTCGAGGTCGGCTGGACGACGCTGGGGGTGGCCTGGGGGGTGACGGTGCTGGCGCTGGTCGCGACGAACAGCACGTTCAGCGTGGCGGCCGGCGATCCACCGGGTCCGGATGCGCTGATGATGGCGGGACCTGCGGAAGTGGAGGAGATCGTTACGCCCGGGGTGTTGCCGGCGGCGTCGGTGGTCGCCGTCGCGCCGGCGATCAAGCCGCGGCTGGCCGAAAAGCTGACCGCCTGTCCCACCACGGCGGCGCCGCTGCTGGTCCAGTTGACCGAGATGGTCCTCGCGGTGTTTAGCGGGATCTGGGCATCGGCGGCGGGCGTGGTGAAGCCGAACGTCGCATTGCTGACGGTGAGTGCCTGGGTCTTGCTGGTCCCGGCCGCGCTGGCGGTGATCACGTCGTTGCCCGTTCTCGTGGCCGTGACGGTGGCGGTGATCTGGCCCGCGCTGTTGGTGATCCCCGTGGTCGGGGACAGGGCGACCGTGTTCCCGGCCT
>Ga0082335_1007483_pt1 | contig 13157 bp, 11 predicted proteins | sample Subgrocontami58m_FD_72375 | JGI IMG/M metagenome (GOLD analysis project Ga0082335, IMG submission 72375) | Subsurface groundwater microbial communities from S. Glens Falls, New York, USA - GMW37 contaminated, 5.8 m (SPADES assembly) (version 2) ...
TGACGCGCTCGATCAAGGACCTGCGCGTCAACGTCACCTGCGGCGGGGCGCCGGCCTACGTGTGGCCCGGCGGCGGGATCATGGCGATGGTCGACGTGTCGCGCATGCCCGAGAATTCCTTCGGCCGGGTGCCGACGCCGGCGATCGTCGCGCCGATCGAGTTCACGATGCGCGCCGCGGATTACGCTGCGCTCGGCGGCCACGTGCAGCGGGTGCGCGCGCTCGAGGACGTGCTCGCGACCGAGCGCCACCGGATCATCGCCGGGGACGCGCGCAATCCCTGGCCGCTGGACGGGAAGGGCTGATGGGACCGGTCCGGGCGCAGCTCGACGCGACGCGGCTGCATTTCCAGCACGGGCCGATCGATCTCGTCATCGAGGCGGCCGGCGAACGAGATGCGGTCGCGGCGGCGTACCGTCGCGCGTGGGAGCGCTTCCAGGACGTGCTCGGGCGGCTGGTCGAGGAGTTGCCGGCGCTGCGCTCGCACGTCGACCGGGCGCAAGGCGTCAAGGGGCCCGTGGCGAGGCGCATGCTCGCCGCCTGCCTGCCGTACCGCGACGTCTTCATTACGCCGATGGCGGCAGTGGCCGGCGCGGTGGCCGACGAAATCATCGCGGCGGTTTCCGACGGCGAGGGCATAAGCAAGGCCTACGTCAACAACGGCGGCGACATCGCGCTGCACCTGGAATCCGGCGAGCGGTTCAGCGTGGGCCTCGTGTCCGATCCTGCGCACGCGCTGCGCCACGGACATACGCCCGCGCTCGACGGCAGCTTCGAGATCCTCGCCTCGCAACCCGTACGCGGAATCGCGAGCAGCGGCTGGCGCGGCCGCAGCTTCAGCCTCGGCATCGCCGACAGCGTCACGGTGCTCGCGCGCGACGCCGCCGCGGCGGACGCCGCGGCGACCATGATCGCGAACGCCGTCGACGTCGACGATCCGGCGGTCGTGCGCCGGCCCGCGGAGGAGCTCGCCGACGACACGGACCTGGGCAAGCTGCCGGTCACGGTGGCGGTCGGGCGGTTGCCGGAGCACGCAGTGCAATGCGCGCTCGACTCCGGAGAACGGCGCGCGCGCGTGCTGCTGGCGGAAGGCCTGATCGCGTGCGCGGCGCTGTCGCTGCAATCGCGCGTACGCGTCGTCGACGGCATGCGGGGCGGTCTTCGCGCCGCCGCGTGATGGTATATTGTCCGGGCGCCGTTCCGGACCGGCTAATTTGGAGAAGAGCATGACTACACGCAGGGGGTTTATTCTCGCCGCGGCCGCCGTCGCCGCCGCACTGTCCTCGCCCGCGTTCGCGCAGGGCACCATCAAGCTGGGCGAGCTGAACAGCTACAAGGTATTTCCCGCGTTCCTCGATCCGTACAAGAAGGGCTGGGAACTCGCGGTCGCGGAAGTGAACGCCTCGGGCGGGGTCTTCGGCCGCAAGCTCGAAATCGTCTCGCGCGACGACAACGGCAATCCGGGGGACGCGGTGCGCGTGGCCGAGGAGCTGCTCTCGCGCGAGAACGTGCATTTTCTGATCGGCACCTTCGCCTCGAACGTCGGGCTTGCCGTGGCCGACTTCGCAAAGCAGAAGAAGGTGTTGTTCATCGCCGCCGAGCCGCTCACCGACAAGGTCACCTGGCAGAACGGCAACCGCTACACGTTCCGCCTGCGGCCTTCAACGTACATGCAGACCGCGATGCTGGTTCCCGCGGCGGCGAAGCTGAAGAAGAAGCGCTGGGCGATCGTGTATCCGAACTACGAGTACGGCCAGTCGGCGACCGCGGCGTTCAAGGCGTTGCTCACGAAGGCGCAACCCGGCGTCGAATTCGTCACCGAGCAGGCGACCCCCCTGGGCAAGATCGACGCGGGCGCGGTGGCGCAGGCCATCGCCGACGCCAAGCCCGACGCGATCTTCTCGTCGCTGTTCGCAGGGGACCTGACGCGCTTCGTGCGCGAAGGCAACATCCGGGGGCTGTTCAAGGGGCGCGAGGTGTTCAACCTGCTCGGCGGCGAGCCCGAGTATCTCGATCCTCTCAAGGACGAGACGCCGAACGGCTGGTACGTCACGGGCTACCCGTGGAACGCAATCAACACGCCCGAGCACAAGCGCTTCCTCGATGCCTACCAGAAGCGTTACAACGACTATCCGAGGCTGGGCTCGGTCGTGGGCTATTCGGCGGTGATGAGCGCGGTCGCCGCCATGAACAAGGCGGGCAGCGTCGATTCGGAGAAGCTCGTCGTCGCCATGAAGGGGCTGCAGGTGGACACGCCGCTGGGCAAGATCACCTACCGCGCGCTCGATCACCAGGCGACCATGGGCGCCTATGTCGGAAGAACCGCGCTCAAGGGCGGCAAGGGCGTGATGGTCGACTTCAGCTACGCCGACGGCGCGAAGTACCTGCCGAGCGACGAGGAAGTCCGCAAGATGCGGCCGGCCGACTGAGCCGGGCGCGGGTTCGACCCGCGGATGCGCGCTGCGCATCCGCGGTTTCCGGGGCGCGACCGTGTCCAGCTTTGTCCTGCAGTTCCTGAACGGCCTGGCGAGCGCCTCGACGCTGTTCCTGGTCGCGGTGGGGCTGTCGCTGATATTCGGCGTCACCCGCATCGTCAATTTCGCCCACGGCTCGCTCTACATGCTGGGCATCTACGTGGCCTACAGCGTCGTCACCCGCGCGGGCGGCGTCGATGGCCTCGGACCGTGGGGATTCTGGGGCGGGGTCGTTGTTGCCGCGATCGCAGTCGGCGCGCTGGGGGCGATGATCGAGATGCTGCTGCTGAGGCGCATCTACCATGCGCCGGAACTGTTCCAACTGCTCGCGACCTTCGGCGTCGTGCTGGTCATCAAGGACTTCGCGCTGTGGGCCTGGGGGCCGGAAGACCTGCTCGGTCCGCGCGCGCCGGGCCTGCGCGGCTCGGTCGACATCCTGGGCAGGCCGTTTCCCGAGTACGACCTCGCACTGGTGGCCATAGGTCCCGCGGTGCTGGGGCTGCTGTGGCTGTTGCTGAATCGCACCCGCTGGGGCAAGCTCGTGCGCGCCGCGACCCAGGACCGCGAGATGGTCGGCGCGCTGGGCGTGAACCAGAAGTGGCTTTTCACCGGGGTGTTCGCACTGGGCTCGGCGCTCGCCGGCCTGGGAGGGGCGCTGCAGATACCGCGGGAACCGGCGCAATTGTTCCTCGACCTCACCACGATCTCCGATGCCTTCGTCGTCGTGGTCGTGGGCGGCATGGGCAGCATTCCGGGCGCCGCCCTCGCAGCGCTCGTCATCGGCGAGATCAAGGCGTTCTGCATCGGCATCGGGCAGATCGAGCTGGGCGGGGTGAGCGTCTCGCTGTCCAAGCTCACGCTGGTGGTGGAATTCATCGTCATGGCGATCGTGCTGATCGTGCGCCCCTGGGGGTTGCTCGGCACGCCGCAGGCAAGCCAGCGCGCGGCCGCCGGGGCGCAGGAACCGCCGCTCAAGCCCGCCGGCCGGTCGTTGCAGTGGGCGGCGCTCGCTCTCGTCGCCGCGCTCGTCGCCGTGCCGTTCGCGGCGAAGGCCTACACGGTGGTGCTCCTGATCGACATCCTCGTGTTCGCGCTGTTCGCCGCGAGCCTGCATTTCATCATGGGTCCGGCGGGGATGGTTTCGTTCGGCCACGCGGCGTATTTCGGGCTAGGCGCCTACGGCGCTGCGCTGCTGCTGAAGAAGGCCGGCTTGCCGATGGAGGCGGCGCTCTTCGGCGGACCGCTGGCGGCGGCGCTCGGGGCCGTCGTATTCGGATGGTTCTGCGTGCGCCTCTCGGGCGTGTACCTCGCGATGCTGACTCTCGCGTTCTCGCAGATCGCCTGGTCGATCGTGTTCCAGTGGGACCGGTTCACCGGGGGGTCGAACGGCATCGTGGGTGTATGGCCCGCTGCCTGGCTCGCTTCCCATACCGCGTACTACTTCCTCGCGCTCGTGCTGTGCGGCTTCGGGGTGTGGCTGCTCAGGCGCATCGTTTTCTCTCCCTACGGCTACGCCCTCCGGGCGGGACGCGATTCCCCCTTGCGCTGCGACGCGATCGGCATCGACCTGCAGCGGCTGCAATGGGCAGCGTTCGTGCTGGTGGGCGCGGTCGCCGGGCTCGCCGGGGCCGTCTACGCCTTCTCCAAGGGAAGCATCTCGCCCGAGACCATGGGTATCTCGCGCTCGGTCGACGGCCTGGTGATGGTGCTGCTGGGCGGGGTCCAGACGCTCTCCGGACCCGTGGTGGGCGCCGCCGTGTTCACCTGGCTGCAGGACACAGTGGCGCGCAACACCGACTACTGGCGCGCGCTGCTGGGCGCGACCATCATCGTGCTCGTGCTCGCGTTTCCACAGGGCATCGTCGGCTTCGCGAAGCGGCGCTTGCAGCGCTCGGGGACGCCATGACGGTGCTCGCGGTCGCGCATCTGTCGAAGTCGTTCGGCGGCGTGCAGGCCGTGCGCGACGTGAGCTTCGCGCTGGAGGAGGGGCGCCTGCTCGCCATGATCGGGCCGAACGGCGCGGGCAAGACCACCTGCTTCAACATGCTGAACGGCCAGCTCGGACCGGATTCGGGCAGCGTCAGGATCGCGGGCGTGGAGGTCGTGGGCAAGTCGCCCCGCGCGGTGTGGCGGCTGGGCGTCGGGCGCACCTTCCAGATCACCGCGACGTTCGCCTCGATGACGGTGCGCGAGAACGTCCAGATGGCGCTGCTCTCGCATCACGGGCGAATCGGCCGTTGGTGGCCCCGCGCATCGAGCCTTTATCGGGAGGAGGCCGACGCGCTGCTCGCGCGCGTGGGCATGGCGGGGCAGGCCGGGCGCCCGTGCTCGGTGCTCGCCTACGGAGACCTGAAGCGCGTCGAGCTCGCCATGGCGCTCTCCAACGCACCCCGGCTGCTGCTCATGGACGAGCCGACGGCGGGCATGGCGCCGAAGGAGCGCATCGAACTGATGGCGCTTGCCGCGGACATCGTGCGCGAACGGCGGATCGCCGTCCTGTTTACCGAGCACGACATGGACGTCGTGTTCGCGCATGCCGATCGCATCGTGGTGCTGGACCGGGGGCAGCTGATCGCCGAGGGCGCACCGGCGGACGTGCGCGCCGATCCCCGGGTGCAGCAGGTCTATCTGGGCTCACGGCATTGAACGCGACGGGCTTCGTGCTGACCGCAACCGGGCTGAATGCCTTCTACGGGCAGGCGCATATCCTGTTCGACATCAGCCTGCAGGTCGGGCGAGGCGAGGTCGTCGTCCTGCTCGGGCGCAACGGCGCGGGAAAGTCGACGACGCTGAAATCGCTCATCGGGCTGGTGCCGCCCTCGGAAGGCGAAGTGCGCTTCCGCGGCGAGCGCATCGACGGCCTCGAGCCCTTCCGGATCGCGCAGCGCGGCCTGGGCTACGTTCCGGAGGACAGGCGCATTTTCACCGACCTCACGGTGATGGAAAACCTGGAGATCGGCAGGCAGGGTGCGCGGGAAGCGGCGCCCTTCTGGTCGCCGGAGAGGATCTTCAGGCTGTTTCCCAACCTCGCCGAGATGCAGAACCGGCCCGCCGGCCGGATGTCCGGAGGCGAGCAGCAGATGCTGACCATCGCGCGCACGCTGATGGGCAACCCCACGTGCATTCTTCTCGATGAGCCCTCGGAGGGACTCGCGCCCGTCGTCGTCGATCAGATGGCCGCTGCCATCGGCTCGCTGAAAGCCGAGGGCCTGTCGGTGCTGCTGTCGGAGCAGAACCTGCGATTCGCAGCCGAAGTCTCCGATCGCGCCTATATCATCGAGAAGGGACGGATCCGCTTCTCCGGCACCATGTCCGAACTCAGCGCACACGATGACGTTCAAGCGGAATACCTGGCGGTGTGAGCGCAATCGCCTGAAGGGAGGGGACGCGACGGCTAAGATCGCGGGCGCCTTTAATCCCTTTAATCCAAGCCTGGCCCCTTTAATCCCCCTTGGGTCTACATACGTCTCCCGATTTTGGGAAGTTGCAACTTCGCAACTTCCCAAAATCGGGAGATCATGGAAGGCAAAGCGAGGCAACGGTTCCGGCTCGGCCGGCTTAGGGAACTTCTGCGAGGATTGACGGGTCAGTTTGCGCAAAGCCGGGGTGCAGGGCTTGAATTCCTGGGAACTCGCCGTACAATGCCGCGCCGACAGAAGAATCGTGTCCGGGAGAAATGATGATCAAGGTTGAACACCTGAGCAAGGCGTTCGGTCAGAAGCTGGCCGTCGACGACGTTTCGTTCGAGGTGGAGAAGGGGGAGGTGCTCGGCTTTCTCGGCCCGAACGGCGCCGGGAAATCGACGACCATGCGCATGATCACCGGGTTCATCCCGCCGACTTCGGGCAAGGTGAGCGTGTGCGGGTTCGACGTGCTCGAGAATCCGATCGCGGCCAAGCGCTGCATCGGCTATCTGCCGGAGGCGGCGCCGTCGTACCAGGAGATGACGGTGCGCTCCTTCCTCCAGTTCGTCGCGGAGATGCGCGGCATGCGGGGGGACGAGCGCAAGCGCGCGGTGCATCGGGCGGTCGAGATCTGTTTTCTGGAATCGGTCTATGACCAGACCATCGAAACGCTGTCCAAGGGCTTCCGGCACAGGACCTGCTTCGCGCAGGCGATCATCCACGATCCGCAGGTGCTCGTCATGGACGAGCCCACCGACGGCCTGGACCCCAACCAGAAGCACGAGGCGCGCACGCTGATCCGCCGCATGGGCGAGAACAAGGCCATCATCTTCTCGACGCACATCCTGGAGGAGGTGGAGGCGGCCTGCACCCGGGCGATCATCATCGACCGCGGCCGCATCGTCGCCAACGGCACGCCGCAGGAACTGAAGGCGCGCTCCGAGACCGGGCGCCTGGACGACTTCTTCCGCGCAATTACGATGCCGGACACCGTAGCGGCAGCGGCCACGGCAGAGGCGGCGGCATGAGCGCCGGCTCCGTCATCGCAACCATCGCCAAGCGCGAGCTGGCGGCGTACTTCGAGTCCCCGGTCGCCTACGTGTTCCTGGTGATCTTCCTGCTGCTCGCGGGATTCTTCACCTTCACCTTCGGCGGATTCTTCGATCGGGGCGAAGCCTCGCTCGCGTCGTTCTTCGGCTGGATGCCGTGGCTGTTCCTGTTCCTGGTGCCGGCGGTAGGGATGCGGGTCTGGTCCGACGAGCGGCGCTTGGGCACGATGGAGCTGCTGCTCACCCTGCCGGTGACCGCCTGGCAGGCGATCCTCGGAAAATTCCTCGCTTCGTGGGCGTTCCTCGCCATCGCGCTCGCGCTCACGTTTCCGGTGGTGGTCACGGTCAACATCCTCGGCGAGCCGGACAACGGCGTCATCGTCTGCGGCTATGTCGGCAGCGTGCTGCTCGCCGGGGCCTATCTCGCGGTGAGTTGCATGACCTCGGCGATGACGCGCAACCAGGTCATCAGCTTCATCGTCGCGGTCATGTTGTGCATCGCCCTGATCCTGGTCGGTTTCACGCCGGTTACCGGCCTGCTCTCCCGTTGGGCGGGTCCCGGGCTGGTCGAGGCCATCGCGGGATTTTCCGTTCTCACCCACTTCGACGGATTGCAGAAAGGCGTGCTCGATTCGCGCGATATCCTGTACTTCCTCTCGGTGATGGCGTTCGCGCTGTTCACTACCGGCGTCATCATTCGCGGCCACCGGGCCGGTTGAGGAGGGGATCATGCTGAAAAAATACGAAACGGTCCTGTATTCGGCGGGCGGCGTGATCGCCGTGTTCGTCATCCTCGTGCTCGCGAACTATGTGCTGGGCGCGTTCAGGCAGCGCATCGATCTCACCGACGGCAGCGTGTATACGCTTTCGGCGGGCACGCGCACCGTGCTCGGCAAGCTCGACTCGCCGGTGAAGATACGCTTCTATTTCAGCCAGTCGGATGCGGGCGTCCCGCTGGTGGTCAAGGCCTTCGGCCGCCGGGTCGATGACATGCTCGGGGAATTCAGGCGCGCCTCGGCAGGCAGGATCGAAATCGAGAAGCTCGATCCGCAGCCCGACTCCGACGCCGAGGACTCCGCCACGCTCGACGGCGTCGAGCCCCAGGTCACCGGCGCCGGGGAGCGTTTCTATCTCGGCCTGTCGATCAGCCAGCTCGACCAGAAGGTCGCACTCCCGGCGCTCGCGATGGATCGGGAGCGGCTGCTCGAATACGACCTGACCCGCGCCATCGGGCGCATCGTCACCCCCAAGAAGCCGGTGGTGGGCGTGATGACGCCGCTGCCCGCGTTCGGCTCGGGAGGCAATCCGATGATGGGGATGCCTCCACAGGAACCCTGGGTGTTCGTTTCCGAGCTGCGGCGCGACTACGACCTGAAGCGCGTCGATTTCGACGCCGGCTCGATCGATCCGGATGTCAAGGTGCTGCTCCTGATCCACCCGCGCGGCATCAGCGAGCAGGCGCAGTACGCGATCGACCAGTTCGTGCTGCGCGGCGGCAGGCTGATTGCGCTGCTCGATCCCTACGCTTACTTCGACCAGGTGCCCGGTCCGATGGGTCGGCCCGAAGGCGGCACTTCCTCCTCGCTCGACAAGCTCCTCAAGGCCTGGGGCATGGGCTTCGACGCGACCAAGGTCGTGCTCGACGCCGAGTACGTTTCCGGCGCCGGCCCGCGCGCCATGCCCACGCTTCTGTCGCTGTCCGGAAAGGCCCTCGACCCGCAGGACGTGGCGACCAGCGGCCTGGGGCTCGTCCTGGTTCCGTTCTCGGGAGCGTTCACCGGGACGCCGACAGCGGGTCTGAAGACGTCGGTGCTGATGAAGTCCTCGACCTTCTCGAAGCTGGTCGATTCGTCGTCGGCCATCGCGCAGGGCGACGCGGCCATGAAGGGCTTTGCGCCCTCGGGCACCGAATATTCGCTTGCCATCCGGCTGACGGGGCAGTTCAAGACCGCGTTTCCCTCCGGACGGCCGGCGGAGACGAAGGCGGAAAAGAAGGCGGACGAGGGCGGCGGGGCCGCGAAGGCCGCTGCGTCCGAACCGCACCTCGCGGCTTCAAAGGGCGAGGGCGCGGTGGTGCTGGTCGGCGACAGCGACTTCGTCAATGACGCCGCGGCGGTTTCCGTGCAGCAGGTGTTCGGGCAGCGCATCGTGGTTCCTCAGAACGGCAACCTCGCTTTCGCGCAGGCCCTGATCGAGCAGGTTGCGGGCGACCCCAACCTGATCACGCTGCGCACCCGCGCGACCGCGGTGCGACCGCTCACGGTCATCGCCGGGATGGAGGCGCGGGCCCAGCAGCGCTACCTCGGCAAGATCAAGGAACTCGAGGACGGTCTCACCCAGACCCAGGAAAAGCTCGCGGCGCTGCAGAAGCAAAGGGCGCCGGGACAGGCCGCGATCCTGTCGAGCGCGCAGCAGACCGAGCTCGAGAATTTCCGGAAGAAGGCAACGGAGATCCGAAGATCGCTGAAGGAGGTGCGCAAGGAGCTGCGCGCCGAGAGCGAGGCGCTCGAATTCTGGACCAAGGTCGTGAACATCGCCGCGATGCCCATCCTCGTCGCGCTGGCGGGCCTCGCCTTCGCACTCACGCGCAGGAGAAAGGTCGCCGCGTCATGACCCGCAAACAGTTCTTCGTCCTGCTCGCGGCGCTCGTGGTGCTGCTCGCCGCGGGCCTGCTCCTGATGCGGTCCCAGCAGTCGGCGTGGAAGTCCGGGGACAGCCGCGTCGGGCAGAGACTGACGCCCGGACTGAAGCTGGAGGACGTGGCGGCGATCTCGATACGGGACCCGGATGCGACGCTCACGCTGGCAAGGCGAGAGGGCGGCTGGCGGGTGAAGGAGCGCGCCGAATTCCCGGCCGACGCGGAACGCGTGCGCGACCTGCTCCTCCGGCTGGTCGAACTCAAGGTCGTGCAGACCGAGGCGGTGGCCGAAGCCCAGAGGGCGAGACTGCAGTTGCTCGAGTCCGGGACGGCGCAGGAAGGGGCAGGGACCCGGATCGAGCTGAAAGACGGCGGCGGAGCCGTTCTCGCCCGCCTGCTGCTCGGCAAGAAAGTGACGGCGATGGTGGCCGGCGCGGCTTTCGGGCCCGAGAAGGGCGTTACGACCGGTCGCTACGCGATGACCGGCGACGGAGCCGTCGTGCTGGTTTCGGAGGCGCTTGCGCAGGCCGAGGCCAAGCCCGAGCCCTGGCTCTCGAAGGAGTTGATCCGGGTCGAGCGCGCAAGATCGATCAGCGCGAGCGGCCCCGACGGCAAGCAGCGCTTCGCGGTGTCCCGCGATTCGGAGGCCTCGGACTGGAAACTGGCCGGCGGCGGCAAGACCGATCCCGGCCGCGTCCAGGACGTGGCGAGCGTGCTCGCCTCGTTGAGCCTCGCCGATGTCGTCGCGGAGCCTGCCAAGGTCGATACCGGCCTCGACCGCGCCATCGTGGTGAAGGCGCAGACATTCGACGATCTGGCGTACACGATCAGGATCGGCGCCAAGGCGAAAGACGATCGCTACTACGCCGCGATCTCGGCTTCCGGGGATCCGCCCGCGGCGCGCACCGCCGGCAAGGGAGAATCGGCGGAGGAAAAGGCTAAACAGGACAAGGCCTTCGAAGAGCGTCGTACGAAGCTCGCGGAGAGGCTCGGGCACGAGAAGACGCTGGAGCGCTGGACCTATCTCGTTCCCAAGTCGAGCGTCGAGCCGCTGCTGCGCGGCAGCGCCCAGCTCCTGCCCGAGAAGAAGGTCGCGAAGAAGCCCTGACGGGCAGCACGGCAGTAGCTTGTGCCGTGGCGCGGCGGTGACCCGCGCATTGGCGCGGCGGTGACCTGCGCCGTGGCGCGGCGCCTGGATTTCGCCGATAATCGGCGCGCTCCACATCTGAAAGGGACACCATGCAACTGAAAGGCAGCACATTCATCGTCACCGGCGGTGCCTCCGGCCTCGGGGAAGCCACGGCCAAGGTGCTGGCAGAGAGCGGCGCGAACGTCGTGATCGCGGACCTGCAGCCGGAAAAAGGCCAGGCGCTGGCCCAGGGCCTGGGCAAGCAGGCGCGCTTCATACGCGCCGACGTCACGAGCGAAGACGACGGCAAGGCAGTCGTGGCGCTGGCGCTGAAGGAGTTCGGCGCACTGAACGGTCTGGTCAATTGCGCCGGGATCGCGGTTGCCGAGAAGACCGTCGGCAAAAACGGGCCGCATGCCCTGGCCTCGTTTACGCGATGCGTCACGGTCAACCTGATCGGCACGTTCAACATGATCCGGATTGCCGCAGATACCATGGTCAAGGGAACACCCAATGCAGCCGGCGAGCGCGGCGTGATCGTCAATACCGCGTCGGTGGCCGCGTACGACGGCCAGATCGGCCAGGCGGCCTATTCCGCGTCCAAGGGCGGGATCGTCGGCATGACCCTGCCCATCGCGCGCGACCTTTCCCGCGACGGGATCCGCGTATGCACCATCGCCCCCGGAATTTTCGAGACGCCGATGATGCACGGCCTGTCGAAGGAGGTCCAGGAGGCGCTGGGCAAGATGGTGCCGTTTCCGTCGCGGCTGGGCCGCCCGTCCGAGTACGCTGCGTTGGCCAGGCACATCATCGAGAACGAAATGCTCAACGGGGAGACCATACGGCTGGACGGCGCCATCCGGTTGGCCCCCAAGTGATCAGGGGGCTCTCGTTCCCCTGTCGGCGTGATGTTTCGGGGAGCGTGGGCCGGGCTTGTGCGGCATTCGCCAGCCCGGCCCCAGTCCGCGCGTAAGCCCCTCAGTTGAGGGGCTTTTTCATTCTTTCCTTCAGTTCTGCCGAAAACGGCCGATAGAGACCTTGTGACGTCCCGCGGGCCATTTGGACGCAGGGTGGCTGCTGCCTTGTAGGTTTCGGACAGAAGAAATGGCCATCGACAAAGCGATTCTCCTCGTCGAAGACAACCCCGATGAGGAAGCATTGACCCTGAGGGCAATCCGAAAGAACAGGATCAATGCTGCGGTCAACGTCGCCCACGACGGCGTCGAGGCGCTGAACTACATCTTTCCGGCCGGTGACAGGAGCGACACGGCGATGCCGTGGTTCGTGATTCTCGACCTGAAGCTGCCACGGGTGGACGGGTTCGACGTGATCGAGCGCTTGCGCGCGGATCCCCGGACGCGGCTGCTGCCCATCGTCGTGTTCTCATCCTCGACGGAGGGGCAGGACATCAACCGTTGCTACGAGCTGGGGGCCAACGGCTATGTTGCCAAGCCGGTGGCCGCAGAGCCCTACCAGGAGGCGGTCGAGATGATGGTGCACTATTGGTTCCGCCTGAGCCAGGATCCGTACCTTCGCAAATGAACGATCCGTCCAAATCGCTGCGCGTATTGTTCGTCGAGGACTGCGAGGACGACATGCTGTTGCTGCTCTCTGAGCTGCAACGCGGCGGCCACGAAGTGCAGTACACGCGCGTCGAGTCCGAGGAGCAGATGCTTGCGGCGCTCGGGCAGTCGGAATGGGACATCGTCATCTCCGACTACAGCATGCCCGGCTTTTCGGGGCTGCGCGCGCTCGAAATCATGAAGAAGCGCGCGAGCGACCTGCCGTTCATCATCGTTTCGGGAAACATCGGCGAGGACACGGCCGTCGAAGCGATGAAGGCCGGGGCGCACGACTACATCATCAAGGGCAAGCTCGCGCGCCTGGTTCCGGCCGTCCAGCGCGAGTTGCGCGAATCGGCGGTGCGCCAGGAGCATCGCCTCGCCGAAGCGGCGTTGCGAAACAGCGAGGAGTTGTTCAGGCAGCTCGCCGGGAACATCCCGGAGGTGTTCTGGATCACCGACGCGGCGTTCAAGCGCCTCATGTACATCAGCCCGGCGTTCGAGAAAGTCTGGGGCAGGAGTGCCGAGCCCCTGTACGCAGACCTCACGCCCTGGCTGGACGCGATCCATCCGGGCGACAACGCGCGGGTCGCAGCGGCGCGCAGGAAGGCCCCATTCGGGGATTACAACGAGGAATTCCGCATCATGTGGGCCGACGGGACCATGCGCTGGGTGCACGAGCGCGCCTTCCCGGTGCGGGACCCCGCGGGCGTCGTGTATCGCATCGCCGGCATCACCGAGGACATCACCGAGCGCAAGCGTTCAGAGGAGCGCCTGATCTACCTGGCGCACTACGATCACCTGTCCGGCCTGCCCAACCGGGCGCTGTTCCAGGACCGGCTCGCACAGGGCCTCGCCCAGTCCGAGCGCGAACACTGGATCACGGCGGTGATGTTCATCG
>Ga0082335_1007485_pt1 | contig 13151 bp, 10 predicted proteins | sample Subgrocontami58m_FD_72375 | JGI IMG/M metagenome (GOLD analysis project Ga0082335, IMG submission 72375) | Subsurface groundwater microbial communities from S. Glens Falls, New York, USA - GMW37 contaminated, 5.8 m (SPADES assembly) (version 2) ...
AGAAATTCAAAAATGGACAGCAGAAGATAGAATTGTTATGTATGCTCAGGATTCAATCGGTCTTATCCGTCCCAGTAATAATTTGGAAACAATTTCAGTATCAAAAGATCAAATTAAACAAGTTGAAAAGTTATTAAGTCAGAAATATGATTAATACACGCGCACTAATAATAACCGGATTACTTCTGCTGGTCTTTGTTCTGCTGATAGCGAAACTATTTACGATTCAGATTACCAAACATGAATATTATACTCTCATTGCAGAAAGACAGCAGAATAAACCGCAAAGTGTTAAAGCTGAACGCGGCACAATCAAAGATGCAAACGGAGAAGTACTTAGTTACACTATGGATAATATTTCATTTTATGTTGATAGAAGAATGATGACTCCGCAAAGAGTTGATTCGGTAGTTTCCGTTTTCTCCCGTGTCTTTGGCAAACAGAAAGAATATTATAAAAAAATAATTGATGATGGATTTACAAACGTTTGTTTAGAAAAAAAAGCTTCTATGGATAAAACTTTCCAAATAAAAAAGAATGTTATTGAAGGACTATTCTCCGAAGAAGACTTTACCCGTATTTATCCGTACGGAAGTCTGGCTTCGCATGTGTTGGGTTATGTTAACCGCGAAATGGTGGGAAAAGAAGGAATCGAAAAAGTTTACGAAAATGAATTGATGGGAACAGACGGCATGTACACTTACGAACGTGATGTACTGGGAAGAATTCTTTCGATTGATGAAAAAATATCTAAAGCGGCAATACCGGGAAATAACATCATCTTAACAATTAATAAAACATATCAAAAAATTTTAGAAGAAGAATTATCAACCGGACTGCAAAAATATAACGGTCAATCTGCAGTTGGAATTATAATGAATCCTAATACCGGAGAAATTCTTGCTCTTGCAAACTCACCGGATTTTGATCCGGCTAACTATGAATTATTTCCTGCGGACTCAAGACGCAATAGAGCCGTAACCGATACATACGAACCCGGATCAACCATTAAAGCAATCATCATGTCAATATTATTCGATCGCGGATTAGCAAAAGAGAATGAAGTTATCAATACAGAGAATGGAACATACGTTTACAAGAACGTAAAGATTCAAGATACTCACCAGCACGAAAACCTTACAGTTCGTCAGGTGCTGGAACAATCAAGTAATATTGGAATGGCGAAACTTTCAGAAAGAATTGATGATGAAACTCTTTATAAATATTTACGCGATTTCGGATTTAGTAATGCAACTTCTGTTGATCTTCCTAGTGAAGCTAACGGTCTTCTAAAAAAACCGGGAAGTTTTTCCGGCTTAACAAAACCTTTTGTTTCATTCGGTTATGAACTTGCTGTAACCCCTCTTCAAATGATTGCTGCCTTTAGCGCAATAGTTAACGGCGGAACATTAATTCAGCCGTTCATTTTAAAATCAATTACAGACCAAAACGGTAAGATCATATTAGAAAATCAAACAAAAAAAATTAGAACTGTTATAGAAAAATCTACTTCGGATTTAATAAAAGATTTTATGGTTGGAGTTGTAGAACATGGCACAGGTAAAGAAGCTCAACTGCCGGATGTTTTTGTCGGCGGTAAGACCGGAACATCACAACTGCTTGTAAATAAATCATATTCAAGTAATCAGCATAATTCATCCTTCATAGGATATTTCCCGGCAGATAATCCAAAAGTGATTTGTTTTATTCTGATCAACGCTCCCCAAGTAGGGCAGTACGGCGGTTTAGTTGCAGCACCAATTTTCCGCGAAGTTGCAAAAAGAATGATTGAAACAGATCTGAGTTTAGTTCCGAACAAAAAGAAAATTGAAAGAAAACAAAATTTAATAGATCAACTTGTAGCCGATATCAAAACGGCACCTAAGACTAAATCTATTTCATTCTTAAACATTGGAGATAGATCATTAACAAATATTTCTACAAGAAAAATTTATAATGAAAATTCAACGACCATGCCCAATCTTATCAATCAATCAATGAGAGATGCAATAGCACGTTTAAATGAAATTGGGATGCAGTATAAAGTTATTGGAACTGGCAAAGTTGTTTGGCAAAATCTCGAACCGGGATCTAATATAATTCCAGGTACTGTCTGTCTACTTAAATGTGAACCATTAATTAAAAAAGTAACTGCGGGTACTAACTGAATGAAGCTTTCTGACTTGTTAAATAAGGTGAAAACCATTCAAGTTGCCGGCAATGCCGAACTGAAAGAGATCACAGATATAACAATAGACTCACGCACTTCATCCAATAACTCGCTCTTTTTTGCAATTGAAGGATTCAAAACCGACGGACATAATTTTATCAACGATGTAATTAATAAAGGTGTTGCTGCTGTTGTATTACAAAATCCGAAAGCTATTCCGGATCAAATATTTTCTCACTCAGGGTGTATTAAGATTGTTGTTCAAGACAGCAGAAAATCGCTCGCTGAGTTCTCAAATATTTTTTACGGAGAACCGTCAAAGAAATTAAACCTAATCGGTATCACCGGTACAAAAGGAAAAACCACTACAGCATTTTTTGTAAAGAATATTTTTGAACAAGCCGGATTTAAAACGGGATTAATCGGAACCATTGCTAATTATATCGGCAATAACGAAGTGAAGACATTGCTTACCACTCCGCAATCAAATGAGATCAATTCTTTATTAGCGCAAATGGTGAATGAAAACTGTTCGCAGTGTGTAATGGAAGTTTCTTCTCACGCTCTCAGATTAAATAGAGTAGATTACTTGAATTTTGGAACCGGAATTTTTACAAACATCACTTCCGATCATATGGATTATCACAAAACTTTTGAACACTACCTTGAATCGAAGAAGATTTTATTTGATATGATTCCTTCTTCCGGGAAAATTATTTATAACGCCGACGATTCGAACTCATCTGTTCTTTTGAAAAATTCATCAGCAAAAAAATATTCTTACGGAACGGATAAGAATGCAGAATGTAAAGTGCAGAATGTAGAGTTTTCATTAGAAGGAACAAATTTTGATTTAAGCTGGAAAGGAAAAGATTATCATTTGTCAACAAGTTTGGTCGGACATTTTAATGCTTTCAATGCGGCATCTGCTTTTGAAACCGCAGTTGTAAGCGGAATAGATTATCAAATTGCAATTGATGGAATAAAAAATACTCCGCAGGTACCCGGAAGATTTGAAGTTATTTCAAAAAAAAATAAAAAAGTTATAGTTGATTATTCACACACATCCGATTCACTCAAGCAGGCTCTTACAGCTGTTCAGAATATTGTAAAAGAAGAGCGATCAGTATATACCGTATTCGGCTGCGGCGGAGACCGCGATAGAACAAAACGTCCCATCATGGGCGATATCGCTGCTTCTATGAGCGATCGGGTTTATGTAACATCGGACAATCCGAGAACTGAAGACCCATTTTTTATTATTGATGAAATCTTAAAAGGTATCAAGTCGAATAACTATCGAGTTATTGAGAACAGAGAAGAAGCAATTCGTTCTGCAATTTTTGAAAGCGAAGACAATGCTGTTATTCTCATTGCCGGTAAAGGGCATGAGAGCTATCAAGAAATTAACGGTGTTAGAAAACACTTTTCTGATAAAGAACTTGCACAAAAATATTTGACTGAATGGGCAAGATAAAAATTACGATCGAGGATTTATTTAATATTTCATCTGCGGTGATTTACAATCCCGATGCATTCAAACCGGTATCGAATGTAGAGATTGATTCGCGCAGAGTAAAAAAAGGAAATTTGTTCATTGCTATCAAAGGTGAAAAATATGACGGACACGATTTTATTCTCGATGCTCTTAAGAAAGGGGCTAATTCAGTAGTTATTGATTCGAGGAAGTTGAAGAAATTTAGCTTCCTCGAAATTCCCGTTGTCGCTGTTAATAACACAACGAGAGCATATGGCGAGCTTGCAAAAATTTGGCGCAACAAAATTTCGGCAAAGGTTATTTCAATCACAGGAAGTAATGGTAAAACTACGGTTAAAGAAATGATTGCTTCTCTACTTAGTGAAAAATATAATGTTGTTAAAACCGAGGCGAACAATAACAATCATATTGGCGTTCCGTTAACAATATTAGGTACAAATAAAAAATGTGAAGCGTTAGTCCTCGAACAAGGAACGAATCATTTTAATGAGATTGAATATTTAGCAAATATTTCCAGACCGGATTATGCGTTGATTACAAATATCGGCGATTCGCATTTGGAATTCTTGAAAAACCGTGAAGGAGTTTATAAAGAAAAATCAGCTCTATTAGATATTACCGAGATGCATGGCGGAACGGTTTTCTTGAATATGGATGATCCAATCATTAGAAAACATTCAAAAAATTATTGGAATAAGATCACTTATGGATTTACTGGTTCGGTAAATGTAAAAGGGAAGATTTTAGATTATACAAATGACGGCAGAACGAAAATTAAAATATCATACAAAGGAAAAAAGATTGAAACCACTCTTCCTGTTTATAGTGAATCAAATGCGAAAAATTTTTTAGCGGCTTCTGCTGTGGCACTAAAACTTGGATTGACAGATAAAGAAATTCTTAACGGAACAAAAAATATTAAACCGGTTCGTGGAAGATTAGAGGTAAAGAAATTTAAAGACGCTGTTGTTATTAACGATACTTACAACTCAAACCCGGCTTCCGTTGAATCGGCAGTAGATCTAATTAAAAAGATCAAAACGCATAAAAGAAAAATCATCGTACTCGGAGATATGTTTGAACTTGGCAAACAATCTGAAAAATTACATAAAGATTTGGCAAAACTTTTTTTACCGGAGAAAAATTTATTTGTTCTTACTACCGGTAATATGATGAAGCATTTGAACAAAGCACTCAGAAAGAAAAATGTAAAATCAATCCACTTTCACATTCGCGAAGCATTATCTCTCTATTTACAATACGAAGAAATTGAGAACTCGGTTATTCTTGTAAAAGGTTCCCGCGGAATGAAGATGGAAGAATTTGTTAACGCATTGGAGAAAAGGTTTGAATAATGTTCTACTATTTGTTTGAGTACATAAATAAAGTTTTTAATCCACCCGGATTTGATGTGTTCCGCTTCCTAACATTTCGTTCTGCGGTTGCTGCTATCACAGCGTTGTTGATCTCTTTCATCTTCGGACCAAAGATCATCGGGCGATTAAAGAAAAATCAAGTTGACCAGCCAATCCGTGATGAAGGACCGCAGACACACAAGAAGAAACAGGGTACTCCTACAATGGGAGGTTTATTAATTCTCTTATCGGTTATTATTCCAGTCCTGTTGTGGAGCGATATTAAAAGTACTTATATCATTTTGGTTTTGTTCGGGACAGTGTTTTTAGGAGGTGTTGGTTTCTTAGATGATTATTTGAAAGTAGTCAAAAAGGTTCCTCAAGGATTAATTGCCCGTTACAAATTAATGGGACAAATTTTTGTAGGATTAGTTGTCGGTTTTGCAATTTACTACTTACCGGAATTTGCGCAATATAATACACAAACAACTTTGCCATTCTTCAAAAATCTGAATTGGGATTTTTCCTATCTATATATACCATGGGTTGTTTTCATTATTACCGCACTTTCGAATGCTGTAAACCTTACAGACGGACTTGACGGACTTGCTATCGGTTCAATAATTATTGTAATGCTTGCACTTGCTATTATAGTTTATGTAACCGGTAATATCATCTATGCAGACTACTTGAATATAATTTATTTACCCGGCAGCGGAGAATTAACGGTTTTCATTGCGGCATTGATCGGTGCGGGATTAGGATTTCTTTGGTTCAATTTTTATCCGGCTCAAGTTTTTATGGGAGATACAGGTTCTCTCGCACTCGGCGGTGCTTTTGGTGTAATGATGATTCTTGTTAAAAAAGATTTACTGATTCCAATTCTTGGCGGAATATTTTTTATTGAAACGTTATCTGTGATCATACAACGTCTTTATTTCAAATACACAAAGAAAAAATACGGTGAAGGAAGAAGAGTTTTTAAGATGGCTCCGATTCATCATCACTTTGAACAATTGAATTGGGCAGAGCCGAAAATTGTAATACGGTTTTATATCATCACAATAATTTTAGCATTAATGAGTTTAGCTTCATTCAAGATTAGATAATGGATATACACGGGAAAAAAATAGCGATCATCGGTGCCGTACGCAGCGGATTAGGTGCAGCCAAGCTTGCAAAAAAACTTGGTGGTGTTCCTTTTGTCAGCGATAGCAGTTCGGAAAAAGATTTAATTGATTCAATTTTTGTTTTGAAGTCTGAATCAATTGCTTATGAATGCGGCGCTCACACAGAGAAAGTTTATGATTGCGATCTAATGGTAACAAGTCCCGGTGTTCCGGCTAATTCTTCTGTACTGGCTAATGCACTGAAAAAAAATATAAAAGTAGTCAGCGAAGTTGAATTTGCATCATGGTTTTGTAAAGGCAGTATTATTTCCATAACCGGCACTAACGGGAAAACAACTACAACAGCATTGATGAGTTACACTTTGAATCAAGCAGGAATAAAATGTTATTCGGCGGGGAATATTGGCGAAGCATTTTCCGAGATCACTCTTGATATGAAAGAAGATGAATTTGTTTCGTTGGAGACTTCAAGTTTCCAATTGGATTTTATAGATGAGTTCAAACCGCGCTTTTCAATAATATTAAATATCACTCCGGATCATCTTGATAGATATAACAACAATTTTGATGAATATATCTCTGCAAAGATTAGAATTACAAAGAACCAAAATGAAGAAGACTTTTTTATTTATAACGCAGATGATCAAAGCATTAAAAATAATTTGATGAACAAAAAAGTTCAGAAACTTGCCTTCTCGTTATTAAGCGAAGTTCCAGCCGGCGCTTTTTATAAAGAAGGCAAGATCTTCTTCTCATGGTTCGGAAAAATTAGCGAGATCTGCTCTGCAAGCGATTTGTTTATCAAGGGCGAACATAATATTGCAAATGCTCTGCCTGTTCTGATCATAGCAAAGTTATTAAACGTACCTAATCAAAAAATTAGAAATGCATTTTCATCATTTAATGGTGTTGAGCATAGAATTGAATTTGTACGCGAACTTAACGGTGTAGAATATTATAACGATTCAAAAGCAACAAATGTAGATTCTGTTTACGTAGCTCTAAAAAGTTTTGACAAACCGTTGTACTTGATTCTTGGCGGTAAAGATAAAGGTAATAACTATGATCAGATTAAAGAACTAGTTAAGCAGCACGTAAAGAAAATTTATGCAATCGGTTCATCGGCACAGAAAGTTTATGATTATTTCAATTCAATAATATTAACAGAAATAAAAGAATCTCTTAAAGCTTGTGTAGAAACAGCGAGGATAGAAGCAGAACCGGGTACCGTTGTTTTGTTTTCACCGGCTTGTGCAAGTTTTGATATGTTCAAAGATTATGAACATAGAGGAAAAGTTTTCAAAGAAGAAGTAAACAAATTGGTTTGATGAATACATCGGTTAAAATATTGATCGGATTAGTTGTAGGTTTTATTGTGCTTGGCGCAATTATGGTCTTTACTGCCAGCGGTACTTACAGCTTTTCCAGATTTAACAGCTTTTACTTTTTGTTCAAATCACATTTATGGAAAGTAATTGCTGCAGTAGGGATGATGATAATTTTTTCTTACATCCCTTATGATAAATACCGTGAGTACAGTAAGTGGGCATTAATACTAATTATCGCCGTATTGATTTTTACTTTTCTTTTTGCACCGAAAGTTAAAGGCGCTCAACGATGGATTGATCTTGGATTTATGCAATTCCAACCTTCGGAAGCTGCTAAAGTGATTTTGATTGTTCACCTGGCTGTAATGCTGGAAAGAATGGGCGACGAACTAAAAAATTTTAAGAAAGGATTTCTTCTGCCGTTATTCTGGGTTGCGATTGTTAGCGCATTGGTTCTAATCCAACCAAATGTTAGTACAAGTTTGATCATAGTAGTTACTTCATTTGTAATTCTTTTTGTTGCAGGTGCAAGGATGAAACACATCTTGGGAATTTTTGCTCCATCAACTTTAGTCCTTGTATTTGCAATGATGATATTCAAACACTCGCGTGAAAGAGTTATAACATTCATCGAAAGTTTGATAAACGGCGGCGACATAAATATTCAAGTGAAACAGGCAAAAATTGCTTTAGGCAGCGGTGGTCTTTTGGGAGTTGGATTAGGACACGGCAGGCAGAGCGATTTATTTCTTCCGGAATCATACGGCGATTTTATTTTTTCAATCCTTGGTGAAGAACTCGGTTTTGTCGGCGCAATAGTAGTTCTTTTTTTATTTCTTTTCTTGTTCGCTGTCTGTTTAGTAATTGCTAAAAAGGCACAAGATAGATTCGGCCAGCTTCTCGTTTTTGGTTTAGGGCTCAATATTATAGTCAGCGCTTTTATTAATGCATGTGTGGTTACAGGATTAATTCCAACAACAGGAATCACTTTTCCATTTATCAGTTTCGGTGGTACTTCAATAATTCTATTTGCTGTGTCAATTGGAATTATTGTAAATGTGGGAAGGCAAACAGTAAAGACAACAGAATTAAAAATTGCTCAAGTTTAATGAAGAATAGAACTCCATATTGTTTTGTATTTGCAGGCGGCGGAACCGGCGGTCATTTATATCCTGCACTTGCCGTTGCTCAGCAGATTAGATTAATGAAACCCGAATCGGAGATTTTATTTGTTGGTGCAAAAAATAAAATTGAAGAAAAAATTGTTCCCGAATACGGATTCAATTTTAAGACGATTTGGATCAGCGGGTTTTCCAGGAAATTATCATTAAGCAATTTATTATTTCCGTTAAAACTTTTTGTATCAGCAATTCAATCATTGATGATCAATTTTAGTTTTAAGCCGCGTGTTGCTGTTGGAAGCGGAGCTTATGTTTCCGGTCCGGTAATTTGGGCTGCCTCGGTGCTGGGTTCAAAAGTAATTCTCCTTGAGCAAAATAGTTACCCGGGTATTACTAATCGGATGTTGGAGAAAAAAGCAAATGAAATTCATATCACTTTTGAAGAATCAAAAAAATATTTTAGAGATGAATCAAAATTGAAACTAACAGGTAACCCGATAAGAATAAATTTGAAACTGTGTGATAAATCTGAAGCAAAGAAAAAATTTGGTTTGAATGAATTGAAAAAAGTAATGCTGGTAATTGGTGGAAGCGGCGGAGCGCGTTCGATCAATCAAGCGGTTGCCGCTAATATAAATCAATTAGTATCGAACAACATTCAAGTCATTTGGCAGACAGGCCAATTTTATTATGAGCAGTATAAAGGATTCTCAAACGAATCTGTAAAAATATTTCCGTTCATCAGCGATATGTCTGCTGCATATTCAGCTGCTGATATTGTACTTGCAAGATCAGGTGCTACAACAATAGCGGAAGTTTCATTTCTATCGTTGCCGGTTGTGTTTGTTCCTTCAGCAAATGTTGCTGCCAATCATCAGTATATGAATGCAAAAGCATTGAAAGTCGCAAAAGCTGCTGAACTTATTGAAGATAAAAACTTAAAAGACGAATTCTTTCCTGTGGTGAATGAGTTAATCTTTAATGAAGCACGTCAGGAAATTTTGAAAAAAAATATTTCATCATTCGCAAAACCATTAGCTGCAAAAACGATTGCCGAAAGCGCGATCAAATTTGCCGGGAGAATATGAGAATAAAAATATGATGATGATGACAATTAAAAATGTTCACTTTGTCGGTATTGGCGGAATAGGAATGAGCGGCATCGCAGAAATTTTATTAAGCCAAGGATTTAATATTTCCGGTTCCGATCTAAATAAAACAGAAGTAACTGAACGGTTGGAAAGTTTAGGTATCAAAGTTTATGAAGGACATTCACCGGAAAACTTGAAAGATGCCGATGTGGTTGTTTATTCATCTGCAGTTAATTTAGAAAATCCGGAAGTGAAAGAAGCATTAAGGAGAAAAATTCCGGTTATCAAAAGATCGGAAATGCTCGCCGAATGTATGAGAATGAAATATGGAATCGGGATTGCCGGAACGCATGGTAAAACAACAACAACTTCTATGGTCGGATTGGTATTAACAGAAGCAGGAATTGATCCAACAATTATTGTCGGTGGAAAGTTGAGTGGACTCGGCGGAACAAATGCCCGGTTAGGTAAAGGCGATTACATCGTAGTAGAAGCTGATGAATTTGACAGAACATTCTTAAAACTTACTCCCGTAATTGCAGCGTTAACTACTCTTGAAAGAGAACATCTTGATACATATAAAGATTTGAATGATATAAAATCTGCGTTCGTAGAGTTTGCAAACAAAGTTCCATTCTTCGGCTTTGTAGTTCTTTGTCTTGATGAACCTGCTCTTCAGGATGTTATTCCGCAGATCAATAAAAAAATCTTTACATATGGAATAACACCGCAAGCAGATATTCGTGCAACAAATATTTCCCATTCGGAAAACCGTTCTGAGTTCAGTGTAATTTATCTTAGAAAGGAACTCGGAAGAATTAGAATCAATATTCCCGGATTACACAACATAAAAAATTCTCTTGTTGCAGTAACTATTGCAAAAGAGATGGGTGTTGAATTCAGTGTAATTAAAAAAGCTCTTGAATCGTTCAACGGAGTTTACCGCCGATTCGAAACAAAGTATAACAATGAAGTTATGGTTATTGATGATTACGGTCATCATCCGACAGAGGTAAATGTAACATTAGATGGAATTCGCCGTGGATGGAATAGAAGATTGGTTGCAATATTCCAGCCGCATTTGTATTCAAGAACAAAAGATTTTTATGCTGAGTTCGGACGGTCATTCCTGAACTCAGATGTATTTATATGTACCGATGTATATCCGGCAAGAGAAAAACCGATTGAAGGAATTACAGGTGAACTGATTGCAAATACAGCGAAAGATTTCGGTCATAAAAATGTTTACTACGAACCTGATAAGACCAAAATTCCAGAACTGCTTCAAAAAATTTATAAGCAAGGAGACCTCATTATAACAATGGGAGCGGGCGATATATGGAAATTCGGAGAAAAGTTTGTTGCATTCTTAAAAGAAAAGCAAAAATAAAATAATGACTAAGACAGCAAAAATATTAAGCTCACTGTTTTTAATTCTTGCGATCGGGCTGATGATCTACTTATCGGTTGGATTAAAAAACGATATAGATTATAAGATAAGTCTAATCTCACTTGACGGGAATATTCATCTTTCGAAAGAACAGTATTTGAATTATGCAAATCTGCTCGATAAGAATAATTATGAAAAGCTGACACTTCAAATCATAAAAGATAGGATTGAAAAACATCCTTACGTTCAACAAGCAGAAGTACGTTATGACGGTAACAGTAAGGTTTCGGTAAAAATAATTGAAAAAACATTTGACTCAATTTTATTAGACAGTGTTAATCAATATATCATAACGGAAAATCTTCAAATACTTCCTGTATTTCCTCAGACAAAAAAAATTGACTACCCGATAATATCCAATCCGGTTCTTGGCAACGGAATGAAAATTTTATCTTATCTAAAAAATATTAACGACATCGTAATAGCATCGAAAATAATAACTACGGTAAAATTGTTAAATCCGGAATTGTATGACAGCTTATCATCAATTGATATGCAAAACGGAAACGATGTTGTTCTTTATTTCTCAAGTTTGAATTACCCGGTAATAATTGGCAGAGGAAGTGAAATTAGAAAAGTAATCTACTTCAATAATTTCTGGACGTATTTGAAAGGGAAGGAAATAAATAATTACATGGATTATGTGGATTTGCGCTACGGCGGACACGTATATCTCGGTATTACAGAACAGAATAGCGAGGAGGGCAAAAAGAAATCATGAAAAAAAATGTTATAGCAGGACTTGATCTTGGAACAACAAAAGTTTGTGCGGTAATTGCCGAACAAGTTGACAATCATCTGAATATACTAGGATTTGGCGTCGCTCCTTCGGAAGGACTAAATCGAGGATTGGTTGCAAATATTTCTAAGACAGCCGAAGCAATTACCGAGGCAATGCATATTGCATCCAACAGAGCGGGTCTGACCGTGAAAGAATTAAATGTTGGAGTTGCCGGTGAGCATATAACAAGTTTACGCCATAGAAATTATGTAACAATTAATAATCCGGAACGGGAAATAACCGAACAGGATTTAGATCGCTTACGCGCTGATGTTCAAACTATTCGCATTCCTTCCGATCGCCAAATACTTCACATAATTCCCGAAGAATTTTCGGTTGATCATCAGGGCGGAATTGATGATCCGATCGGGATGTGCGGTTCACGATTAGAAGCTGTGAATCATGTAGTTCTCGCTTCGATACCTGCTATTCAAAACATAAAAAAATCCGTTGAACGTGCAGGGTATACTGTAAAAGATTATATACTTCAGCCAATAGCATCAAGTTTTGCCGTGCTTGATGAAAACGAAAAAGATTTAGGTGTGCTGTTGATTGATATAGGCGGTGGAACTACTGATATAGCAGTCTTTCACCGTAAAGCAATTAAACATACAAAAGTAATTGGAGTTGCAGGCAATCAGGTTACAAATGATGTACGCGAGACTTTAGGTATTGTAACTGCAGATGCAGAAAAACTTAAAAAAGAATACGGCTACGCAACCGAACATGCAATCATTAAAGATGAAGATATTTTTATAAAAGGTGTTGGAGGTAGAGGAAACGTGAAAATTCCTTTATCACTACTAACTCAAATAATCAGTGTCCGTATGAAAGAATTATTTGCACTGATTGATAATGAACTCCGTCAAGCCGGGTTCAAAAATAAAATTAAAGCAGGCGTTGTACTAACCGGCGGCGGATCTTTACTAAAAGGATGCACGGAATTAGCCGAAGAAGTTTTTGGAATGCCTGCTCGAATCGGTGTTCCTCTCGATCTTGGTTCAGGATTATCGAATGAAGTTGAAAGTCCTGAATTTGCAACTGTTGCAGGATTAATTAGAGGTATACCGGGAAAATCATCTTCAGAGCAGTTTACAACAGTAAAAGCAAGCGGCTCAGAACATAAATTAAATCTGAGCAAACTATTCAAAAGATTACAAGAATTTTTTGATAAACTATAAATAAAATACCACAACAAGGAGGAGTTATGTCCACAATGGAAAAGAG
>Ga0082335_1007487_pt1 | contig 13147 bp, 10 predicted proteins | sample Subgrocontami58m_FD_72375 | JGI IMG/M metagenome (GOLD analysis project Ga0082335, IMG submission 72375) | Subsurface groundwater microbial communities from S. Glens Falls, New York, USA - GMW37 contaminated, 5.8 m (SPADES assembly) (version 2) ...
CACGTTATGGCAGGTGCCGCAAAGCGCCGATGTCGTGTGGAGTTCGGAATAGGCCGTATCATGATAGGGTGATTTGGCGTCTTTAAAAGGACCGAATTTGAGTGGCCGGCCGTGCCGGCGGGGAGTGAGAACAAAGGCGCCGTTACCGATGCCCGTGGTGGCGGAAATGTTATGGCAAAAATCACAGGATACGCCATTTTTCGCTATGTTGCCCATTTTTTCCCCCGTCGGTGTTGCCTGGCCGGTGGTCAGGCCGATTGGGGTATGGCAGCCGATGCAGAGGTTGTCCGTAAGCCCGTCGGTTGCCTTGCCGGCTAAACGCATGAGCGCGCGATATATCGGGTCATGCCAGGCCTGGGAATGCATCGAACCCTTCCACTGATCATATATTTCCCCATGGCACGCCTTGCATGTTTCCGGCGGATCAAACAGGTCGATGTCCAGCCGGTCTCCTTCGGCGGCCGTCCGGGCCCGGAAAGGAAAAAAAGGAGAGCCGGCCTTATCGACAGCGACGCCCGGATCAACGTTGCCAACATTATAAAGGGGCTCCAGGATGCGTGTTCCGGCATCAACCTTACTATCCCGTGCCGATCCGGCCGTGTCTTGGGCTTTTGCCTTTTCGAGATGCTGACAGCCGGTCATAAATGACAGGATCACCAAGACCAACGACACTGCCCCTAACCCCGATAAACGGGATAAGTAAGTCAACGAAATTATTTTTTGCCGGAAAAACGCAAAATTCTTACTTACTGATGAATTGTATAAAAAAGTGTTCCCTCTTTTCATAGCTATCTTCCCCCCTCTTTGGCTAGCCGAACCTAAAGGCAAGCTTGGCAACAAACTAATGAACTCATCGGGAGATGACAATAAGGATTAAGTAGCAGAAGAATCACAGGCATAATCTATCATCACGGAGAAGACGATTGCCCGCGCTCACGATGCCGGCACTCCCTGTTTTCACGGTGGCTGCACCTGCCTCATCTGCCCCAAGGATAGGCGGGCGGCGGCAAACATGACCTTTTTGTCTTGATATGCAACTTCATATCCCCTATACTTCGGATACCAAAGCATGGTCTGCGCACGTTGAGGTGATGGGCAGCCGGACCGATGAGCGGCATGATGTCCGGTAGAAAATTTTGATGGACTCGTAAAAAATTCAAAAGCACCTCATGACGTCATTCCGGCGAAAGCCGGAATCCAGTGCTTTTTGATCACTTGTGACGTTTCTGGACCCCGATTTTCACCGGGGTGACTACTCTTACGAAGTAGGTAATTTGAAAAGGAAGGGGGCGGACAGATGGGTGAAGAGTGCAATTCCATCGGCCAGGCTACGGAAAGGCAGGAAGCGCCGGACAAGGTCAGAGGCCGGACCGTTTACGCAGGGGACATCCATTTTCCCAACCTGCTGTGCGGCGTCGCCCTGCGCAGTCCCGTTCCTCATGCCCGGATACTGAGAATCGATACTGCAGCCGCCCTGGCCTGCCCCGGTGTGAAGGCGGTGCTCACCGCCGCCGACCTTCCGCAAACGAGAATCGGCGAAAAGATTAAAGACCAGCCGGTATTGGCCAGGGACAAGGTGCGCTTTGTGGGGGAGCGGGTGGCCGTTGTCGCCGCCGGGGACGAGGCAACCGCCCGGCGGGCGGCGGAGTTGATCCGGGTGGAATATGAGCCGCTGCCGGCCGTCTTTGAGATCGAGGATGTCCTGAAGCCCGATGCCCCCTTGGTGCACGAAAACCTCGCGGATTACTATCATCCCGGCCCCGGGGTGAAGGGCAACATCTATGCCTGTGAAAGAATTGTCAAGGGCGACCTGGAAGCGGGGTGGGATGAGTCCGATTTCATCTACGATGATACCTTTTCCACCCAGTCGGTGCATCAGGGCTATCTGGAGGGCCATGTAACCATTGCCTCCGTCGAGCCCGACGGGAGGGCCACGATCTGGAGCACCAACAAGACGCCTTTCGGCCTGCGCCGGGATCTGGCCGAGTATCTCGACCTGCCGGAAAATCACCTCCGCATTGTTGCCCCGCCCATCGGCGGTGATTTCGGCGGCAAGGGCGGGATGATGGACGAGCCGCTCTGCTACTACCTCTCCCTCGCCACCGGCAGACCCGTACGGATGACCATGCAGCGAAGTGAGGAACTCTCCGCCGCCCATCCGCGGCACCCGAGTCTCATCACGATCAAAAGCGGTGTAAAAAAAACCGGCGAGCTGGTGGCGCGCCAGGTGAAGGCCATCTTTAACTCCGGGGCTTATGGAGGGGCGAAATCGTTCTTAGTTATCTTGGGATACAACAAAACGGCCGGGGCTTACCGCATCCCCCATCTCCTGATCGAAGGATACTCCGTCTACAGTAATAATGATCCCTGCGGACAATGCCGGGCCCCCGGCCAGCCCCAGGCGGCCTTTGCCTTGGAGTCGCACATGGATATGCTGGCCCGGCGGCTGGGCATGGACCCCCTGGCGTTTCGCCTGCTGAATGTTATCGAGGAGGGCGAAGCGGCGCCGACGGGAGAAAAGTGGCATGACCTGCGGGGCCGCGAGGTACTGGAAGCGGCGGCCGCTATCGGAGGGTGGCATGCCCCCCGACCGGCCGGAACGGGTTTGGGGATCGCCCTGGCGGACCGGGGTACGGGGGGAGGGGTCTCGGGCGCCGTGGTTAAAGTGAACGACGATGGTTCGGCAGAGGTCCTCACGGGAACGACGGAAACGGGCACCGGTGCCTGGACGATCCTGCGCCAGATTGCCGCCGAGGAACTCGGGGTCGACCCAAAAACGGTGCGGGTGGTGCAGGGCGACACGGCGGTCGCCCCTTGTGACAGCGGCAGTGCGGCGAGCCGCGCCACCCATGTGGCCGGCTGGGCGGTCCGCTACGCCGCACGGGAGGTCGCCTTGATCCTCAAGGAGGCCGCCGCCGGGATCCTCGGCTGTCCCGCCGCAGAAATCGAGGCTCGCCAAGGAATCTTCCGGCAAATTTCCCGGCCGGAACACCCGCTGCCGATAAGAGAAGTGGCGACCCGAGCCGGGAAAAAAGGCCCGATCCTCGGTCACGGCAGTTACGAAGAGAAGAAAAAGGATACCATGTCTTTCGCCGCCCACCTGGCGGAGGTCCGGGTGGACCGGGAGACCGGCCAGGTGGAGGTCTCCCGGCTGGTCGCCGTGCACGATATCGGCCGCGCGATCAACCCGCCGGCGGCCGAGGGCCAGGTGGAGGGCGCTGTGGTGCAGGGCCTCGGCTTTGCTCTCTGGGAAGAGCTGGCCAAGCAGGAAGGCCGGCTTTGCAGTACCTCCCTCGCCGATTATCACCCTCCTACCGCCCTCGACCTGCCGGAGATGGAAGTGGTATTCCTGGAAGGGGCGGCAGGTCCTACGCCCTTCGGCGGCAAGGGGATCGGCGAGGTTCCCATCGTTCCCGTGGCGGCGGCAATTGCCAACGCCCTGGAAGATGCAACGGGAGTGCGGCTCAAGGATTTGCCGCTCACGCCGGAAAAGGTCTGGCGGGCCTTGCGGAAACCAGAATCTGATCCGGCGCCCATCAGGGAAAGTCAAAGAGAGGGGTAGAAGGCAAAAAAATGTCTGATCAAATATTCCGTCGTCTCGCCGCTGGAGGCGTCCATAGGCAGGGAAAAACCGTCGCCGACGGCGGCTATCACCTCGGCCAGGGCGTGATCGAAGGCTTCGCGGAGCTCGTGGCCGTCAGGAGGCTGCCATGAATGTGGGCCGTCCCTTCAAACGCTACGTCATCACCGGTTTCCTGGTACTGGCGCCGCTGTCGATCTCGCTGTTCCTGCTGTTCTGGCTGGTGAGCTGGATTGATGGCCTGCTTTCGCCTCTCATCCACGCCCTGACCGGCCGCGAGCTGCCGGGCCTGGGGCTGGTGGCGGCGCTGTTCATCGCCTGGATTGCAGGCTGGCTGACGTCGAACATCATTGGCCGGAACCTGCTGGAAACCGCCGAGGACCTCATCCTGCACGTGCCGGTCCTCAACTGGCTCTACCGGACGGTGAAGCAGCTCACCGAGGTGTTTTCGCCCGACGGCAAGGCCCAGTTCCGCAGCGTCGTCATGGTCGAGTACCCGCGGGAGGGCGTCTACCAACTCGGTTTCGCCACCGGGACGGTCTGCCGTGAGGAGGGCGGGCGCGTTGAGATCATGACCTCGGTCTACATCCCGACGAACCACCTCTACATCGGCGACGTACTACTCGTCCCGCCGGAGCGTCTGCGCTCCACCTCGATGACATTACAGGAAGGTATCCAGTATTTCCTCTCTGCCGGGGCCTCAATGCCGGAGCGACTGAGCACGCAGCCCAAGAAGAAAGAGCGCCCCGCTGCCTCCGGTACCGGGGGAGGGCCCAGCGACGGGGAGACTTAGACGGCAACCCGACCGGCCAAGAATGAATATCTTGCGGGCAATAAACGCAGCTGCCGGCGCTTTTCTACATAACCGGCGGCTGAAATAGGAGACTGCCGGTTACTATATATCTCAACCCATTGACAAATATTCTGTCATTTCCGACAATTCAATCTCTTTTTCCCCGTCCTTTTCCAACTTTAAGACCTTGTTTCCGAAATCTTGCGCGTCAATTTTTCCCTTTACCCATTTATTCCAAACCTCTCTCTGGGAAGAGACAATGGCGTCAAAATCCATTGTTTTATCAAAGCGGGATAGGGCTTCCTTCGCGATCCAGACACAATAGTTACACTTCTTTTCTGATCCTTCGGAGACAACATAGTAATATTGGAAATGTCTGCTCTCCGGCTTTAGCCCATCTTTGATCTCATAATTCTTATAAGTCCAATGTTTCTCCATGCAATTTCTCCTCTCATGATAGTTTCCAAATGCGGTCCATTAAATTTAACCATCTATTACGGTAAGAGCAAGGGCCACCCCGCCCCATCGCTTTGCCATACAATCAAGAAGGAAGGCACCATCCTATATGAAGCCTTATGAATCCTGGCTGATCAAGGCTTATCATGATCTGATTTCAGCAAAGAAACTCGCCCAAGATGAGCTGCGATACTAGCACGATGGTCTGTCCCACCCGAAGGATTGCCGCTTTGCCTCTACGTTTCCCTTCACAAGCATATTACCCCTGACATCAAATTTCTTCTAAAAGAAACAATAGACAGGTCAATACGATTGATGTAGATTTCTTACATAAATGGAGAAGATACAGGGGATGTAGAATCTGGGGTTTCACCAACTTTTGAAACGGTAAAACCAGAAAGGTGCCCACGGATTTCCGAAATAGAGCCAAAAAGAGGTGGCGCAGATGGAACAGGGAAATATTATGGATCGTATTACCGCTCACCCGGACGTGATGGTAGGAAAACCCACGATCAGGGGGATGCGGATTACTGTAGAGCAGATTCTCAAAGCCCTGGCTAACGGCATAACAACGGATCAACTCCTCGATGATTATCCGGAGTTGGAAAAAGAGGACATCCGGGCTGCTCTTCTTTATGCATCACAGTTGGTAGATGAAGAACGCATTTACGCTGTCAGTTCAAATTAATCTGCGTACAGGTGACCCATGAAATTCCTGGTTGATGTGGGTGTGGGTAAAAAAGTCGAGAACTGGCTGAAGGGAAACGGTTTTGATGTTCTTTCCGTAAGAGATATTGACTCTCGCGCAAAGGATGTACAGATATTGCGCTGGGCTGTAGATCAACAGCGGATGATTATTACTATGGACAAGGACTTTGGCGAATTGGTTTACAACTCCGGTATGCACCATGCCGGGGTTCTCATATTACGCCTCGAAGATGCTGATAGTGACACCAAGGTCGAGGTCACCAAGAAAATACTCGCTAAATATTTCGATAAAATCGAATCTCATTTCTGCGTATTTCAAGACGGGAGACTCAGGATCAGGGGATGAATCCGGGAAGAATTAAGGAAGACCCAGAATTAAATGTGCTGTCCCCTAATTATCAGTAAGGATGTCCCCGGAATTTGTGCGGTGAAGAAGTCCTGATACTTGGCATTTGCAACAGGAGAAAATGATTGATGATATTACCAGTGAGTAATGCAACGTCATTGTTTCCGCAGCGTGGCTTTTAATTCTATAAGTATGTGCCCTTCCTTCCTGAAAGCGGTAGAATGAAGAAATTCATTGATGTGGTAGATTTCAAATCGAATTCGTGATAATTGAAACCGAAAAATCGGTAATTGCATAATTCCATCTCGTAGAGCCGTGCTGGGACACTGGCCAGCGCTTCGCGCCGAACCAGCACCGTTGCGAACTGCCGTCCGCCGGTCCAAACTAGCCGGCAAAAGAACCGCGGACTAACCTATGCGCCCCCGTGCAATAAAGGATTTGGCACAGCTTACCGACTCAATGTTCCACGCAGAAGCAGCGGAGGGGCTCGGTCTGGTCATTTCCAACGCGCGCAGGCTTTACGCCAGTGCGACGGCTCTTGCAGAAACAAAGCATTTCCACGGCTCGCGCGTCCTCCAGGCCCTTAGCGAAGAAGAAGCGTCTAAATATCTTGTCTTGCTGGACGCGGTTCGCTGTCCCCGCCAACCGCCCGTCCGGTTCACAGCACAACTCGCACGATTCAATGATCACCTGGCAAAGGGTCTTTATGCTCGCGCCTATTGGTTGCGTCCTGAATCCCTCGCTCAACTGCAAGAGTATCTAGACCCTTACCGCGCAGATTTCTACCTTGATGGCCCAAACGATGTAGATTGGATTTTCCGAAACGAGATCATTTATGATCGCGAGGCGGCGCTGTACGTTGACTATGTCGCGCAGGACAATGGTCATACCTGGTTACATCCGGGTATTTATGACGACGCCTCGTTCGGGGCGTTCGTCCATACCGAGCCCATGGTACTGCGGATAGCCTCACGGCTTTATGATGTCGGAGTGTCAACGCCAGATGCCCTGGCCGTCATTGCGAAGGTTTGGCGGCCATTAGACACAGTCCAAGAACTACGGTGGCCAGCGATACAGCAACAAAACTCTCTCACTTTAGAATGTCTGGATCAGAAGCATCTACTCCAAGAGTGTCCCGCTACCGAATACCAGGAGATCGTCAACCGCTGGCAGTTTCCTCTCTATCCGTTGGACTTAAGTCCCTTGCGGGTTGATGTCGAGTCTCTACGCGAGAAACAGCGTCATTGGCACCCCGATTGGTAGGTTTGTCTAGTGCTTCCTGAAAGCAGTAAGTCGTTAACTTTGATGAAAATGCATGATTTCAAGCAGTTGTTAATGTTGTCATTCCCTCGATGAGTATGATATGGATAAGTTACAATATGAGAGGCTGGGGTCACCGGATGAGATAAATGAAATGCTTTAGAACCGCCGAGAATCCAGGTGATACTACTGGTCGAATGTGGGCCACCAGCCCATGCCTCGATATCAACAATAGATTACTCGGGAAGTCTTGCTCGGAGGGAATCGATCCATGAATGATAAGACCATTGTCCCATGCAGAGCCCCTACTGATCGGGGAACGCCAAGAATTCATTGCCCGAACTGCCAATCCCGATTTATTTTGATGCTTGGTGCATCACAACAATCAGAAGCTGAGTGTGTCAGGGGTGATAAAAGGAATCGGCTCCGATGGATCACGATGGCAATCACGATCGTTGTTCTATTTGGAGGCTCCGCGATAGCAAAAGATTTTGATGGCTCGATCAGCAATAAGAGACAGTCACCCTCGCAAAATTTGTCAACCAAAAGTACAAAGCGTTCCCCCCCACAAAGAAACACTTCTCAGTGGATTCGGATTAGTTATAATGATCTCATCAATAAAGAAACTATCACCCACAGTGGGCAAACTATTGGAGTACTTCTAGATAAAAGATCTGATAGCGTCTTCTCAGACGTTCAACCCTACCTCGAACCTTTTAGTTTTGTATGCAATGACATCGTAGCCTCAGCAAAGTCAGACGATAAAGTACCTTTCTTTAATATTGTTGCTGAATATCAGACAGGGTCACGCCAGCCTGCTTGGGCAGCACTTTTTCGAGAAGGACACTACCAACTTTTTGTAGGCAATGGGAAGGCAAGATTGTTCTTAAAAGGGAAGAATCCGTCTGACTTGTTCATTCAATACTACAGTGTTATTCGACATCCGCTTAAAGAGGCTTTGGTCACAACTGGGGTGGATAAGATGGTCGTCGAAATTTATGCATTTGAAAATGATTACATCTCTCAAACTATTAAGCTGAATCTTAAACCACATGTAATAGCGGTCTCAGCAAATCAACTTAAGCCGAGATTAAAAACATTGCCCATTTCCGATCTTGCAAAATTTTTTGACCAGGGAATTACTCTAGAAGCTGCAGAGATAGACGGACAGGCCAATTTCTTCCTTTATGGAGCACCTTCAGCACATCAGACGATTGCCGATCAGCCACAGTCACTAGAAGACTTCGCGGTCGTATATCGTTCCATGTTTCACCATGGCCAAAATCCACCATACATCAGCCTAGACCATAACGAGGACAACCGGTACGCGAAGGTAAACTTCGGTGGTCTCCTTGAAAACACTCGCGTCGGAAGTGTCGTCTTGGAAGCGGACAAACTTTTCAAAACGTTGAGCACAGGTCTTGATCCTAACACGCGATCATTAATCAAACAAAAGATTACACATACGGTTCCCGACTTCATGACAGAAGATGAACGAGGACTGAGGGAAGAGACGAACACTGCGATGGGACATATGCAAATACGTTACTGGTTCTATCCCGACCAGATACGAACTGTTACTGATGGACGCATTGGCGTTGTTGAGAGCTACCAGTTTCTCGCGGATGCGGAGCGGATGGATAAAAAGGTAACCCTTGGGAGAGCGCAACGAGACACAATTGACCACTTGAACCGGAACTTTGGTGGTTACGCACGAGCTCTTCCAACTTACCAAGAACTTAACTCCGTAGCCCGCATCATGGCCATTGTTAAATGGCTCCAACAGAGCAGCGCAATTAAGCGAGTGGACCTCGATGCTCTCCTTTCAGTAGAACTCTCTCCCTTCAAAACCCCTATGCAGACAAAGAAACTTCTTGCGGTTACAGTTGAAACACAAACTGTCACAGGATCAGGAGCAAGATCAGATGAACGTCAAAAGGTCTACTGTCTGGATAACGAAATCGAAGGTCTACTGCCAACGGTTGAGGACAAGGAACTTCTTGATATGGTAAACCAAAAGTTCTCAAAAATGAAGGACCCAGACTTGGTTCCTGTAGAGATCAAAAGTGCTGAAAGCGCGATTGATAGCATGGAATCTAAATTGGAATACCTACGAATGAAAATTGACCGTGAACGACTGACTATTAATAGATCAAATAAGTTAGATATAGATCGGTTTAATTCAATGATAAGCGAGTTGAACTCTACGAGGGAGACTTACAACAATGCCGTCCGTTCCTACAATGCATATGGAAAAGGTTTCACCAGGCATTCCATAGTATCCGTGGGCGGAGGAATCAACCTGCGTCCGAAGGACTTCGCTAAGCCTATGAAAGTAACAGATTCATCCCCCCTCATTAAACGCATCAGAACAGACCGCGAGATTATAAGAAGTTCCCCAATTGCGGTAACTGAGATGGATAATAAAGCCCTAAAACGGAAAAATGAGACGGTTGCGACCAAAAATTTGGGGACGCTAACAGTCGAACAATCAACTAGCGATCTAATCAAGGAACGATGGACTACAAGTAATCAGAGGATTATAAGTATTGAGGCAAGCTTGCAGGCTGGATACATAAAGCACCGCGTAGCAGCAGATGAAGGCTACTTTAGTGAAATGACTGTGAAGTCTGGTAAAAAGGAAGTTGTAATGGCAACTTCTGTATATCCGAACGAAATCGTGGCTACCGGTAATTTTTCTCAGGGTGGGATAATCACCCTTCATAAAGGCAAGAAAATCGAGCGACTAATATTACCTCTGGATTCAAGTGAAGTCCCACTAGAATCGAAGTGGGTCCGATCTGGCGACTAATCAGGGGCAGGTTCACATTTTACGGCTTCGGGGGCCGAAGACTGAGTTAAGAAGCCCTATGTGATGGAAAAAATCGGCTCTGCTATTCGGAATGAACAGGATAAATAATATATGCAGCATATTCAACAGTACGATTGGTAATAAATCACTGCTGTCCCAACGTTGATTTTTTATATAGCCATAACCTCTTAAAATATGTTCGTATTTGACGTAAAATGCTATTTATCGATTTGAAATTTATTTCCCGGCTGTGCCAGTCTTCCTCATCAATGGAAGAGGAGGCAGCGCATGAATTCCGGGAAAACGATCTTTGCCCAGTTGATGGACTTTGTCCCCACATACGAGTTCCGAAAATGCGTCGATCGATACAACGGCAATCACAAGGTGATCAGCTTTTCCTGCTGGGACCAGTACCTCTGCATGGCCTTCGCCCAGCTTACTTATCGCGAAAGCCTGAGAGATATCCAGGTCTGCCTGCGGGCAACCCAGCCCAGGCTTTACCACCTGGGCATCCGGGGAAAGGTATCCCGCAATACCCTCGCTCATGCCAATCAGACCAGGAACTGGCTAATTTACGCCGAATTCGCTCAAACCCTCATTGCCAAAGCCAGAAAGCTTTACACCGCCGAGTCCTTCGGCATCGAGCTGGATCAAGCTGTCTATGCCTTGGATTCGACCACCATCGACCTCTGTCTGGCCCTTTTCCCCTGGGCCGAGTTCCTCCGGAGGCGCAAGGGTGCGGTAAAGCTCCATACCCTTCTGGATCTGCACGGGAACATTCCTTCCGTGGTCATCATCACCACGGGCAAAGTTCACGATGTCAATATCCTCGACCAACTGATCATCGAGTTGGGGGCTATCTCAATCATGGATCGTGGCTATCTCAATTTTGCGCGCCTCTACAAAATCCATCAGGCATCGGCCTTTTTTGTCACTCGGGCAAAAGTAAACTTCAGCCGAATACGTCTCTACTCCCAGCCCGTCGACAAATCAACTGGCGTCCTATGCGATCAGATTGTCGTCCTCAAGGGGCACTATGCAAAAAAGGGTTACCCGGAAAAACTCCGACGCATCCGTTACTTCGACTCAAAGAACAACAAAACATTTGTGTTTCTGACCAACAACTTCGCATTGCCCACCATCACGATTGCCGATCTTTATCGCTGCCGCTGGCAGGTGAGATTGTTTTTCAAGTGGATCAAACAACATCTCAGGATCAAGGCCTTTTATGGCACCACCGAGAATGCGGTCAAGACCCAGATCTGGATCGCTATCTCGGTTTATGTTCTTGTGGCCATCGCAAAGAAAACCTTAAATCTGGACCAAAGCCTCTACACAATTCTGCAGATTCTGAGTGTGACCCTTTTCGAGAAAACGCCCATTTTTCAAGCACTTTCAAACATCAACTGCACAAACCAGGAGGACTGTCCCAGCAACCAATTGAATCTATTCGATTAACGTTGGGACAGCAGTGGTAATAAATAAATTTTTAACAGTGAGATTCCGTTTGTTAGTAGGTGAAATGTTCTCGGACTTTAAAACATTTTTCGATGAGCAACTTCATAATATGATATTGAGCTATCATGTGCGGTCGTTTTACATTGATAACCGATCCCTCCGTCATCGAAGCATCATTCCGCATCCAGGAAATGGCGGCGGAATATCGACCGAGCAACAATATCTCCCCCGGCCAGCCGATCTCCGCTGTGATTCAAGACAATAAAATCCGGCTGGTCACCTATCGCTGGGGGCTTATCCCCTCGTGGGCCAAAGATCCATCCATCGGCACCAAATTGATCAATGCCCGGGCGGAAACATTAGCGGTAAAGCCCAGTTTCAAGGATGCCTTCAGAAAACGACGGTGGTGCCTGATCATTGCCATCTTAAAGCCCTATCCAGTAGAGAGAATGAAGGTGACGGAGGCACATATTGCATAACTGCATTGAGAAATCCGCCGCGAGCTGAATCCCTGCTCCCGAATTCTGACCACTGAGCGGTTAGCAACCCAGAATGACGTCCAGCAGGGCCGGCCGGCCTTTTTGGATCTCCGCCCAAGCCCGGCCCAGGGCGGGGACGATCTCCTGCGGGTCTTCCACCTTCTCGCCGTAACCGTCAAAGGCCTTCAGGAGTTGGGCATAGTCCGGGTTGGGCGCAATGTGCACACCATAGAAAGTATTGGTGCGCGAGGCCCAGCCGTCGGGATAGAGGCCGAGATGGGCGCCCTGCATGGCGCGGTAAGCCCCGTTGTTGAACACGACCGTCAGCACCGGTTGCCGATATTCCTGCGAGAAGCCCAGGGCCGAAAGCACCGGCGCGTAGTTGAATGAACCATCCCCCACCAGGTGGATGACCGGCTGATTCCGTGAGGCGATTTTTGCACCCAGCGCCAACCCCATGCCGGACCCCAGGCCCCCGATATTTCCCTTGTAAAAATTGCCCGGCCCGATCCGGCGGAGATGCCGCGTGACGGCCCCCGTATGGGTTATGGTTTCCCGGACGACGATTGCTTCCGGCGGCAGCCATTCATTGATGGCATAACAGAGCCAGTCGGGATCAATGGGTTTGTTGTGCTGGGCAGCACGCGCCCCCTGGTCCCAGGAGACCAGCAAGTGATCATGCTTCGCTCTCCACTTGGCAAAGCGCTCCGGGCGTAATGCCGAGACCGGCCCCGCGGCCTGCACCGTCTCCACCAAAGCCTCCAGGGCCAGTAGAGGATCGGCTTCCAGGATCAGATCGGCCCCGTAGTTCCAAAAAGGATACTGCTGGCAGAGGGCCTGATCATCGATGAAGACGACTTTCGCATCCGGTCGGAAAGTGGTGTGCTGGGGGTCCCAGGGGGTGGTGGCTGCCACAACAAGAACGACATCGGCTTCGCTGAGGGCCGTCCCGACGTCAAAACCGGCGTGCAGGGGGTGTTCTTTGGGGAAATTGACCGCAAACTGGGTCTTGGACTCAAAAACGGGGAGGGCGAGGGCTTCCGCCAAGGCCACGAGCTTTGGCACTGCCGGGGGCTGAAGACCGACCCGTTCGGTGATCAGGACCGGGTTTTCGCTCCCCCTGAGCAGAGCGGCAACGCGTTCCACATCGGCGGGGTAAGGGGCGGAGCAGGCTTGGGGAGCAGGTATCCGGGGCATTTCTTCCTCCCTTTCATCCTGCATGAATTCTCCGGGCACCGCCAGGAAGACGGGACCC
>Ga0082335_1007488_pt1 | contig 13144 bp, 13 predicted proteins | sample Subgrocontami58m_FD_72375 | JGI IMG/M metagenome (GOLD analysis project Ga0082335, IMG submission 72375) | Subsurface groundwater microbial communities from S. Glens Falls, New York, USA - GMW37 contaminated, 5.8 m (SPADES assembly) (version 2) ...
TTTCTGATAAAATTGGACTTTAATGACAGATGCATGGTCTTATTCTCTTATTAGCGTTCTAATTGTCAGCCTAATTTCTCTTGTTGGAATTTTTACCCTTTCAATAAAACAACAACGCTTAAATAAGATTTTAAATTACTTGATAAGTTTTGCTGTTGGAGCTTTGATAGGAGACGTTTTTATTCATATTCTCCCTGAAATATCAGAAGAAGGGTTTACACCGATTATTTCTATCTACATACTATTTGGTATATTATTTACTTTTATAATTGAAAAAATCGTTCATTTTCACCATAGTAACAAGACAACAATAAGTAAATATAAACCATACGCAATTACAAGTCTTTACGGAGATTCAATACATAATCTTGTCGATGGAATAATTATCGGGGCTTCATATCTTGGAGGTTTTTCTCTTGGAATAGCTACGACAATCGCTGTCATCCTTCACGAAATCCCTACAGAAATAGGGCATTTCGGCGTTCTTCTAAAGGGAGGATTTAAAAGAAACACTGCGCTTTTTATGAATTTCTTAAGTGCCCTCACATCTTTTGTTGGTGTTATATTAGCTCTTCTTTTAAGCTCGAAAATTCAATCAATGTCATTATTTCTTCTATCTTTTACCGCTGGAAATTTTATATATATTGCAGGAGCCGATCTCATTCCCGAACTTCATAAAGAGGTAGGTATAAAAAGAAGCGTTATTCAGTTTATTTGGTTAATATTAGGAATTGCAATAATGTATACTTTAATTTTCTTAGAATAAAATGTTTAACATAAGTAAAAATACAATAATATTTACAATTGCATCCATTGTTATAATTTTTGGATTCTTATATTTAGTTTTTGCAACTTCTAATTCACCTGTAGAAGTTAAAACATATCAAAGCGCAAAAAAAATAAATAAAAACGATCATGTTAAATGGTCTCAAGATAAAAAAACTTTACTTGTTGAATACAGCGATTTTCAATGTCCAAACTGTAAAGTATGGGGTGATTTTTTTAAGCAGCAAAACCTTTCAAACAATCCTGATTTTGAGAAAATAAAAGAAAAAGTGACTTTTATTTACAGACATTTCCCGCTTTCAAATCATAAAAACGCATTACCGTCCTCTTATGCGGCAGAAGCAGCAGGTCTCCAAGGAAAATTTTATGAAATGCATGATCTTCTTTTTGAAACGCAAACTGATTGGTCAGAGTTGAAAGATTCAAAAAATTTCTTTATTTTTCTTGCTAAATCATTGAAACTTGACGTGGAAAAGTTTAAAAGAGACATGAACTCATCAACCGTTAAGAAAAAAGTCGAGGATGACAAAAACTCTGGAATTAAAGCAAATGTCAATTCAACCGCTTCATTTTTCCTAAACGGAGTCTATTTAGACAAACTAAATTCCACCCAAGACCTCATAAATATACTACTTAAAGAAGCAAATTCTAAATAATAAATTTCAAGCTCCAAATAAATACTAAATCATAAACGATTAAAATTTTAAACTTAGAATTTAATATTTATTTGTAATTTGTGATTTAGGACTTATAATTTGCTCTTATGATACATACATATAGTGAAGCAAAGGAGTATATTTTTGATTTCATACCAAAAGAGTCGCGAAAGCCTGTTCCTGGCTCTATAAGTTTCACGCGCGTACAAAAATATATTGAAATGCTTGGAAATCCGCAAGATAATTATCCCACAATTCACATAGCAGGAACATCTGGAAAAGGATCAACATCATATTTGATTTCTAAAATATTAATATCTGCTGGATACAAAACAGGCCTTCATCTTTCTCCACACCTTCACTCAATTAGAGAAAGAGCACAGATAAATAATAAAAAAATAAGCCAAGAAAAATTTCTTGAATTAACTAAAAAGATAAAAAAAGTACTCGATAAATTTAACCAAAAAAAGTATGGAAGACTTTATTTTGTCCAAGTAATGCAGGGTTTTGCATTTTTATATTTCGCACGTGAAAAAGTTGACATAGCGGTCATTGAAACAGGACTTGGTGGAACATTCGACGGCACAAATGTAATTAATTCTTCAGTTGGAGTAATAACTCCTATTGATTATGACCATATGCAAATTCTTGGTAAAACACTAGATAAAATAGCAGGCAACAAAGCAGGAATTATAAAAAAATCACAAATTTCTGTGATTTCTGCAAAACAAAAAAAGTTGGCACAAATTGTTTTAAGAAAAAAGGCTAAAGAAGTTGGTATAAAATTATATGAAGAAGAAAAAGATTTTAAAATTATTATCAAAAAAAATACAAGTAGGGGAGTCTTGTTTGATTATATTGATAAAGAGAAAAAAATATCAAATGTTTTCTGTTCGCTAGTTGGCCCACACCAAGCTCACAACGCAGCTTTAGCCATAAAAACAGCCTTTGAACTTAAAAAATTAGGATATAAGATTAAATATTCTCATATTAAAAAGGCTTTGTCTGACTCGGTACATTATGGAAGGTTTGAAATTATTAAACTTAACGGAAAAACTTTTATACTAGATGGAGCCCATAACCAGCATAAATTTTCCGCTTTAGTCGAGACTTTAAGCCAAGTTTATCCAAAAGATAAATTTATATGTATTTTTTCGTGTAAAAAAAATAAGGAAATCGATAATTCTATAAAAATGCTTGGTAACAAAGCAAAAACAATAGTAGCTACGCAATTTACACATCACGCAAACGAAGGACCACAAGGCCCAATTGAAGTTTCTATAATTTTGGAAAAACTTATAAAATCGAAATTTAAAGGAAGTATTATTGCTATTCCGTCATTGCCAAATGCTCTGTCATATGTTATAAAAGAGTCATTAAAAGAAGATAAAATAGTAGTCACAGGATCTTTTCATACTGTTGGAGAAGTAAGAAAAATATTAATTAATAAACAAAAGCATTTAGCACTTAAAAAGAAATGATAAAAAAACTATTTAATATTGAAAAGTTTGATTTACTTGTCGCTGTTTATATTTTTTGTGTCGCTGTTGCAGAAATGATGGGCGCAAAAACATTCCCATTATTTAAAGTGTTTGGATTTCAATTAAGCGCAAGCGTAGCAGTTTTTGTAGTTCCTCTTATATTTACGATTAATGACATGATAACTGAAGTATATGGTAAAGAAAGGACAAGAAGCGTAATAAGATCAGGATTGATCATCATATTTTTAATAATGATAACGTCATTATTATTTACATTACTACCTCCAACACAAAGATTTGCTCCTTATGAAAGTGCTTTTGACGTAATTTTTAACAAATCGGCCCGAATAGCATTCGCGAGCCTCACTGCATTTACACTCGCAGAGTTTCTTGATGTTTATGTTTTTTATAAGATAAGGCAGGCTTTTGGGAAAAAAGCATTATGGTTTAGAACAAATGCATCAAACTTTATATCTCAATTTATAGATACTGTTATTTTTATGACACTTGCATTTTATGCTATAGATAAATCATTTGGAGATAACTTAAACTTTCTATCAGGGCTTATAATTCCTTGGTGGCTCATCAAAAGTTCAATGTCAGTAATTGAAACCCCATTTGTATATATTGGTGTAAAGTGGCTTAAGAAAAAATAATATGAAAATTCGCGCTATTAAAACAGAAAAACTTGGAGTAAAACAAATATCTCTTTTAAAATTAACTGATAAACATATTAAATCTTTAAAAGAAGGATCGATTGTTGTTTATACCTCAAAGATTGTTTCTTTATGTGAAGGATCTGCTATTAAAATTGGAACTGTTGATAAAAATGAACTTGTTAAACAAGAAGCAGAGCTTTATATTGCTTCAGTCCTTAAAAAAAATTCATTAGGTTTGACAATGAAAAATAATATTCTTATTCCAGGCGCTGGAATTGATGAATCAAATGGAAATGGATATTACACCCTTTGGCCAAAAAATCCCCAAAAAACAGCAAATAAGCTTCGTATTTACCTTAAAGTAAAGTTCTCGCTAAAAAAAATTGGTGTAATAATTACAGATAGCAGAATTGTTCCTCTCAGATGGGGTACTCTTGGAGTTGCAATAGCACACAGCGGATTTACCTGTATGAAAAACTATATAGGTACTCCAGATTTATTTGGGCGGATACTTCAAGTTTCTACTTCAAATATTGCAGATGCATTAGCTACTTCTGCTGTTCTTATTATGGGTGAAGGTTCTGAACAAACACCTCTAGCAATAATAGAAGAATTAGATTTTGTAGATTTTGTAAATCACAATCCTAAAAAGGATGAATTATCAAAACTTCATGTGGGGTTGAATGACCCCATGTATGCACCTTTTTTCAAGAATGTAAAATGGAAAAAAGGCAATAGTCGTGCCTAAAAAATAGGCCCGCCATGCTTGGCGAGGCGGGCCCGCCTGCATCGCTATGCGAAGCATTGCGGGCAGGGGATAATGTTATATAGATTGTTATAATAAGCTAAATAAATACTTCAAATAGGGGATTTTTGACAAAATAACACATATCCTAAAAAGGGGAAAATTAAGGGATAAATTAATAGAGAATAATAGGAGAGAATTAATATATATAAAATAATTATCAAAAAATATTATTTAATATAATTCTGCTATTCCCTGAAGACAAGCACGGTTGACGTCGTAAAAGATACAATTTACGACGTCTTATCGATCCTACTCTTTATATGCTGGCCCCCATAAAATCTAAAAGATCTTGATTTTCTTATATATTAGTTAATGGAGTACCCTACATCTTATATTCCCTTCTTTAAATATAAAATAGGTTTCTTATATAGTTAATTCATCTTAAGTATTTATTAAGTATCTATTCCTCAACCCCTCTGTTCCCTTAATTCTTGGCCTGTTTATTTTAGATTGTTTTAATAGTCTAAACTAACAAATATGAGGCTAAAACAATTATGTCCTGATGTAGTTTTATATATTATTCATCTTTAGGTCGCTATATCAATCTAAATAATAAGATTTGAAGCTATTTCTTAAAGTTATACACAATGCGGTAAAACTATGAAGACCTTACATTAGAGCGTAGTATCAGTCTATTTACTGAATGTAGCTTTATTTAATAAGTGCTTTAGTAAACTTAATTAAATATTTTTTAGCCTCAAATAATACCCTATAGTTATTAATATTTATACTATAGGATTATTATTCACGTCCGTTAAATTATGTTAACTTTTACAAACCAGCCTACTTCCCTCTTCCCCGCCTGCATCGCTATTTAAAATCCTAAAGTAAGAAGTGCGATAGCAATTACAAAGCACCAGACAAATAAATATTCCCTAATTGTTTGTTTAAATAGTCGATTGTCAAGATAGGAGTTTATCAAACCAGATAAGCTATAATATGAAGCTGTTACGACTAATGCGGAAAGTGACGCTTTTAAGGGTAAAAATGAAACTATAATAGCAATTTGAGCTACTATCACGCTTATTAACGCAGCATATAAAAAAATTGTTTTCTCAAGCATCAAGTCTAGTTTTATACTCCAAAGAAGTTGAATTGCAAGAGGAAGCATCACAATCCCCAATCCTAAAGCGTTAATTAAATAATTTACTCTAAAAGAAAATAAAATATTTGAAAATAAAAAAACTATGACTGTTTGATAAAAGTAATTTACTGAGAAAGCAGCTCTGTAAAGCTGTAAGCTCTTCTCTACTCCAATATTTAAAATATTTGACGTCAATAGCATTGCATAAATAGAAACTCCGTAAATTAATATAAATGGAACTCTAGTAAGCCATCTGACTGGAAATAAAAAGTAAAATAAATAAAAGGAAATTGTAAAAAATACCGGTAATATAAAAAGTGTGAGCCACTCTGATTTTTCTATACTTTCTATTATTGAAAAATAAGTCATAACATAAGCAATCAAACCAAGAAAAGGTATAAAAAACCAGGCTTTATCAAATAAAAAAAAGGTTGAAAATAGCATTAAAAAACTCAAAAGTAATGAGCTTATTACAAACCTTACCCTTTTCTCTATTTTCAATAACGTATTAGTTATTTTATTAATATTAAATGGTATTCTTATTTTTAGCATTTTAAAGTCTTAACTTTCTAAATTTTTCATAATTTCTTCTGGTATATCAAAGTTTGAAAATACTTTATGTACATCACTTATACTTTCAAGTTGACTAACTAAATTAAATATTTTTTTAGCAGTTTGTTCCTCATTGATTTTAACATAAGCTAAAGGTTTATAATCCAGCTCTGGGGAGGCTTCTGTTTTAAGAATACTACTATCATGTGCTTTTCCAATATTTTCAAATGGAAAATATATAAAAAAGTGCTCCTGATCTTCATCTATGTCAAAAGCATTGATAACATCTGCTAATTTAAAGATTGTTTCTTCTAATTCTAATTTTTTATTAATTACAAGTAGCCCACACTTTTTAAATTGATATGCCACTGATCCTTTAGATCCTATTTTCCCATTGTTTTTTTCAAACGCATGTTTTAATTCTGTAAAAGTTCTGCTTTGATTATCTGTTGTTGTATATACGATAAAAACAGTACCGCTTGGACCAAAGCCCTCATATATCAGTTCTTGTAAACTCTCTTTATTAGGGCCGCTTCCCTTTTCAATAGCCCGTGTGATATTTTCTTTTGGCATATTGGCGTTTTTTGCTTGAGATATAGCCATTCTAAGCCTGATATTATTAGCAGCGTCTGATATTCCGCTTTCTGAAACGGCAAGGGAGATTAACCTTGACAATTTAGAGAATAAAGCACCTTTTTGTTGATCTTTTAACCCCTTTTTTCTTTTAATTTGCGACCATTTTGAATGACCAGACATATTAGTTAAACTCTAAATCCTAATCTCTAAACTCTAAACAAATTCTAATATTTAAATTCAAAATTTTAAACTTTTTGTATTTATAATTTTGATATTGTCTAGAATTTAGTATTTAGAGATTAGAGTTTATTATACTGTATACTGTTTTTAGTTATTGACATTCTATTGAAATTCCCTATACTTTCAAGATTATGATTGATAAAGAAATTTTAGAAAGACAAGCTATTGACTCTGCAATAAATTCTGATTGGAAAACAGCTATTAAATTTAACAAAAAGATTATAACTGTTGATAAGAAAAACCTTGATGCTTATTTAAGATTAGGTTTTGCATATTTACAAAGTCGTGACCTTGCGAATGCCAAAAAACACTATAAAAAAGCACTAAAACTTCAGCCAAAAAATAATCTAGCTCTGCAAAGCTTAGAAAGAATTAAAATTTTAGATGGTAAAAAATCAAAAAAAGGAAAAATAGCTACTGTAAGATTTGATCCAAATATGTTTCTTGAAATTCCTGGTAAAACTAAAAGTGTAAATCTTGTTAAACTAGGTCAAAAAAACGCATTGGCTCAACTTACAATTGGCCAACAAGTCATATTGAAACCAAAGAAAAGAAAAATCGAAGTCAGGACAGAAACAAATGATTATATAGGCTCAATACCTGATGATTTATCTAAGTCATTGAATCTATTTATTAAAGGTGGAAATCAATATGAGGGCTTTATACAGGATTTTTCTTTAAATAAAGTAAGTATATTTATTAAAGAATTTAAAAAGGGAAAGAAATACGCTAAATACACATCGTTTACAAAAGATATGCAGTATGATCTTGCGCGACTCCAGGAAAAGGAAAAACAATATGATTCAAGTGAGGTTGATGATGATATAGATGTCTCAGAAATTGAGCTTGATAGTCTTGCAGAAAACCTATCAACTCAAGAAGAAAAAATCTACCTGCCCTACTCTTCTGAAGAAGATGAAAGTGATGAGGAATAATGTCTAATTTTTTTCTTTAAAAAAAGTATTGTCCCCTTTGTTCTTGCTCTTTTAATATAATTCTTTAATTCTTTTGGCGCTTCCAGATCTTCCATAGATCTATATGCTATAAAGAAAGAAGCTATAAAAATAAGAAATATAATTAATCCCATAATTTTTCAATATCGCCAAGGTTTAATATTACGTCAGATATGCCTGTTTTCCCATATTGTAATTTACAATTCAAATATCTTGAGATATTTTTTGCTGTCATGGAAAAATGGTCATCTTTTTCGCTTACAGTACAACTCTTATCGGCCTGATTAGTTTTTGAAATATCAACAACTCTTATGCCGTTACTCTCTAAGATTCTTCCTATTATATCAGCGCTATTGTAATTATTTGTATACAATATTTGAACGCTCTTTCTTTCATCTCTATAGGTATGTTGGAAAAATGTACCGTTATAATATTCTGAAAATCTTTCATGGTCAAAAATTAAATCCTTACTTTCATTTAATTTTTCAAATGATTCTAATTTCACAAAATTATTTTTTTGACTACTAAGGAGCTTTAAAATTATGTATACCCTATCAAAAAAATTAGCGTTTGATTTACTAAAAATAATATTTTTAAATTTAGACTTAAACTGTGGATTTTGATTCTTTTTCCCGAAATAACTTTCTGTTTTACTTGAGTAAAAGTAAAAATCAATAAAAGTTAATGTAGCGCCTGATATTGCTCTATTTAAAACCTCTCTATCTCTTTCAAGGTCTGAAAGCTTACCTAAAGCTCCTACTCTATAATTACCGTATCCTCCAGGAACATTTATTTTAAGATCTGGATAAAAGTTTAAAAAATAGTTTGATTCTCCTATTGTGCTCAAAGATAATAAAATTGGATTTTGATCAAGTATAAATATGTTTATTCTTTCTGGTTTTTGAATTAATAAAGAATGATAAACTCGGTTTATGCCAAGTAGTAAAAAAATCGCTCCTGTTATCAAAATAAATATTATTTTAAAGCTTTTTTTGACCTCTTTTTCTGTTCTTTTTTTCATCTATTGATCATGCAAAAGCTTTCATTAACCTTATATTTCTCAATCTCTTTATTACTTCATCTTTAGGCATTCTTTTTAGTAAAAAAAGCTTTTTTATTATTGACAATGAAGCTTCAACCTCAGGCCTTACTACTGATTTTGCGCCTAAATCAATCATCCTTTCTTGATCTACGGTATTATGAACTCTGCTTATAATATACAGGTGCGAATTTAATTTTCTCGAATTTAATATAACCGCTTCTTGATTAGATCTACCTGGTACTGTGACAACAACAGCTAAAGCTTTCTCAGTTTGAACAAAATCTAATATGTCAATATCTGTCGGGTCTCCATAAATTACATTTATGCCTTCTTTTTTTGCCTTTTCTACTGTATTAAAATTATAATCTATACCAATAAATGGTATATTCGCCAGATTTAGGGCTCTGCCAACATTTGAACCAATCCTACCGTATCCGCATATTACAACATGCCCGCTAATATCAAATTCGTCAAGTGGTGATTTATCAAAATCCAATTTATGTTTAATAAAGATCTCAATTGAAGGTATGTATTTTTTGAAAAATCCACGAATTAGGTTATAAATATTGTCTTTGTTATTTATCATAAATGGTGTAACAAGAATACTCAGTATTACCGATGAAATCACAAACAAATATTGTTGCGAAGTAAAAACGTCATTCGCAAATGCTATAGAGCTTAATATAAATGCGTTTTCACTCACTTGAAAGAGAAATATTGCGATTGTAAATGCCATGCGAGATGAAAATTTAAAGTATAAAAATACGATCAAAAATATAAGCGCTTTGATAAACATTATTAATAACGAAAAAAGTAAAATTTTAGGTAATATTGGGCCTATTTCAGCAACTTTTACATTAGTTCCTATGTATACGAAAAAAATAATAGCCATTATATCTCTAAGCGGCCTTATTTGTGAAAAAATGTGAAAATGTTCAGTTGTTTGAGATACTAATACACCTGCAATAAAAGCTCCAACCAAAATAGGAATCTGAAAAAGAGTTGATATTCCGGCTATTAGGAAAATAAATAAAATTACGAATAAATTTAATAGTTCTCTGGAAACCTTTGATATTGAATTAAAAAGCTTGGGTACAACTCGCTTTCCTAATATATACATCAAATAAAGTATCACTCCAGCTTCAGCTAGAGCTATAAAAATATTTTTAGTTAATTCAAGATAAGATACGTTTTGAGTGTTAAAAAAAGTAAATATGATAATAAACGGGATAAATGCAAGATCTTGAAACATCAAAAGTCCTACTGCAATTTCACCTAAAAACGAGTCCTCTTCCCCCCTATCTTGAATTAGTTTTGCGACAAGAGACGTTGATGAGGAAACAAATGCAATAGCGATTAGAAATGACTGCAAGGGTGTAAAACCAAAGAAACTACTAAGTATTGCTATAAATAATATAGTTAACAAAAGTTGCAGCAATCCTCCAAATAAAATAAACCTCTTAAGAATAAAAAGCTTTTGGATATTAACATCGATTCCGACTGTGAAAAGTAATAAAATAATACCTATAAACGCAATATTGTTAATTATTTCAGGAGATATTATTCCTTGAAAAAGATTCCCGAGAGCTATTCCTCCAATAATATATCCAACAATAGGCGAAATTTTTATTTTCTTTGCTAGGAATCCAAATAAAAAAGGAATAAAAAGATATATAAAAAAGTTAATGAAATTAGCAAGCGGTATCTCCCCCATAGAAAAATTATATATTACTGGACGAGTTCTTGCTCGCAGTTTATGCAGTATTTAGCCTCAGGTATCAAGTCTAATCTTTTAGATAGTATTTGATTTCCACATCTTTCACAATAACCATATTTATTTTTAGAGATTTTCTCAAGTGCTATGTCAATGAATTCAAGTTTTCGAGTTAAAGATTTTATTTGGGCTTCAACAGTATCGTGCTCTACCTGTTCTCTGACATCAGTGTCTATCGCGGCATTGTCTGACGCATGATCAGGATCAGTAAATGGATCATTTTTCTTTAAGTCTTTAATTTGATTCTCTATATCTAGCCTATCATTAAGAAGTCTATCTTTTTTCTTTTTTATAAAATCCTTTGAATATTTTTTTCCCATATTTTTTAATAAAGCTTCTGAAATGATATATGAGTATTAAACTAAAAGTCAATAGTATAACTGCAGATATTAGAAGATTAAAACTTATACCAAAAAGTAGCGCTTTATTTGTTTTCAAAAGATCAAAAACCAGATAAATTAATGAAAAAATTAACCAGAAAAAATAATAATTCAATCCTTTCTGAAATTTTCCACGTCTTATGGCATATAATAACTTATACGATATAAATGAAAATAATAGGAATAATAATGATTCATAAAATGAAGTCAAGTGACGGTTTCCTTCAAAACCAAGGTACCTAATAGATGCAATAAAATTAGTTTTACTTCCTATTTCACTTCCTGAGAGAAATGAACCGAGTTTTCCAAGTCCTAGTGAGAGAAATATAGCTGGTATAACATAATCAAATGATTCTAATACGTCAATTTTGCGTGTTTTAAAATATAATCTAAGTGATAAAAATGCTCCAATTAAAAATCCGTATATAGATATTCCTGGATAACCGTTTATGAGTATAAATTTCAAGATGCTAAAGCCAAAGTCTTCAAAATTTAACAAAACATGTAGAAGCCTACCTAAAAACAATCCTCCTGCTATTGATATAAATAGACCGTCAAAAATTTCTTCTTCTTTATGTGCGGTTAATAAAAAGTTTTTCCATAAAAGGTATGACCCCCAAAAAAAAGCCAGAAGCAGAAAAACTCCATTTGTATATATTTTTACAAAATTTAAATCAAGCAATATCGGAAGCATATTTATATTATTTTCTTCCGAACAGTATAGCAGATATGATACATTGCATTTTTTCTCAATATATAAAGTCTCTCAATTTTTTACTCAATACCTTTTTATCCAAAAAATCCTTAACTTTGGGGTAATTTTTCATTAGATTATCCCTATTCTTTAATGCTACTTCTATTTTCAAGACTAAATCAGCTATACTTTCTTTCTTAAAGAGTAGACCAAAACCTGTCTTTTGAATTAGAAATCGTAAGCCAGGAATATTTGAAGCAATTATGGGAACACCATTTAATGCTGCTTCTGCTTGAATCATATTGAAACTATCTATTCTTGAAGGAATAATAATATAATCTATTACCTTATAAAAAGCCATAAGCTCTTGCTCATTCAGAAAGCCTAGATTAATAATATGTCTCTTATATTTGTTCCATAATCCTCGATGTTGTTGAAAAAAACTCTCATAATATATATTAGTCATTCCTGCAAAAACAAATTTAACTTTTGGATTTTTAGAAATAATTTCAGGAATTGATTTTAATAACAGATCAAATCCTTTTTCATAAACAAATCTACCGGCAAACCCCATAAAAACAGCGTCCTTCTTTTTTAGGCCTTGTAGTTTAATTACTGTTTTTATATCAACTGCCAATTGATTTATTGATACTGGAATTAAAACTGGTTCAATCTTTTTTAAATATGGCCGTAGCAAAGGTGTATAACGTGCATAGTCCAGTGAGTGAGTCCCTATTTTATCTACAAGAAGATAGGCGGAAGTTGTTAAGAACTCGAATGTTTTTTGTAACAGATTATTCCAAAATGATTTTGGTAAAAGCAAGTGAGCATGATGATAAACAATTAGTTTTTTGTGAAATGCTTTCATAATCAAAGAGTAAAAAAATATGTTTGCACTTGGTGCGTTTATTAAAACCTTATCATTCGACTGAATCTCTTTAAAAAAGTTATAAATAATTCCGATTGAGTATTTTGACCTACTTATTGAAAAAAGGTAACGACATCTTATTATCAAAAGACCATTCAAAAACTCTATTTTTTTTAATTTCTTATCATGTTGTACTGTAAGTATAGTAATCACATACTGGTTTTTTAATATCTGAGTCATTGAGTAAATCGCTTTAGAAAAACCTGTCCAGTGCGGGTAGAAATAATCAGTAACTATAAGTAATTTTTTTTTGTTTTTATAAATGAGCCTGTAGAGTTTTTTAACTACCTCATTGAGTTTTGAAAATTTATATTGATATTTTTGTTTACGATCAAGAATATTGTAAACCCAAAATATCTTAGTCCCCCTATTTTCGAACTTCGTTTTTAAAAAATTTGCAATATCCAGGTTGTCGTCTACAAAAATATCTAATTCAAGTTTTTTTATCATTCTGGCTTTAAAAATATGCGGTTTCTCATTTTTTTTGTTAAAATACCAACCACTTAAAGTTTTATTTTTATTTAATTTTTT
>Ga0082335_1007490_pt1 | contig 13139 bp, 10 predicted proteins | sample Subgrocontami58m_FD_72375 | JGI IMG/M metagenome (GOLD analysis project Ga0082335, IMG submission 72375) | Subsurface groundwater microbial communities from S. Glens Falls, New York, USA - GMW37 contaminated, 5.8 m (SPADES assembly) (version 2) ...
GGGGGGGGGGGGGGGGGGGTGGGGGGGGGGGGGGGGGGGGGGGGGGGGGGCGGTCCCGCGGGATGCACGCTTGAAAAAAACCCTGGTGCGGTTAACTTAAGAGCGTACCATGCGGCCATGCTGGGGAAGACGAGTACCCGTTCGCTCAAGAAGCGGAAGGAGACGTCCAGAGGGTTCGACCTCGGGTTCCAAATCGTCCGGCGTCGTCGATCCGGGGACGGCGCACGACCCAGCCTCCGTTGAGGCGTTCAAGTCATGGCTCCCGCGAAGAGCCGCGAAGCGTATGCGGGAATCTCCGCGCTGGTCGTCGAGGACCACGACGGCGTGCGCGAGTTCCTCTGCGAGACGCTGGCGACGATGTCCCTCAGCGTGCGATCGGCGCCCGACGCGGAGACCGCGGTGGAGCTGGCCGCCCAGGAGACGCCCGATCTCCTCGTCACGGACCTCGGGCTGCCCGGCATGGACGGCCTTTCCCTGGTGCGCACCCTACGGAAGACCTGCCCCGACCTCCCCGTGATCATCATCACGGGGCAGGCCACCGTTCAAAACGCCATCACGGCCCTCAGGCTGGGGGTGTGCGACTACCTGACGAAACCCGTGGATCTGACCACCCTCCAGGAGAGGGTGTCCCTGGTCCTGACCCGCAGCGTGCTCCCCCATCGCGGGTGCCGCGACGAGGCCGGGGCGGAGTTCCTTGAGGTGGGAGGGGGGCAGGTCCTGGTGAGCCGCTCCGCGTCGATGAGGAGGCTCCTGGCCACCGTGCGCAGTGCGGCGCAGACCCAATCCACCGTCCTCATCCAAGGGGAGAGTGGAACGGGCAAGGAGCTCCTGGCCCGGTCCCTCCACGCCCTGGGCAGGGCGCCGGAGAGGCCCTTCGTGCCCGTCGACTGCGCCAGCCTGTCGCCGACCCTCTGCGAGAGCCAGCTCTTCGGGCACGTCAAGGGCGCCTTCACCGGAGCGGACAAGGACTCTCTCGGGTTGTTCCGCACCGCGGACAAGGGAACGCTGTTCCTCGACGAAATCGGCGAGTTGAGCCCACCACTCCAGAGCAAGCTGCTCCGGGCGATGCAGCAGAGGGAGGTCGTGCCAATCGGGTCCTCGACCCCTGAACCGGTCGACGTACGCTTCGTGGCGGCAACGAACCGCAATCTCGAGAAGGCACTGAAAAGCGGGGCGCTGCGACAGGACCTTTTCTACCGCATCTCGGTCGTCCCCCTCTACATCCCGCCTCTCAGGGAGAGGAGGGAGGACATCCCGCTCCTTTGCGGGTACTTCCTCGGTCGCGCCGCCCACGAAACAAATCGGAAGGACAAGGTCCTGACACCGGAGACGGAGGCCTGTCTGGCCCGCTACGACTGGCCCGGCAACGTCAGGGAGCTGCGGAACCTGGTCGAGTGGATGTACGCGACCCTGCCGGAAGCGACGGTAGGGCTGCGACAACTGCCCCCGAAGCTCCGGGCCAGCGCCCAAGCTGCGCAGGAGCCGTCGGCAGAACGAATCCCGACGCTGGACGAGGCGGAACGCGACTTGATCGGACGCGCCCTCGTGGTCACCGAGGGGAACCGTTCGCGCGCGGCGAAGATCCTCGGCGTAGAGCGGGCGCGGTTCTACCGCAAGCTGAAGAAACACCACCTCGACTAGTCCGGGACGATGGATCGTTTCGATCCGCGCACCACGTTCGAATCCTCCACTCCCTCCGAACCCGCATGAACTGGCCATTGCCGTAAGGGCCTAGACCGCCCTTGTCCAAGAACATGATCCGAAACGATCCGATCCGAGCGCATCCCTCAAGCGGCAGGTGGCAACGGACGTATCCACAACACGCAGCCCGAACCTGATGTTGCGGCACGCCTCGAATCGCCCTCGATGGCCGTCGCATTGCGACCCTCTGATGGACGAGCTCCGAAACGCCGCATCGGAGCGACACACTGCCAACGACGAACGGGGAGCGAGTGGAACAGATCCTCCTGGATGCGCTGAGGGCGTTGCCCCATGCGATCGCCATCGTCACGCCAACGGGCGAGGCCCTGTTCGCGAACGAGGCGATGGTGAGGCTCACGGGGCGATCTAGGAGCCCGGAGTCGACGAAACCCCTCGCCTTGTCGGACCTCCTTCCTCCAGAGATCCTGGCAGCCTCGAGACTCCTCGAACGCGTGGGGACCTCGGTGGCGACGGGCCAGGGATGCGGTCCGAACAGAATCCGGTTCCGCGCCCCCGGCGTGCACCGCGTCTACCGCTACAGGGTCTGTCCCCTTGTCCACGAGGACAGGCCTCCCCTGGCCCTGGTCGTGTTCGAGGACATCACCCAGGACAGCATGCAGGGCCTCTCGTCCACCGGCGGCCGGGGACTGGAGGCGATGGGCGATCGCCTGGCGCACATCGAGAGACTGGCGGTCGTCGGCAAGATGCTGGCGGGTCTGGCGCACGAGATCAAGAACCCGCTGACCGTCGTGTCGGGAAACGCCCAGTTCTTCTCCTCCACCTACGGCGGCAAGCCCCTGGAACAGCTCTCCCCCGGGGACTGGAAGGAGATCAGGGCCGGCCTGGCCGCGATCGGCCAGGAGAGCGATCGCTGCCTCGCCGTGACCTCGAACATCCTGCGCCTCTCCTCCCGCCCCGGCCCCGATCGCGAGAAGCGGGAGCGGGTCGATCTCAACCGCATCCTCCTCGACCTGCTCGTGGTGTACGAACCCCAGATGAGAAGCGCCGGAATCGGGGTCCGGACATGCTTGGCCCCCGAACTGCCCGCCATCATGGCGGGGGCGTACGAACTGCGGCAGGTATTCGTGAACCTCTTCTCCAATGCTCAGCATGCGATGCCGCATGGCGGCGTGTTGGAGGTCGCCACGCGCGTCGAGGACAAGCACGTGGTGACGCTGGTGAGAGACTCCGGCGTCGGCATCAGGCGGGAGCACCTCACGAAGATCTTCGACTCGTTCTTCACGACCAAGGCGGATGGGCAGGGGACCGGTCTCGGCCTGTTCGTATCCAGCTCGATCGTGGCAAGCCATGGAGGGGAGATCAGCGTGGAGAGCGAGGAAGGGGAGGGGGCCGCGTTCTTCGTTCGGCTGCCGGCAGCCGAGCGCGCCGGGGGGGAAGCGGCGAGATGCGTCGAACCGGGAGGTGCGGCATGTCGAACCTGATCCTGGTCGTGGACGATGAGGCGGGAATCCGCGACATGCTGTCCCTCATCCTGAGACATCGCGGGTACGAGGTGGAGGCGGTGGGCGATCTCGAGGCCGCGCTGGAGGTGATGGGGCGGGGGCGGGTTTCGACGGCGCTGGTGGACTTCTTCCTGCCCGGGGTGTCGGGCATGGACGGGATCCGCCGGATCAGGGCGATGGACCCGAACCTGCACCTGATCGTCCTCACGGGGGCGCAGTTGACAGCAGCAGAGCTCCAGGAGATCGAGGCGCTCGACGCGCAGTACCAGCCCAAGCCCTTCCAGATCGCCAGCCTGTTCCAGGTGCTCGAATCGGAGCTCGTGTGAGCCATGGTGAGCGCCCGCAGAAGGCGGCGGAAGGGCGTCCATCAAATCCGCACGATGCGGGGTGTCAAGACCGGGCGTGGGCGTCCGGCGGTCGCCGTCTGTCCGCGTCCCTGGGTCTTTCTCGCCTCGCGGGACAGGCGCGGGGTCAGGATCCTGGTCCGCGTGTGTGCCATGCAGGCGCCCAGCACGAGTGTGCTGACCGGGGCAGAAGGGCTCGTCGTCCTCTATCGGCTGCCGGGGCTGGAGGAGGCGACGATCCACGTAGAGCTGAAGGGAGACGTCCTGGTGTTCCAGGCACGCGGCCTCGATCCGAAGACCCGGAGGCCGTTCGGCGTCCACGACGAGGTCCTCCTGCCTCACGTCCTGCCCGGCTCGGAGACAGCGCACGTGTACTCGAGAGACATCCTTGAGGTCCGAATCGCGCCGGCGAGCGCGCCGGCCTCGCCAAAGCGAAGAGGTTCCACACATGGCCCATCGAAAAAAGGTGGAAGAGAACATGAATAGCAACCCCGCCCGCACCAGGTCCGCAAAGAAACCGGCTTGGACCGTGCTCACCGTGGATGACGACGCCGCGGTGCGCGACCTGCTGCGGGACGCCCTGCGTCACCAAGGCTACCGCGTGTGCTGCGCCGGCAGCGGGGCGGAGGCCCTCGCTACGCTGCGGCGGGAGCATGTGGATCTGGTGCTTCTCGACCTCGGGATGCCGGGCCTGACCGGCTTCCAGGTGTTGGAGCGGATCGGTCGCATGCCTCGTCCTCCGAAGGTGGTGGTCCTCACCGGCTTCGGGGACCTCGACAGCGTGCGGGAGGTCATGCGGTTGGGCGCCTTCGACTACCTGACCAAGCCGTGCGATCTCGAGTACATCGGCAGGGTCATTGGAGCCGCCCTCGAGCCCGTGCCGGAATGCGTAGGCTAATCTACGTGCCGATCATCCACGCCGAGACGGACCTCGGATCGCTGGCGGGCTCGGTTCGAAAGGCCCACGTGGCCCGATTCGGGAAGGATGCGTGGGACCGGCACGTGCGGGCGATCGAGCAGGTCTGGAAGGGGATCCAGGTGCGAGTCCTCTCCCTGGGACTGGAGTACACCCGCGTGAAGGTCTATCAGGACGGGCTCCCCGTCTGTGGCCTGGCAGGGCCAGCCTGGCAGAGCCAGCCTGGCAGAGCCAGCTTGCTGGTTGCTGGTTGCTGGGCCGAGGAGGCCATCGTGAGGGACCTGGCTCGAGGCGGGAGTCCGAACCACCAGCTTGTGTCGTACATGCTGGACCTGGGCGCGACGCTGGTCGGGACGGAGGACCCTCGGCTCCTCGTTCGCCAGTATCACGAGATGAAGGCGGCGCTCACAGGGCGTCAGGGGGCCCGCACGCCCGACGGCGGCCGGGGCACCCTCGAGGAGCGCGACCGCTTCGTGGCCGAGAGGATCAGGACGACGCTCCGCGAAGGGGAGACAGGGATCCTCTTCATGGGGCTCGCGCACCAGGTGGACAGGCTGCTGGCGGGCGACACGCGGATGCCGATCGCCGTCTTCCGCCTTCCCATCGGGACGGATGGCGACCACAGGGGAAGCGCCGCAGGTCGCGGGCGCCACGGGAGGACGAATGTCTGATCAGCAGGCTGGCCCTGCCAGGACCACGGCGGGGAGGGTGCTCGTTGTCGAGGGCCAAGCGGCGCTCCGGGACACGATCTGGGCCGCCTGCCCGGCGGAGGCATGGGAGCTGTGCTTCGCCGCTTCCGCCACGGAGGCCTTGAACGGGGTCGAGGCCGCGAACGCGCTCTTCGACCTGGTCGTGGTGGACGTGGACGCCCCGGAGGCCTTCGGAGTCGATCTCCTCGGCAGGCTGCGCGCGAAGCACCCGACACTGCCCGTGCTCGCGCTGGTCGCGGCGGAAGATGCGGGGAGGATCGTGGAGTGCGTGAAGGCGGGCGCATACGACTGCATCCTGAAACCGCTTCAGGAAGGAGGCCTCACGGTGGCAATGGACCGGGCCCTGGAGGAGCGGAATCCGCTCCGTCGTTGCGCTTCGGCGACGGGCGACGTGGAGCTTGCCGCCTCGATGGGACCGAGCAGGTTCGTCGCCGACCTCGGCGATCAGATCGCACAGGTCGCTCCCACGCGCATGGCGGTCCTGGTCCAGGGCGAGACGGGCACGGGCAAGGAGATCGTGGCCCGGCGGATCCACGCCCTGAGCGGGCGGCCTGGAGGTCCTTTCGTGGCCGTGGACGCCGGCGCCATCCCCGAGACGTTGCTCGAGGGAGAGTTGTTCGGCTTCAAGAAGGGGAGTTTCACCGGGGCCACGGCGGACCGGGAGGGGAAGATCGTGGCGGCGCACGGCGGCACGCTCTTCTTCGACGAGATCGGGAATCTGCCGCTCCACCTGCAGGTGAAGCTGCTCCGCGTCCTGCAAGAAAGGGAAGTGACCCCGATCGGCGCGTCCAAAGCGATCCCTGTGGACATCCGCGTGGTCAGCGCGACGAACGCGTGCCTGGAGGAGAAGGTCCGGAAGAAGGAGTTCAGGGCGGACCTGTTCCACCGGATCGCCGAGTTCCCGATCCTCATCTCCCCCCTCCGGGAACGCGTGGAGGACCTCCTGTTCCTGGCGCTCCGGTTCCTGAAGGAGGCGTGCGGAGAATTCGGCAAGGCGTTCAGGGGCTTCGGTGACGCCGCGTTGCAGGAGTTGATCGAGGGTTCCTGGAGCGGAAACGCGCGGGAGATCCGGAGCGTGGTGCGCCGGGCGGCGCTCGTGGGCGGCGGGAGGGTGGAGTGGCTGGTGTCCAGGTCCACGCTGTCGCAGTCGGCCTCGCACGTATGCGTGCGGCACATCCAAGGGGGCGCGGTGCTGATGGCCGAGACGGTGATCCGCGACGAGTCGATCCGGGACGGCAACGTGCCGCTCCGCGAGATTCGGGGCCACCTCGTCCGCGAGATCGACAGGGAGATCCTCAGGCTCGTCATGGCGCGGGTCAGCGACAACCTGAGCCAGGCGGCCAGGGTCCTCGGCGTCGACTACAAGACGGCGCACACGAAGATGAAAGAGTTGAAGGCGCACAACACCGGGGGCGTCGCTCCCCAGCCGAATCGTCGGCATGTCAGCGCGTGAATGGATTCAGAAGGAGACACTGTAGGAAGGAGGTCGGGGACGTGTGGCAGCGCCCCGAAGGGGCGCGAGAATGTAGCCCAGGCCGAAGGCCTGGGGAACAGCGTCGAGCTGGATTCGGAGCCCCGAAGGGGCGCCAGAATGCGCCTTCTGTCGCCCCTTCGGGGCTCCGACCCCCTCTCGCACCGGATCCAGGGCCTGACGGCCCTGGCTACATTCTCACGGCCCCTTCGGGGCCTGACAGATGAAGGACCCGACTTCGTTGTTACAGTGTCCAAAAGGAGGTGATCCCATGGCCAAGGCGAAAGACCCGGCGCGGGGCCCGATGGAATTCGGGCTCGGGGGCATCTTCAAGGGGCTCGGAGACCTTGTGCAGAAGCTCGGGTCCCTCGCGGAGCAGGCCGGCGAGATGCGGCGCGAGGGCACGATCGACGGGGACAAGGGTGTGAAGGCAGTCTACGGGTTCACGGTGAAGTTCGGCGGCGCGGGGGGCGACAAGGTCCAGCTCGAGCCCTTCGGCAACGTCCGGAAGGACGCGAAGGGCGAGACCACGGTGAGCGAGGAGCGCGAGCCCGTGGTGGACGTGTTCGACGAGCCGGACTGCCTGCTCGTCGTCGCCGAGCTGCCGGGCGTGGAGGAGGGCTCGGTCCAGACGGAGGTGAAGGGAGACGTGCTCCTGATCACCGCAGAGGGGAAGGGCAGGAAGTACCGCAAGGAGGTTCTCCTTCCCGGTTCGTTCGCGCCGGCGCAGGAGAGCCACTCGCTCCGGAGCGGCGTCCTGGAGGTGCGGCTTCGCAAGGGTGTCAAGACCGGCAAGAAAGCGAGGTAGTCCTCCATGGCCGGATCGAACATCGCCCAGCCGCCGGGCCTCCCCAGCAAGCTGGCTCCGCCGGTCACCGTCGCGGAGGCGCTCCCGAAGGATGTCGGGCGCGCGATCGCACGACTTGACCCGGACGCGATGAAGGCGCTGGGAGTCGAGATCGGCGCCATCGTCGTGGTGAAGGGGAAGCGCCCTGCCTGCGCACGGGTCATGCCCACGTTTCCCGAGCAGCGGGGCAAGGGCGTGGTGCAGCTCGACGGACTGACCCGCGAGAACGCCGGCTGCCACCTCGGGGAGAAGGTCCCCCTCGAGGCCGTCCAGGCGCTGCCGGCAAGTCAGGTCACGCTCGAGCCCCTCGGCATCGACCCGGCGCAGCGAGAGGGGAAATACGTCGCCAGCCTGCTCGACGGCCTGCCGGTGCAGGAGGGCGACAAGGTGCGCGCCACGCTCTTCGGGAGCCGATGGCTCGACTTCCGCGTGAAGTCGACCCGGCCGAAGGGGGTCGTCCTCATCCAGCCCGCCACGCTCCTCAGGATCGAGGAGAGCGGACAGAAGGCCACCGCCGCCGGCGTCACGTATGAGGACATCGGCGGCTTGCGACCGCACCTCGATCGGGTCCGGGAGATCATCGAGCTCCCCCTGAAGTACCCGCAGGTCTTCGAGAAGCTGGGGATCACCCCGCCCAAGGGGGTCCTGCTCTACGGACCCCCCGGGACGGGGAAGACGCTCATCGCGCGCGCGGTCGCCAACGAGACGGAGGCGAGCTTCTACACCATCAGCGGTCCCGAGGTCATCCACAAGTTCTACGGGGAGTCCGAGGCCCACCTGCGACAGATCTTCGAGACCGCCGCGAAGAAGCCTCCCGCGATCATCTTCATCGACGAGATCGACGCGATCGCCCCGAAGCGCGACAGGGTCCAGGGCGACGTCGAGAAGCGCGTTGTCGCGCAGTTGCTTGCGCTGATGGACGGGCTGGAGGGGCGCGGACAGGTCCTCGTCATCGCCGCGACCAACCTCCCGGACGCCCTGGACCCCGCGCTGCGGAGGCCGGGCCGGTTCGACAGGGAGATCTCGCTTCCCATTCCGGATCGCCAGGGGCGCCTGGAGATCCTGGAGATCCAGTCCCGGGGCATGCCGCTGGACGAGGACGTGGACCTGGCCCACCTCGCGGAGGTCACGCACGGCTACGTCGGGGCGGACCTCGCGGCCCTGTGCCGCGAGGCGGCCATGCACTGCCTGCGCACGCTCGTCCCGGACATCGACTTCACCTCCGCGGACCTCCCGTACGAGAAGCTGCAGTCGTTGACGGTCCGCATGAGCCACTTCATGGAGGCGTACCGGCAGATCGAGCCGTCGGGGATCCGCGAGGTCTTCACGGAACGACCGAACGTGACCTGGAGCGACATCGGGGGGCTCCACGACGCCCGGCAGGCGCTCATCGAGGCGGTGATCTGGCCCCTCAAGCACCGGGAGCTGTTCGAGCAGGCGAAGGTCTCTCCGCCCAAGGGGATCCTGCTCGCGGGGTCGCCGGGGACGGGCAAGACGCTCCTGGCGCGGGTGCTCGCCGCGGAGAGCGGCGTGAACTTCATCTCCGTCAAGGGGCCGCAACTCCTGTCGATGTACGTGGGCGAGTCCGAGCGAGGCGTCCGCGAGGTGTTCAAGAAGGCGCGCCAGGCCGCCCCGTGCATCCTCTTCTTCGACGAGATCGAATCCCTCGTCCCTCGCCGCGGATCGGGGGGCATGGACTCCCACGTGACGGAACGCGTGGTCAGCCAGTTCCTCGCGGAGACCGACGGGATCGAGGAGCTGCACGGGGTCCTGCTCCTGGGAGCGACCAACCGGCCGGACATCATCGACCCGGCCATCCTGCGTCCGGGGCGATTCGACCCGACGATCGAGCTTCCGCTCCCCGATCGGGCCGCCCTTCGCGAGATCTACGCCGTCCACACGCGGAGCCGCCCGCTCGGGAAGGACGTGAACCTCGACCGGCTTGCGGAGGAGTCCAACGGCCTGACCGGAGCCCAGGTCGAGGGGGTCTGCCGGCGGGCGGCGTACCAGGTGATCCGCCGGGCGATCGCCCAGGAGGAACTGGCGCCGAAGGGGGCTGCCTGGCAGGGCCAGCTGGCTGGGAAGCCGGCCGTCCCCGAGAAGCGCAAGGGCCGCGCCCCGTTCCAGGTCACGCACGAGGACTACGTCGTCGCGCTCCGGGAGTGCCGGGCGTCCTGGGCAGAGCCCGGGGACCCGGGCGGATTCGGAGGCGTCTGAGCCATGGCGTCGAGACGCCCTGTCGTGTCCCCCCTCCTGTACGTCTACGGGTTCGCGGAGTGCGCGCACACGCAGGGCCGGGTTGCCGGGGCGGGACCGGGCGTGGAGGAGGGCGTCCCGGTCGAGTGGCGCGGCCACGGCGACATCGCTGCCATCGTCAGTCCCGTGCCTGTGCGCCAATACGACGAGACCCCGCTCGCGGCGCACGTCCTGGACCCCGCGTGGCTGATCCCGCGCGCCGAGCGCCATGTGCAGGTCCTGGTCCGGCAGATGGGAGAGCACGGGGTTGTCCCGTGCCGGTTCGGGACGGTCTACCGGGACCGCGAGGGGATCGCGGGATTCATCGACCTTCACCGGGAACCGCTGCGGGCGGCCCTGCTGCGCGTCCGGGGGACGGCCGAGTGGGCCGTGAAGGCCTACGTCCGCGTGCCCTTGGTCGAAGAGGCGTCCTCCGGCAGACCGGGCGCGCAGCCAGGGACGGCCTACTTCCAGGGCCTCCTGCGCCATCGCGCCGAGCAGCGGGAGGCGGAGGCGTACGCGCCCGGGAGCGTCGAGGGGATCCGGGCCGCGCTCCTGAAATGTGCGAGCCGCGTGGCCGACCTCCCGTTGCGAGACCACGGACCGGCTCCGAGGACGCACCTCCATCTGAATCTCGCCTGCCTCGTACCGCTGCCGAATACGTCGCGATTCCTCGCATCGCTTGCGCGTCTTGCCATGAAGGAGAAGAGACGCGGTGTCGAGCTCGTCTCGAGCGGTCCCTGGCCTCCCTACAGCTTCGTGGCGGACCTGTTCCCCGCGAGCCGGGCCGATGTGGAGGTCATTCCTTAGTCCTACAACGTTACTTCAGCCCCGAAGGGGCGAAATGAAAGAGCCCAGGGCGAAGCCCTGGGAATCGCCGGTGCCTGACCGGGTCGGAGCCCCGCAGGGGCGACATACACGGCGCGCCGATGTATGTCGCCCCTGCGGGGCTCGGTGATTCGAGTTCGACGGGCAGTTCCCAGGGCTCCGCTTCGCTCCGCCATGGGCTCTTTCATTTCGCCCCTTCGGGGCTGACGAAACTGGCACGAAGGACTGGTCATGTACGACCTCGGTCGGCTGGATCTCGGGCAGATCCTCAAATGCGGAGCTGCGATCCGTCGCATCGGCGAAGAGGCCGCGTCGATGGAGGACGTGGCCAAGGGCGCGGTCCGACTCCTCCATCGGGACCTTGTCGACGGTGAGCGTCACGCCCCGGCCTGCGCCCTCGTCCGCCTCTTCAAGACCCATCCGTACGGCGCGCTCGACCGCGGACTCCAGGACCTGGCGTCGGGCATGCTCGACTCGCCGATCGCGGACCCCTCGACGCGGTGTCTTGTCCTCCTGGGAACGGCGGGGGACCAGCCCGACTGGAACGAGCGCACCCGGTCCCACGGACACCAGGCCATCCCCCTGGAGAGCGTCCAGGCCCTCGAGCGCGCACCGATGATCTCGCAGCTCATCAAGCAGCTCGGGCTCGAGCACGACCAGGTCCTCCGCCCTGATCCGGGCTTCGTCGTAGACCTCGCTCAAAGGTCCTTCGGGGTGTTCCACGTGGCCGAGGCGGCCGGGAGCGCCTTCATCCCGGCCCAGGAATTCGTCCGGCGGTTCGGGGTCCGCAGCGTCGTCGGTTTCGGCGGCGTCCTCCCGTCCGGGGACCTGTTCTCGATGATCCTCTTTTCCAGGCTATCCCTCTCCTCCGAGACGGCCGAGATGTTCTCCCCGCTCGCGCTCTGCATGAAACTCGCCCTGCTCCCTTTCGACGGGGGAGGGGTGTTCACCCGCGACGGGGCGAGGGGACACCTCCGGTGCGCCAGGGAGATATTGGACCCTCTGCCGGCGAGGGTCGCCGCGCTCGAGCAACTCCTCCAGGTCGAAGAGCGGATCGTCCTCGAGCAGTCGGACCGCCTGAAGACGACGCTCCATCAGTGGCGCACCCTTGCGGAGGCAAAATCCGCCCTCGCCGCGATCGTCGAGGCGTCGCAGGACGCGATCCTCACGATGAGCGAGAAGGGGATCGTGGAGACCATGAACGGCGCCGCCTCGCGGATGTTCGGGTACGCCCCTGCCGAGGTCCTCGACGGCCCGATGCCACGCCTCATCCCCGAGAGGCACCGGGAGGGCCACGCGGAGGGACTCGAACGGTACCTGCGCACGGGCGAGAGCCGCATCGTCGGGCGGACGGTCGAGGTCGAAGGGCTGCGGAAGGACGGCTCGATCGTCCCTCTCGAAATCAGCATCTCCGAGATGCCCCTCGGGGAGCGGCGCGTCTTCACCGGCATCCTCCGCGACATCACGGAGCGGAAGGCGAACGAGCGGGTGCTCCAGGAGACGAACCGGAAGCTCGCGGCGGCGCTCGAGCAGCTCGGGCGGACGCAGCAGGAGGTCATCCAGCAGGAGCGACTGCTCGCGATCGGAACGATGGCGAGCGGGATTGCCCACGACTTCAACAACTCCCTCGCGGCGATCCTGGGCTTCGCCGAGCTGCTCCTCGTGCGGCCCGAGGTCTTGGCGGACCCGTCGTCCGTGAGGCGATACGTGGATCGGATCCGCACGTCGGCAATCGGCGCCTCGGCCGTGGTGCGTCGGCTGCGCGAGTTCTATCGGAAGGGCGACGAGGCGGAGGTGAGGCTGCCGGTCGTTTGGAACAAGGTCGTGGAGGACGCCATCTCCCTTACGCAGCCCCGCTGGCGGGACATGGCGCAGGCGCAGGGGATCGACATCCAGGTCGACGCCGACCTCGCGGTGGACCTCCCTGCGGCCCCGGCCAACGAGGCGGAGTTGCGCGAGGTCCTCATCAATCTGCTGCTGAACGCCGTCGATGCGATGCCGTCGGGAGGCAGGGTCACGATCTCGACGCGGTCGGCCGGGCGATGCGTGGTCGTGGAAGTCCGGGACACGGGCCACGGGATGACGGAGGAAGTCCGCCGGCATTGCCTGGAACCCTTCTTCACGACGAAAGGGGCCCACGGCTCGGGCCTCGGTCTCGCATCGGCCTACGGGGCCATGCAGCGGCACCACGGCACGATCGAGATCGAGAGCGCGCCCGGTGAGGGGACGTGCGTGCGGCTCGCCATCCCCGCTCTCTGCGCAGACCTGCCGATTCCGAGGAAGGCCGCGGAGTCGGGGCAGGTCGGCCCGCTCAGGGTCCTCGTCGTGGACGACGAGCCGCTCGTGGTGGAGGTCGTCTCGGGGTACCTCTCCGCGGTGGGGCACGAGGTGGAGGTGGCCTCGAACGGCCGCGAGGGTCTGGAGAAGTTCAGCGCGGGCCAGTTCCAGCTCGTGGTGACCGACCTGGGGATGCCGGAGATGACGGGGGATCAGCTCCCCGCAGCGATCTCGCGGGCCAGGCCGGGGACGCCGGTGATCATGCTGACGGGGTGGGGGGACCAGATGAATGCCGCGGGGGGCCGCCCCCCAAGCGGCCGTTTGATCCTTGGGAAAGCGATCACCCG
>Ga0082335_1007491_pt1 | contig 13139 bp, 11 predicted proteins | sample Subgrocontami58m_FD_72375 | JGI IMG/M metagenome (GOLD analysis project Ga0082335, IMG submission 72375) | Subsurface groundwater microbial communities from S. Glens Falls, New York, USA - GMW37 contaminated, 5.8 m (SPADES assembly) (version 2) ...
TTTTTACACCTGAAGATGCTTTAACAGAAGACCCGGTTGTTTTCAAATATGTGAGAAACTACATATCCCGTATAGAAATTATAAAAGAAGGCGGAAGATATAAGCTGTCCGATACTGTTACTTTTGAAACTCCGTTAAAACACCACCATCCGAGCGAGACATACGGCATAAATTTTTTTACTCCGAAGTACACGATTTCGCTGATTGTCGATACTCGTTATTTCCCGGAATTATTAAAGCACTATACAGGGGACGTAGTAATTATCAATGTCGTTCGCTATACGGTAGACAAAGACATGAAGACATGGCTCTATCATTTGAGCATTAGAGATGTAAAAGAGATCGTAACGACACTGAAACCGAAGGTAACGATCTTAAATCATTTTGGTATGACAATGATCAAGGCACAGCCGCGTGTGGTTGCAGAACAATTATCGAAGGAAACAGGGTTGAAAATTATAGCTGCCGGAGATGGAATGAAATTTAATCTTATTTCCGCCTCGTGACTATATAATCTGCTAATTCGTGGAGGGCTGTTTTATATTTGGAATCCGGTAGTGGGGCGATCTCTTCCTGCGCCTGTTTGACGATATTTTTGGCCGTGTTGAAGGCATATTCTACCGCATCATGTTTCGTTAAGAGTTCAATAATAGCACTCTTGGTCTCTTTTCCATTATGCTGGAAAATCAGTTCCCGCGCTGATTCAAGCTTATTTCTCGGAAGTTGATTAACCAGTCGGATAAGCGGTAACGTAAGCTTCCCCTTCTCTATATCAGAGTTGAGTGATTTACCAATCTCTTCTTCAGTGCCCATCACGTCAAGGCAATCATCCACAATTTGAAAAGCAATGCCAATTTTTAAACCATAATTGGATAACATATCCGATACCTTTCGATTCGCTCCGGCAAATGTTGCCCCTAGACGACAGCTTGCGGCACAGAGGGAAGCTGTTTTTCGCTCAATAATATCGAAATAATCACTTTCGCTGAGTCCAATATCGTACCGCCTTTGGAGTTGAATGAGTTCGCCTTCTGACATGATATTAACGGTCTGAGAAAGCAACAGGGTTGCAACCTGTGAGTCGAGGGCAGAAAGTATTGTAAACCCGCGAGAGAACAGATAATCACCAAATAGAATGGATATCTCCCTTCCCCATTTTGAATTTATACTTTCAACGTGCCGCCTCATTGAGGCTTCATCGATAATATCATCGTGAACAAGGGTTGCGGTATGAACCATTTCCACAACGACTGCGATATCGATGTGTTGGGGTGCTATTTCTCCTACGCATTTACCGGCTAACAATACTAAAGCCGGGCGTAACCTTTTTCCTTTGTACTTACCAATATGGGAAATAAGGTCGGCTAATGAATTGGTTCTGGGTTTTAGTTCTTGATGGTATCGAGTTTCGACCTCGTCCATAAGGGCTTTTATCGGGCCAAATATATTTGCAGTTTCCACAATAAACCATATCCTTTTCAGTCATTGATGAAAATAAAGAGAAGTTATAATATCAAGCGATATTTGAAAAGTCAAACTTCTTTTTTAACTTGCAGACAGCATCGAAGACATCATCCGGTGTGACTGATTGAATGCACGTAACGTGGTCGCACGTCCGCTTTTCGCAAGGGCTGCAGGGGATGTCTTTTCTTACTACCACGGCATTATCATTGTAGGGAGCATAAACAACAGGATCTTTTGGTCCAAAAATCGCAACCGTGGGAATTCCGATGCATGAAGCAATGTGGGTAGGTCCGGTATCGCCACCGATAAAAAGATGCGCATGCTGTGACAATGCTATCAATTGTTTTACCGATGTCTTGCAGGCTATTGTGGCCTGATAACGCATAAAAGATACGATTTCCTCTACGATTTTGTATTCCTGATTACTCCAGGTAAAAATAACCGAATAGCCGAGTTCCTGTATTAATTGATCTGCAATATCGGCATAATTTTTAGGCGGCCATCGCTTATATTTACCAAACAGGCTTGTTCCCGGATGAATTAATGCAATAGACTTTTGGTTAAGATGATTTTGATGAATAAAATTTTCGATATAAAGGCGGTCAGTATCCGGGATAGAAAATACGGGTCTTTGATAGTGTGCTTCTATACTCAGACCACGTAAAAGATTGAGATATTTATCAACCCTGTTCATCTTCTTCTGGTGCGGGGTAATCCGGAAATTGGTGAAAACAAAATTACATTCCTTGCAATATCCCTTGGAAAAACCAATTCTTGTACGTGCGTTACTCAAATAGGTTAACAAACCGCTTTTAAAATTACCGTGGAAATCCAATGCAACGTCATATTTCTTATCCCTTAATTTTTTAAGGAACATTCGGGCTTCTGAAATTATCTTAAAATATTTTTGTGGATACTTTAAAGAGCTTTGCCATTGTCTTCTCGGAAAGACAATGACCTCGTCTATTCCGTGAAGACATTCGACCAAATCTTTATGTTTGTCCTCTACAAGCCAGGAAATACGGGCAGAAGGAAACGCCATCCTCAAATTTATTACTGCAGGCATAACATGGACGATATCGCCCATTGCGCCCAATCGAACAACCAGGATGCTCTTTGGATTATTGAACTGTTTTTTCATTTATAGTATTAGTGTGTAAAAACTTCTTTTCCCCATTTTCATGAGGACAAGTTTTGGCAAGTTTTTACCTCCCCTTTTGTCCCCTCCTTGCGAAGGAGGGGAAACAGGGGTGGTAAATTGGTTGCGGCTCCGTTGCGCTATGGATACGTTAAAAGAGTTTATATAAAACGATTCGTTTGCTACTATAATCCTTATAAAACCCCATTTCAATAACAATTCGACTCAATTTAGGTTTGTATTCATTTATATCTTCATATATAATTTTTGTAATATGTGTTTTCAAACAATTCCGTGAATATGCGCGGTGAATTATTCTGGTGACCATTATGTCACAAAAACTAAAAATACCAGCATCCTTTGTAATAGTCAAGAGAGGGGATACCACCTTATTTGTAAAGGAAAAGTACAAAGAGAGTATCCTCCGCATTGTTTTGGATAAAGAATTTCTGCATAAGAGTGGCAATAATACTCAGGTAAAATTTGGAAGGGGAAGTTATTTGTCCGTGCCCATTACGGAAGACGGCACGGAACGGTTCGTTATCAGGGACTACAGACACGGTGGTTTATTGGGCAAGCTTTTTGGCGGAGTTTTCCTCAATGGAGACAGGCCTTTAAACGAGATATGTATTAGCGAAGTCGCCTCTCAAAGGGGCGTGCCATCCGCCGAAGTGATTGCTATAGCCAAGCGAAGACTATGGGGCATATTTTATAAGGCAAAGTTTATATCAAAGGAGATAACTGGTGCTGTAGACATAATCGAATTCCTCAAAAAATTTTCGGCAGAATTCATACAGACTTACAAAAAGCCAGTAATCTTTGCCCTCGTAAAACTGATAAGGAATATGCACGATGCAGGTATCTATCATGCAGATTTGCATCTAAAAAACATACTCCTGGAAAAAGATTCAAATGGGGAGTTTACTGCATATATCATAGACCTGGATAAATCAGTCGTTTTAAATAAGCTTGGTATTGACCAAAGGATCAGGAATTTGTTGCGTCTGGATCGCTCTCTTGAGAAACTGCGCTGGCTATCAGGGAAGACACACTCATATCAAAAAAACAGGAAGGACGATGGAAGTAACCACGCCTCACCCCTCCCTCGATGGGAGGGGACAAAGGGGAGGGCGAAACAAGGATTTCCTAATATGGATTATCAATATAACGTACCAGCTTCCCATGTCAACGAATCAGGAGAATTTTTTGGACAAAAAATAGCTTCCATTTCCAGGACGGATAGACTCAGGTTTTTTAAGGCTTACATGTTATTTGGTACTGCGATTGACAGAGATTGGAAAAAGTATATTCGTCAATATCAGACGCATTACTCCCTGCATAAGTTCTGGTGGCGTGTATCAGGTCTTTCAAGGAGCAATCCGGAGAAAGGTAAAATACTAGGGAAAAGGTTTTTAGAGTTCCTCTTTGTGAAATCAGTAATTTAATTGTTTAGAAATTATCATTTTATTTATGCGTGTTATACGATGTATGGCATAGAGAGTCCCCCTTAGAAAAGGGGGCTAGGGGGTTGTAAAATAGCCCAGAAAAAACACAACCCCCTGAATCCCCCTTTGCTAAGGGGGACTTAAACGGAATATCTTGAACTTTAGGAAATTTCAATGTTGCATAATAGTAGCGCGAGATTTATCTCGCCTGAAGCGACTAAAAGGTAATCAACAGAAATAGGCGACTTGAAAGTCGCGTTACAGCATTAATTTCAAACTATTGTTCCTCCCATCGTTCGACTGAGCTCACGACGAAGTCAGGGGAGGGATTATCTTTAATTTAAGGTCATAACTATGCTCATACAAAATATTATATGTCCAATCATTGCATATTTCATAGGCAGCATCCCCTTTGGATTTTTACTAACGAAGTTCATAAAAAACATCGATATCCGTCAGGTTGGGAGCGGCAATCCTGGTGCAACAAATGTTGCGAGGGTCTTGGGGAAACCGTATGGTATATTGGTGTTTTTCTTAGATATGCTCAAAGGTTTTCTCCCGGTGTACTTTTTTGATTGGTTGTTTTCAGGTTACGGACACAATCTGGCGTTGATATTATGCGGGGTGGGGGTAATATGTGGTCATACTTTCCCAATTTTTCTGGGTTTCAAGGGAGGAAAAGCCGCAGCAACGGGCTGTGGATTGTTTCTGTGGTTAGCTCCGGTGCCGCTCTTTATTACTATGGCAGTGTGGTCATTGACAGTTTTTATTTCCCGTTACATATCTCTGGGATCCATGATTAGTTCAATAGCGCTGGTGGCGAGTATAATACTATTTGGCAACGAACCTTTTGGCCATGGACTCTACCTGACATTATTTTCAATATTCATCTCGGTACTCCTTATTATTCGTCACAAATCCAATATAAAAAGAATCCTGAATGGCACCGAAAACAAAATCGGCAAGAAGGTTAAATCCCCAGATCTCGCTGAAAAGTAGTAAATTTACCCACGAAAGACACGAAACAGACGAAATCCCTTTCGCGTACTTTAGCGTCATTCGCGGGTTTCTGCTTTTTGTTACTTTAATGTCTTTTAGCGTATTTCGTGGGCATCTCTATTAATAAAAATATCCTTGACCTTTGAAAGGCGTGGGGTATAGTATTTTCCGGTGTAGATGGTCACCGGTCCAAGTACCGAGGAAGAGGTTGAAAAACCCTGGGGCGTCAGGACAACGGCCATGAGCCTCATTCAATCCCATTTTGGGAGCGCCGACCTCCTTGTGACATCCACCCTTTAAATACTCTCATTTCTTTAACGATTTGAATCGTTGGGTTTTGCCCACAGACTGTGCCAAATGAACTTTTTTATTCTAAAAGTGGGGACGAACCACTAAATATTGCCAATTACATTCTCGTTTTGTGGCAATTTGAGCCATTTTGACCATCGAAGTGGGGATGGAATTTCTCAAAAGAGGGGAAATCGCTCATTTGACCCAGTCTGCCAGTTCAACCCAACCTTATTTAAGCATCTCCTGAAGACGATTAAGGTTACCCTGGCGGACAGGACTATTGATGTGAAAGAATCGAACCGGCTGGTCGATAGCCCATGTTGTCTTGTAAACCCAGACGGCGTGCCCAGTGTTCACGTCCAGAAATTAATACAAATGGTAGATACTAATTACAAAATATCCAAAAAGATTATGGAGATTAACAGGAAACATCGGATGATCCAGAACCTTGCCAGGATGAACGAGACCCCCAGCTATCAGCCCTTAATTGAAAAGATCATAAACCAGCTCTTTGAAAATGCATTAATGCAGGACGGGGTCGTCTATGACCCCACGTCTATGGCGCCCCGCCTGAATGAGCTTTTGGAAGAATTGACAAAGGCAACGCTTGGGGAAGGGAAGAGGATTATTATTTAGCGTTACGAGAATAATTTTGCTTTCATGAAGGGGGGGATAAGGCAAAATGGGACAAATCTTTATCGATAACAAATTAGCAAAACATATATAAAGTTTGACTTGTCTAATATTTGTCCATAAAATAAGGCTCAGATTCACCAAAATAAGAATTCTTATTTTAGATGTTGAAACCGATAAACACTGATCGTCGGGATCGCGAACATAGATTTAAGCCTGAATAAGGAGATTTTGTGAAATTACGTGTGATAGTCGAACAGGATGAAGCAGGATATTATGTAGCTGAGGTTCCCGCACTTCCAGGCTGTCTTTCTCAAGGGAAAACCCAGGAAGAAGCCATTGCCAACATTAAGGAGGCTATTGAAGGATGGCTTGAAGTGATGGAGTCCAAACAGTCGTTTGACTCTGATCATCTTGTTGAAGTTGCCGTATAATGAGTAAGCGTCTGAAACTCTGTTCAGGAGCGGAAGCTGTCCAAAAGTTTAAAAAAGCAGGATGGTCTGCGGTTCGGCAAAAAGGTTCTCATGTAATGTTAACAAAACCCGGCTATCAATGGACAGGAAAATGTTGGGTTTCGTCTCCTCAACCCAACCTACGAAACTGTGGATATACGAATCAGCTTCCCCTCCCTTGATGGGAGGGGTTAGGGGAGGGTGAGAACTGTTACCTCGTTTTTATAACCTTTCCCAATACTTTTTCTGCTCGATGCGTGTTGCCTATTGCGTTATTATAGCGATTTCTAAACAATTATTTAATATTTAAGATGCGACCCTTTCTCCCACCGCTTTCTCCCACGACCCTTTCTCCCATTTATAGGGTCCGACTGGTGTGGATGTATAATCCGTAACTAAAATGTTGAAAATACGGATGCGGTCAATGGGATGAATGCTTGTCAGACAGTAGTAGTATTTCGTTTGATAATGCAAAAAATCTACGATTTTTTGCTATGGAAAATCTTTTTCGCTTGACAAAAGCCTTCTAATGGGTGACCCCATCCCCACTTGAAAACAAAAACAGATTTCCCTAGAGACAGAGATTCAAAAATAGCGTACAGCACGAACCTTATAGTATGACCACTTGACAGGCTTAGATTCAGCACCTCCATTAAAATTCATAACCCAGGCATATTTAATGTCCGATAAGTTATTGTCACTACAAGCTTGCGACGATGTCCAGTACGATCCTGCCAAGCCTGTTAGAGAGGTTCGACTTTCATAAACTTTCTCTAATTCTAACAAGCTTGGTAGAAACCACTGTGTTTGATCACTTGCTCCAGGACTGGAATAGCTATAGGCGAGCTCCGCGGCAGTCATTGGATTTTGGCATTGTGAGTGAGCGGGATCGTTAGCATACGTGGCGATAGCAAGTGTGTTTTCCTTTCCCTTGCCATATTGAGTGTTAGACGAGGCATCCCCGATGCTCGCTGTTGCACAATTGACATTAATCCACAGTATGTTCTCATTAGGCAAGTCCTGCTTCATTGCGACCAAACCGTGTTTTCCGGTATTATCCACATATACAACGATACCAAAGAGATGCTCCTCTCCGACCTGAAAGGAAGCTGTCGTGAAGGTCACATCTTGTCCATATCCAGTTCCGGTTGCGTTCGTCGCAAACGCCCGGGCATAGTAAGTTGTGTTGGCAGTCAAACCACTTAATGCAGCGGAGAAGGCCATACTATTACCGCCAACATTGGGAACGTTGTTTGAAATCGTCGGATGTGGGGACATGCCATAACATACGCCTTGTGAGGTGATCGCCTGGCCGTCCTGAAAAGTGATCGTCCCGGCGATGATCGCGCTCTGACGGGTTTTTGCTGTCACCGAACCTGTTGTGACTTCTGGTGGGACGGGTCCAATTATTAAAGCGTTTGTTGAAGGATAACTGTCCCCTCCATTGGTGTAGACATATATCGTACCGCTTTGTGCTCCATCTGGTACCTTTACCTTCAATACACCATTTGTGCCGCCGTCTATTGACACGTGGTACGCAGGTGCGACTACGCTGTTACCAAAGACGACATTGTTATCAGTCGCTGTGTTCACAAAGCCAGAACCTGTGATTTCAAGTGTTTGACCTATACCCGCAGCCAGTGGTGTAAACGACGTTATCGTTGGTTGGGGTAGAATAGTTAACGTCTGACTTGAAGCTGCACTAGTAACTCCATTGGTGGTGACCGTTATCGTACCGGTTTGAGCTCCCATTGGTACATATATCTGTATCAATGTTGAGGTGGCGGTGCCAACCGATCTCATCGTTACACCGCCTGCAAAGGTAACGAAGTTATCAGCCGCTGTGGTACTGAAGTTTGAGCCTGTGATAGTAATTGGTATATCTAAACCTACACCTACACCTGTTGGTGTAAACGACGTAATCGTTGGGGGGCGTTGAATGGTAAACCTGCTTGATGAATCAGGACCAATCCTTACGGTCCTTCTTTTGGTGGTGACATATAACGTACCGGTTTCTGCTCCCGTTGGTACCGTTACCGTCAGTAATTTTGAGGTGGCGACAGTCGGTATAGCCGTTGCACTGCCGCTAAAGGTGACGGTGTTATCAGACGCTATGGCGCTAAAGCCTGAACCGCCAATCGTTATCTCTTGCCCAATATCTGCAAATAGAGGGGAAAATGATCTTATTGTGGGATATAAATCGACGAATTTAGTAACAACATTGCCAACGTAAATATTCCCTTTGAGCGTCTCCGCGTAGGGCCGGACATAATAAGTCACATTACCATTGATTTGGTCTAACGGAATCGTTGTGGTGAACGTTCCCGTGGTAATAGTAGTCGTCAGCATCTTATCCTTTGCATTGGGATTCTTATTCGAGTCACTATAATAGAATCCCGTTGCCTTAATCTCTCTTTGGGCAGGATTAATAATGGTCCCGGATAATGTTACTCCTGCACGGCTAACTTCAGCCTTGATGCCTAATAACGGAGCATCTGTGGAATAAGCCGAAATGGAAGGTTTTCCCTGAGCATCACCATAATTGAAGACATAAACGGCTTTTGACGTAGGATCAACAGAAATATCTGTAGGCTGATCTCCTGTATCAATTGGGCTACCCACCGCAGACAATGAACCTTTAGTAGTATTAATACTATAAACCCGAATCTTTCCTATAAATTTCTCAGGGGTATAATTAAAGTTGTCAATCGTGTAACCTGTAACATACAAATAAGATCCTGACGGATCTAAGGCAAGTGTGCTCCATCGATAGTCGGTCGTATAGGGTGAGCCAGGAGCCTGAGAAATAACACCATTATTCACCTGAAAAACAGAAACCTTTCCTGATTGTTGTATATCTCTATAAACTGATTGAGGATTTTCTACCAGATACACAAAACTACCATGCACAGCTATATTATCAGGGCTAACGGTATTCGTAGAGATAGAACCAATAACGTTACCAATGGCACCTGTAGTACTATCACGCGAATAGCATGTCAGTGTTCCTTGTACTATGGGAGTTCCCCGTATCCAGCTTCCATGATTTGTAACAAATACATTCTTTCCATCATTTGAAAAAGCTAAGCTGGATGCGCTATTCTTTAAAACAAACGTTTCATTAATAAGGCTCAAAGTACCTTTTTCCTGGTCAATAGCAAAAACATCACTGTAATATGGGTACGGCGGCGAATCCGCTCCAGTACCTCGCACGGTATAAAGGAATTTGGCATCTGGTGAAAAAAAGAATTGTTTCGTATTACCAATGAATGATAAAGGCGAACCGGTAATTTGTGTAAGACCTCCTGTATCTTGGTCTATGCTATACATATACATTTCTATGTTGTATTTGGAATCACAACCTGTTGCGTATAACCATCGACCTTTAGGATCTATGCCCATCGCTACATAACCATAAATAGGATACCCAATATCAACAGTACTACCAGGAACCAATCTTTTTGTCTCTTGATCAATGGTATATTCAGAAATGCTACCCGAATTTTCAGTATTTCCCCCACCATAATTACGTACATAAGCATATTTTCCATCAGGCGACGTGATAAACTTACGTGGATGATGGCTAAGATCAATTTTATCCCAGGGCATAGGAGCTAACACATCACTGCTGTAACTGCTATCACTCGCGCATATAACTGTTAATATCAAAATGCATATCGTTAAAACACTTTTTAGAAAATAGGGCACCATAGCTTTCTCCTTTATTTAAATTGATGGGTAATATGATTTTTAGCTAAACCAACATTAGCAGTTTTATACCTGAATCTTGCACCAAATAGACCGCTCCCGTGTGCATAATTTATAATTTAATTGGGGTCGCATCTAATTGATTAACAAACGCAATCAAAACTACGTTACGTTAAATAACAAAAAAAGAACAATGCCTACTGTCCAGATGCGACCCCTCGACTCCCTCTCGACTCCCTCTTAGTCCGCCAATAATACTTCCCGTTTTATGAGTGTGGACAATTCTCTCCTCAATATATTTTGTTCTGGTTACCCCACTATCATCTGGCATCCTGATCGGTGACATTGTTGCCTCCTTTTGGCTAAGGTTCGAGACTTGGCCTAACGTAAAAGCTAAGCGGTGTGGCGGCTTTATGCCACGTCCGTCTTGAGCGATTGGTTATCTGGTTTTGTCTTTTTCTGGCGGAGTATCAATAATAGACCGAATATTTATTGGGCGGCCACTTTTCAGAACTTCGAGAAGTAAAGTACGGAGTTCATTCTGTTGAGATTCGGTGAAGGCGTAACCCTTCGGATAGTATGCATTTTTCTTTATGGAGGTTTTTGAAAATGGAATATTTAGATCATTCGCCATTAAATGAAGTAGGTCGGCAAGCAGGTTGTACGCCGTATCGTTCCATCTGTCCATGCTTTCTGGTGTGCCTCCTTGGCTCGAATATAGATGAGTTAAATACAAGCCCCATGCGTCGGCAATCTTTGGATACGACTTTTGAGGAAATGCGAAATCAATGTGATTTAAAGCTGATACGTGATCCGGTTGCAAGCGGGCTGAACGTGTTGTCATCAAGGTGCGGAACACCCACTCCCTTCGATCGCGGGCTTGTCTACGATGTTGACGAATCTCAGAAGCCCAAACAGCAAGTATCGGCCCAGCAACGGTTGCGGTTATGATTGAGATGGCTGACCAATTTATTTCGCACATAAGAATAACTCCTTTGGCTTTTTATTAGATAACGTTGCCTTCAGCGCGTTGGGTAATTGGGGTCGCCTGTGGACAAATGACAATTGATTAACAAACGCAATCAAAACTACGTTACGTTAAATAACAAAAAAAGAACAATGTCTACTGTCCAGATGCGACCCCTCGACTCTCGACTCTCTAACGAACGAGTTCAGCGGCGGCGCGACGTGTGTGCCGTCCGCTGGAACGACTTGTTAGGCCCGTTACTTACTGCTATACGAATAAGACGGATTCACCAATTGGATTTTCTTATTAGGTGTCTTCAAATCCGGTTTGAATACTGAAACAGACTGCCCACGTGTCCCAGCGCGCATAGAACCGCTGATCGTCTGAATCTTTCGACCATCCGGGGAAAGCTCTAATACCACCTCAAGGTCAGAAAAGGGATTAAGGCGTCCATTAAGTTCCGCTTTATAAATGCCGGGGCTTACTTGAAAAACCTGAGTTGATTCATGTAGCCATGGAAAGACCCTTGTCTCTCCAGCATGCGATACAAAAGAAGCTGCTTGTATTTGAATTGCCGGATTGGTGGAACTGAGATTGGCTTTTATAGTCCAAATTTCGAAAAGATCTTCTGTTTGTTTCCCGTCCTCAAATTCGGTCATGAGGAAGGAGCCTTTAATTAGTTCGGCGAACACAATTTGAGTGGAAAAGAGTATCACCAAAACCGACAGGGCAATTCTTTTCATTTAACCTCCGGGCATAACCATTGATTATCACAATCAATTGCCCTGATAACTTGAGAAAAGCACTATTATCAGGTAAAATTATCGTATAGTATTTTAAAAATTACCTTATAATTTTATTTCTTATACATTATAGGATAGGAGAAAAAGATATCAATCAAAAAAGGGAAAAGGCTGCTCGATGAAGAAATATCCAGAGGGTCACCTTCAAATTTCAATTACCAGATAGGGGAAATAAAAAATTGAATTATGAATATCTGACCTTTTCATTCTCCCTCTGGTTATGTGTTCGACTCATCTGCGCGTATCTCACCGGCAAGCTGCCCGTTGTACTGGTGCCCACAAGCGGTGCACACCCGCGTTCGGTGGCTCTTCACGTCAAAGACAAGTTGTCGCCGTTTATGTTCGACTTCCCAGCATCTCAGGCAGAATGGGACGCCGACGGGTCTTCCGCTACCGTCTACCGAGTAGTAGGCATCATACCGGCGAACCACGCTGTCCTTGATCTCGAACGCCGCCTCGATCTCAGCGATTCTCTGGTCTTTCGTAGCCAGGGCGTCCTGTACCTCAACCACCCGAATCTTGGCATCGGCCAGGGCACCAACAAGATCGGCAAGCTTGAGCTTCAACTCGGCCTTCTCCAGTGACTGATCGGTCTCGCGTAGTAACTTCGCAATATCGATGGCTGCCTTGAGGCTGGTCAGCGCAGCAGAGATCAAGGTAATATCAGGCATCCGCTATCTCCTGGGTATGCATTACATAAATTATACCGCCTAAATGGGGTATTATTTTACGGCTATTTATAAAATTCATGTTGTAGATATATAGAAGTAAATGTACTATGTCAACACAAAAATATGAAAGAATAAACTACTGAAAGTGAGTTACTCCATGGAATTACAGGATCAGGTTCGTGAGGTGATTCGAAAAAAGCATTATTCGATTCAATATTCTGAAAGAAATATGGGGGATTGGGGAATTTAAGCATGTTCAGTTTTAAACGGCAACGGCGTGATCGTTTGCGCGCTATTCCATTACCCCAACCATGGCTCAAAATCATCGAGCGTAATGTTCCCTTCTATCGTTGCTTGCCTGAAGCTGATCAGCGGGAGCTTCAAGGCCACGTTCAGGTCTTCCTTGACGAGAAGCATTTTGAAGGCTGTCGGGGTTTGCAAGTGACTGATGAGATCAGGGTTACCATTGCTGCGCAAGCGTGCCTGCTCCTGCTCCACCGTGACACAGACTACTACCCGACAATGAAATCAATATTGGTCTACCCCAGCATATATATAGCACATGTGA
>Ga0082335_1007493_pt1 | contig 13137 bp, 10 predicted proteins | sample Subgrocontami58m_FD_72375 | JGI IMG/M metagenome (GOLD analysis project Ga0082335, IMG submission 72375) | Subsurface groundwater microbial communities from S. Glens Falls, New York, USA - GMW37 contaminated, 5.8 m (SPADES assembly) (version 2) ...
GCCGGCCACGGCCAGCGCGGCCAGCACCACGACCAGAAAGCGGCTAACCCGCATGCGCGAATCCGGGCTCCAGCGAAGAGTTAAGCCCGATTAACGCCTTGCATGGTTAACAAAGGCTGACCGCCCCGACACCCCAACGGCGGGCTTTCGCCCGCCGCCGCAGCAATGCCCGACCTTTGCGAGCCGTCTCAGTGCGCGGCGGCCGCGCCGGTTCCGATCTGACAGGTCACGCCGATGCCGCCAAGGCCGCAATAGCCGCCGGGATTCTTGGCAAGATATTGCTGATGGTAATCCTCGGCGAAATGGAATTCCGGCGCGTCGATGATTTCAGTGGTGATCGGCGTATAGCCCTTCGCCCTCACCGCCTTGTCATACATCTCCTTCGACGCCTGAGCTGCGGCGCGCTGCGCCGGCGTATATGTGTAGATGCCCGAGCGATATTGCGTACCCACATCGTTGCCCTGGCGCATCCCTTGCGTCGGATCGTGGCTTTCCCAGAACGTCTTCAGCAGCCGCTCATAGGAAATCTTCTTCGGGTCATAGACGACGAGCACCACCTCATTGTGCCCGGTGCGGCCGCTACAGACTTCTTCGTAGGTCGGATTTGGCGTCTGACCGCCCGCATAACCGACCGCGGTTACATGGGTGCCGTCGCCCAATTCCCAGAATTTGCGCTCGGCTCCCCAGAAACAGCCGAGCCCAAACATGGCGGTCTCCAGCCCCTCCGGATAGGGGCCCTTCAGCGCGCGCCTATTGAGAAAATGCTGTTTCGCAGTGGGGATCGGCGACGGGCGGCCGGGCAAGGCCTCACCTTGCGCGGGCATGGCGGTCTTCTTGAAAAGGAACATCGGGCTCTCTCCTGGCTGGTCTGCCCAATATAAGGCTTTTGCCTGCATTTCGCTGCGAGCGACCAGCCGGTTACAGCCCCGCCGCTCAGTAACGCGCATAGCCAATGAGCGGTTTTTTCTTGCGCCCCAGGAGGATCAGGATGGTGCCGAGCGTGCCGAGCACGAGCCACGTCGGCTGATCCAGAATCGTTTGAATGACCGGATTCCACAGCCAGGCGGCATGTTGCTCCACCATGGCCTGCAAGGCATGGAAGCTCTGCTGGTGGATTTCGGTCCAGGTCTGGCTGAATTTGCTGATGTAAAGGGTGTGGTCCGCGATCGACTTCATGCCATCATAGACCAAGAACACAAAGCCGCCGGCAAGAAACACCAACCCCAGCAAGCGGAACAAAGAGCGGATCATGGCGCGAGAATCATTCCATTTATGACAGAATTGGAGCAGGGATTACTCTCAAGGACGGCTGTGTTCAACCGGCATGCGCCGGAATATAGGCGTGTGCATTTCTTGCCGCAGCCCGGGGCCCCCCGGGGCCCGGGTTTCGCCTTGAGCAATCGCAATGGCCTTCCTATAACGTCGGCGGCCTTTCAGGGGCTGACTGCGAGGAGTTGAAATGTCCGATAAATCTGGCCGGCGCGCGCGGCCGACCTTCACCGACCAGGAAGCGCTGCAATTTCATTCCGAGGGCCGGCCCGGCAAGCTGGAGGTCGTCGCGACCAAGCCGATGGCGACTCAGCGCGATCTCTCGCTCGCTTATTCGCCCGGCGTTGCCGTGCCGGTCTTGGCGATCGCGAAGGACGCCAGCCACGCCTATGATTACACCACCAAGGGCAATTTCGTCGCCGTCATCACCAATGGCACGGCCATCCTCGGCCTCGGCAATCTGGGCGCGCTCGCCGCCAAACCGGTGATGGAAGGCAAGGCGGTGCTGTTCAAGCGCTTTGCCGACATCGATTCCATCGACCTTGAAGTTTCTACCGAGGATCCGGAGGAGTTCATCAACTGCGTCAAATTTCTCGGCCAGAGCTGGGGCGGCGTCAACCTGGAAGACATCAAGGCGCCGGAGTGTTTCATCATCGAGCAGCGCCTGCGTGAGCTGCTCGACATTCCGGTCTTCCATGACGACCAGCACGGCACGGCCATCATCGCCGTGGCGGGGCTGATGAATGCGCTCGATCTCACCGGACGCGACATCAAGACGACCAAGCTCGTCTGCAACGGCGCCGGCTCAGCCGGCATCGCCTGCCTTGACCTGCTCAAAGCGATCGGATTTCCCGCCAAGAATCTCATCCTCTGCGACACCAAGGGCGTCATCTATCAAGGCCGCACCGCAGGCATGAACCAGTGGAAGTCGGCGCATGCGGCCAAGACCTCCGCGCGCACTTTGGCCGAGGCGCTGGAAGGCGCCGATGTCTTTTTCGGGCTTTCCGCGAAGGGAGCGATGACTCAAGACATGGTGAGGTCGATGGCGGATAAGCCGATCATCTTCGCCATGGCCAATCCCGATCCTGAGATCACGGTGGAAGAGGTGGCGGCCGTGCGCGACGACGCCATCATGGCAACGGGCCGTTCGGACTACCCGAACCAGATCAACAATGTGCTCGGCTTCCCCTATATCTTCCGCGGCGCGCTGGATGTGCGCGCGACCACCATCAATATGGAGATGAAGATCGCCGCGGCGCGCGCGCTCGCCGGGCTGGCGCGCGAGGACGTGCCCGACGAGGTTGCGGCGGCTTATGGCGCGCGGCCGAAATACGGCCCGGATTACATCATTCCGGTGCCGTTCGATCCGCGACTGATTTCCGCGATCCCGCCGGCGGTGGCGAAGGCCGCCATGGACACCGGCGTTGCCCGGCGCCCGATCGCCGATATGGACGCCTATCGCGAGCAGCTTCTCAGCCGCCGCGATCCGGTCGCCGGCGTTCTGCAACAGGTTTTCTCCCGCCTGCGCCGCCAGCCCAAGCGGGTGGTCTTTGCCGAAGGCGAGGAGGAGCAGGTGATCCGCGCGGCGGCAAGCTTCGTGCAGCAGGGACTTGGCACCGCGCAACTCGTCGGCCGCGAGGATCGCGTGCGGGAGACAGCGCGCGAACTCGGGGTCGATCTCGGCGGCGGCATCGAGATCATCAACGCGGCTTTGTCGAAGCGGAATTCAGCCTATGCCGCCTATCTTTATGAGAGGCTGCAACGCAAGGGATACCTGATCCGCGACTGCCAGAGGCTGGTCAACCAGGACCGCAATCATTTCGCCGCCTGCATGGTCGCGCTCGACGACGCCGACGCCATGGTCACCGGCGTCACCCGCAATTTCTCGGTGGCGCTGGAGGACGTGCTGCGCTGCATCGATCCGAAGCCCGGCCACCGGGTGATGGGCGTGTCGCTGGTGCTCGCGCGCGGCCGCACGGTGGTGGTCGCCGACACCGCGGTGACTGAAATGCCGGATGCAGAGGATCTCGCCGAGATCGCGATCGAGGCGGCCGGCGTCGCCAAGCGGCTTGGCTATGAACCTCGCCTGGCCTTGCTTGCCTTCTCGACCTTCGGCCATCCGCCGGGGGAACGCTCAGCGCGCGTGCAGGAGGCGGTGCGCATCCTCGACCAGCGCCGGCTCGATTTCGAGTATGACGGCGAGATGGCCGCCGATGTCGCTCTCAATCTGGACTTGGCGGCCGCTTATCCTTTCTGCCGGCTCACCGGGCCGGCGAATGTGCTCATCATGCCGGCCTTCCACTCCGCCTCCATCTCCACCAAGCTGCTGCAGGAGCTGGGGGGCGCGACCGTGATCGGACCGCTGCTCGTCGGGCTCGACCGGCCGGTGCAGATTGTACAATTGGGGGCGAGGGATTCCCAATTGGTCAATATGGCTGCGCTGGCGGCCTATAATGTGAGCGGCTAGTGTCCCGAATCCGAAGTTCGCACACACCGTGCTGCGAACGCTCTTGCGAACTTCGGATTCAAAGGGACACTAGAAATCATAGATTTGCTCGTGTGGCTTTGGTTCAGAAGTTCCCTCCCGACCCGGCCGCAAGGAAGGGGGAACTTCTGAACCGCCACACTAGCGAGAATTCTCCCGTCATGGCCGGGACAAGTGTTCGGCCCGGCCATGACGCCATTGAAACTTGCCTTCGGCCCAGGCGTTGACGCCCGCGGGCGGCCTGACTATAAGCGGCTCCCGTGGTGGCGAGGCTTTCGCCGCCGTTCTTCTTTACATCAACCGCGCGGATAGAGCCGGACCGCCGGCACGACGCAGACGAGAGATTAGATGGCCAATACCACTTCCGCCAAGAAGGCCACGCGCAAGATCGCGCGGCGCACCGCCGTGAATAAGGGGCGGCGCTCGCGTATGCGCAGTGCCGTCCGTACGGCGGAAGAGGCTATCGCCTCCGGCAATCTGAAGAACGCCGTGGCGGCGATGAAGGAAGCCGAGCCGGCGCTCATGCGCGCGGCGCAAAAAGGCATCATGCATAAGAACACCGCCAGCCGGAAGGTGTCGCGGCTGACGCAGCAGATCGCCAAGCTCGGCAAGTAACGCCCCCGCGGCGAAATTCCTCCCGTTCCACGCCCGCGGCGCGGCCGAATCCTCAAGCGCGATCACGGACCTGCGGGAATCTTGCGCCGAAAATGTCGCGGCGCAGTGAATGATTTCTGCTTACGTATTTAGACGGAGCGATCACGCCGCTACGACTCTCTATTTGCTCCGCGCGGGCTACCTTGATTTTTTGGTCACGAAAATAATCGAGCGCACAAGCGTTTAAGAGGAAAGCGGCAGCGGGGAGTTAGAAAATGCCGCGGCACATGGGCTTTCGATCACGCGCGAAAGCAGAATCCGCGCGGCTCTTCATACAAGCCTAGTCCGCATTGCGCCGCTGAGAATCAATGCGGCAATTCAAAGCGTTGCGCCGCGAAACTTCACGGCCGCGCGATAACGCGCAAGGCTCGTCGATGGCGGCGGCAATGAATTGGTCGGCAAAATTCATTGCAGCCCGTTAAGGTCTGTGTATCTTTAACTTGTCTCTCGGGTCTCCGAGAGTTCTCAGTAAATGGGCCGCATTCAAGCTCATCGAGGGTGAGGTCGGCAGAACTGCGTCTGGCGATCTTCAGCGTAGTATTTCACTCTGGAAGAGTTTCACATACGGTAGCTTGTCTAAATTTCGTGGCGCCGGTTGAGCAATGTGTGGGCGGCACGAGAGTGTTCTCGCGGATAACTCGCAAAGTTGAAAAAATACTTGGGCCATCGCCGCCGGGGCGATGGAAGGGGGGACTCATGTCGATTGCATGGCACGCGCCAGCACGTCTTTTCAGCTCACCTCGCCTCATCATGTCACCGTTTGGACTCGATGGCGTGCCAACGCGTTGCGACGCGTCGACGGCCCGGCGCCGGTCCGTTCCATGCCTGGTGTCTGCTTGGGGAGCCGGGTCACGAGAGCCTGCATCCCTGCCACACGGCTGAGGCCGCAACTTCCTTAATTGTATTCGATGGCATTCGCTTGGCCCGTCCAAGCACCAAGTGACTGAATAACCCGCAAAACGCCATCGCCTTCGAGTGAGTGAGTTGCGTCCGTCGTACGGCAAATGGCGAGCGAAAGCCGTCAAGGCGTCCGCTGATCCCGTCACCATCGACCGGAAGAGACAATGGACATGACAAGCACAGATCAAGAGAGCTGGTCTCGCGTGAAGGGCCGACTGCGCGCCGAGGTAGGCGACGACATCTATTCAAGCTGGTTTGCGCGCATGGATCTTGAAGGGATGGACGACGCGACGGTGCGCTTGTCGGTGCCAACGCGGTTTCTCAAGAGCTGGATCCAGTCGCATTATTCCGAACGCGTGCTGGCCTGCTGGCAGGCGGAGCAGACCACGGTCGGCCGCATCGAACTGAGCGTGCGTTCCGGGGTGCTGCGCCCGCTCCCGGCAAAGCCGGCAGCCGCGCAACCCGCGGCACCACAGCGCAACGGCCATGACGTGCGGCTCAACGGCAGCGAAACCCGTACGCTGGGCGGGCCGCTGTCCACCGCCCACGAGGCGCTCGGCGGCTCGCCGCTCGACCCGCGTCTGACCTTCGAGACCTTCGTCCTCGGCCGCTCCAATACGCTCGCCCACGCTGCCGCCAAGCAGGTGGCGGCAGCCCGGCGCAGCGACCCGGTCATGTTCAACCCGCTCTACATCCATGCCGGCGTAGGGCTCGGCAAGACGCACCTCTTGCAATCCATCACCTGGGCGGGCAATGCCGCCGGCGAACGCAAAGTGCTCTATCTCACCGCCGAGAAGTTCATGTACGGCTTCGTCTCGGCCCTGCGCAGCCAGACCGCGCTGGCCTTCAAGGAAGCGCTGCGCGGCATCGATGTCCTCGTCATCGACGACCTGCAATTCCTCCAGGGCAAAAACACTCAGGCGGAGTTCTGCCACACGCTCAATGCGCTGATCGACGCCGGCCGGCAGGTGGTGATCGCCTCCGACCGTCCGCCGTCTGACCTGGAAAGCCTGGATGATCGCGTGCGTTCCCGGCTGGCCGGGGGTCTGGTCGTGGAAATGTCCTCGCTCGGGGAGGAGCTGCGGCTGGAAATCCTCAAATCCCGCATGGCCGCGGCGCGGCAGCATCATCCCGGCTTTGACGTTCCCTTGCCGGTACTCGCCTACATCGCAAAGGCGGTGACGCATAACGGCCGCGACCTCGAAGGCGCGCTCAACCGCCTGCTTGCCCATAGCAAGCTGACCGGTCAGCCGGTGACCATGGAACTGGCCGAGCGCGAGATACGCGACCTCATCCGCCCGCAGGAGCCTAAGCGCGTCAAGATCGAGGACATCCAGCGGGTGGTGGCGCGGCAGTACAACGTGAGCCGCGCTGATCTCCTGTCGGCCCGGCGCACCGCCAATGTGGTGCGGCCGCGCCAGGTGGCCATGTATCTGGCCAAGACGCTGACGCTGCGTTCGCTGCCCGAGATCGGGCGGCGCTTTGGGGGCCGCGACCATACGACCGTGCTGCATGCGGTGCGCAAGATCGAAAATCTGGTCGGCAACGACACGTCTCTGGCCGAGGAAATCGAGGTTCTCAAGCGGCAATTGCAGGATTGAAGCTCGCCGCGTCTTGCCGCGCGGCACCCGCGGCATGGTGCGGAATCGCTGGAAAAAGGGCGGAGATAGCCTCTCCGCCCTTGCCTATTTGCACGGGCCGCGCCACCCTCTTTACCCCCGCGAGGGTCCTGCGGACGGACTCCGTCGCCGCTACCTCCGGCCGAAACGGCAAAATTTCCCCCGATCAAGCGGGTTTCCGAGATGAAGGTCACTGTCGAACGCGCAGAATTGTTGAAGTCGCTGGGGCACGTCCACCGCGTCGTCGAGAAGCGCAACACCATCCCCATTCTCGCCAATGTGCTGATCCGCGCCGAGAAATCGAAACTCAGTCTAAAAGCCACCGACCTCGACCTGGAAGTCATCGACACGGTCGCCGCCGAGGTCGGGCCGGGCGGCTCCACCACCGTGCCCGCGCATATGTTCTACGAGATCGTCCGCAAGCTGCCCGAGGGATCGCAGATCGTGCTGGAGGCATCGGGCGACCGCGCGGTGCTGGCGATCCGCGCCGGCCGCTCGCGTTTCACCTTGCAGACCCTGCCGGAGAGCGACTTTCCCGACCTCGCGGCCGGGGAAATGACGCACAAGTTCAAACTTGCGGCAGCCGACCTCAAGCGCCTGATCGACAAGACGCAATTCGCGATCTCGACAGAGGAGACGCGCTACTATCTCAACGGCATCTATCTGCACACCGCGGGCAGCGGGAAATCGGCCATGCTGCGCGCGGTGGCGACCGACGGCCACCGGCTGGCGCAAGTCGAGCTGCCATTGCCCAGCGGCGCCGCCGACATGCCCGGCATCATCATCCCGCGCAAGACGGTGGGCGAGGTGCAGCGGCTGATCGAGGATACCGAGGCGGAGGTCGCCGTCGAGCTTTCGCAGGGCAAGATCCGCTTTAGCATCGGCGACGTGGTGCTGACCTCGAAGCTGATCGACGGCACCTTTCCCGATTACGCGCGCGTCATCCCGCTCGGCAACGACAAGCAGCTCGTGGTCGACAAGAAGGACTTCGAGGCTTCGGTCGATCGCGTCTCGACAGTGTCGAGCGAGCGCGGGCGGGCGGTGAAGCTCTCGATCAGCGCGGGACGGCTGCTGCTCTCGGTGACCAACCCGGATTCCGGCAGCGCCACCGAGGAGATCGAGGTCGAATACGCTTCCGATCCGATCGAGATCGGCTTCAACTCGCGTTACCTGCTCGACATCGCGGCGCAGATCGAGGGCGAGGTCGCGGTGCTGAAGCTCGCCGATCCTGGCTCGCCGACGCTGATCCAGGATCGCGACTCTGCCGGCGCGCTCTACGTGCTGATGCCGATGCGGGTGTGATCTCCCTTTCGTGTCCCGGACAAGCGACGGCGAAACCGGAGCGCCGATCCGGGACCCAGGAGAGATTTGACGTGGCAAAGCCGCGTCTCTTTATTGCGCTTCGCGATTCTTGCGCAGGGTCACGGGTCTCCATCCGCTCGGCGCAAAGCGCCTCGCTCCTGTCGCCCGGGACACGAGAGCACCCATGACCCCCGCCCGCATTCGCCGCCTGACGCTGACGAACTTCCGCAACTATCACGCCGCCAGCATCGACGTGGACGCCGGGCCCATCGTCCTGGTCGGCGCCAACGGCGCGGGCAAGACCAACCTCATCGAGGCAATCTCATTCCTGACGCCGGGACGCGGCTTGCGGCGCGCGACGCTGGAAGAGGTCGCCTTTGCCGAAGGCGACGGCTCCTGGGCGGTGTCGGCGGAAGTCGAAGGCGCCCTTGGCCTTGCCACGCTCGGCACCGGCATCGAGCCACCCGCCGCCGAGGACGCACTGCCGCAGCGGCAATGCCGGATCGACCGCGAGCCGGCGGCCTCGGTCGCCGCCTTCGCCGACCATATCCGCGTCATCTGGCTCACGCCGTCCATGGACGGGCTGTTCACCGGTCCAGCCTCCGAACGAAGGCGCTTTCTCGACCGCCTGGTGCTGGCGGTGGACGCCGATCACGCGGGCCGCGTGTCGGCATTGCAGCGCAGCCTGCGTTCGCGCAACCGGCTACTGGAAAATCCCCGGCCCGACCCGCATTGGCTGGACGCGATCGAGCGTGAGACCGCGGAGCTCGCGGTCGCGGTCGCGGCGTTGCGCGCGGAGACCGTGCGCCGTTTGCAGGCGGCGCTGGCGGCGCGCACCGCGTGGGGCTCGGCGTTCCCCTCGGCTGAGATTGCGCTGCACGGCTGGATGGAGCAAATGCTGGCGGATCGTCCTGCCGTCGAAGTGGAGGACCGCTACCGCAGCGTGCTCAAGGAGAACCGCCCGCGCGACGCAGAGGCCGGCCGCACGCTCGATGGACCGCATCTGACCGACCTTGCGGTCCGCTATGCCGCGAAGGACATCCCCGCAGCCGACGCTTCGACCGGCGAGCAAAAGGCGCTGCTCATCGGCCTCGTACTGGCGCATGCCGGGCTGGTCGGCGAGATGACGGGCATTGCGCCTTTGCTCCTGCTCGACGAGGTCGTCGCCCACCTTGATCCGGCGCGGCGCGCCGCGCTCTATGACGCGATCTCACAACTTGGTTCGCAGGTCTGGATGACCGGCGCCGATCCCGCCACCTTTGCCGAGATCGCATCGCGCGGCCAAGTTTTTGAAATCACGGCGGGGCGGATTTCGAAGCCCGGACCAAGGACGTGACGGCCCGGCGAAGGCCGAAAATATCGTCCCGCTGGGCCTTGAAAATCACCGCTAAAACAATAACTTAATGGGGATGACTTTGCCCTGTACGGCACTGCTTTTTCGTGTCAAACCAAACTGCGATTCAGCGCAATTATAACAAGCGATTCGAAGGTCTTGTTGATGGCCGAACCCGCCCGACAAAAAGCCCCTCCCGTTGCCTCCGACTATGGCGCCGAGTCGATCAAGGTCCTCAAGGGCCTCGACGCCGTGCGCAAGCGGCCGGGCATGTATATCGGCGATACCGACGACGGCTCCGGCCTGCATCACATGGTCTACGAGGTGGTCGACAACGCCATCGACGAGGCGCTGGCCGGTCATGCCAAGGAAGTCGTCGTCGTGCTCAATCCCGACGGCTCCTGCACCGTGCGCGACGACGGGCGCGGCATTCCGACCGACATCCACAAGGGGGAAGGGATTTCCGCCGCTGAAGTCATCATGACCCAGCTGCATGCAGGCGGAAAATTCGACCAGAATTCCTACAAGGTTTCCGGCGGCCTGCACGGCGTCGGCGTCTCCGTCGTCAACGCGCTGTCGAGCTGGCTCAAGCTCACCATTTGGCGCGACGGCAAAGAGCATTTCATGGAGTTTCGCGACGGCGAGGCGGTGGCCCCGCTCGCCGTGGTCGGCGACTCCGGCGGCAAGCGCGGCACCGAGGTAACCTTCCTGCCGTCGCCGAAAACCTTCACCACCATGGTGGAGTTCGATTTTGCCACGCTGGAGCACCGGCTACGCGAGCTCGCCTTCCTCAATTCCGGCGTGACTATCGTGCTCTCCGACATGCGCCACGCGGTCGAGAAGCGCGAGGAGATGCGCTACGAGGGCGGCGTCGAGGCCTTCGTCAAATACCTCGACCGCAACAAGACGCCGATTGTGCCCGCGCCCATCATGGTCAAAGCCGAGCGCGACGGCATTATCGTAGAGGCGGGGCTGTGGTGGAACGACGGCTACCATGAGTCCGTGCTGTGCTTTACCAACAACATCCCGCAGCGCGACGGCGGCACGCATCTGGCCGGCTTCCGCGGCGCGTTGACGCGCCAGGTCACCGGCTATGCGGAATCCGGCGGCGTCGCCAAGCGGGAGAAAGTGGCGCTCACCGGCGATGACTGCCGCGAGGGATTGACCGCCGTGCTGTCGATCAAGGTGCCCGACCCGAAATTCTCCTCGCAGACCAAGGATAAGCTCGTCTCCTCGGAAGTACGTCCCGTGGTGGAAAACGTGCTCAACGAGGCGCTGGCCGCCTGGTTCGAGGAACACCCTTCCGAAGCCAAGATCATCGTCGGCAAGGTCGTCCAGGCTGCCGCCGCGCGCGAGGCTGCCCGCAAGGCGCGCGAGATGACGCGCAAGAATGCGCTCGGCGTCGCTTCGCTGCCGGGCAAGCTGGCCGACTGCCAGGAACGCGACCCGGCCAAATCCGAGCTGTTCATCGTCGAGGGCGACAGCGCCGGCGGCTCCGCGAAGCAAGGACGCAACCGCGAATTCCAAGCGGTGCTGCCGCTGCGCGGAAAAATCCTCAATGTCGAGCGCGTCCGCATGGACAAGATGCTGTCGAGCCAGGAGATCGGCACGCTGATCACCGCGCTTGGCACCGGCATCAGCGACGAGTTTTCCGCCGACAAGCTGCGCTACCACAAGATCATCATCATGACCGACGCCGACGTCGACGGCGCCCATATCCGCACGCTGCTGCTGACCTTCTTCTACCGGCAGATGCGCGAGATCATCGACCGCGGCCATCTCTTCATCGCGCAGCCGCCGCTCTACAAGGTCACGCGCGGCAAGTCCGAGCAATACCTCAAGGACGAGCGCGCGCTGGAGGACTATCTGATCTCGACCGGAATCGAGGAAGCGGTGTTGCGGCTTTCCACCGGCGAGGAGCGCGCGGGCGCCGACCTGCGCAAGCTGGTCGATGAGGCGCGCGCCATCCGCAACATCCTCAATGGCTTGCACAGCCGCTACAACCGCCAAGTGATCGAGCAAGCGGCGATCGCGGGCGTGCTCACGCAGAAGATCACCGGCGACCCGCAAACGGCGGAAAAGGCCGCGCTCTATATCGCCAAGCGGCTCGACGCCTTATCGGAAGAGACCGAGCGCGGCTGGGAAGGCCATTTCCTCGAAGGCCAGGGCTTCCAATTCATCCGCACCGTGCGCGGCGTGAAGGAAGTCGCGGTGATCGACCAGGCGCTGCTCGGCTCGGCCGATGCGCGCAAGCTCGACGAATACGCGCCGTCCTTGCAGGAAATCTACCCGCGGCCGGGGCTGCTGCGCCGCAAAGGCGAAGAGACGCCGATCCATGGGCCAGTCAGCCTATTCGAGGCGCTGACCAACGCCGGCCGCAAGGGCATCACAATGCAGCGCTACAAAGGCCTCGGTGAGATGAACCCGAACCAGCTCTGGGAGACGACGCTCGACACCAACGCGCGCTCGCTGTTGCAAGTGAAGATCAAGGAAGTCGACGAGGCCGACGACATCTTCACCAAGCTGATGGGCGAATTGGTCGAGCCGCGCCGCGCGTTCATCCAGGATAATGCGCTGGCCGCCAGCGTGGACGTGTGACCTTACAGGAGCAGACAATGACAGCCTATGTCTACGTCTTGTCAGCTGTCGAAGATGGCATCATAAAAGTCGGTAAATCCAAGCAATTAAAACAAAGGCTATCTGTCCATTCTGGCAATTCATCAAATCCACTTCGTTTTGAGCTAAGGCAACTTTATCAATTTTCGACATTTTCTGAGGCGCATAAAGTCGAACAACTCGCTCTTAAACGTCTTGCGAAACAAGGATTGTCATATCGCGGAAAAAGGGAATTATTCAAATGTACTCTTGCAGTAGCAATGAGAGCTATTGAATTGTCATGCGCGGAAGCCGGGACATCGCCGCTGAAGAATTTTCCGCTGAGTCTGAATGAAGTACTGGATACATTCGATAATTTTCCCTGCCTTCCTGAGTACGCCCTTGAATTATTTAACTCTGATCAGCGGCGTACGTATTGGAAGGGAGTGGAGGATGCTATCCTATGTTTAAGTTATATGGAGGGGGTAAAGGTATCACGCCGCGATTTTTTGGAACTTTGGAACAATGTGAGAGAGAGAAAAAAAATTAATTCCGAGCTTTGGACGACAATAATTGATCACTATCGAAATGAAGGCATGCTAGGTGCGGATAAATCCGAAAAAGAAGCAGCAGAAAAAGTTGCATGGGCAGCCTTAGAGAAGATTAAGGCTGATCGCCGCTTCGCCTATATCGATTGGCAGGAGATTGACGACGATGATGAGGTCGCCTGACGCGGCCTTTGAAGGCGAGCGGTTAAGCCTTGCGGCGGTCACGTATCCGCTCATCCCGAGCAAGCGGGAATCCAGTCATCACAATAAATCTGGGTCCCCGTCGTCCGTGAAGAATTCCTAAGTCGTTGAGCGGATTCATGGATTACGTCAAAACAAGCAATCAAATTTGCAAGTTTTCGGCAGGTCGACTTGCGGTTTCTTGCAATTTGGTCACCCACAAAAAACCCGCGAAGGCGCTGCTGCGGCGAT
>Ga0082335_1007496_pt1 | contig 13132 bp, 9 predicted proteins | sample Subgrocontami58m_FD_72375 | JGI IMG/M metagenome (GOLD analysis project Ga0082335, IMG submission 72375) | Subsurface groundwater microbial communities from S. Glens Falls, New York, USA - GMW37 contaminated, 5.8 m (SPADES assembly) (version 2) ...
GCCGTCGGTTGAAGTGCGGCAGAATAAATTTATCTGGCTTGGCACCGAGCAGACATTTAACGGCTTGACGATGATCTTCAAACAAGCCGATGCCGGACTCTTTATCTCGCACTCGTATACCTTCAGCAAACAACACAGCACCTTCATTGTCGAATGCCCACCCGAGACGTGGTTGAAGGCGGGCTTTGAAAAAATGTCAGACGCGCAAACGTGCGAGTATCTAGCGAATGTCTTTAAAGACGATCTGGGCGGCAAGCCGTTGCTCTCCAATAATTTTGTGAGGTGGATCAATTTTCCGTTGGTGAAGGTGCGGCACGTGTATCATCAAAACGTGGTGCTGCTCGGCGACTCGATGCACACCGCGCACTTCTCGATTGGGTCGGGGACAAAGTTGGCGATGGAAGATTCAATCGCGCTGGCGGATGCCTTTGCTCGCTGTCGCACGGTTGAGGCGGCATTACCGGAATTTCAACGAGTCCGCAAACCCGTCATTGATCGTCTGCAAACAGCCGCCGTGCGCAGTCTTGCTTGGCTGGAAGATGTCAAAGAGTATTTGCATTTCGATCCGATTCCCTTCACATACAAATTGATGACGCGCAGTAAACGGGTGGGCTTCGCTCGCTTGCAACGCGCCGACCCGAACTTCACTGCGCGTTATGATGCCTGGCGCAAAGCACAAAAAAAATCGGGTTCGATCCCGGATGAGTTTCTCGATCTGTTCCAGAAAAAAACGTTTGCCCATCTCGCCACGCTCATGCCCAATGGCACGCCCCACGTTACGTCGGTTTATGTGGATTACGATGGCAAACATATTTTGATCAACTCGGCGCGCGGGCGGGTGAAAGATAAAAATATGGAAGAGCGGCACGATGTGGCGATCCAGATTCCCGATCCTGATAATTCTGATCGTTACATCTCCATTCGCGGGCGCGTTGTCGAGATCACCGAAGAGGGCGCGGACGAACATCTCGACAAGTTGTCGCAGCGCTATCTGGAGAAAGATAAGTATCCGCCGAGTATGCGCTTTGAGGGCGAAGTGCGCTGCATTTATAAAATCGAACCGAAGCACGTCACGACGTGGAATCCGTTTGGCTAACCAGACCTCCGAGTTCCAATCAAGATCTCCGAGTTCTTAAAGAACTCGGAGATCTTCGGAAGCATAAACATGGACACACAAAAAATCGCATGGGTCACAGGCGCAGGCAAAGGGATTGGCAAAGCCATCGCGCTCGCACTTGGCAAAAGTAGAATTAAGGTAGCGGTCTCCGCGCGCACGGCGGCAGATGTGGATCGGGTGGCGGCATCCATCCGCGAAAAAGGTGGTGAGGCGATCTCGGTCGTGTGTGATGTAACTCAGCCGGATTCGATTCGTGATGCCGCCTCACGAGTGCAACATTCGTTTGGAACGATCACGATTCTGGTTAACAACGCCGGTGCCGCCGAGTCGCACAAATTTATCGGACACGATGATGCGTTGTGGCGGCGCATGATGGACGTAAATTTAAATTCTGTGTATCACGTAACCAAAGTTGTCGCGCCGATGATGGTCGAGGCGCAGTGGGGGCGCATCATCAACATCGCTTCGATTGCCTCGAAGGTCGGCGGAAAATATATTGCGGCATACACGGCGGCGAAACATGGCGTGTTAGGACTCACGCGCGCACTCGCCATCGAATTTTCCTCAGCCAACATCACCGTTAACGCCATTTGCCCGGGTTACGTGGATACACCTCTCACTGATAAATCGGTGAACAACATCACGCGCCTGACAAAACTTTCTGAAGCCGAAGCGCGCGCGACGCTGGAAAAATTAAGTCCGCAAAACCGCTTGATTACTTCGGAAGAAGTGGCGCACGTTGTGATGATGTTGATTGACGACAACGCACGCGGCATCACCGGACAAGCGATTAATGTAGACGGTGGCACAGTAATGTATTGAGAAAAGATCAGCCGCGAATTTCTCGAATTACGCTAATTTACGATTCGCAAAATTCGTGTAATTCGCGGCAAAGAATTTAATGGATGAGACTGCTATGTATGATTTCAAATACGAGATAACCAATTCCATCGCCACCATCACCCTCAACCGCCCCGGGGTGTTGAACGCGCTGACGTTGGAGATATACGCCCAACTGCGCGATCTGTTTGAAGAATTGCGTTACGATGACAACGTGAAAGTTGTGATCATCACTGGCGCGGGTCGCGCCTTTTGTTCGGGCGGTGATGTTCACACCATCATCGGCGAAGTGCTGAAGCGCGACATGCACGGGCATTTAGAATTTTGCCGCATGACGGGAAGTCTGGTGCGCAACATGAGGCTGCTGCCCAAACCGATCATCGCGGCGATCAACGGCACGGCGGCCGGCGCGGGCGCGGTCATCGCCCTGGCATCCGATTTCCGCATCATCGCCGACTCCGCCAAGTTCGCTTTTCTTTTTACGCGGGTCGGACTCACCGGTGCGGATATGGGCGCGGCGTTTTTGTTGCCGCGCGTGATCGGGCAAGGGCGGGCGATGGAGTTGTTGATGTTCGGTGATGATGTAGACGCAACGACCGCAGAAAAATATGGATTGGTGAATCGTGTGATGCCGCTCGATCAGGTGATGCCGACAGCGCGAGCGTTAGCCGATAAGTTAGCCAACGGACCCACCTACTCTCTCGGCATGACGAAGCTCATGGTGAACAACGAATGGACAATGGATATCAACTCTGCCATTGAAGCCGAAGCGCAAGCCCAAGCGTTGATGATGATGGGCGAAGATCATCGAATTTTTTATGAGGCGTTCAAGGAGAAGAAGAAGCCGGAGTTCAAAGGAAAGTAACGAAAGTAAAATCCCAAATCCCAATTTCCAAAATCCCAAAAGGGCAATGATGAACAAAACAATCCTCAACCCCTCCTCTCTCGCCAAACCAACGGGCTACGCTAACGGAGTTCTCACGCACGGCGGGAAAATTGTTTTTCTCGCCGGACAAACGGCGATGGATAACACTGGCGGCGTCATCGCGCCAAATGACATCGTGGCACAGTTCGCGCAATGTTTGTCGAATCTCAAAGCGGTTGTAACCGAAGCAGGCGGCGAGATGACGGACATCGTTAAGTTGAATCTATATGTGACGAACAAGGCGGCGTATAAAGCGAATCTCAAACCCATCGGGGCGAGCTACCGCAATTTCTTTGGCAAGTATTATCCGGCAATGACGTTGGTGGAAGTGAAGAGTTTGTTTGATGATGAGGCGATGATTGAGATTGAAGGAATAGCAGTGATCAGTGGGCAGTAATCAGTGAACAGTAAAAATCCCAAATCCCAAGAACCCAAATTCCAAATTTGTTTGCGGGAAAAATTCTTTAAACGCAGGGAGCGCAGAGTTGGCAGAGAGTAGAAAAAGAATTTCTCAGCGTTCTCCGCGATCTCGGCGATGAGGGCTTTAATGGATTTCACACATACACCACATCAACTTGAAATTCAATCGCGGGCAAGAGAGTTCGCGCAAAATAGAGTCGCGCCTATGGCGAGGGAGATGGATGAGAATGGGAAGATGCCGCTCTCACTTGTGCGCGAGATGAGCGCATTGGGATTCTTGGGCGGTCCGTTGCCCACTGCGTATAGCGGCGGCGGATGGGATGCGGTCTCGCTGGCATTATGCTACGAAGAACTCGGTCGCGCCGATTCATCCGTGCGCGGATTTATGACGGTGCATACAAGTTTAGTTTCGCAATGTATCTTGCAATGGGGAAGCGAAGAGCAAAAACAAAAATATCTGCCGTCGCTCGCACGGGGCGAGATGATCGGCTGCTATTGCCTGACCGAGCCTAACGCTGGATCGGATGCGGCGAGCATGGAGAGCACGGCGACACTTGAGGATGACGAGTATGTGATCAACGGCGAAAAAATTTGGATCACGAATGGTGGCATCGCCCATTTAGCCATTGTGTTTGCCAACGCCGATAAAAGTTTGAAGCACAAAGGCATCTGCGCTTTTCTTGTTCCCACAAACACCAAAGGCTTTCGCCGCGAGAAGATGGAAGGGAAAGAGTTAGGTCATCGCGCGTCGGATCATGCTCACATTTATTTTGAAAATATACGCGTCCCTAAGAACGCATTACTCGGCGCACACGGTGAAGGGTTTAAGGTGGCGATGTCCGCACTGGATAACGGGCGGCTTGGGGTGGCGGCTGGCGCGTTGGGTGTGGCGCAAGCCTGTCTCGATTCGTGTGTAGAATTTGCTCGCACGCGGAAACAATTCGGGCAACGAATCGGTAACTTCGAGATGATCCAAAGTGCGCTGGCGGATATGGCTGCCGACGTAGAGGCGGCGCGACTGTTGGTGTATCGCGCGGCGTGGTTGAAAGATCAAAATATAAAAGCGACGCGCGAGACATCCATCGCCAAATTATTTGCGACGGAAGCCGCCGTGAAAGCGGCGAATGAAGCGGTGCTGCTGCACGGCGGGCGCGGCTACTCCAACGAGTATCCGGTGGAGCGTTACTATCGAGACATCAAGGGGTTACAGATATACGAAGGCACGGCGCACATTCAACGTATCGTGATCGCCCGCGAGTTGTTGGGGCGCGAATAAATTTCGATTCAGACCGACGCGGTCTTGGAGACCGCGTCGGTCTAGGCAATGAAAGGACTCTCTCATGAAAGCATCCGATCTCCCTCTCAATTACAACGCCGTCAATATTTTGGAACACAACCTCACGTCGCGCGCCGATAAGGTTGCGCTCTACACTGCCGAGCGCGAGTTAACGTTTCGGCAAGTTGCCAACGAAGCGAACCAAGTGGGTCACGCGCTGAAAAAGTTGGATGTGCATGTCGGTGAGTCGGTGGGCATTTTGAGTCCCGATTGCGCCGAGTGGGTCACATCGTTCTTCGGCATCGTCAAGATCGGCGCGGTGTCGGTGGGCATGAACACGTTGCTCAAGCCGCACGAACTCTCTTACATTTTGAAAGACAGCAAGGCGCGGGTGTTGATCGTCCACGCCGCGTTGTTGCTAGCAATAGAATCGATTCGCGATGGGCAGGAATTTCTTAAACACGTTGTGGTGATCGGCGGGGCGCCTGCCCTGAGCACAGTCGAAGGGGGACGCGAGGGCGATCCTGTTTTTAAAGAATGGATTCGCAACGAACCCACCGAACTCGGAGTGACGCCGACTCATCGTGATGACTTTTGTTCGTTGAATTACTCTAGCGGCACCACGGGCGAACCGAAAGGCATTTTGCACGCCCATAAAGATTATCCGCTCACGGCGCAATTGTGGGGCGCGGATGTGTTGGGCTTGAAGGAATCGGATCGGGCATTCGGCGCGCCGCGTTTGTTCTTCACCTTCGGCACAGGCGGCGTGTTGATCTTCCCGTGGTACGTGGGCGCAAGCACCGTCCTCATGGCAGCGCCGCCGCGCATTGCCACCAATATGTTAGAAACGATTCAACGCTTCAAGCCGACTCTGTTATACAACGCACCCACCGGTTACGCGGCAATGTTGGCAATGGATGATCTCAAGGAGAAATACGATCTTTCGTCACTGCGCTTGTGTGTCTCGGCAGGCGAGTCGCTGCCCGCATCAATCTGGCATGGCTGGAAAGAGCGCACCGGACTTGACATCATTGACGGCATCGGCTCAACAGAAAATTTCCACATCTTCATTTCGAATCGTCCCGGTGATATTCGCCCCGGGTCAAGCGGCAAGCCCGTTCCGGGTTACGAAGTGCGGATCGTGGATGAAGCCTTCAACGATGCGCCCGATGGTGAAGTAGGCAACCTGCTCGTTAAGGGAGAGACGGCATCACTCGCGTATTTGCATCAATACGAAAAGAGTCGCAAGACGTTCATCGGCGAGTGGTTGTTCACCGGCGATAAATATTACAAGGACAAAGACGGCTACTACTGGCACGCCGGTCGCTCAGATGATATGTTGAAGGTCGGCGGCATCTGGGTCTCGCCTGTTGAAGTGGAGAGCACGCTCATCAGTCATCCAGCAGTGTTAGAGTCGGCGGTGGTTGGTCATCCCGATGCATCGAACTTGATCAAGCCCAAAGCGTTTGTGGTATTGAAAGACGGTCACGCGCCGTCAGACGAATTGAAGAACACGTTAGTGGAATACTGCAAAGAGAAAATGGCAGAATACAAACGCCCGCGCTGGATCGAGTTTGTGAGCGAACTGCCCAAGACGGCGACGGGGAAGATACAGAGGTTTAAGTTGAGAGGATAAAAGTTAGACCGACGCGAGACCATGAAACTTTGCGATTGAGTTTCAGATATAATCACATCAGAAGAAAGTGTTTTTCCTATTCCTTCACTAAGGATATTGTACGAAAGTCTTTCACTTAGTAACGAGCTGGGCGGTCAATGTCATAAAGTTGAAAGATTATCAAAACGGTCTTTTGTTATAGAGGAAGCCATGAATGCGGATAAGCAGAGTGTTGATCTCGTCTTCGTTGTAGACACCACAGGCTCAATGACATCAACTATTGATGCCCTCGCTGAGACTGTTGCAAAGTTCATTCAGAAATTAGCCACTCATGACTACGATTATCGTATCGCTATTATCTCGTTCGGAGACTTGAGCATTCCGGGAGATAAGATTCTAGTAACCAAGTTTAATGACCAAGCAGAAGCGATAGTTCGGAGCCTGCATGACCTACCAAGAAATGACGGGGGACCGAATGAGGGAGAGTCTTCCCTTGAGGCTCTCGACGCTGCACTAGCATTGTCGTATCGTCCTAGTGTAGCGAAAGTAGCGATTCTCATCACAGATGAGCCTGCACTTTTAACCTCGCAGTTTTCTCCATTCAACTTGACCAGCAGGCTAGCCCTAAACAGGATAACAACTTTCGTTATCTCCCCGCCGCTTTCATACTTCAGAGAGATGGCTGTACAAACTGGCGGCGATTGGTACGAAGTCGCTGCAAGAGGTCGTAGCATCGACATAAATACGAAGATTGATCAAATCGGCAATCGTGTGCTGCAAATGCTACCCGAGCGACGGAGACCACCACTCGCTGCCCCACCGCCCAGATTTCCACCCAAGTTTTTGGTTTATGGGCTCTTGGCGTTAGCTTTCTTCGGTGTGGTAACGCTTCTTGTAGCACCAGGTCCAAGTGCACCTGAACAAGTTCCTGTAGCAACAAGTCTAGGCGCACCTCAGCAAGTTCCTGTGGCGACAAGTCTAAGCACTCCTGAGCAAATACCTGTAGCGACGAGTCTAGGCACACCTCAGCAAGTTCCTATAACGACAGGTTCGGGCGGAACGCAAATGCTTTTGGCAGGGCAGATGTCTTTACTTACAGTCAGTATTTGTTTAACACCAACAATCGTACGTAAACTTACACAACATCGAGGGCGCGTTTCACGAGTCCTATTTGAAACAACATTATTCTCGTCCATCCTAATCGGGTTTAGCCTGTGGATATTTGGAGCGTCGGGACTTGGCTCGTGGACCGTGTACGTTCTTGGTGTTCTATTGGTGCTTGAAGCAGGTAGCAACATCATTGAACGTTATATGGTTAGGACCTTGAACCGCATATCTCACGTCGCCGCATATCGCAGTTTGCGAAACGATGCCCAGACAGTTCAGAAAATGTTCCGGAACGAATTGATTCTGTACATCTCTGTTCCCGTTGGATTAGTAGCGGGGACAATAATTGGATTAGTTAACAATTGGACTACACAGGCCACAGTGTTGTTATCTATCCAGATTGTCCTTTTACTGGCATCCATAACTGTATTTGCCTTTTTGACAATCGCTTCCGTACGAATGTCTGATCCAATATTCAAAGAGGGTCACGTCATAGTTCCTACTGCATCTGAAGAATCAGTTGCAGGGCGGAAGGGTTTCGTTGGTAGCTTTATAAAAGTGCTTAGAGTTCTTGTACCACCTTCTCGTACAAACAAGAATGAACAAGAAGAACAAGACCTCACCTTAGCTATTATTACCACCGAGCTAAGAAAAGCCTATCTATATGACTCCACGCATAATGCTATTCTGTTATTTGCATTCGCCCTCATCATCTTAGAGCTAGGACATATACCCATTGACACAAAGTGGATGGTAACTGCACTACTGGGACTCATTCTCTTCATGTGCCAATTGCCCTATATCATTGGACAATCGTTGCTCCATGAAAAAGTGAGAGATCGCTATGAGGGACTCAAACGAGAAGAAATGGCTGAGAATCTAAGGAAGAAAGCCCCTTTACTTCCAACTGTAGACTTCTTGGCAGCTCTGTTCACCACCGGAACAGCTGGCGGTGTGATTTATTATCTTCTCGATCAGTTTATAAAGAACACTCTCAAATAGATCGCGTCACTCGCCAAATCCTGGCATATCGACCAGTTGCGCCCTTTCACATGGAAAATCGCGTTGAAAGCAGAGCTACCCAACCCCGCGTGCCGTTGAACCGAACAAAAAAGAGACACTTTGCTCCTCAGTATCTCTTTCATTTCTATGCGCTACATCTTCTCCGCCCCCGCCCCATTTCCCTCTGGTAAAATTAGTTTTGCGCCGTCATATTGCACATCGTGATACGGATCGTTTTTGATCAACATTTTTCATGAAGACCCTTCGAGTTTTAGAAATGGGTAAACATGAAGTCGCGTTAACAAACCCGAAGGGTCTGGGCTAACGACTCTCGTGTAGCGACGAGCATGGTTAGAAATCCAGTTGACACGATTTGCAGATAGGCGTAAATTGATGGCATGAAAGTCAAAACTTCTATCACCCTCTCCGAAGAATTGCTCAAGGTCATTGATAAACGCGCCAATAGTGAAACTTGTTGCTTCGATTATTTTGATGTGCTAAACTGTGGACGTGGACTTTGAAATTATTGGCGAGATCCAAAATATCGAAACTATTGCCGTTGGATCGCGCATCCGTATCTTGTCACATTTGCAGAAAGTCCATGGGCGTGGGCGCTGGAGAAAGCTCAAAGGCGTTGCACAAGTGCTGCTCCCGAATGACAGAACCCGGCGGGTGGAACTTCACTGGTATGAAGCACACGGCATAGGTCGCAAGGATATGAAGATTAAGCGGTATCTGGATTAGGAGACGATCATGAAAAAACGATTTGTTCTTTGCATAGACAATAAGGATTATGAAGCGTCATTGATCCCAAGAAAAATTTACGAAGTCATCCCTGACGACCAAGCAGGGCAGGATGATTTTGTGCGCGTGATTGATGAAAGCGGCGAAGATTATCTGTACCATAAAAGCCACTTTGTTTTTGTTGAACTAGCGGAAGAAGTCGAGCGAGTGTTAGAAACCGTATAGAAATAATTTCCGCGTTTGCAACAACACCTCTAGTCTCAACAATGTCTATCAGCAGGATGTTTCGGCATCCTGCTTTTTATTCCCTCTCCACTCCCAACCCATTCCCCTCCGGCAAAATTAATTTGGCGCCATTGTACGTCACGCCGCGATTTGCTTCGAGACCCTTCGGGTTTTAGAGATAGTAAACGCAAAGTCGCGTTAACAAAACCCGAAGGGTCTGGGGGCGGCGGCGGCGCGGATAGATGGGTGTATGATGATCCAAAAGAGGAAGTGTTATCTATATGCCAACCCGCATGTCAAAGATAGAATCAGCGATGCGCGTCGTTCTTGAGTTCAATGAGGCATTCAACCGTCATGATGTCGCCGCTATGATGCAGTACATGAGCGACGATTGCGTCTTCGAAAACACCTCTCCCGCCCCGGACGGCGCTGTGTATTCGGGGAAGGAAGTCGTCACTCGGTTTTGGCAGGATTTCTTCCGCGAGTCGCCACAGGCTCACATCGAGATCGAGGAAATTTTTGGCTTGGGTCTTCGCTGCATTATGCGCTGGAGATACGACTGGGTAGATGCGGCAGGGAAAAAGGGACACGTCCGGGGAGTTGACATCTTCCAAGTGAAGAACGGTCTCATCTGCGAAAAGTTTTCCTACGTCAAGGGATAGTCACTCCCAACCCATCCCCCTCAGGCAAAATTAATTTTGCGCCGTCATACTTCACGCCACGATAGGGATCGTTTTTGATCAACAACGGACCGTCGAGATCGGCGTAATCGGCGAGCGAGGCAATGTGCGCGGCGGCGGTGACGCCGATGGATGTCTCGACCATGCAGCCGAGCATTACCTTCATGTCTAATGCTCGCGCGGTATGAATGGATCGAATCGCTTCGCGGATGCCGCCACTCTTCATCAGCTTGATCACCACCCCATCCACCGCACCGGCGTGCGCCGCCACATCGCGCGCCGTCTTTACCGGTTCATCGGCAAAGATCGGCACGCCAAATTTTTGGTCGCGCAACCATTTCAATCCCTCAATATCGCCTTTGGGCAACGGTTGTTCGACGAAAGCGAGTTTGTATTGCATGAGTCGCGGGATGAGGTCTTTCGCCTGTTCACGACTCCATCCGGCGTTGGCATCCACGCACAGCTCGCCGTCAAACGTTTCGCGGATCGCCCGCACGCATTTTTCATCTTCCGCCCCACCCACTTTAATTTTGATGATCGGCATCTTGGCATCTTTCGCGCGTTGAGCCATCGCTTCGGGCGTATCCATCGCAATGGTGAACGATGTTAAAGGGGCGCGAGACGGATTCAAACCAAGCAAACGATACAACGGCTGCCCGAGTCGTTTACCCCATAGATCGTGCAAAGCAATATCAATCGAAGCGCGGGCAGCTTGTGATCCGGCGGGCAACGAGTTCAAAATATCTTCGAGTTGAAATGGATCATCGCTCAACGTGATGCGCGAGAGATAGTCCATGATGCCTTGCTGCGACTCGCCGTGATACGACACTGCCGCCGCTTCGCCGAGTCCTTCGTCAATGCGGGCAATGACGTTGTGTCGCTGATCACTGGCGCCGTGCGCGATGCGGAAGGTGGTTTTGAGATCGAGAGTGATAGGTTCGTAGGTGAGGTTCATAATTAGAGATTGGAAGTTAGAAGTTAGAAGTTAGAAGTTGGAAGTTGGATGTTGGATGTTGGATGTTGGAGAGTCGCACACGCGATAACGGTCAAAGTTCAGAACAATGTTCACTAGCGGATTAGAGCTCCGAAACTACGACACTCATTTCTGTTAACGGTCAACGTCATTGCGAGTGTTCTTCGCGGAGCGGAAAGCAATCTCGGACCAAGACCTCGCGGGTTTTAGAAACCCGCGAGGTCTGCCCGCAATGACGGAGTCAGAGAAAACGTCGAACTCCAACGAATATATTTTTCAATCGTTCACTATAAACCGGACTCTTGGTGTCAAAGCTGTTATAGGTCACGCCGACTCCGTTGCCTGAGGCGTGAATAAAGTCATCGCCGCCGAGTGAGATGGTGACGTGAGTGATGCGCCCGCCGTTTCCAAAAAATAAAAGATCGCCCGCGCGCGGAGTCTCTTCGACAATTTTGCCAGCGCGGTATTGTTGATCGGCATCGCGCGGAATTACGATGCCCATGAACGCATGAAAAGTTTGGCTGAAGCCGGAGCAATCATAACCAAACGGACTCAGCCCACCCCACAGATACGGCACGCCGACGAATCGCTTCATCAGATTTAACGTCGCTTCGATTCCTTTCGCATCAGGGTGATGCCGCCTCTCAAGCGGAAGCAAGTCGTCGCTCTTCACCCACCACGTATGATTGTTCGGTAATCGAATCGCGCTTTGATCATTTTTTGTTTCGATCACTTTGACTCTGACTCCAAACGGAATCTTGCCTACACGCAGTGATGACTCGTCGCCAACCGCGTGAGCCAGTTCGGCGATCACTACCGCGTTTGCCGACTCTTGATAGGCGCGTGTGTCCGACTCGCCGCAGCGATAGAGTGAACTGGATCGCACCCAGCCCAAGTAGCCGTCACGCTCCAAACGCACACGCGACCAATTATCTTCGCGCATTTCCAGAACGCGAACCGCATCGCCTAAAAGAGTCTGCGTCAGACGGTTGTCGCTATCCGGTTCACGCCACACATCGGCAACATTGCGAATCACTAACGCCCACTGCGCCGCGTCGAGCAAGGCGTGAACGCGGTTATTTTTTGGATCAACGTTTACCACGCGCGCGGCGGCGTCACCTTGATCGCGGTGAAGGACGAACCCGGTCAACGCACCCGAATCAAATCGAACATCGAAGATACTCTCGCGCCCGTCTTTAAATTTTTCCTGCTTGAGCCGGTAGAGCGCATCATTCTGATCATCGCCGCGACGGTGTAGAAAATCTAAAATTTTGTTGAGCCACTCAAGGGGAATTTCGTGATGAACGTGATGACCGATTTTTGAGGGCGACCAGAACTCAGCGCGCGGGATGTGTTGGGCGATGAACTCGCCATGATGCGAGTTGGCATTCGTGAAATCTTTTTCGCCTTGAACGACGAGCGTGGGGCGCGAAACTTTTTGCAGATCGGATGCAGTGTAATTGGGATGGGTGATCGTTTCATCGCAAGTGACCTTGAGAAGATCGCGCCAATAATTTTCGCCGTGCGCCGCGCCGTGAAGATCGATCATACGATTCATCCAATCGGGTTGCTCCCGCTCGACACGTTCTGGATCAAAGTAGATCGGTTCCTTCTCTTTGATGTCTTGACTCACAAAAGCATTGGCGGCTTGCACCACGCACGTTTGCACCACGTCGGGATGCTCGACGAGCGTGACAAGCGCGACGTTGCCGCCGTTGCTGTGACCGACGATGTGCGCCCGTTGATAACCAAGCGCGCGAATGAGTGCAGCGACATCGTCCGCCATTTCTTTGAAGGAGTAACTTAAATTTGGATTGCTGCTCTTGCCGTGCCCGCGACAATCGGGGACGATGACGCGATACTGTTTGGCGAGTTGCGGCGCGATATGACTCCAATCGGCGTGACCGGTGACGGTGGAGCCGTGAATGAGGACGACGGGATCGCCGTTGCCGTATTCTTCGTAATAAAGTGAGGCGGAGTTGAGGGTGAGATACATAGAGATTGGAGATTGGAGATTGATATTGCGTATTTCGTATTGCGTGTCACTTATCACGACGGAATACGCACTACGCAATACGTTTTCGTGTATTATAAACGTTGCGGAGGAGGCTAGGATGAACGGAATACGCAATGCGAAATATGTTAAAGAGAATCCAAAACCATGATCAAATCTATCGTCTTCGACATCGGCGGCGTGCTTGCCTACGA
>Ga0082335_1006248_pt2 | contig 13130 bp, 7 predicted proteins | sample Subgrocontami58m_FD_72375 | JGI IMG/M metagenome (GOLD analysis project Ga0082335, IMG submission 72375) | Subsurface groundwater microbial communities from S. Glens Falls, New York, USA - GMW37 contaminated, 5.8 m (SPADES assembly) (version 2) ...
GGTATTGCTTTGCTGGGCACTGAGATTAAATCCATCAGGATGGGCCGGGTAAGCCTGGGAGAGGCGTATGCCCGGCCGGAGAAGGGGGAGGTGTGGCTGTGGAATGCCAACATACCCCGCTATGATTCCGGTGGATATATGAACCATGACCCGATGCGGCCCCGGAAGCTGTTGCTTCACAAAGGCCAGATTCTCTATCTGGCGGGCAAGGTATCGGAGAGGGGTTTCACTATTGTCCCCCTGCGGCTTTATTACAAGAAGGGCCGGGTAAAGGTGGAGTTGGGACTGGCCCGCGGGAAAAAGCAGTACGACAAGCGTGAGACCATAAAAGCCAAAGAGGCCGAGCGCGAGATGGATAGAGCTTTAAAGAGCGCTCACAGGTGATATAATAGTATTGAGGGGACGATAGGGCTCGACAGTGGATGAGCTACCCGGGATTGCAGGCCGAGATCGCCATCATCTCGTTAAACGGTGGCAAAAAAAGTAACTGGCGAAAAAGCCTACGCTTTCGCTGCCTAACTAGGCAGTGACATCCACCTCAACCCCACCCCGACGGGTTGGGGCTGGGTGACGAAATGCCGGGGTGCGGCAGGTCAGACGCCGATAAGGGCTGCTTAAGACTCATCGGCTGGCGTCTACGGACTCAGCCAGTTAAGGCCGTAGATGTAAGATAAAAAATTGGCTACGCCTGTAGCATATTCTGGGGGCTTTCCTCTGGACGGGGGGTTCAATTCCCCCCCGTCTCCACCACAAACACGGATTTACCGGGGCTTCGGAATTATTGTCCAGAGGCCTGTTTTTTGTGCCGTCTGACTTGTCGGGCGGCTCAGTGACCAGGGTCACACCACTGGTCTCACGCGTTGTGACTATGCTGAACAAGGCCCGGAACGCTGGCTTCGGCGTAATCGCTACGATACTCTTGGTTTCCACAGCATCGATGTAGACCTCGTCCATCATGGCAAGAAGCAACTTTCGCCTTTCAGATAGGTTCGCTTTTCCCCACAGTTGTGGCAGGTTTTCAAGTAGCTTCCCCGCCTCGTGGGCTGAATCCAGCGCCGGGACTATGAGACCTGCCAGTCTGTCCTCCAGCACCCGCTTTTCTCTACGATAATCATCTTCGGAACAGAGTCCGTCCACATATGTCCGGCCAAGGCGCTTAAGCCGTTGCTGAACCTGGTCTCTTTCCTGACGCACCCTTTCGGCTTCGTCCACCATGTGAATTTTTGCCAGAACCCTGTCCAGCCATGCCTCCGGCAAAACCAGGGCACCGACGATGCGCCCCATCTGTTCATCGGGAATATCGCATGGCCGGTTGCAGCAGAAAGACAAACTTGAAAAAGAGACAAAGTAACTGGACAGTCAGGTCAATGCGCTCAACGAGGAGCGCGAGAAGGTATCAGCCGCCATCGGCGCGGTGAAGGAAACGGCCCTGGCAGCGATGGGAGAAACCTCCAAAAAGACCCTGGAGAACCCAGGATTGTTCCAGAAAACGACCGAGCAGTACCTGATACTGGGGAAACAAGCCAGTGCTCTTGAAGCAGAACTGGCCCTGGCCCGGGATCTAAAAAGCTTGGACCACGGGTTGTGGAAGGGAGTGCAGCGACAGGAAATCAGGGATTTCCTAGCAGGGATTATTGTATGCTGACAACTTGACATAAAAACAACCCATTATTACCTTCACCGCCACATCGGTTTCGCCATCGGTCTACCCCTATTACGACTGGAGAATCCATCTGAAAGATGCGCTGTACTGGGCGCTTTCTGGATTATTCACCGAGGAGGAGCGAAAAGTACTGGCAGGCAGCCGATAAACCGGAGTTGCTCCGAAGAAGGAATCTCTTAAACCGCAGATGAAAAGGGCCTGTGTCGTATAGGAGTTGAGTTGTATAGAAAGGACTTCTTTATTTACACCCTCTGAACTTGCTTTGTGTTCATGGGGACACATAACGATGAATTGTTCATCATGGCCTGGAAGTGGGATACAGAAGACAGCTTACACTATGGCCTCCACCAACATCTTTGTAAACAGGCGCTACTGTGGAGCATGGAGCAAAGGCGCTTGGACAGCGTGGGTGGAAGACGCAGCCGGGAGGTGGGTTCAAAGGGCTGGGTATCTCCCCTTTCAGCATAATGGGTGTTCGTGTGGCCTCTACTTTAGGGTCAGGGATGGGTACAGCAGAGAGAAGAGCTTTCGTGTAAGGGTGAAGTGGATTTTTATATAGCTCATCACGGTCGCATAGTTCTACTATCTTACCCAGGTACATGACCGCTACCCGGTGGCTTATGTGGCGCACCACTGACAGGTCGTGCGCGATAAAGAGATATGCGATGCCAAATTGCCGCTGAAGGTCATCCAGGAGGTTGATAATCTGGGCTTGTATTGAGACATCGAGAGCTGAAACAGGTTCATCGCATACTATGAAACTGGGGTTCATTGCCAGGGCCCGGGCTATCCCCAGGCGCTGGCGTTGCCCCCCGCTGAACTCGTGGGGATACCGTTCCCCCATATAGGGAGCCAGACCCACAAGATTGAGGAGTTCGGCAATCCGTTCCTGATAAGCATGTCCGTATACCGTATTATGAATACGCAGTGGTTCACCTATAGCATCTGCCGCTGTGAAACGGGGATTCAGAGACTCGGACGGGTCCTGGAAGATAATCTGAAATTTCTGCCGCAATGGTCGTAATTCCCTACCGGTTAAACGGCACAGGTCTGTACCCTCGAACAATACCTCGCCATCCATAGGACGGTAAAGCTGGAGAATACATCTGCCTACTGTTGTCTTCCCACAACCGCTCTCTCCCACCAGGCCCAGCGTTTCTCCCTTACCGATATTAAATGAAACGTTATCTACCGCCCTGAGCCGTTTCGTACGCTCCTGGTGGAACAACCCGGAAGTCACGTTGAAATATTTGCTCAGGTTTTTAACTTCTATCAATATATTTTTTACCATGGTAGTTTCCCATTCCGGGATAACTGGCATGAGCAATAGTGGCCGGGTGCAACTTCTACCAGTTCAGGCTCTTCATCCCGGCATTGAGTGCCATACGAACAGCGCGGTTTGAAGGCGCATCCCGGAGGTGGATAGATGAGGTCCGGCGGTTGGCCCTGGATGGACAAAAGCCTTGTCTTTCTGGTTTCATCGAGGCGGGGCACAGAAGCAAGCAGCCCGAGAGTATAGGGATGGCGTGGTTTGTCGTAAACCATTTGAGCCGGGCCGTGTTCTACAATATCACCTGCATACATTACATACACTCGTTGCGCGTATCTGGCAACAATACCCAGGTTGTGTGTAATGAGTATTACCGATGTGCCCAGTTCCCTGGTCAGGTTTTTGATTAATTCAAGGATCTGAGCCTGTATGGTAGCGTCAAGGGCTGTAGTGGGTTCATCAGCGATGAGAAGCCGGGGGTGGCATGCGATGGCCATAGCTATCATGACACGCTGCCGCATCCCACCGCTAAAATGATGAGGATAGTCTTTAACGCGGCGTTCGGCCTGGGGGATACCTACCATTCCCAGCAACTTGATCGTTTCACGTAAAGCCGCCTGCCTACCCATGTGCTGGTGAAGCTCAAGAGTCTCAGAAACCTGCCGGCCTATGGTAAGCACCGGGTTCAGCGATGTCATAGGTTCCTGAAACACCATTGCGATTTTAGCCCCCCTCACCCGTCGCATTTCTGAATTCGAGACCTTTAGAAGGTCAACATCTTCAAAGGTCACCCTTCCGGATACGATTTTTCCAGGCGGCTCCTGCACCAATCGCAGAATAGACAGAGCGCTAACCGTTTTACCGCAACCGCTTTCCCCTACCATGGCTATGGTTTCGCCTTTTGCCACCCGGTAAGATACCCCGTTTACGGCTTTTACCAGGCCGTCCTGGGTAAAAAAATGGGTAGTAAGATTGTCAACATCTAATATTGACTCCACGGTCACCTCCGCAACCGGGGATCAAGAGCATCACGCAGCCCATCACCCAGGAAAGTAAAGGATAACATTAACACTGCAATAGCTACAGCAGGGAAGAGCACCAGGTGGGACGCGGCAAATATAACATCATAACCATCGCGAATCATGGTGCCCCAACTGGGAGTAGGTGGTTTGACTCCGATACCGATATAGCTTAAGGCAGCCTCCGCGAATATAGCCCTTGGAATATTGAAGGTTACGGCCACAATGACCGGTCCCAGGGAGTTGGGAATTAAATGCTTAACCGTAATATAGTTCTCAGAAGCGCCTATGGCCCGGGCTGCAATAACGAAATCTCGCTGTTTCTGAAAAAGGACTTGACCGCGTATGAGCCGGGCGACATTTACCCATGCTACCAATCCTATAGCCAGGAACATCATGTAAATACTGCCGCCGAGAACAGAACGGATGAGAATGATAAACAGGATATCGGGGAAAGCGTATATAACATCCACAAAGCGCATTATTAAATTATCTACCCTGCTGCTGGCAGAGGCCGAGAAAGCTCCAATGGGTATACCTATTACCAGGACAATGAACTGGGCAAAGATGCCCACTGCCAGAGACGTGCGGGCGCCGTAAAGCAAACGGGTGAGCACATCACAGCCTAAAACATCAGTACCGAATGGATGGGCTTTACTCGGTCCCTGGAGAATAGCATCTAAGTCCTGTTGATCATATCCGTACGGGCTGAAGATTGAGACCAGGAAAGCTGATATCGTAATTAAGAAAACGATAACGGCCCCGGCTACAGCAAAACGGTTGCGCCTGAGCCGGATAATTGCATCTGTCCACAGGCTGCGATGGGGGCGAATCGATTCTGCGGCTATTGCCATATCCCTAAATTTCACTCATAGCGTATTCTGGGGTCGACCACTGCATACATGATATCTACTACCAGATTCACCACGGCAACGGCGAATGCGTAAAATAATACAATTCCCATGATCAGTCCATAGTCCCTGGCCTGGACCCCCTGGACGAAAAGACGGCCGATACCAGGGATTGAAAACAGGTTTTCGATAATAAAAGAGCCTGCCACAAGGGCAGCCAGCTCGGGGCCGGCTATAGTCATAACCGGTATGAGGGCGTTGCGTAACATATGGCGGATTATAACAACCCTGGAAGCCAAACCCTTAGCCAGGGCTGTCCGGACGTAGTCCTGCCGCTTGACTTCCAGCATACTGGCCCTGGTAACCCGGGCAATATAAGCTGCCGGCAAAGCCGCCAGAGCAACCGCAGGCATGATAACCTGTTTAATACTACCCCAGCCGCTGGTAGGCAAAAGGTGGAGGGTTACAGAGAAAAGGATAATACACAATATGCCCAATACAAAACCAGGAATGTTGGCGAATAATGTTGAAAACAAGACCGATATATAGTCTATCGTTGAGTTTTGTTTGAGAGCAGCAGCTATGCCCAGCGGTATGCCGATGATAATAGCTATAAGAAATGCTGTAATCCCCAGTCCGGCAGTTATGGGCAAGCCGGTTAAAAGGATCTGGGTAACACCCCTGTCCTGATAGGAATATGAAACACCCAGGTCTCCACGCACAGCGTTCCACAGGAAACTACCGAACTGAATAACAAGAGGCTTATCGAGATGGTATTTTCTATTCAGGTTTTCTACAACTTGAGGCGCCAGTTGCTTTTCCTGGTCCCACGGCCCTCCAGGCACTAAATGCATCAGGGAGAAAGTGATGACGGCTACAACAAATAAAACCGGGATTAGCCACAATACCCGGCGAGCTATATATTTTAGCAATTTACCCCATTACGAAACTCGTCTCCAGGAGACCCTTAAGGGCCTCCTGGAGACGAATCAGGCTTTTATTTACTTGTCAGATTGATTTCAGAGAGAAACAGGTCTCCGGTAACCTGGCCGTCCATACCGGTTGTCTTGAGACCTTTGATCGACGGTTTTACCAGGATAAATCGCTCCCGGTAGAACATTGTGGCTATGGGAGCGTCTGCCATTATTAACTTCTGGGCATCGGACCACATCTGAACACGTTTTGTATTATCGAGTTCTGATTTTGCTTGTTTTGACAGAGCGTCAAACTTTGAGCTGCTATATTTTGTATGGTTATTTCCGGCGTTAGTGCCGAATATTTCCGGTAGCCAGTTATCGGGGTCGGGGTAGTCGGCTCCCCAGCCAAACCATGCCCAGGAGTGCTTTTCCTGATTGACAAACTGTGTGAAGGCTTTTGCTTCCATAGGTTCCAGAGTCAAATTAACTCCCAGGTTATCTTTGAGTTGGCCCTGAAGAAACTGAGCTATGAGGCGGTTGCCGGCGGTATCGGAATATTGAAACTTCAATTCCGGCAGTTTGCTCGCATCGGGATATCCGGCTTCAGTTAGAAGTTGTTTGGCCTTGGCCACGTTGAAATCGTATTCTTTACCCAGGTTAGGGTCATACCCCGGCATTCCCGGCGGCACCCAACTGAAGGCGGGTTTTCCTACACCGTTTCTCACCTTGTCCACAAATGCAACACGGTCTATAGCAGTAGCTAACGCCTGGCGCAATTTAACATTATTGAAGGGTGGGGTGTTAACATTGAACTGAAATGCGAAGGTAGTTAATTCAGGATAGCGGACTATTTCTTTGCTGATAGCTGGGTCAGCCATGACAGCTTTTTCCGTGCCCGGGGGCACCCTGGACATGTCCAGTTCATTATTTTTGTATGCAGCCAACTCGGCGTTGGCATCGGTAATCATTCTCAGGCGGATTTCTGTTAGCTTTGGTTTGGCGCCCCAGTAATTTGGATTAGATGTCAATGTCAAATGGTCTTGATGTACCCATTCGGTGAGAAGGAACGGACCGTTACCGATATAATTAGGCGGGTCTATCCACTTGTCGCCAAATTTAGATATGATGTCCTCACGCAGCGGGTATGCCGGCCACAAAGCCATAATCTGGAGAAAGGTCGGTCTGGGCTGAGCCAGGGTTATCTGCAAAGTGGCGGCGTCCACTGCCTTTACCGCTACCGCATTACGAAGCTGAGACCGTGTAGCATCGTCCTTTTTAGCCGCACCGAAATAATCCTGACCTCCGGCGATGTCAAAGTAGAAAGAAGCATATTGGGCGGCTAACTCGGGACTGAGCAACCGTTTGATACTGTATTCAAAATCGTTAGCAGTGACTTTCTTACCGTCGCTCCAGGTAACCTCAGGTCGTAATTTGAACGTGTAGGTCTTGCCGTCTGCCGAGATGCCTCCGTTGCCAACAGAGGGAATTTCCCTGGCGACAACAGGCTTCAGCGTCAGGTCCTGGTTGAACCCCAATAGCCCCTGGAAGACCTGCATAATGACTGTGCGCTCCCTGCTCCATGACGCGCGGTTAGGGTCAATGGTGGCCGGTTCACCGTCCAGGTTGGCCCGTAATACCTGGGGAACAGAGGGAGTACTCTGGACCTGTGGTGCGGGAGTAGAACTGTCACCTTTCGTACAGGCAATCCCCAGGACTAGCGGCATAACGATAATTAGTAAAACGAGTGCGCAGAATAATTTTTGTTTCACAGTACCTCCTATAACAAAATACCTGTGTATTTTACCATATAGTTTTACCATACAGTTAACGCCTGCCAGTTCTTAAAAACTGGCAGGCGTTTAAACACGGATCTACCTGTAGTCTTTAGTAAAGTACATAAGTAATCGAACCGGTATCGGGCATCCTGTCGACGTTCCCGGCTCCCTGCGTAGCCTTTACGCCGTCCTGAGTCTCAGTGTAGAGTTGTATGGTATCGCCGCTCCGCAGACCAAGGTCAGCAAGATTAAAGCGGAGTGTTAACTGGTTACCTGTCGCAGAACCTGTAAGACCGGGTAGACCAGTAACTTTGCCGCCATCATAACGTAGGTGAGCAGACCCTGTTGGCGCTTCGATCCTGACTCGATATTGGAAATCATCGGTAATCAGCCCTGTCACACGGAGGACAATGGTCATACTGGTTGAATCTATCCATGCACTACCACCGACAAGGTCGCCGTTGGAGCTTATTGCACCTATATCGCTGGAAGCGTCAAAGATTAACAGCACTTTATCCACTCCGACACCACCTCCGGCATCGGTTATTTTAAGGGTCGCGGTCGCTTGCCTGATTGCGCTCGCATAGGTATGCTGTACGGTGAAATTAGCGACCGTCGTCTGGCCATCGGCGAACGTGCCATCTCCGAAGTCCAACAGGTATGACACCGGCTTGGTGAGAGTTTCGAAACCGCTTATGGCGGCTCTTAACACAACCGGTTGTCCTGGAGCGCCCACCTGGTCAATAGAGGCATCCACCTTGATAACACTGAATGTGGCGCCTTTGCCCGTAGCAGAGGATATATTTCCTGCACCATCCACTACTTCCACCAGAATTGTATCCCCGGCTGTAAAGGGGACATTGAGGGTGAAAGCGCCGCTGGCAGGCAATGGAGAGTTTAGTACCAGGGAAGTCGGGCTGAGGCTTCCATTGCTGATTCTAAGGACCACGATGCGGGCAATGCCGCTTGGATCGCTGGCATTCACTGTTACGGCTACCGTGGTGTCGTTTACTCCACGGAAGTCAACGCTGTTAATCACAGGAGGTTGCCAGTCATTGGACGTCGAGCGCATGAGTTCCAGGCTCAGGTTGCTATACAGCCGCTGAATACCTCTGACAGGTATGCCCGATACAGTTGTAGCTTTGAACTGACCGGGGGTTACTATCAGACTCTGAAGCATACCGTTGGCAAGAGCAAGGTTATTCAGTGCTCCAGCCTGGGCTGGCCAGAAAGACGGTAAAGCTGTCAGCGGTTCGGCAGGATTAAGTTCCCATTCGTTGGTCGGCCGGTTTATAACAGGATCGAAACCGGCGGTATCGGTGAACGTCCCCGCAGTTAGCAGGACGCCGTGTACGTTACCACCCGTATTGTTGAGCAGTTTTACAATACGTGGCTCAACCGGGCGGCCGGCGGTAGCCTGGGCATCGCCGTTGGCGGTGTAATAAGTACCGTTGGTGCTGATCATAGGCTGCAGGGTGTAAGGAATCGTGGTTGTAGCGCCGCTATCGGTGATAGACAGGGTGTTGCTTCCTGATGGAACCGGCCCCCCTGCTGAAGGATTGGAGACCATTACGCGGTACATAGGCAAACCGTATAATGTAGCCTGTATAGACGATTTCTCGTCATACACGGTCAGGGGGCTGGTGCTGCTCAAATACAATTGTTTGGCGCTGATCAAAGCCTTACCCATACTGATATCGCCCTGCACCAGGTTTTTAGCCAGATAGGTTAACAGAAGTTCGGTTCCGGCCAGTCCGTCCGTGTCGCCAAGTCCGTAGCCGGTGTTAGCAATGTACAGTGCGCGCTGTTGGGCCATGGCCTGGGCAAAGTCCAGTGCAGGGTTGATACCCAGGCTGGGGTCGACGGTCCTGGACTCGCGGTCGGGGACATTGAGTCCGGAATGGCAACCAATGGTGAATAACACACGGCGCACCAGAGCATCGACAGCCTGTTTTACATCAATACTGGTCACAATGTCACGTTGCTTGGTGGCGAAGCCATATGCCGAAAGAATGGCATAGTGTGTGAAATGGGCGTTAGGTGCGTTGATGTCTTTTGCTGTCGTGCCTAATAAGTTGGAGCGCAGGTTATCGGCGGTCCACGTCGGGTTGACCACGTTATTGACCGCCAGTCCGCCCGAAGCCAGGTTTGAAGCCAGGACTTGCGAGCCGTCAGTGAAAAAGTCATATCCTCCCACAAACGCGGTTGTGGGCGATAGAACACCATTCACATTAAGGAAAGCGTCAGCCGCAGCTCCAATTTCCAACGGCGTCTCAACCAGCCTTCCGACTGATAACTCGGGGACATAGAGCTCGCGCCCTTGCCATGCTGCAGGCTTGATGCTGACATAGTAGTCATCAGTGAGGTTATTTCCCAGCATCACACTGCTGAATAGCGGACTGCCCAGCTTGAGGTAGGAGCTCCGAAGGTAATACCGTTCGTTCGCAATGACTGTCTCGTCCGGCACCCTGCGGAAGGGAACGACATCGTCGCTGCCTACGATAACTACGTTTTGAATTCCGGGTTTACCGGTCAGGTAATTCTGAATAATGGTGCGTATCTGGGTTGCTGTATTGTTGGCTTCATCTACACTGCTGGGATTGAGGTCCCAGTTGTCGAATATATTGCTGGGTAAAGAAAGGATATCGCCCTGAACGGCAGAGTGGCTGGCCAGGCTGACGAGTTTGCCCTGGAGAGCGTTCCAGGCTGTAGCGTCCATGTTGTACAAAGCCGTGAGCCGTTCCCGCTGGGTTACAAACAGGGTTTTGGGTGCGCTATCCTGGCGCAGGAATGCCTGGGGAGCAGGCGGGTTCACCAGTTTACTGCCTGCGAATACTTTCACTTTTGGCGACGAAGATTCAATTTGCAGCAGGTACGGGGTCGCACTGCGGGCGCCGTTGGAACCTGTGACCACCACAAAGAGTTGGGTATTGGGGACAGCGAGGCGGATGAGAATCGCTTCATCTTTTACTCCGCGGTTAGCTGAGAAACCGGCTACCGTGTAACCCGGGGCCATGATGTTGCTTAACGCCAATTCACTTAGCTGAAGGTCGGTGCCGCCGATATTGCTTCCAACGATACCGGTGCTGGACATGTTAGACAGGGAGCTATTCTCGAAGCTTCCGCCGTCATCGAACCCGCCATCGTCGAAGCCGCCATCATCGAACCCGCCGTGGAATAAGCCGCCGTCGTCGAAGCCGCCGTCATCAAAGCCACCGTCATCGAACCCGCCGTCATCAAAGCCACCATCATCGAACCCGCCGTCATCGAACCCGCCGTCGTCGAAGCCGCCATCATCAAAGCCGCCGTCATCGAAACCGCCGTCATCGAACCCGCTGATTTTTAAATTGTTCAAATCAAAGGTAGCGGTCCCAAATTGTCCCTGGCTCCCGGCGCCGGCTGGTATCTTTGCCAGCAGGGCAACGTCGAAATCAGCTGGCAGCCCTTTTAAGGTAACCAGTACTTCGCTTCCCGTTGTCAATATGCCGTTGGGTTGTTTCAACTCGAATATATCTACATCTCCGGCCGACTGCATGTATGAGAAGTAAATTGAGCCTGTTGTAAGGATTGGAGGAGCAAACGATGTTAGATCATTATTAGGTTCATTTATATTTGGATTGTCGGCCCTTACGGTTATCGTAAATTTGTCTGTGCGGGAGGCGTGAGTGCCTGTACGTGAATTTTTGTCGCTGTCAAACACCGTAAGGGAACCCGATAGGGTGGCTGGCAGTGTGGTTTTCCCTGCTGCAACTAAAGCGTTGCTGATACTAGTACCGGAAAGGGATGCGGTGACAATACCGGTGTCCACGATAGCAGTGTTGCTCTCTTTAACAGTTCCAGGAATAGGAACGGCAATACCCTCTACGGTGAAAGTAGCGGTGTGCTTATCCAGCCAGCCGTGGTCCAGGAAACGGCCGAACAGGGTGGCGCTATCACCCGACCTGACTTCGATGTTCAGGGCGTTGACCTTAGCTGGAGTGTTAACAACCAGTAACCGCCGCGCCAGGATTTTTCCGCCGGCGTCGGTTATGGTGGGTGTCTGGGTAGGAGATACCACTGTAGTGGAAGTGCCGTCACTACTGGTGGCGGTGAGTGAGGCAATGTACACGCCATTATCGGGTGGCCTGAAGTATGGACTTTGCACTGTTGATGTCACATTCACCAGACCGGTGAGGCCATTGGGACCTGTCACCGGGCCGCTGATATTCCACTGCCATGACCTGATGGTATCACCAGTGTCCGGGTCGTAAGAAAGGTCCTTAAACTGGATGCGGCTGCCTTCCATGGGGTCAGTCGCGTGGTTGGGGTAATTAGGGCTTGCGGTATGTCCCAATGTAAAGGCAAACCTGGCCACCGGCAAGCTGTTTATTACTATTGCCTGTGCGGATACCGAAGCCCCGTTATCAAGCCCGTCATTCGGGGTTACTTCGATGGTAATGGTATCGTTCTTGTCCCCATTGCCGGCTATGCTCAGGTCATAGGTATCAGTCAAAGCTGGAGATGCAGCGGTGGTCTTCATCACCGTTCCGTTTTTCTTCCATACGAAGTTTAGCGTCACGGGGTCGTTGTCCGGATCGCTCCTGGTTGCGGTTGCAGTTAAGATATCGTTTGTTTTAGGCGAGGTGTTATTCAGCGTCACCGTAGCTATAGGTACATTATTAAAAACAACTACGTTGGCGCTATACTCTGTGACGCCCCCGTCTTTGTCCTGGATTTTGCCTTTTACTATCTGCGTAGTGGCCGCATTAACCGCGTTGCAAGTGGCGCTAACGGCTGTTCCGGATGGTCCATAACCAGATCCGCAATCTAAGGCATAGTTGAAGCCAGCAGCCACATCTGCCGTTCCAGGATCCGATGGGTTTGTCAGAGAAATGTTGAACGTAGAGCGCCTCGGGGTCCTATCCGGTGCAATCAAAGTCGCTGTGGGCGCCACATTATTTACGGTAACGGTAGTATTCCCTGCGCCGCTGCCGCCATCCTTGTCTGTAATGGTTGCACTAATAGTATAGGGGGCGTTAGCCGCCTTGTTGTCCAGGTACTTATGGCTGGCGCTGAAAGTGAGCACGTTGGCTGCCAGATCAATGCCGGTGGTGGCTGAACCATCACCCCAGTCAATTACGACCTTGTGAGTATCCAGGGTGCCGGGGTCGGTGAAAGAACCACTGACTGTGGTGGAGTCGTTCTCATTGATGATAGCTGGTGTGGCGCTAAGGGTGACATTAGCCGGAGCTACATTATTTACTGTGACACTGGCGCTGCCGTTGCCGCTGCCGCCATCCTTATCAGTGACGGTAGCGCCGATGGTGTAGGTGGCGTTAGCCATCTTGTTGTCCAGGTACTTATGGCTGGAAGTGAAGGTGAGCACATTGGCCGCCAGATCGATACTGGTTGTGGCCGATCCATCGCCCCAGTCAATTACGAGGGTGTGGGTATCCGAAGTTCCGGGATCGGTGAAAGAACCACTGACCGTAGTGGAATCATTTTCGTTAATAGCAGGCGGCGCCGCGCTAAGAGTGACATTTGCCGGAGCTACGTTATTTACTGTGACACTAGCGCTGCCGTTGCCGCTGCCGCCATCCTTATCAGTCACGGTAGCGCCGATGGTGTAAGGGGCATTGGCCGCCTTGTTGTCCAG
>Ga0082335_1007498_pt1 | contig 13126 bp, 10 predicted proteins | sample Subgrocontami58m_FD_72375 | JGI IMG/M metagenome (GOLD analysis project Ga0082335, IMG submission 72375) | Subsurface groundwater microbial communities from S. Glens Falls, New York, USA - GMW37 contaminated, 5.8 m (SPADES assembly) (version 2) ...
GGCGTAGATGTGCGCGTGGATGTGGTTGATCCCGATCACCGGCTTGTCGAGGGCGAAGGCGAGGGCCTTGGCGGCCGAGACGCCGATGAGGAGGGCGCCGATCAACCCGGGGGGGTAGGTGACGGCGATCGCGTCGAGGTCGCGCGCGGCGACTCCCGCCTGGACCAGCGCCCGGTCGATCACGCGCGTGAACGTCTCCAGGTGGACGCGGCAGGCGAGTTCCGGCACCACGCCGCCGAACACCGCGTGCCGGTCGACCTGGGAAAGGACGATGCTCGAGCGGATGTCGATCCCGTCGCGCACCACCGCGGCGGCGGTCTCGTCGCAGGAGGTCTCGATGCCGAGGCAGGTGAACATGCTACTTCTTGATCGCCAGGAGCGCGGCCAGGACGTCCTTGGCCCGCTGCAGTTGCACGTCGACGAACGGCTCACCCGCGGGCGGCTTCGGAGCCGTAGCTGCGCTGCCGGCCGGGTCTTTGCCGTTCGGCGGATGAACCGCCTCGGACTGGAACGACTCCATGAGTTCGTCGAGCTGGTCCTCGGGCAGGTCAGCCTCGATGTCGGGGGCGATCCCGTAGTCGAGCAGTTCGTCGCGCACGGTGTTCCGCTGCTCGAGCGGGATGTTCTCCATCTCCGCCTGACTGCGCAGCAATCGCCTGTCGATACAGCGGCCGCTCGGGGTGTAGTAGCGCGCCGTGGTCATCTTGACCGCGCAGTCCTCGTACCCTGGCACTTGCAGCACCGTCTGCACCGAACCCTTGCCGTAGGTGCGCGAGCCGATCACCAGCCCGCGCTTGTGGTCCTGCAGTGCCCCCGCGACGATTTCGCTCGCGCTCGCGGTGGAGCCGTTCACCAGCACCGCCACCGGGAATTCCGGAAGCGTCTTTGCCGGGTCCGCGATCTCGGTGCGATTGTCCTCATCCATCCGGCCGCGGGTCGAGACGATGATCCCCTGCTTGACGAACAGATTGGCGGTCTCGACCGCTTCGGTCAGCAGACCGCCTCCATTGAGCCGCAGGTCGAGCACCAGCGCCTTCATCCCCTCGCCGGTCAACCGCTCGATCGCCTCCCGCAGATCCATCGCAGTGCGATCCTGGAACGTGGTGATCCGGACGTAGCCGACGCCGGACTTGGCGTCGACCATCCGGGCACCGCGGATGCTCTTCAGTTGGATGATCTCGCGCACCAGCTCGACCTTTTCGGTGGCGGACGCCCCGCGATGGAGGATCGTCAGGCGGACGGGCGTGCCCGGCTTGCCGCGCAGCAGCTTGACCGCCTCGCTCGACGTGATCCCTTCGGCGTTCTGGCCCTCGATCTCGACGATCTTGTCTCCCGGCTGGATCCCGGCGCGGAATGCGGGCGTGCCTTCCATCGGCGTCACCACCGTGAGCCAGCCGTCCTCCATGTTCACCTGGATCCCGATCCCCCCGAACTGGCCCTCCGTGTCCACCGCGAAGTCCTTCAGCCCGTCCTCGTCGAAGTACTCGCTGTGCGGGTCGAGCGACTGCAGGTAGCCCTGGAACGCGCCCTTGAACGGATGTCCGTCCGCGACGTCATCGACGTAGTACTTCTCGACCATGTCGTGGATCAGGCGCAGCTTCCGCAGCTGCGACTGTAGCGAGGGCGACTCCGGACGGTTGGCCAACCCCAGCCCGTTCAGGCCGAGGACCAGGCCGAAAGCGAGCAGGGTCGGCAGGACCCAGCCCGCGGCGATCTGCCGGTGCGACATGAAATAAGCCTCCTGACGGGAGGCCCGAGTATACCGCGATCGTCCCCGCCTTGCCACACCGTTCACGACTTCCCGCCGGGTCGCGGGCACCGCCCCCCAAGGGCCCCGTCTGTGCAGTCGGGCCCTGCCCTTGCCCTTCGCGGCTTGGCCCGAGTTGTGGCGAAGGGAGCCAGCCAGCGAGGGCAAGGGCAAGGGCAAGGAGGACGAGCGCGGCTGCGGTCATGCACCCACTGCGGACTGACTGCGGGCGCTCCAATTGACATCGCTCCCCCCTGGCGATAGGATACCCTGGCCGTTGCGGCTTCTTTGCCCCGGGGAGAGCATGTCCAACCGCAAGATCGGATCCAATGCGGGTGTCTGCCCTACCTGCGGACAGCCCATGGTTCTGTCGGTCGCGGATCCGGTGCGCTGCCGACACTGCGGGACCGTCGTGCAACCCCCGACGGTCACGGTCGTCCACCCCCCGACGGAAGAAGTCGGCGACCTCAGCGCCACCCAGGTCTGCACTCTCAGCCCCCAGGACCTGCTCAGCGCGACCCAGAAGGCCACCCCCCAGATCCCGGCGCCGGTCGCCGCCGCGCTTCGGCTCCTCAATCCCAAGACCCTCTCCCTGACCGAGCCCGAGCGGCGCAAGCGGCTCGCCGACAACTACCGTGAGCTCTGCGAGTACATCGAGCGCTATCGCGAGCTCCCCCCGCGCCAGTGGGACGTCGGCTGGGCCTACGCGGTGCGCGCGCGCGTCCTGGTCGCGCTCGGCCGCAAGGACGAGATCTTTGGCGACCTCCTGGAGGCCTTCGCCCGCAAGGCCGACCTCTCCCCCCAGGAAATGCTCGAGCTCACCCGCGCCTGCATCACCCGCCGCATCGAGGGCGGGGCTCCGCTCGCGCTCTACCGCAAGTTTCTGCCCTACCTGCTGGAGCACGCCGGCGAATTCCCCGGGGGCGAATCCGGGGTCTGGGAGTTCCTCGTCCGCCTCGCCGCCGACGCCGCGGGACCCGACCAGGCCGAGCGGGCGGAGCTCTGCTCCGGGCTACTGGAATGCCGCCCCGATTCCGCGGTCTCCCACTTCCTCGTGGGGCTTCGGCTGCACGAGGGCCGCCGCCAGCAGGAGGCGCTCGGCCTGCTCCGGCGTGCCGAGGAGCAGATGCAGGAGGACCGCACCCTGCCCACCTCCTGGAAGGGGCGCATCACCCAGACGCTCGGCCGCATCCAGGTCGCGCTCGGACGCCACGAGGAGGCGCGCAACGCCTTCGAGCGGTCGCTCTCCCACGACCCGGACCAGTACGAGGCGTACCGCGACTACGTGTTGCTCGAGGTCCACCTCCTGCTCAAGGTCCCCGTCGAGGAGTTGGCCCACCCGCGCCACCGCGCCCGGCTCGAGCGCGCCCGGCGCAACCTCGACGCCGCGGAAAAAAACCTGCAAAGGCAGGCGGTCGCCCTCGGCTCGGACACCGTCGTCTCGCAGCGGCGCAAGCTCTCCAAGGCGGGCAACGAGATCGAGCGCATGCTCGGCGGGGTGTGACTCTGCGCCGATTACGGCGTGGCTCAGCGCACGGGCGCAATGGCATATACGGCGCGCTCGGGGGCGAGAAACGCGGCCGACGCGCGCAGCCCTTCCGGCGTGAGTTCCCGCAGCTCCGCGGCCAGCTTCGCGGGATCGAGCCCCAACTGGCGGCGGCGGCCCAGGCCGAAGGCGACGCCGTAGGGATTGGCCGCAATGGCGAAGTCCGGCAGGTCGGCGCACCCGAGCAGGAAGCCGAAGAAATCGCGCGCGGCGGCGGTGTCGGGCGATTCGAACGGCGCGGCCGCGGTCTCCGCCGCGATTGCTTCGATCCGGCGGAAGACGTCGGCGGATCGCTCACCCGAGGCGATCGGGGCGGACAGGTAAAGGATGCCGGGATCGTCGAGCGGGGCGTAGCGGACCGGGAAGCGGCCGGGTTCCGAGGCGAGGGCCTGGGAACGCTGCCAGAGGCGGGCGACGAGCACGAGGGAGCCGGCGAAGCCCGGCTCGCCGGGGCGCGGCGCGGGCCAGGCGACGCACGCCTCGGCCGGCGCGCCGGCATCGGGCGCGGCTTCCCCGGGTTTCGGCTCCGTTCCGACGGCGCGCTCCGGCGCGGGTTCGCCGGACGGGATCGGTCCGAACCGGCGCTCGATTTCCGCGCGCGCAAGGTCGGGATCGAACTTCCCCGCGACGACGAGGAGGGCGTTGGCGGGCTTGTAGAAACGGCGCCAGCGGTTGACGACGTCCTCCAGCGGGAACGGGGCGATCTGTTCGAAGAAGCCTCCGTGGCGGCTTCCCGCCGGGCCGGGGCGCAGCTTTTCCCGGGCCGCGTTCGGCGCCGCGAGCATCGGCATGCCGCCGTACATGTTGCCGAGCTCGACCTGCATCCGGGGGAGTTCGCGGGCGAGATCGGCGGCGGCCGGGCGGAGGTCGCCCATGCGCGCCGCGGCGTCGTCCAGTTCCGCGCCGATCGCGTCCGCCGGAGCCACCGTGGCGATCACCGTGAAGTCGTCGCCGGTCTGGGCGTTCCAGCCCAGCGGGTGGCTCGCCATCAGCTCTTCGGCCGTGCGCGCCGGCGTCTTGCCCGCGGCGGCGGTCACGTAGAGATGCTCCACGAGGTGCGCCAGTCCCGAGCGTCCGCCCGGATCGTGCCGTCCGCCGACCGAATAGAGGACCACCACCGCCACTTGCGAAGCCGCCGGGATCGGGCGCAGGAGGACGGTGAGGCCGTTGGCGAGACGGTGCTCGACGACGCCTTTTTCCTGCGCGGCCGCCGGGGCGGCGACGAGCAGGGCGAGGGGGATGAGGGAGCGGAGGATGGTACGCATCGCGAGTCGGCCTTCCTGATGAACGCCGTGGGGACGATAGCGGCACTCGAGTCCCCGGGCCAGGAAAAACGGTGACGTGCAACACGTGTTGCGCTTCGCTGCTGGGCCTGACGGACGATTCGTCCATGATTGTGCGCGGCCCACGATGTTTGACACCTCCCTCGCCGCGCTCCTATAATCGCCCGAGCGGTTCCGGGGAACAGCGCTGGGCGGGAATCATGCAGCAGCGGAAGACGATCGCGATCATCCCCGCCCGGTACGCCTCCACCCGCCTCCCCGCCAAGCCGCTCCTGCGCGACACCGGCAAGTACCTCATCCAGCACGTCTGGGAGCGGGTTTCGCGGGCGCGGGGGATCGACACGGTGGTGGTGGCGACGGACGACGCGCGGATCGCCGAGGCGGTGCGCTCCTTCGGCGGCACCGCGGTGATGACCTCGCCCGACCACCGCTGCGGCACCGACCGGATCGCCGAAGTCATGCGCGCGCGCGACGAGAGCGTGGTAGTCAACGTGCAAGGGGACGAGCCCGAGATCGACCCCGAGGCGGTTGCGCGGGTGGCCGCGCTGGTCGACCCGCCCCGCTTCCCCATGGCCACCCTCGCGGCGCCGATCCGCGGCGAGGAGCGCTGGCGCGATCCCGCGCAGGTCAAGGTCGTGCTCGATCGCGAGGGGGGCGCGCTCTACTTTTCCCGCGGTCCCATTCCGGCGACCCATGCGGGGAGCTTCGCCGCGGGCGAGTGCTTCGGGCATGTCGGCCTGTACGCCTACACTCGCGACTTCCTGCTCGAGTTCACCCGGATGCCGCCGGGCCGCCTCGAACAGGTCGAGCGGTTGGAGCAATTGCGCGCCCTGGAGAACGGCGTGCGCATCCGCGTCGGCATCGTCGAGGACGCGCCGCGCGGCATCGACACACCCGAGGACTACCGGCGGTTCGGGGAGCGTTTGCGGGGGGGGAAATAGCGTGGCCAAGCACATCTTCGTCACCGGCGGCGTCGTGTCCTCGCTCGGCAAGGGTCTCACTGCGGCCTCCATCGGGATGCTGCTCGAGGCGCGCGGGCTCAAGATCGCCATGCAGAAGTTCGACCCGTACATCAACGTCGACCCGGGCACCATGAGCCCCTTCCAGCACGGCGAGGTCTACGTCACCGAGGACGGAGCCGAGACCGACCTCGACCTCGGCCATTACGAGCGCTTCACCAACGCCACGATCTCGCGCAATTCCAATTTCACCACCGGCCGCATCTACAGCGACGTGATCGCCAAGGAGCGGCGCGGCGAGTACCTCGGGCAGACCGTCCAGGTGATCCCGCACATCACCAACGAGATCAAGGAAGCCGTGCGCGCGGTCACCGTCCCCGGGGTCGACGTCGTGATCACCGAGATCGGCGGCACCGTGGGCGACATCGAGGGACTGCCCTTCCTCGAGGCGATCCGCCAATTCGCCCTCGAAGCCGGGCCCGGCAACGTGCTCTTCATCCACCTCACCCTCATCCCCTTCCTGCGCGCCAGCGGCGAGATCAAGACCAAGCCCACCCAGCACAGCGTGAGCAAACTGCGCGAGATCGGGATCCAGGCGGACATCCTGATCTGCCGCACCGAAGTCCCGCTTTCCGACGAGCTGCGCGCCAAGATCGGCCTGTTCTGCAACGTGACCCGGGAAAACGTCATCGAGGAGAAGGACGTCGACTTCAGCATCTACGAGATCCCGATCGTCCTGCACGAGCAGAATCTCGACGATCTCGTCCTCCGGCGCCTCGGCCTGAGCGTCCCGCCGCCCGATCTGCGGCCCTGGCGCGCCATGCTCGAAATCCTCAAGAACCCCGAGCGCACGGTCCAGGTCGCCATGGTCGGCAAGTACATGGGCCTGCAGGACGCCTACAAGTCGATCTACGAGTCGCTGACCCACGCCGGGATCGCCAACCGCTGCCGCGTCATGGTCCGCCGGGTCGCCGCGGAGGACGTGATGCACGAGGGGGCCGAGAAATTCCTCGAGGACGTGTCCGGGGTGATCGTCCCCGGGGGCTTCGGCGATCGCGGGATCAAGGGCAAGATCGAGGCGATCCGTTTCGCCCGCGACCACCGGGTGCCCTACTTCGGACTCTGCCTCGGCATGCAGTGCGCCACGATCGAGTTCACCCGCAATGTCTTCGGCATCGAGGACGCGGACAGCACCGAGTTCGCCCCCCAGGGCGCGCACAACGTCATCCACCTGATGGATTCCCAGAAGGAAGTGACGAACAAGGGCGGGACGATGCGGCTCGGGGCCTACCCGTGCCATCTGCTCCATGGCACGAAGGCGCACGCCGCCTACGGCCGGGAGCTGGTCACGGAGCGCCACCGCCACCGATACGAGTTCAACAACGCCTTCCGCGACCGGCTGGAATCGAAGGGGTTGCGGGTCTCCGGCACTTCGCCCGACGCCAGGCTGGTGGAGATCGTCGAGCTGGCCGACCATCCCTGGTTCCTCGCCACCCAGTTTCATCCCGAGTTCAAATCCAAGCCCACCGCGCCCCATCCGCTGTTCCGCGACTTCGTCGCCGCGGCCTTGCGCCACGCCGAGGTGCGGGCGCGCGAGGGTGAATCGGATGCCGAACCCGTGGCCGGGCAGAGGGAGACCGCGCGATGAGCGATCCGCAAGGCAAGAAGGTCGATGAGGACTGGAAGCGCCGCGCCCAGGAGGAGAAGGAGCGCCTGAGCGTGGGCCAGGGCGGTCCGGCCGGCGCGCCCAAGATCGAGGTCCCGCCCGGGGTCGTCCGCAAGCAGCCGCCCGAGCCGCCCGCCGAGCCCGGGCCGCCCGCGAAGCGCGGCGCCGCCAAGCCGGCAGGATCGCGGCCTCCCGCCGACCCGGAGGAGGCGCGCCGAACCTATCCCGAGGCCACGTTCGAGACGCTCGTGGGCGGCCTGGCGCAGCAAGCGCTGGTCGGGCTCGGTCAGATGGAGCACCCGGCGACGGGGCAGCGCGAGCTGGACCTGGAGTCGGCACGCTATACGATCGATAGCCTGGTCATGCTGCGGCACAAGACCAAGGGGAACCTGGGCGCGGAGGAGTCGGCCCGGCTGGAGGAGATCATCTCGGAGCTGCAGATGATCTTCGTGCAGATCTCCAACCGTCTCGGCCAGCGGAAGTGAGCGCGCGGTGAAGGGCCTGGAGAGCCTGATCCAGAAGATCGATCGACTGCCGACCATCCCCACGGTCGCGGCGAAGATGCTCGAGATCGTCGACAACCCGCAGAGTTCGGGGCGGGAGCTGTCGCGGATCGTGACGTCCGATCCGCCGCTCGCCGGTTGGGTGATCCGCACGGTGAACTCGGCCGTCTACGGCCTCGAGCGGCCGGTTTCCTCGATCCACCAGGCGGTGCTCCTGCTCGGCTTCCAGCAGGTGAAGTCCCTGTGCCTGGGCGTGTCGGTGTTTCGCGGGTTCGACCTCGCCGCCATGCGCGAGGGGTCGTACCGGCGTCAGGATTTCTTGCGCCACTCGCTCACGGTCGGGTTCCTCGCCCGACGGTTCGCTCAGGCCGGGCAACTCGGGGTGGAGCCGGACACGGCCTTCGCGATCGGCCTCCTGCACGACGTCGGGCTGCTGGTGAAGGACCAGTACCTGCACGACGAATTCACGGCGATCCTCGCGTGCGCGGAGGAGCAGCAGATCCCGTACGACGCCGCCGAGAAAGCCGTGGGGGAGTTCGACCATGCGCTGATCGGCGCGTTCCTGTTGCGCGAGTGGAGGTTCAACGAGGAGGTGTACGAGCGGGTGCGGCGGCATCACTACCCGCTCGACGAGGAGAAGTACCCGCGCGAGGCGGTGGTGGTCGCGGCCGCCGACTGGCTGTGCGATCGCGCGGGGATCGGCTTTGCGCCGGACCGGAACCGGCCGGACCCCGGGCCGGATCTCTGGGAAGCGCTGTCGCTGCCGGAGGATGCTCGCAAGGAGCACCTCGCGCTCGCGGTGGACGCGGTGGCGGAGATTCTGTAAGGGGATTGAATCCGACCCGCTCCCGATGCTATCGTCGGGTCGTGAGAAACCCGGGCGGGCCGCAGGCAGCAACCGGTCAGGGGTCTCCATTCCTGTCGGTCACCAACCGGCCTGCGGACCCGCCCGAGTTCCACAGGAGGCGTTGAGCAAGTCCGATGCCACGCCTTCGACGGGTCTTGTCCGACGCACGCAAGACCCGTAGCGCCGACGGATTTCGGTCTCACGCGCGCCCGTTGCACGGTCCTGCTGCTGTCAACGGAGTTGACAAGGCAAAGGCCCTTTACGCAGGCGATGTAATACCTTGAAGCGAGTCGGCATCAACCTGCTCAGGGGACTGGCGGCGCTCGCGTTGCTGATCGGGTTGGACGCCCTCGTGCGCCCCGAGGTCTACGGGCTGCGGTGGCTGCAACCTGGGCAGCTCGGTGAGACGCCCGGACCGGCGCGCGTTGACTTGCCCGTGGCCGTGAGCGGGCACGATCCTGCCGCCGGGAATTCGGCGACGCCGTCGACCGGCGCCGATCCGACACCCGGGTACCTGCGCATCGACCCGGTTGCCGGCGGGGCGGACCCGCACCCCGTGGCGGGGCAAGCCACGCCGCTGGACACGCCCGACGAGCAGCAGATCGCCGCGGCAATCGAGGAGTTCGCGGCCTCGTTGCCGGCCGATTCCGACCGGCCGCGCCCGCCGGTATTGGGGGCGAATTCCCGTCGCTGCCTGGTGCGTCTGGCTGGGGAGTCCGCGCGCGATGCGGATGCGGTCGAGTCGGTCGCGCTGCTGCTGCTTCAGGGATCGGGCCACCCGCGGGTGCGCATGGCCGCGGCGGCGGTGCTCGGCCTGACCGGTGGCCCACGAATCCTGGAAGCGCTCGCCGGGCGGGCCGCGGAAGACTCTTCCCCGACGGTGCGCGCGGCGGCGGTGGCGGCGTTGGGCGCGTCGCCCGATCCGGCGGCGACCGGGGCGCTCGCGCGGCTGCTTCCCCGGCTGGATCTCCCGGAGCTCCGCGAACTCGCGGCCGGTGCGCTCGGCGAGCGCGGCGAGGCGGGTGGGGTAGGGCCGCTGCGGGAGGCGCTGGCGAGCGAAACCGCGGGCACCGCGCGCGCCCGTTTTATCGACGCGCTCGGGCTCATCGGCGGCGAGGCGGCGCGCCAGGAGCTGACCTCGCGCGCGATCGGCGATCCGGCCGAGGAGGTGCGGATCCGCGCCGTGCGCGCCCTCTCGTGCACGGGCGACCCCGGCGCCGCCGCCACGCTCGCCGTCGTGATCGAGCGGGACGACCGCCCCGAAGTACGCCGCGAAGCCGTGCGTGGCCTCGGGCGCATGTCCGGCGCAGTGGCACGCATCGCGCTCGAGCGTGCTGCCGGAGCCGATCCCGACGCCGAAGTCCGCAAGGCCGCGGCCGGGGCGCTGAGCGGGCTCAAGTAGGCGGTCCGGTCCGGGCGCTCGGGTTCGCCGGTTGCGGCGCACTCACCCGCGACGTCCGATGGTAGCGCCAGGCGCGTTGCGGGTGCTCGATCGTTCGTCAGGTGCCTGTTGTACTATCTCGCCATTTCATCGCGGCGCGCGACGAAACTCCTGACTGGACTCCACAAAGGGCGTTGGGGTTTGGGAGTGCCCAACGGCCGCAGCGCGCGATGTCGGAGATTGCGCGCGCAGCCCTACTTCGCTTCGGTCTCGGCCTTCGCGTCCGGCTCCGGGACCATTATCTGGCGCACGATCTTCCAGTCGCTCCCGTCCCAACTCCAGAGGAATCGGTGGCGGTAGGGCTTGCCCTCGTCGTTCGCATCCGCCTTGAGGTAGAACCGCGAGGTGAACACCGACACGCGCTTCCAGGCGTCGGGATCGTAGACGAATTCCGCCTTGAGATCGGTCTTCTCCTGCACGAAAGACTCGAGCACCTCGAGCCAGTCCAGCTCGCGCGTTTCGCCGTCCTTCAGCTCCACCTCGATCTTGCGGAAGCCTGGGGCGTAGAACTGCTGCATGGTGCCGAGGTCGCCCGCCGTGCGTTTCTGGTCGAGCGCCTGGTGCATCGACTGGAACGTGAGCCGGCTCCACATCGGTGTCGGCGCATGCCAGGTGCGCGCACCCGGCAGCAAGCCGAACATGAGCGCGCTCGCGGCCAGACCGACCGCGACGTGGATGAGGATGCCGCGTGTGTGATGGGACATGGGGAGGGAGTGTAACGGGGGTCGCGGCCGTCGTCCATGATTCCCGCGCGCCGGCGCGCCGGGCTCGCACCCTCACCCGCCGCTGCGGTTCACCGCGGAGAGGAGTGGGTCATGGCGCATCGGGAAAAGCATGATGGAACAAGGCCCTGGTCGCGAGTCGTGCTCGTGCTCGTGCTCGTACTCGTTCTCGAGATCGTAATCGTTATCGTACTCGTGCTCGAAAGCGCCCTCGGGATCGGCATCGCGGTCGCATCGCTTCGTGGGCCTCCGTCGAGAACGAGAACGATTACGAGTACGATAACGAGGCCGAGTACGAGTACGATCACGAGCACGAGCACGAGGACGCTCGCGCGTCGGACAGCACTGGTCCGACAACCGGCCAACCTGGTTGGCAATGAACCGGATAGGCAAGGTACGAAGCTGCGGGCGCGGCGGCAACGCACGCAGGAGTGATTCGCGGATGCGCTGGGATCGGCGCGGGCGTGGCTCGGGCGCAACGGAGCGCGCGCGGGGGTGGCCGCGGTCGGCTTGGCGGTGTTCTGGGTGGTATGCGCCATGGTCCGGCGCGGCGCCCGCGGATCGCGGTGATCCGGGGGGGGTTACGACCCGGGACCGGCGCTGGCGCTGGAGGGGTGTTGCAGCGAGGAGATACTTGACTTCATGGAGAGGATTCCGTATTCTGCGCAAGTAGACCCAGACTCGTCATTAACACTCGATTCAGGCTTCCAGAAACTCGATTCAGGCTTCCAGAAACTCGATTCAGGCTTCCAGAAACTCGATTCAGGCTTCCAGAAACTCGATTCAGGCTTCCAGAAACTCGATTCAGGCTTCCGGAAACTCGATTCAGGCTTCCGGAAACTCGATTCAGGCTTCCGGAAACTCGATTCAGGCTTGTCAATACGCAATCGCAATCGGTCTATTTGGAGTTGAGACACATGGCTCGAACCAAGCGGGGGGAACTTCCCGTCCTCGCGAAAGCGCAGAAGCGAGCCGATGGGATTCGTTCCATCGACCCGAAGATGGTCCTCGAGAAACTCACTCTCAAGGGCTTTGATGAGACCCTCGCGGACGCGCGTGCAAAGCTCTCCAAGTACAACGAACTGCTCTCGTTGGTCGACGAGGCCCTCAACGTGGTGAACAAGGCTGGGCTCGCGGTGGCGGACCTCTCCGAGCGGATGCTGGCGGGAATCGCCTTGAAGTACGGCAAGGACAGCGACGAGTACGAGAAGGCCGGCGGCACGAAGAAGAGCGAGAGGAAGAAGCCGCGCCGCAAGCCCAAGAACTAAGGAGGACAAGTCGCGAGGCTTCTGCCGAAGTCGCGCCGGATCTGTCCGCGCCGCCCTTGCCCGCTTCGCCCAGACCGATCATGAGCGCCATAGGCGCCTCTCCCAGCCCGGACGGTCGCTCCCGTGGGGAAGCCCGATGGGGCCGAAAGTGATGCGCAACGCCGACCACGAGGAGGATGGACACCGTGGACGAAGCTCCTCGACGGGGCCTGAACTGGGCCTGAACTTCTTCGCGATCCAATAGAGCTATTGGCGGGGGGCCGGCGCGACCTCCATGACGTACACGCCGAGCCGTGACCAGGCATGGGACTCGACCGGCGCACTCCCCGCAGCTCATTCCCCGATTCGCCCGCCTCCCTCGATCTCCCTTCCGTCCGGGACTTGGAGGCTGTCGGCACGGCCGCAGCGGGCGCGATCATTGGCGGTAATGCCTGGTCACAAGCCCCGACCTCGCGGCTTGTGCCGGACAGCTCGGGTGCGCTATACTCCGTCCGTGGCGTTGCGCTGCACGACGAGATCGAGGCCATTCATGCATTCGCCTTTCCCCGGAATGGATCCATACCTCGAAAACCCGGATCACTGGCCGGACGTTCATACCCGCTGGATCGCCGAACTCGGCAACGTGCTGTCGGAACGATTGCGTCCGAGGTATGTCGTCGCCGTGGAGGAGCGTACCTATCTTCAGCAGGCGGTCGAGCTCGTGCTCATTGGCGCTCCGGACGTCGCGGTCGCGCCGCAGGCGAGCGCGCCCGGCGGTTCCCCGCGAGCGGTCGCGAACGCGCCGATGCCCCAGACCGTGACCGTGCCCTTGCCGGACGAGATCACCGAGCGCTGCCTCGAAGTCCGTGATGTGGGGACCGGAGAAGTCGTCACGGTCATCGAGCTCCTTTCGCCCGCGAACAAGCGACCCGGAAAGGGCCGGCGGCTCTACCTGCGAAAGCGACTCGCGGTGCTCGGCACGGCGACGCACCTGGTGGAGATCGACCTCCTGCGCGCAGGAAGGCGTCCGCCGACGGGGCCGGAGGCGCCTCCGGGAGGCTACGCGATCCTCGTTTCCCGGTCCCCACGGCGGCCCAAGGCGGATCTCTACCCGTTCGGCGTGCGCGAGCTTGCCAAGCCGTTCCTGGAGTTGCTGGGCGGCGTG
>Ga0082335_1007501_pt1 | contig 13119 bp, 11 predicted proteins | sample Subgrocontami58m_FD_72375 | JGI IMG/M metagenome (GOLD analysis project Ga0082335, IMG submission 72375) | Subsurface groundwater microbial communities from S. Glens Falls, New York, USA - GMW37 contaminated, 5.8 m (SPADES assembly) (version 2) ...
TGGGAAGAATTTTGCCTCGTTATAATACTGTAGAAAATACGCTTCATATTGAATCAAGAACAAGATCTATCGTTAAAATTGACCATGAAGAAATAGAAATTATTGATAAGGGGAAAAAAGGAACGGTGTATACGCCTCGCGCAAATCCTCAAAACAAAATAAAGATTTCTGCTGGAGAAACAGTAACCCTCCCAAACGGTGTTGAAGTTTCAAACATTCGAGACTAATCAATTTAATTTGCTATAATAGGCTATTATGTCTGCAGAAGCACCAAGAACAATAAAAGAGTTACCTCGAGATATGCAACATCCATTTGCTGTGCTTGAGTTTTTTACAACACTACATATAGAAATTGTTAAGGTTCATGTACCTCCAGTTGATAGTCTCGCTTCTCGTTATGCAGTTCTTAAAAGAACTGTAGAAGTTAATGGTAGACCACAAGGACAAACAATAAGCGCATTAGAGCCTGATCTTGAATTTCTTAACCGTTATTTTTCCGGAATAGTTGATGTTGTTCCAGAATCCCCAATAGCAATTGCACAGCAAAATTTTTTAGCAGTAAGATTAGCTATCCGCAACTTTAAACCTTAATTAATTTCAGCCTCGCACACCTCGCAGGTGTGTAGCGGCATATGTTTATCTAAACTCTCTTCTTATTTCTTTAAACAGTCTTTGAACACTTATAAGTAATATTTTTGCTCTAACAAAGTTTTCATTTTTGATTGCTTTTACTGCCTTTTTTAATTTTTTACTTGCTGCGTCGAATGAATTTAGTTGAAGGCTTATATCTATTCCGCTAGTGCTTGCTTGATTTAATAGATTCTTAATAGTTTTTTTACTATTTTTGAGCTTATCTTTTTTTTCAATTAATAATGTTTTGTTAATTGTTATTTCATTTTTCAACGCTCTACTATATGTTTGTTCGATAAGTCTTACTATTTCTAAGGTTTTATTTCTTACATTTATATTTTGTGTATTTCTTAGTTGGATAGTATCGTTATGGATCTCTTTTAGAAGGTCGTTTAGTTTTGAGAATTGTTTGTTTATATAATAAGTTTTAGCTGTCTGAATTTTATCTATAATTGAGTTTATTATTTTTGGGCCTACATATATTTTTAAAGATTCCAAATTGTCAATAAGGGCAGTAAACATATATAGAATATTGTCTTTGTTGATTGGATATTCAATATTTTCTTTTCTATTAAAACTTATTTGATAGGTATCAACTTGCGCAGTTGGGTCAGGTTTATCAATTGTTCCCTTAAATGATACCCAGCGACTACTAGAGTTTTCGTCAAATAAACCAACGAGTACCGTGTATTGGCCGTTAGCAAGCCCTTTGACTTTTAAGTTGTAATTTCCTGAACTTGCGTTTTCTATAAAGATTAATCCATTTTCTTCTTTATATATATTATTGTTAAATTCAACTTCTATTTGAGCTGGCGATTTAATAAATAATATAATAGATGGGTTTAACACAGTTTTAGATCCCTCGATTATGTTATTTTCATCAATATTAACTTCAAGTAGTTCAAGAATTTTCTTTATAGAGCCTTTTTTATAAATAATCTCTTCATGATCACCTGCGATTTTAATGGAGTTTGAACCGATATTTGTACTTAATGAAGTTAAATTTTTATCCCCTGAAGTATATTTAGGTTCAATTGGCTCTCCATCAACGTAATTCTCGAGTAAATAATTTAAATCAGATTGTTTATCGGTTATATACCCAAAAAGAGCAGTATAAGAGTCACTATATAAGGAATACAATTTATCTTTAATATTACTTATATCATCGTATTTTTTTAAAGTATTATTTTTTACTTTTAAACTATTAATATCAAATAGAATATTGTTCATGTCATACAGGAAACTATAATTTGGGTAAATGTCTATAAGCGAAGGAAATAATGTGTTAACTATTTCTTTATCTGACTTTAATAGATCCCTATTTAAATTAATTACAATATTTTGGGCATAGTTTAACAATCCGTTAGATCCATCAATGTCCCCAGCTTGTACTGCTTTATATACTTGTGCTGTACCTTTATGTGGGGATCCGACTGTTATTACCTTAGTAACGTTTTGAGGGTATTTTTGAGAATAAATTCTTCCAATTAATCCTCCAAATGAATGGCCTACTATAAATACTTGAGCGTTATTATTTACGGCAAAGATTTTTTCATCTAAATATGTCCTCAAATCTTCTGATGAAATTTCAATTGGTTTTCTCCAATCGTATGCAAAAACAAAAAACTTTTCATCTCTTTTGTAACCAGCGTTTTCAATTGTTTGAATTATCCCATTATATTCTTTTATAAAATCCAAAATTTTCCAATCATATATTGACATTTGCTGATTATATATAAGAGAATTTCTACTCCATGAAGTCATAAATCCCGGAATTAGAATAATATATTTATTATCCTGATTAGATTGCTCTGTTGCTATATTTAAAGTCCACTTGTTTAAATTACTTAATCCACTATATAACAAATAAATTGTATTGTTCATTTCAAGTAATGCTGGATCAGTGATTAACTTCGTATCGTACTCTTTATCCCGAGGAAGCACTAATTGATTATTTACCCAGTTTGAAGTACATGATAGCTGATCAGTTGTCTCAATTGATGAAATATTTGAAGCATCATGACTATGATAATATATGACGTATTTATTACCTTGTTTTATAACCGTTGGGCCTGAAGCATAAGGGACTATTGGATTGTTGTCACACTTTTTCCATTCAGTTCCGTTTTCCGATATTGCTAAACCAAGTTTCCATTCAGAGCCATTCCACCCTGAAAAAAGTAAATAGTATTTAGAATTTTCATAAAATACATTTGGCGAAGAAACAGCGTAATTATCCCAGAAGGTTCCAGGGCTTAATACTTCTGTAGGTGGATCTACAAAATTAATTCCGTCATCTGAAACTGCTTTTAAAATCTTGTAACTTGATTCATTTTTAGAGACAGCAAAATACAACTCATACTTATTACCTATTTTTAGAATTGAAGGATCGTGAAAGTCATATGTTTCGTCATAATTTATGTTTATTAATTTTTTTGTATTTATTAATTTTAAATCTGAACTTTCACCGTATACTATTCTAAATTTCACACCATTATATGATGCATACCAAAGTTTAAAAATTCCTGATTCATATAAGACAAATGGTTGTCTTTGTGATATCTCATTCCAGTTCTCAAACTCTTGATTTATTTCAATCGGGTTATTTAAATCTTTTAGTAAAACTTGGTTTGCATAAATTTTTGACGGAAATAAGAAAATAATTGAAAATAAAAGTATAAATAAGTAAATTTTTTTCATTAATTAACATATTATTTATTTATAAAATTTATACAATGGATTATAATCCACATTTTTATCGATTTTTCTTGATGTAGAGCTGTAAAAAGGTACCTTTATGCATCAAATCTACTAAAGGACGTATAAGCACGGCAAAAATTTTGTGAATTAATATAAATGACAAAGTATTTCTAATTTTATTTTGTGACATTTTGGTTGAACGATCGTTCACATAGAACGTCGTTGTTCCTAACTTTAAAAAAAGATTTATTAAGTTTTTTTTAAAAAATGCTTTAAGAATTCCAACAATATGTTCGTTATATGAGTAGGTATAAGTTGAAATTGAATATTGATGTGATTTATTTTTTATCAAATATTTAAAAGACTTTTTCGAAAATATATATATGTGTTCGGGTGGAGTTAGAAAGGTATAGTTTTTTTGTTCGGCTTTAAATAAATAACTACTTAAATTCGGAGTTTCTATATATAAAATTCCACCAATCTTAAGTAATGATAATACTTTATTTAAAAAAACTTTGGGATTTTTAATATGCTCAATAACATGAATTAAAGCTATTGCATCAAATTTTTGGGTAGAATTATTTTTATAAAAAGACTCAAAAGATTGGTTCAATACCTGATTTTTTAATACTTTTTTTGAGTAGTTAAACAAATTTAAAGAAGGTTCCAAGCCAACAGTATAGGAATAATGCTTTTTTGCCTGCTTTAAAAAATAACCATAGCCTGAGCCAATATCTAATAAGCTATTAGGATTATTTATGTTATTTTTAATATAATTTAAGATCAGTTTCGATTGTGAAACTAATCTTGTTCGTGTTTTATTATCAACAATATATTTATAGTTCTTTTTATAACTATTAATCGAAATAAGATTTGAAAGCTGTAAAGTACCACAATTGTGACATAAATAATATTTAAAATGTTTAACATTACAAAAGAAATTCGATGCTTTATTTAAACAAATCCTGCAATTATTCACTTTATATAAAATAAGTATTTATTAAAGATAATGCTGTAGACTATAAGCGACATTTTGAGTAGTTTTTATTATTACAACAATGAAAAGTAAGCGTTATTGCATAATTTGTGAAAAAAGGGATTTTAGGCTCATTAAATCAATTGGCGAGTATAAGATTTTTGAGTGTAAGAATTGCCAACTCGCTTATACAGACTCATCAAAAGTTCCCTTGAAACAGAGACTTGAGCAAACAAAATTGCTATATAATCTTGCTGAATATAAAAAAGGAATTAAAAAACATACACAAAAATTCTTAAAAATACTAAATATTCTTAAAAAGTATAAAAAAAAGGGTCGTTTATTAGATGTTGGCGGCGGTTACGGTCTTTTCTCAAAAATAGCACTAGAGCATTCAAAATTCCATGTTGAAATAATCGAACCATATTTAGAGACTTATTTTATTAACCAAAAAAATATAAAAACACACAAAATTAAATTTGAAAACTTTATTAAAACTACAAAAAGACGCTATGATGTAATAATAATGCTTGATATTTTAGAACATATTGAGGATCCTGACGCTATTATTGAAAAAGTAAAAAAAATTTTAAAAGTCAGTGGAATTATATTAGTTAGTCTTCCTAATTATAAAAGCTTGATGGCCTATTTGAGTAAAAATTGGTCGTGGTGGATGGTAGAAGATCATAAATATCATTTTTCTCCTCATTCAATCGATATATTAATGAAAAAATATAATTTTATAAGGAAATTTACAACAACATACGAATCAAGTATTGATTTAAAAAGAAATATTGATGGAAATTTTGAGGATTTACCCTTTCCCATTAGGCAACTATCAAAATTAGTTCTTTTGATTCCATTTATGCTTATTTATAATATACTTAAACCAATTCTTTGGTATTTTAAATTAGGTGGTTTGACAATAGGGTTATATATGAAAAATGAAAAAAAATAAATTAAGCGTTCTAATTCTTACAAAAAATAATGAAGATCTACTCACTGATACAATTCTTTCAGTTAAGTACTTAACTGATGAAATAATAGTAGTGGATTCCTCATCTAAAGATAAAACTATTAAAATCGCCCAAAAATATAAAGCAAAGGTATTTAATTATCCTTACCTAAATTTGGGCAAAAAAAGGCAATTCGCTCTTTCAAAAGCATATTATGACTGGGTCTTATTTTTAGATACTGATGAGAGGGTCTCCAATAAACTGCAAAAAGAAATTAAAAATAAACTCTCTAAAAAATCATTCTACAATGCTTATCTTATTCCGTTCTCAAATCATTATTTAGGCAAAAGAATACGTTTTGGTGGAGAAAACTATAAAATGATAAGACTTCTAAAGAAAAAAGACGCAATAATTACATCTTCTCCGGTGCATGAAGAAATTCAATCAAAAAGTGGTAATATAGGTACTTTGAATGGATCAGTTTATCATTATTCATACAGAACATTGTTTCAAACCTTTTCAAAATTCACAGACTACGCGCTTAAAGAAGCAAAAGAAAAAGCAAAGAGGGGCGAAAAAACATCTTTAAAGAAAATTTTTCTATATCCTTTACACATGTTTTGGGCAAGATTCATAAAAGATAAAGGATATAAAGACGGATTTTTTAGAATTCCTCTGGATTTAGGATTTGCCTACATGGAATTTATTACATACATAACATTACCCTTTTTTAAAATTTTCAAATGAAAGTCTCTTTTATAGTAGTGCTTTATAAAACTCCCAAAAAGGAAGTAGAAAGAATAAGAGAAGAAATTAAATCTTTTGCTCTAAAAAACTATAAATTGTTATTTATTGATAACACAAGAATAAATAGAGGTTATGCAGGTGCTATAAATAAAGGAATTAAATTATCAAAAAAATATAATCCTGATGTTTATGTTATAGCAAACGATGATATATCTTTAAAAAATATTAATTGTGACGAATTATTTGAAGCTTCTGAATACTTTGATATTTGGGGGTTTTCACTTAAACAATTCAAAGAAATGCGTTATGGAGGAGAAATAGACAAATTTAGATTAAGCGGAGGGTTAATTTCAAAAAAACCAAACAAAAGATTTGTGCCCGTAGACTTTGTATCTGGGTCTTTGATGTTTATAAAAAAAGACGTGATTAAAAAGATAGGTCTTTTAGACGAAAGCTACTTTTTATATTATGAAGAAGTTGATTACTGTACCAGAGCAAAGCAGCAGGGATTTAAAATCGGTATTGACAGCAAATTAGTTTATGAACACTATGAAGTTTCAGGCAGGAATGATTTGAAGGAATTTTATTTAAAAAAAAACAGACTTAAATATTTATTAAAATACGGCTCATTCAAACAAAAAATCTATGAAGTAATTCGCGCACCTAAAACTTTTATAGAAAATAAAAATAGTACAAGTTTTAATTTCATAAGCCTTAATTTATCCTCATTTATTAATAGAGTTTTAAATTTCTTTTTGTTTCTTATATTGCTTCGAGTATTAGCTGTAGAAAATTATGGAATTTATACTTTAGTTTGGGCACATATAAATATATTTTCACCGATTGCAGATTTCGGAACAACTACCTATGGTATTGTAAAGTTGCCAGTTGACTCAAAAGATAAATATAATCATTTCTATTCGTTAAGATTTGTAGCTGGCATTTTTGCTGTAGTAACGACAATTCTTGCTGCTTTTCTACTAAAGTTAAATTATTTACTGATATCTTTTATTATTCTCACATCCCCGATAATAATTTCAAACGCAATATCCGGTTCTTATTTAATAATCTTATCTTTAAAGAATAAACAATATCTTAGTTCCGTTGTCTCTGTAGTATTTAATATTATATTGCTTTTAGTTTTAAGTTTAGTTCTTTTTATCACTAAATCGATAACTTTTCTTTTTGTTTCAATAGCGCTGCTATACATTGGATACGCATTCATAAATTATTTTTTGTCAAGAAAAGAATTTCCAGACTTTACATTTAAATTTCAATACTCTATATGGAGGACAATAGCAGAAAAATCATTTGTTTATGTTTTAATAAGTTTATTTGCGGGATTGTATTTTAGACTTGACTTGTATCTACTCAATTTCTTGAAGAACTCTGAAGCAGTAGGAATCTATTCAGCCGGTTATAAGTTTTTTGAAGCATTTATATTTATTGCAGGAAGTTATAGCTTATCAACTTTACCAACACTTACTAAGCTGTACAAGTCAAGCAAAAAGATATTTATATGGAAAGTTAAGCGAGATTTATTGTTAATGGCAATTCTGGGATTTGCAATATCTTTTGCATCTTTCATGGTTGCACCATATGTTCTTCCAATATTTCTTAACAATTCATATTTACCCTCAGTGGCTGTATTTAGAATTGTAATTTTTGCCCTGCCTGCTATATTTGCAACAACAGTACTTTTAAACTTCCTTTATATCTTAAAAAGAGCGTATATAGTGGTTTATATTTTTATAGGACAAACAATTATAAATTTTGCTTTAAATTACGCATTTATTCCGAAGTATTCATTTTTTGCTTCATCATATATAACCCTTTTCGGCGAAATTTTGACATTATTAATAAGTATGATTTTATTTATTAAATATTTAAAATATGAAAATCGGTATTGATATTGGAGCGCTTTGTGGAAAAAGATTTGGTAATTATATTTTTACCATTAACTTAATTAAAGAATTAACTAAGTCAGATCAAGAAAATCAATATTATTTATATTCATTTTGCAAAAAACCTGTTAAGCTAATACTTTCAAAAGACTTTATATATAAAAAACTTCTACCTAAACAATTATGGATTAATGGGGTAGTGGGTTGGGAGGAAATAAGAAACAAAAAAGATATATTTTTAGGGTTAAATCAGGCGTTTCCGAATTCCTCTTCTAAAAAAATTATTTTCTCACACGGGCTGTCATTTTTAAAATATAAAAACTACTATCCAGATTCTTACAATAAAATGTTTAAACAGGTTAAAAATATGGTAAGAAGTGCAGACCACATCATTGTAAGTAGTATTAAAGTACAACAAGAGTTTAAGAAATTATTTAATACAAACAGCAAAGTTAAAGTATTGAATTTTGGAATTCCCTATGATTTCTGGAAGCGATCTAATTCCAAAAAAAGAAAATATTTTTTAAACGTCGGAATGAATCATCCAATTAAAAATATAGAATTCTTAATAAATTCTTTCTCAAAATTTAATAAAGCTAGAGGCAATACACATAAGCTGATTCTTGTAGTTGATAAAAAATATTGGAATATTAAAGATCCAAATATTATTCAGTTAACCAATGTTCCAAGAAAAAAATTAAAATTTTTATATTCTCGATCAATTGCATATCTATCAGTGTCACTATATGAAAGTTTTAATTTTCCTGTTCTTGAAGCATTATCACAAAATACTCCTGTAATTGGGCTAAAAAGCTCAATTATTTCCGAAATGGCAGACTATGTAAATATAGTAAATAACGAACAAGAATTCATTTATGAAATGGAAAATATATCAAAGAAAAAAATAAACCTTAAAAAAATAAAAGAAGAGTTCTCATGGAAAAAATATGTGACACAGCTCAAGAAGTTATATTTATTATGAAGAAAGTAGCATTTGTTAGGGGAAGTTATTTAAATAAAAGTGAATGGCAAAATTATGATATTAAATCAAAAAATCTACGGATTGATCCTATTTCTACTTTTAAAACAATTCATTACTTTAAGAAAAGTATTAAATTATTCGGTTTATCTGATATTAATTCATCAAAATACTCAAAATACTTTTTTAATAGACTGATAGGCGATAATCAAGTTTTGTTTGGCTTGAAAAATGCTGTTGCCGACTATAATATCCTTCACACGGCTGACCCACATTATTATTATTCATATCAATTGGCAAAGATAAAAGGTGACAGACCTTTAGTTTCAACTTATTGGGAAACAATTCCTTTTAATAATGAAACAGTTGCTAAAAAAAGACTAATTAAAAGGTTTACTATGGAAAACACAGATTTGTTTATTTGTCATACACAAAAAGCAAAGAAATGTATTCAAGCAGAAGGATTTTCTCACAAAAGGATTGAAATAATACCGTTAGGCGTCGACTTGAGCCGTTTTAAACCAAAAAATAGGAAGTCTAATAAGACAAAAACTATTTTATATGTCGGGAGATTAGTAGAAGAAAAAGGTGTGTCAGATCTTTATGAAGCTTTTAAGATCTGTGTGAAATCAAATACATATAATAGATTACGACTTCATTTAGTAGGAAATGGTCACTTAAAAAATGTTATTTATCAAAAAGCAAAAAAGGATGGCTTAATAAAAAATATTCAAATCATAAATAAGTCTTACGACTCCATACACCACGTATACAATCAAGCGGCAATTTTTGTATTACCGTCCAAAAAAACTAAAACTTGGGAAGAACAATACGGGATGGTCCTTATTGAAGCTTTAGCATCGGGTTTACCAGTAATTGCCTACGATACAGGCGCGATAGCAGAAGTTTTAAACGGCAATGGCGAACTTGTTGAGGAGAGGAAAATAAAGAAACTTTCTGAACGAATTAATTATCTTTTAAACAACAGAGATAAGGCTATAAAAATTGGTCTTGAAGGTAGAAAGTTTGCAGAAAACAAGTACAATTGTATTGATTATCAAAAGAAAATTAAAAATTTATATCTGTCTTTAAAATGAAATTATCTATTGTTATTCTCACAAAGAATAATGTAAAAACAATTGAAACAGCCTTAAAGTCTGCAGTATTTGCTGACGAAATAATCGTCGTTGATGATTTTTCAACTGATAACACCTTAAATGCTCTTCAAAAATATAAAGCGTTAATTTTTAAAAGGAGACTAAGTGGCAATTTCTCATCTCAAAGAAACCTCGGTTTAAGTAAGGCCTCAGGGGAGTGGATTCTCTTTCTTGACGCAGATGAGATACTCACAGACGAACTAACCGAGGAAGTTAAGAAAATAATAAATACTAATAATACATTCAGTGCTTACTACATTAAACGACGTGACATTTTCTGGGGTAGAGAACTTAAATATGGAGAATTATTGAGATCTTATAGAAAAGGAATCATCCGTCTGGTCAAAAAAAACTCAGGAAAATGGAAAGGCTCTGTTCACGAAACCTTTGTTACTAATAAACCTTCTGGAAGGTTAAATAATTATATTTACCACTACTCTCATGAATCTTTAAGGGATTTTATTGTTGATATAAATAATTACAGTACCATTCGTGCTAAAGAACTATATAAAAATGGTAAGAAATCTAATGTTTTTCAAATTTTATTTATTCCTTTAGCGAAGTTTAAGATAAATTATATATTTAAACTCGGATTCTTAGATGGTGTACCTGGTTTTATCTATGCGTTTATGATGAGTTTTCATTCTTTTTTGGTTCGAGCTAAGCTTTATCAATACCAAAAATTAGACGGTTAAAATGTTTTACTACTTCCTGTTTTTTTTATTTTCTTTAGGACAGATTGGAAGAATTTCTTTCTTAAATCAACAAATAAATGTCTATTTATATGAAATTCTTCTATTTGGATTTTTTATTTATCTTTTTAATAAATATAAAACTAAGCCTTTTTTTCAAAAAGATACTAAATGGTTGTATTATTTTCCTATTTCTTTAGCTTTAAGCTTTTTGCTGACTTTTTCTCAATACTCTACTAATCAAAATTTGATTGCATTTCTATATCTCTTAAGAACAAGCTTTTATTTTATAATAATAATTTATCTAAGGTATCACGCTATAAAACAAAAAGATATTAATGAATATATTAAGCCAGGGTTGATTTTATTTTTCATATTTACTCTTGTTACTTCATTTGTTCAATATTTCCTTTATCCTAACCTTCGAAATTTGTCATATCTTGGATGGGATCCACATTTATTTAGAATATTTGGTGTTTTTTTTGACACCTCTATTTCATCTGCAATATTCGGCTTGATTATTTTATATATCTTAGCCGAATTTAATAAATTTTCGTTTACTAGAATGTTTCGGTGGTTATTACTATTTACTTTCGCCTCTTTAGGAATACTTACTTACTCAAGAGGTTTTTATATATCAATATTAATTACGTTGATTTTTTACCTTTTTAAAAATAAAAAAATTAAATACCTTATAGCTATATTACTTTTATTTATATTGTCTTTAATTATTATCCCAAAACCTTTTGGTGAAGGTGTAAATTTATTAAGAGTCTATTCAATAGAATCAAGAATTAAGCAAAATCAGGAAGGTATAAGATTATGGCTAAAAAATCCCGTATTTGGTATTGGTTACAATCAACTAAAAGCAGTCAGACAAGAACAAACAAAAATTCCAGCTCATTCATCTTCAGCATATCCATCAAGTTTTATTACAATCCTTGTGACCTCTGGAATTATAGGACTATTCTTTTTTTTAATGGCTCTAAAAAGTTTATGGGTCTACTCATCGCATTCTAAATATTACGTCTTATTTCTATCAATTTTTTCTCTTATGGATAACATTCTCTTGCATCCATTCATTCTATTTCTTATCTTATTTTTCGTATATGATAGTAAGGGTTAGATTTTCTGTATTTCCTGCCTCATCTTGAGCGATTATTAAAAACTTATTTTCACCCTCGTTTAGACGAACCAAATATTTAAAATTCCCATCCGAGCCGACAACTACAGGTTGATCATTGATTGTAACTGAGGAGTCTGTATCAGTTTTGCCTATGATATCAATTTCTGTTTTAGGAGTATTGGTCCTGTCTTTAGGAGATGTTATTTCTATTTTTGGTTTTGAAGTTTTTGAGTTTACTGTATAAATATCTGATTTCTTTCTTTTATCGGACCTTTTAAGATCGCCTATAAAATAAATTTTGTTCTGACCGTCTGTTAAATTATTGATAATAGTATTAAACTCATTTTTAGAAGAAATTTGAACTCTTTTTGCCTCCTGATTGTTCAAAAATATTATTAAGGTTTCCACATTATATGTATTTCCAGAAATTCGAATCTTTGAACTATTTGTTGCAGTAGGGATTTCATTTACATTAATTTCAGAAAGAATTTGGTTTTCGACCTGCGACAAGTCTGACTTATCTCCAAAAAGATTTGCAACAAAAACAGATCCTTTAATAATTAGCTGAAATCCTATGGTAAAAATGACAAAAACTCCAACGATTACTAAAGCTAAGTATAAAAGAGCCTTTTTTTGTTTATGTTTTAATAACCTTGACATATTTTCTGAGCCACTCGGTAGAATCGAACTACCATCGACGGTTTATCCCAGTACCATTTAGCTGACTTAGTTACTTGAGCCGACTATCGGACTTGAACCGATAACCTACTGTTTACGATACAGTCGCTCTACCATTGAGCTAAGTCGGCACAAGTCAGCATAAATGTACGGGACCATGAACTTCTAAGCTAAATTTTACCAAATTTAGCAAGATAGTTCTGTGGCGAAACCGCTGCTCTTCCATTGAGCTAGAATGGCAATGCTCCCTGGTAAAGTTTATTATATCACTTGGATAATATATGCAATGACACCGCGTTGTTGACGAACAACCCATAATATAGTAATATTTCTATTCATATATGACAACTGAGGCTCCTAGGAGGCGGATTACTGCAGAGACGTTTGATGAGTTTCTGGCTAGAGAGTTTTTTATTCATGGTGATCCGCGCCTTAAGAAACCCAAGATTGAAAGTTTAGTAGAGCGGTTTACAGGTCAAAAACAAGAAATTTTATCTACATTTTTTGGTAGAGAAATCCCTGTTCCCATTCCTCCGATAGAATTATTTGACACGATGATTAGAGCTAGAGAAAT
>Ga0082335_1007504_pt1 | contig 13117 bp, 6 predicted proteins | sample Subgrocontami58m_FD_72375 | JGI IMG/M metagenome (GOLD analysis project Ga0082335, IMG submission 72375) | Subsurface groundwater microbial communities from S. Glens Falls, New York, USA - GMW37 contaminated, 5.8 m (SPADES assembly) (version 2) ...
CGGCTCCACCATCACCGTGGAGGGGGTGGAATTTCCCTACCGGCCGGTGGCGGTGAACATCTACCGGGGAGCGGGGGCCCACAAGCACGGCGTCGCCGGTTCCTTAGCGGTGCAGATCCTGAACATGATCGTGGGCAACTATTACGTTCCCGGCGGCCATCGCGGCATGAACCTCATCGGTCCCGCCTGGCAATGGGGGCCGGGGGAATTCGAGGGGCTGATCACGCCGCCCGCGGAACCGGAGGTGGGGCACAAGGCCGATTACTATACTTACAAGGTCAGCGCGCCGGAAAACCAAAACCTGAGGGAGCTTTATCCCATCAGCACCAATTGGGCCCCCATGAACCTGGCCGGCAGCACCGAACCGGAAAAATACCGGCTGCCCTATAAGCCGGAAGTCCTCATCTCCTGCCGGCGCAATTTGTTTATGGGCGGCTGCGACTACGAACTCACGGCCAGGGCCCTGCGGGAGTACAAATTCATTGCCTCCTTCTGCGTCACCCTCGATGAGATGAGTGAATTTGCCGATCTGGTCCTGCCGGAGGCCACGGGACTGGAAAAACTCCAGTTCATGCCCAACCTGCTGGTTTGGGGCATGACGGCGCAAACGGGCCATTTCTACTATGGCATCAGGCAACCCGTCGTCGCGCCGCTGGGCGAGGCCCGGGACTGGCTGGATGTCCTCTGGGAGCTGGCGGACAGAATGGGCTTCACCGGCGATCTCAACAGCCGCATCAACGACGAGTATGTCCTGCAAGGTCCCCACCGGCTCGATCCGGCGCGCAAATACGCCAAAGAGGAGATCGGTGACCGGCGGTACCGGTCGCAGTTCGGGGAAGAAAAAGGCCTGGACTGGTTCCGGAAGCACGGTTTTACCAGCTCCAAAAGGACGGTGGATGAACTCTATCCCCTGCCGTGGCTGAAGGCCCGTTTCCCCCTCTATTTCGAGAACATCATGGATGCCGGGGGCAAGGTAAAAGCGGCCGCCGGCCGGATCGGGCTCCCGGACTGGGACATCTCCGACTACGAGGCTTTGCCTGATTGGAAGCCCTGTGATTCCTATGCCCCCACGGGAGAATTTGACCTGAAGGCCTGCAATTTCCGGATCGCGACTCATGCCCAGTCCTGGACAGCCCAGAATCCCTGGCTCGCCGAGGCGGCCCACCTCAATCCCTATGCGCAAAAGATCCTCATCAATGCCCGGACCGCCGGCCGTAAAGGCATAAAGGACCGGGACCGGATCTGTGTGGAGTCCACCGTGGGCAAGGTTTTCGGCATGGCCAAGGTTACGCAGTGCATTCACCCGGAAGCGATCGGTATTTCGAGCCATTTCGGCAGCCTTTGCAAGGGCAAGCCGGTGGCTTACGGACAGGGCGCCAACTTCAACAAGCTGCTCCCCTTCGATACGGATACGGTCAGTACGGGGGTGGATGCCTGTGTAAAAGTCAAAGTCTACAAGGTACAAGAATAAAGGTTATCCCTTGGTCCCGAGGCGTCTCCGGGTATCAGGCTGACTGCCGGCGCACTGCGGATAAGGGTGGTGAATGGGACACAACAGACCAGGTGGCGCCGGCGGGGCGGGTCAGGGCGCCGGCAATACCTCCAAGCTCAATGTCATGTCCCGGGAACTGTTCCTCTCCCTGTACCTGCCGGCAATGGCGATCTCGCTCGGGGAAGGGATTGCGACTCCGGTGCTGCCGGTCTACGCCAAATCCTTCGGGATCAGCTTGGGGATGGCGACGCTCGTCATCATCCTGAACGGCATCGGCAGTTGGGTCGCCACCATCCCCATCGGCTATCTGATGGACCGCCTGGGCCGGCGGCCGATCCTCCTGGCGGGGCCGCTGCTCACGGCGGCAACGGCGATCATGACGGCCTTCGCCCCCACCTTCTGGTTCCTTTTGGTCTGTCGCTTCTTCAGCGGCGCCGCGCAACAGATGTGGCATCTCTCCCGTCTGACGATGATTACCGACACCGGCAAGGACCGCGAGCGGGGGCGGCTGATCACCTGGATGCAGCAGGTATCGATCTTCAGCGGCCTTTTCAGCCCGGCGGTCGGCGGTTTCATCGCGACCTACTGGGATATTAGGGTCCCCTTCTTCTTTCACGCGGCGATGTGCGTCATCGCCATCATTCCCAGCTTCCGTCTGGCTAAAGAAACGGACCCGGAGCGCACCCGGGCGGCCAGCCAGGGACGCGAGATCGAGAAAGTCCCCTGGCAGGAGGTATTCCACGGCATGGCGAACCGGCAGATGCTGGCTTTCTTCACGGCGCAATTCATGGCCAACTTCACCCGGGGCGTCAATCGCGGCGGCTTGCTGAATCTCTACGCCGTGTATCAGTATGGTGTGGGAGCGCAAACCATCGGCCTCATGGCCTCGGCCAACAGCTTCCTGCAACTGCCGCTGGGGTTCACGACGGGTTATATCATGGACAAGTGGGGGCGGAAGCGGACGATTGTCCCCGGCTTTTCCTTGCTCTTCGTAGCGATGATCTTCATGACGGCGACGGCCTTCTTCCAACTGCCTTTCCCGATCTTTGTGGCCGCCTATCTGTGCGTTACCTTCTCTCAGGGCATCACCGGCGGCAATATGCAGGTGATGGGCTCGGATCTGGCGCCGGCTAGGGGCCGAGGCCAGTGGATGGCCGTCTGGCGGCTGATCGCCGAAACGGGCAACCAGCTCAGCCCGACGGTCTTCGCGATCGTGGGTGCCACCTTCGGATACGTGGGCGCCTTCGGCATCGTCGGCTTTTCGTCGCTTTCGGTGGCGCTGCTCGTGGGGCTCTTGATCAGGGAAACGGTCGGCCGCGACCGCGGCTGGCAACCCAGGAATGCCGGGGAATCGGCCATCGCGGTCGCACACGGTAAAGCGAGCAAGGAAGCCGGTGCGGTTGAGCCGGCCAAGCCCGTAGCGGCACCGTAGGACAGAGGCCACAGGTAGGGAACTGCCGCCCAAGGGTGTTGGCCACTGGTTATGAGTTTGAGGCCCCACATTTCCTGCACCTGGATGAAGAAAGGCTGGTGGAACTGGGGTATGAATAATTGTCAGTTTCTTTTGACATATCCCAGCTATTTTCTTATACTTCCCCAAACGTCATCGCGATCAGTATCCGAATATATGGGAAATACAGGATTTTGATCATGAGTGCTAAGAAGATTGTAACAATTCTATTTTGTCTTTTCCTATCCATGGCTTTGTCAGGTTCATTTTCTTATGGATCGGAAAATGGCAGCATCAGTTTTTCAGCAGCCTTGGATAATCCTTTTCTTGTCTGGTCAACGGATGGCGATGCGCCTTGGTTCGCTCAAACATATTATTCCTATGCTGGCGGCAGTGCGCTGCAAAGCGGTCACGTCCATGGGACACAGACGAGTTGGGTGGAAACATCGGTTACGGGGCCGGCTCAGATTTCCTTCTATTGGAAGGTGATCTCCGAGCCTGGCCATGACTTTCTCACCTTTTATGTAGACGGCGGACCGGTCTACTCCATTAGCGGGGAGATAGACTGGCAACAACGGGCCTATGCCCTGCCCGAGGGCAAACACACTCTGCGCTGGGATTACAAAAAGGACAATTCTGTGGATTACGGCTTGGACGGCGGCTGGTTGGACAAAGTTGAGGTGTTCGGCGGTTCCTACTGCACCTATTCGCTGGCTGCCGCAACTGCCAATGTGGGTGTGAGCGGTGGAGCGGGCACTCAGTACGTAAGTGTGGATGAAGGCTGCAACTGGGTGGCGGCCAGCAATGCGCCCTGGATAACCATTATATCCGGCAACCGGGGTTCCGGCAGCGGCGTTGTTGGTTATTCCGTAGCGGCCAATACCGGCGTGACGAGAACGGGAACGGTGGTCATTGGTAAGCAGACATTTACGATCACGCAGGAGAGTGCGGTCGGAATAGCGGTAGATAATACATCGCTTCTCTGGACGACCGGGGGTGATGCAGGATGGTTCAAGGCGCAGGATTATTCTTATGCAGGCGGAAGCTCTGCCAGAAGCGGTGTGCTCGGGGGCTATGGCAATAAGACTTCCTGGCTGGAAACGGTAGTCAGTGGTCCCTCCGCGGTTTCCTTTTATTGGATGTCAAATTCTTACACTTTGAGTTTTTACGTGGACAATGTCCTGGTTGATTCTGTAAGGGACAATCTTAATTTTAATTCTGGAAAGGCCGAATGGCAGAGAAAAATTTTATCCCTGCCAGCGGGAGATCACACCCTAAAATGGCAATTTCAATCGGATTACTGGTCACAGGCTAGTGACAGTGGCTGGCTGGACAAGGTTACGGTTGTGCCTGCTCACCCGGATTGCACCTATGCCTTGATTCCCATCCGCACCGATATCCCGGCCAGCGGGGGCAATTATACAGTAACTGTACAGGACGGCAGCACGTGCGGCTGGCTGGCCTGGAGCGATGCCTCCTGGCTGAAGATTGCATCGGAAACCAGCGGCCGGGGAAATGGCGCGGTCAGCTATTCCGTGGAAGCCAATACAGGGCCGCCGCGCACGGGAACACTCACCATCGGCACAGAGACGTTTATGGTTACGCAGGCATCCATCTCCATCGGTGAGGCCGTCGGGAACACGTCCCTACCCTGGACCACTGGCGGCGACGCCAGCTGGTTCGGCCAAAGCTCGCCCGCTTATTATTCCGGCGGAACGGCTCAGAGCGGCAATGTGGGTGCCGGACAGACTTCCTGGCTGGAAACGACGGTGGCGGGTCCCGTCCAAATCTCCTTCTCTTGGCGAGCCAATACTAGTGAGCGCTTGCGGTTCTATGTCGACGGCGTATTGGTCCGTTCTTATGCGCCTTCCGCTGCCTTTACGAGCGATTGGACACAAGTTGCCTATCCCTTGCCCGAAGGAAATCACACCCTGCGGTGGGAAGTGAAGGAAGGAATCGGCTGGTTGGCCAAGATTGAGGTGTTCGGCGGTTCCAATTGTATTTATTCTCTCACACCCGGTAACGCAAATTTCGAACCCCACTGGGCAATGGGCGTTGTCGCTATGGACGCCGGCGATGGCTGTGGGTGGGTAGCAACAAGTGATGTGCCCTGGATAAGAATCACCTCCGACGGCAGGGGCACAGGTAGCGGAACGGTAGATTACTCCATTGAAGCCAACGCCTCCGCTTCGTCAAGGACAGGCAACCTGATCATCGGCACGCAGACGTTTACCGTAACACAATCTTTTCTCACCATCGGCGAGGCACTTGATAACACCACGCTCTCCTGGACGACAGGCGGAGATGCGCCCTGGTTCGGAGAACCGGATTATCTGGTCAACGGTTGGGCTCAGAGCGGCCACATTGAAGTAGGACAGACTTCCTGGCTGGAAACGACAGTGGCCGGGCCCGCCCAGATTGTCTTTAACTGGATGGCGACTTACGGGGATCTTAATTTTTATTCCGACGGACAGCTTATTGATTCTACAAACACAAGGAGTTGGCCTGATGGCTGGCAGCAGACAGTATACACTTTACCCGCTGGCACCCATACCCTCAAATGGGAATTTGAGCAAAAAGATACAGGCTACTACGGCGGGTCCGCAAATGGGGCGATAGACAAGGTAGAGATTCTTGGCGGACCGAATTGCACCTATTTGCTGTCTGCCGATAGCGTGGACCTGGGCCCTTACGGGGACGGAGGCACCGTTAATGTGCAGACAAACAGTGCCTGCGCTTGGGCGGCGATCAGTGACGTCCCTTGGTTAAAGGTTTTCCCTTGGCTAATGGCTCCCCCCAGAGGCAGGGGTACGGGGAATGGTACAATTAATTATTCTGTTGATTTAAATGTCGACCACTTCAGGACGGGAACCCTGACTATCGGGACGGAGAGAATGAAGGTTACCCAACGGTCAATTACTCTTGGTGAAGCTCTGGACAGCACCTCCCTTTCTTGGACGACGGGCGGGGACGCAGACTGGTTCGTACGGGTACACTGGCTTGATCAGGACTTTTGCGGCTATAATGGCGCCGCTGCAATAAGCGGGTACATCGGTGATAATCGGACTTCATGGATAGAAACGGCCGTTGACGGCCCGGCTGAGATTTCTTTCTATTGGAAGGGAAGCGCTTGTATGGACTTCTTCGGGGTTTATGCGGACGGTAAACTGATTAATTATTTGAATAACGGAGATGATGTCTGGCGGCAGAAAACCTTTCCCCTACCTTCGGGAAGTCATATCTTAAGATGGGAGGCAAAAGACGGCGCCTGGTCTTGTCAAGGCTGGTTGGACAATGTTGAGGTTTTTGGCGGTTCTGGCTGCAGTTACTCCCTCTTCCCAAACGAGGTGCACGTGGGTCCGGATGGAGGAGCAGGAACAGTGAGAGTGGAGGCCAGCACCGGCTGTCGCTGGACTGGTATGAGCAATGTGCCTTGGATAACCGCCAACTATACCGGTCATAGAGAGCAGGGCAATGGCACAGTCAGTTATTCGGTGGCGGCCAATGCCTCGGGTGCACCTAGAACAGGTGCAATTGTCGTGGGTTCGCAGACAGTAACAATTGTCCAGGAAAAGGTTTACGTTCCTGTCGGGAATGCGGTTGATAACGCAGCACTATCCTGGAATACAGGCGGGGATGCCAATTGGTCAGTTGATGGGAATGTATCATATACCGGCGGAAGTTCCGCACGGAGCGGTCCAGTCGGGCATGGTCAGAAATCCTGGGTCGAAACCACCATTGAAGGACCCGCCCTGATTTCGTTCTACTGGAAAGCTTCTCCAGGTCTTGGATTTTATTTTTATGCCGATGAGACCATAGTTTATTCTTTGGGGGAAAATATTGCCTGGCAGCAGCAGACCTATCTCTTGCCCTCCGGGACACATAACCTCCGGTGGGAATATACCAAGGGCTGGGACAATGGATACGGTTGGTTAGACCAGGTCGAGGTCTTCCATGGCTGCATTGATACCGTTACCCCCACCGATGCGATCGTAGCAGCCAACGGAGGAACAGGGGATGTGACAGTTAATGCCGGTAGTGACTGCGCATGGTTGGCGGTAGGCAACGTCCCCTGGATCACCATCGATTCCGGTGTCCGGGGGCAGGGCAGCGGCACGCTTGGTTACACTGTAGCCAACAATACGGCTTCCGCACGGTCGGGAACGTTGACCATCGGTACCAAGACTTTCGCGGTGGACCAGGCAGAGGGGGGGATCCCTGTCGCCTTGGACAATCCTTCCCTGCCCTGGACCACGGGCGGCGATGCCGACTGGTCCGTGGATGAGGATAGCTATCATGTAGGTGGCAGTTCGGTGCAAAGCGGCAAGCTGGGAAAGGATCAAAGTTCCTGGCTGGAAACAACGGTGGCCGGCCCGGCCCAGGTTTCTTTCTTTTGGATGGTTGACTGCTTAACCTACCCGGCTGATTATCTGAGGTTCTATGTAGATAATGATAGTGTTGACGCCATATCCGGAAATATGGACTGGCAGCAAAAGACCTTCATAATACCTGCAGGCAATCATTCGCTTAAATGGGAGTTTCAGAAAAGTAGTAATTACGCAAGCTATCCCTATGATGGCGGCTGGTTAGATCATGTCGAGGTGTTCGGTGGCCCCCATTGCTCCGATTCCCTTTCTGTCACTGATACAACAGCGAACGCGAGCGGCGGCGCTTATGCGGTGGACGTGCATGCCGGTGCTGATTGCGGCTGGTTGGCCGTTAGTAAAGTGCCTTGGATAACCATCGCTACCGACAGCCGGGGGGTCGGAGACGGTACGGTCAATTACTCCGTGGCGGCCAATTCGACGCTCTCATCAAGAACGGGCACAATGATTATCGGCACCCAGACTTTCACGGTTGTTCAAGAAGGCGCCTCCGCGGTTCCAATTGACGAGGCCCTCGATAATACCTCTCTCTCTTGGAAAACCGGAGGTTCGAGGCAGTGGTATGGTCAGAATGGCTTGGATTACACCGGCGGCAGCTCGGCACAAAGCGGTGAGGTTGGAATGGGCCAAAATTCATGGCTGGAAACGACGATTGCTGGCCCGGCCCAGATTTCCTTCCAGTGGAAAGTTTCGTCTCAGCCCGGGGGGGCTGCTCTAAGTTGTTATTCTGACAATAAATTAATCTACGTAATAGGCGGGGAGGTTGACTGGCAACAGAAGATATACTCGTTGCCGGCGGGAAATCACACCCTCAGGTGGGAATATGATAATGGTTGGGCAAGCCACGATTCCGGCTATGGCTGGTTGGATAAGGTTGAGGTTTTTAGCAATTGCGTCACCTCCATTTCTCTTGCCGAGACAACAGTAGCTGCGATGGGAGGCACCTATACCGTGAACGTAGAGGCAGGCTGCAATTGGTGGGCCACGAGCGATGTGCCCTGGTTGACTATCGCTTCCGGCGGCAGTGGTGATACGGGTGCCGGGACAGTCAACTATACCGTTGCCACCAATCCTTCCGGAGAACCGCGAGTGGGAACAATAACCATCGGCACGGAAACATTCACTGTTTCGCAGGCAGGGATCTTTATCCCCCTGGGAGATGCGGTCGACAACAGATCACTGCCCTGGACCACCGGTGGGAGTGCCAACTGGGGCATCAGTACCGACATTTATCATGCCGGAGTTACCGCCGCCCGTACCGGTACCGCTATTTATGAACACTCTTCCTGGCTGAAAACGACGGTTACCGGGCCCACCAGGATTTCCTTCTATTGGAAAATATCTGCCGGACAAGAGAATTCTCTTAGATTTTATGCTGATGGCAATCTGCTCTACTTGATCAGAGGAGAAACTGACTGGCAGCCGAAGTCTTATTTCCTTCCCACAGGAGATCATATCCTCAAATGGGAATATGTAAAAGGAGGTGGGGGAAGCTATGGTTCTGATTGTGGCTGGTTAGATAAGGTTATGTTGATTTATGGCGGCGAAACTCTTGCCGATGCCATTCGGGTACTGCGGTTAATGGCCGGGCTGAATATGTCAGATAAGAATGTAACTCTTGCTGCCGACGCGAACGGCGACGGCCGGATTGGCTTGGCAGAGGTGATTTATACGTTACAGAGTGTAGCCGGTCTGCGATAAGGTTACCCCACCACTGGACAGAGGCTCCTATTACAGCGGGCAAGATCGCAGAAAACATCAGAACATACGATGCTTAGAGTGAACACCGATGGAGTTCAAGACCGATAAGGAAGTCCTGCCGGCCAAGCGTCTTGGCCTGGGGGTGACTACCCTGGCGGGCGTGGGGGGAATCCTGGGGGCCGGGATCTATGTACTGATCGGTATCGCCGCCGGTCAGGCCGGCAATGCCGTCTGGTTATCCTTCCTCTTCGCGGCTCTCGGTGCCGGCTTAACCGGCATTTCGTATGCCCGCCTGGTGCGGCTGCAGCCCAAAGACGCCCCGGAATTCCATTATGTCGGCCTGGCTTTCGGCCGCCGCCTGGGATTTCTGGCCGGATGGCTGGTACTGTGGGCGAGGATAATAGGCGTGGCCATTGTCTCCCTGGGCTTTGCCGGTTATATGTTTCGTTTGTTGGGGCTGCCGATTCTCACTTCTGCCTTGGCGCTGGTCCTGTTTTCCACGCTGGTACTATTCCTGGGGGTGGGAGTGTCCGCCTTCACGGTCGGGATCTTGACCGTGGTCGAAGTCCTCGGGTTAATCATCATTATCGGTATCGGCACGCCCCATATCGGCCGGTTCGATTTTCTGGAGATGCCGCTGGGAATCTCCGGAGTTATCGGCGCCTCCGCGCTTATTTTTTTCGTTTATCTCGGTTTTCAGGACATGGTTAATTTTGCGGAGGAGATGAAGAATCCGGCGCGCGACCTGCCGAAAGCCATCATTTTGGCCCTCACAATTTGCACTTTTTTCTATATACTGGTCTCGCTGGCAGCCATCAGCGTCCTGGGCTGGGAAGGACTCAGCCGGTCAACTGCGCCGCTGGCCGAGGTGGCCGCGAAGGGACTGGGCGCCAAAGCTGATTTGACCCTGACGCTGATTGCCCTGGCCTCCACCGCAAACACCGCGTTAATTATGCTCTTTGCTTCTTCCAGGGCTATGTGGGCCATGTCCTGCGCCGGTGTTCTGCCCAGGATATTTTGCCTTATCGCCAGGAACCGCCGTACCCCCTGGACAGCTATTCTCGTCGCGGGGCTTTTGGCCGGCCTGTTGGCCATCATCAAGGACATCGAGGGCACAGCCCAGGCCGCCAACTTTGCCATCCTGCTGGCGTTTTGCCTGGTTAACGGCAGCGCGGTCAAGCTATTCAGCAGAGAAGGCCATCGCCTTGGCGCCAGGCGCTTGTTTACCGACATTGTTCTGCCGGGCGCCGGAGTGGCGGTCTGCCTGTGGCTGGCACGCGAAACAGGCTGGCTTTCCGCACTGCTGGGAGCGGGATTGTTGCTGGCAGGGGAACTGGTGTACCGGGTTATGGGTTCGCTGTCACGGAACGAAATGGCGGGCTAAGCCGGGTTTTATCGGAGGCAGGACAAAGTTGAAACTGAGCGCGAAGGATTTCGACCGGGCCGTCCACCGGGCCCTGGACCGTATCCCCGAGGAAATCAGGGCGCAGATGGAAAATGTGGTCATCACCGTCCGCAAGCGTCCCACCAGGGAAATGCTCAAAGAGCTGGGTGCCACGCCCGACGACCCGCCGCTGGCCCTCTATCAGGGCTTGCCGCTGAACGAGCGCTCGGTCTTCGCGCCGCCCCTTTATCCCGATACGATCTTTATCTTTCAGGAACCCCTGGAAGAGATCTGTGCAACGCGGGAGGAACTGGAGCAGGAAATCGAAATCAGCGTCGTGCACGAGGTAGCCCATTTCCTGGGCCTGGATGAAGAGCGGCTGGCGGAACTGGGCTACGAATAAATAGGGACAGAAACCTATTTTTCACAGCGCAGAGATTACCTTTGGGGAAGCACCCCCAACGTCAATCCCCCTTTAGAAAAGGGGGCGGGGGATTTGACAACTCTCGTGAAATTACTGGATTCCCGCCGGATTTTATGCCCGCGGGTACGGAATGAAATGCTGGAAAATAGGTTTCTGTCCCTCTTTTTTGTCAGCGGACGAGGTTCGAAAGGACAAGTACGGTCCCGTACGGAAACAGCGCCAGGATGATGAGGGTTACGATATAGGCCGGGATGTAATACAGGGCCCCCCGGAAAACGGTGGCAAGCGGGATGTCCCTGGCCATCGCCGCAACCACGTAGCAGCAGATCCCGATGGGAGGCATGATAGCGCCCATGGTCGTGACGATCGTGATCACCTGGCCAAACCAGATCGGGTCGTAGCCCATTCCGACGACGAGCGGGTAAAAAATCGGCAGCGACACGAGCAAAAAGGCGAGCGCGTCCATGATGCAGCCGCCGATGATGTAGCATGCGAGGATCAGGGTCAGGAGGAGCTCCCTGGGCAAGTCCAGGGAGCCGATCCACTGAGCCGCCTCGAAGGGGAGGCGTGTGATGGCCAGGAAGCGTCCGAAGATCACCGCCCCGGCGATAATCATGAAGACCATGCAGGAGATCCGGACCGTATCCCCGACGGCAGCGTAAAATCCCTGCCAGGAGAGCTTTCGTCGGGCAAGGCAGATGGCGAGTCCCAGCGTGCAGCTCACCGCTGCCGCCTCCGTCGCCGTCACGACGCCGGTGAAAAGGGCGTACATGATGATCGCAAACAAGGCGATGATGTCGAGCGCTTCGGGAAGGGCCTGGAAACGCTCCCTCCAGGTGCTCTTCTCCGCTGCAGGCCCCCAGTCGGGGTGGCGCCGGCAGATGACCCAGACAGTCGCCGCGATGAGTACGGTCGCGATGGCGCTGGGAATGACGTTACCGAAGAAAAGCTTCCCGATCGACTGCCCGGTATAGATCCCATAAACAACCAGGACGATGCTCGGCGGGATCAGGACGCCCAGCGTTGCCCCGGCGGCAACCGACCCGGCGTTCAGTATCGGGTTGTAACGGTATTTCTTCATCGCTGGAATGGCGACCTTGCTCATCGTCGCCGCGGTTGCCGTGTTCGAGCCGCTGATGGCGGAGAAGGCGGCGCAGGCCATGATCGTTGTGATCGCCAATCCCCCGCGGTAATGGCCGAACCACCGGTTCGTCGCGTGGTAGAGGCTGTCGTTGTAACCCGCGTAATGGACGAACTCTCCGACGAGAATGAACATCGGGATCACCGTGAGGCCGTAGCCGGAGAAGATGTTCCACATTTCTCCGCCGATCATCCCCAGAGCGGCCGTAAATGAGGTGGCGTAGGCAATGCCGGCGAAACCGACGATCGCCATCGTGAAGCCCGCCGGAATCCGCAAGAGAAAGAGGGTGGCAAACATCAGGAAGATCCCGGCGACACCCAGGAGCGGTCCGCTCATGGCGCCTCCTCAGCCTTCCGGAAGGCCCGCGTGATGTCCAGAATGCAGGTCAGCGTGAGAAGCCCGAAACCCGCCGCCACGCCGAAGACGAAAGGATAGTATATGGTCTTGAGCGTTTCCGACACCTCGCCCGCGGCCATGATTTGCGTCCCCCAGGCAAACACCTGCCAGGCGACGATGCCGAAAAAAGCCGCGCTGATTGCCGCGGAAAGCGCATCGACGCGTTGTTTCACCCTCCGGGAATAGCGGGAAGAGAGGATATCCACAATGATGTGCGCCTTGGAGCGCTGAGTGGCAGCGAGGGCAAAGGCGACCCCGATCGCCCCCAGGAAAGAGACGATCTCGTAGGTCCCCCGGAAGGGGGCGTGGAAGATCCGGAGGACCACGTTTGCCGTAGCCAAAAGCATGAGCGTGAGAACGGCGGCGCCGCTCAAAACCAGGAGTATCCGGCTCAACAGGCTGTCGATCTTGTCGAATGACGCCATCATTTCCCCTTCGGGTCGTACTTCTTCTTCAGCCTTTCGATTTCCGCGATGATCTCGGCGCCGGGAATACCTGCCGCGCTCACCCGCTTTACATAGTCGTCGACGATCGGCTTCACGAGCTTCCGGATCTCCGCCTTCTCGGCGGCGGGAAGTTGGATCACCTGATGCTTGTATTTCTCTTTTGACCAGGTCAGGGCTTCCGAGACGTGGTTGTCCACGTATTTTCCCGTCCATTCCGCCTGCTCCACGCGCAGATCGTCCATCACCTTCTTCACGTCAGCCGGCAGCGCGTTCCACTTTTCCCGGTTCATGACGACCG
>Ga0082335_1007506_pt1 | contig 13113 bp, 10 predicted proteins | sample Subgrocontami58m_FD_72375 | JGI IMG/M metagenome (GOLD analysis project Ga0082335, IMG submission 72375) | Subsurface groundwater microbial communities from S. Glens Falls, New York, USA - GMW37 contaminated, 5.8 m (SPADES assembly) (version 2) ...
CGGGGCCGGCGTCGTCCGGGTCGAGGAGCGGCTCGACGTTGAAGGATAGGACGTACTCGCCGAGGCCGGCCTCGGCGGTGTCCCAGATGGCGTTGTTGCGCCGGCGGGCGATGCGGCGAAGCACCATCAGGTTGCGCCCGGTGCGGACGCCCGCGGCCGTGCCCGCCTGGTTCATGATCTCCGGGTCGGTCGACTCCTTCGCATAGTACGTGATGTGGACGCCGCTGACCGTGCCTCGGAAGGAGGTCGTGGCCCAGAACTGCAGGGCATCGCGGGCGCCAAACGAGCCGGCCCCCTGGATGTCCTGGCCGTTCGTGGACTGCCAGCCTCCGCCGGGCGCGCCCGGCTGGTTCCACATCGTGAAGCACTGCGCATTGCTGTCGGTCGGCAGGCTCCCCGCGAGGTCCCGGGCGAGCATGTCGAGCGCGGTGCGCGCGTTGTTCGCGATCTGCATGCGCGCTTCGCTCGTCTTGAAGAGGTCCGTGGACTGGAAGAAGATCAGGGCCACGGCCCCCATCAGGATGATCATGAGCCCGATCGCGACGAGCAGCTCGATCAGGGTGAATGCCGCGCGCGGGTTCCGACGGTGCCTGGACATCATGTGAACTCCCCGATGAATTCTAGTTGCCCGCGATCAGCGTGCGGAAAACCTTCTTCCGGTCCGGGTGCCCGTTCGGATTCGCCGGGAGGGGCGCCGGCCACGCGCCGCCGCCGGGGGGATTCGTGTTGATGGTCCACCCCTGGCCGCCGCGGTCCTGGTAGTTGCGGTAGATCCCGATCTGGAATTCGAAGAGCGGCTGCGAGAAACCGCCCGCCTGGTCCCGCACGCGGTAGATGTCGAAGCACACGTAGTACTGGTCGATGGCCTCCGTGGGGTCCTCGAACCAGACCGACCCTGCGGCCGGTGCCGCCCGCGTCCCGGTCCCCATCAGGCACCTGCGGGTGTAGGTGGCGCTCCCGCCGCTGTCGCCCATCCGGAAGAGCGCGCGCCGCGGGGCCGTCGGCGAGCCGGTGTTCGGCCGCGGATAGGTGAAGACCCGATTGCCTGCGTTCCCGTCATTCTCGCTCGGCAGCGCGAAGACGTAGGTGTTGTCGGGGAGCGTCGGCCCGCCCGCCAGCCCCGTCGTCGCATCGTGGCTCGTGCCGCCGTCGAAGCGCATGCCCGGGAGCCCGTCGTGGCACATCACGACCGGCACCTCGTCGGCAACGCCGTTCGCCGGGCGGGAGGTCCGCATGGCCGCGATCAAGGCGTGATGGAACGACTCGGCGAGCAGCGCCGCCGTGGTGTCCTCCACCGACTCCTGGGTGCTCTTGATCCCGACAGGGAAGAGGGCGAAGATCCCCACGAGCCCCACCATCAGGATGATGAGCGCGATCAGGATCTCGATGAGCGTGAGGCCCCGCCTCGAGTGCGCCCGCCGCGCAAGGATGCCCAACATGGTCCCTCCGTATTTCGTGGAGCGAAGAGCGAGGGAAGAGAGGCGAGGTCGGACTAGTTCTCCCAGTACACGAGCTTCCTGAGCTTCCCGGTCGGCTGCGTGTAGTCGAGGTACACCTTCCCGGGCGCGCCGCTCGACTGCTCGATGCAGATGTCGGACCGGTTCCAGACGAGGGTTCCCGCCGCGAAGTCGCCGTCGTACTGCGAGCTCGGTATGTCCGGGTCCGGGAAATAGCCCGCGACGTACCTGCCGTCCGGAGCGATGGACCCGTCGGAGAGGAATGCGAGCCACGCCTGGGTCGCCTGCTGTGGGTAGAAGGTCGCCCCGCGGAGATGGAAGCGCAGCCCCTTGGGGATTGAGATCGCCTGGTCGACGATCGTGTCGGTCGCCGGCTGGTAGATGCCGTCGCGGTTGACGTCGCGATGGATCTCCATCATTCCCGACGTCATCCCCGTCACCGGGTCGGTGCCGTTCGCGAAACAGAGGAAGTGCGTCACCCGCTGCGCCGCCGCGAGCTGGCGGGCCTTTGCGAAGGCCCCCTGCGTGATGCGGCCCGCGGACTTCACCGCCTGCCCCTTTGTCAGAGACTGGATGAGGACGAGGGAGACGGTGGCGATGATGATGATGATCGCGATCACCACCAGGAGCTCGATCAGGGTGAAGGCCCTCGGGGCCCGGTTCCGCGTGGACCTCATACGGTCTCTCCTCGAATCGATCCCGTCCTACCGGCGCGGGCTCCAGTTCGTGATTTCCTCGCCGCGGTTGGGCCCTGCCTGGTCTCCGATGTTGACCGCCGGCGCCCCCGCCGGCGGCGGGTCCCCGCCCGGCATGTCGGGCGCCATGGGGCCAACCGACCACAGGTCGAAGCCTCCCTGGTTGTTCAACCAGTCGGGATGGGCGGCCGTGTAGTGGTTCGTGCCGCCGTAGACCGCCCCCTGCTGCGCGCAGAAGTAGCCGAACGCGTGCCCCCACGTGTCGATGACCTGGCTCGCCAAGGCCGTGTTGCCGTTCGGCGCCATCCAGGGGTTCGCGACGCCGTTGCGCACCTCGCTGTTGTTCAGGTTCGCGAGGAACGGCCCCGCCTCCTCCAGCGTGAAGTTGGCAGGGTTGGTCGGGTCGATCCCGGTCCTCACGGTCTGCGGAGCCACGAGGTACCAGTGGAGGTTCCGCGAGCCGTCGGAGAACGGAGTGACTCCGCTCGGGGGATAGATGAGGTACCTTTCCTTGTAGCTCTGCGCCGCCACCGACAACCGGTTGAGGAGGGCGCGCGTCTTCTCGATCTTCGCCTTCCTCGTAAGGCCGCCGACGAACATGGCCAGGAAGGCCGCGAGGATGCCGATGATCGCGATGACCACGAGGAGCTCGAGAAGAGTGAATCCCCCTTCGCGCCTCGCGCTACGGAGGACATGCCCGCCACGACGAACTGGCAACGCCAGCTTGCTGGCCCGTGACTGAATCATTGGCTCCCTCCGGAGACGAATGCCGATCCTGACCCCGAGGCCCCTACTTCCAGTTGCAGATGCCGTTGCCACCGGCGACGATCTCGCCCCTGACCGCTCCCCCGTTGGCCGCGGTCCCAATGCTTCCTGCGGGGGTCTCGATGTTCTGCCCGTCGCAGGCGGACGACCAGATGTCGTGCGTCATCGGCTTCATCATGTTCGGCGGGCCGACCTTCGGGCGGACCGAGCCGTTCTCCTGGTAGTAGATCGGATGGCCGAGGGCGCTCATCACGCTACCGGTGAAGTTCCCGCCGCTGCAGTCGGAGGGCTTGAAGTCATAGTACGGTTGCGCGCGGGTGCTGTTCAGCGGCCTGGTGCGGAGCTCCTGGATCAGGCCGTCGCTCAGCGGCGCGTTCCGGATCGGGTCGTTCAGGGCCAGCGGGAAGACCCCGAAGTCCGAGTTGTACGCCGTGCAGGCCGTCTCGATCTGGCGAATCATGGCCTGTGTGGCGCCTTCCTTCGCGCGGCAGCGCGCCGCGCTCAGAACGGGAAGGAGCAGCGCCGCGAGGATCCCGATGATCGCGATCACGACGAGCAGCTCGATCAGCGTGAAGCCGCTCTTCGCGCGATGGTTTCCCCTCATGTCCACCGACCTCCAAATGATGCGATGATGATGACGAGGATCTTCCGTACGGTGCAATCGGCGCGCCAGTCGCGGAGACATCCCCTGCCCCGCCAGCCCGCCCATCGTCTCCCGCGCCGCCCCAACCCGCGGCAGGTGAAAGCCTTCTAGCACAGTTCAGGGAAGAGGTCCAGTACGATCTTGGTCGGGGCGATCGGACCGAACTCACATCTCCGCCCCGGGTTACCTTCGCGTAAGAGCGTTACCCTACCGTAAGGTCAGACAGCCCAGAATTTAAGGCCGGCGGAGTGGTGGTCCCGTACCCCAGGACCACCACTTCCGCCGGTCGGTGAGGGCGGAGGAAAAGGCGCAAGTTTCAATGAGCAATGTGCAACGGTGACCGAACAGATGATGAGCAAGCGCGGCACCAGCGAGCGCTGGGATTTCCGGGATTCCCCGGATCGCTAACCGCTTGGAGAGACATGACTAGACGCACCGGCGTGCATTCGCGGTTTGCAAACGGTCTGAGGGGGTCGGGGTCGATCTGTTACCGCCCTGGAAGTCTGTTACCCCGCAGTACGGCGCGCCTCCCGGGCATGGTTCAGTCGGAGGTGACATTCGCGAGGGCATTCGCCGAACTCCAACTCCAACAGTCAACTCCAAGAAAATCCAACTCCAATTCCAACTCAAAGGCCCTTTGAGTTGGAATTGGAGTTGGATTTTCTTGGAGTTGGCTGTTGGAGTTGGAGTTCGGCCACTCGTCGGGATTGTGACCCGAACCAGGCACCGCTTGAACCACGCCGCCTCCCGCTACTTGTCGCCGTCGAGGCCGTACTCCTTCAGCTTCTCCCAGAGATTCTTCCGGGAGATCCCCAGGATCGCCGCCGCCTCCCCCTTGTGGTTCGCCGTCAACGCCAGGACCGACCTGATGTGCTCCCGCTCCGCCTCCGCGACCACCTCCTTCAGCGTCCGCCGGTCCTTGCGGATGCTCGTCTCCACCTTCGGCCGCAGGAGGTTCTCCTTCTTCAGATAGTTCGCCGTCCCCGCGAGCGCGATCGCGCGCTGCACCGCCCCCTCCAGCTCGCGCACGTTGCCGGGCCACGGGTAGGCCTCCAGCGCCTCCATCACCTCGGGCGCGACCTCGAAGTGCTTCCCCTTCGCGTACATCTGGATGAAGTGGTTCATCAGGAGCGGGATGTCCCCGTCGCGCTCCCGCAGGGGAGGCAGGTTGATCACGACCACGTTGAGCCGGTAGAAGAGGTCCTCGCGGAATTTCCCCGCATGCACCAGGCCGAAGAGGTCGAGCTTCGTCGCGGCGATCACGCGGACGTCCACCTTGATCGTCTTGGTCCCGCCCAGCCGCTCCAGCTCCCGTTCCTGCAGCACCCGCAGGAACTTCACCTGGACCGTCGTGGCGAGGTCGTCGATGTCGTCGATGAAGATCGAGCTGCAGTGCGCCCGCTCGAACCGCCCCGTCTTGTTGTCGCGGGCGTCCGTGAAGGCCCCCTTGTCGTGGCCGAAGAGCTCGTCCTCGATCAGCGTCTCCGGGAAGTTCGCGCACGACAGCTTCACCATCTCCTTGTCGCGCCGCGGCGAGTTGTGGTGGATCGCGTGCGCCACCAGCTCCTTCCCCGTCCCGTTCTCGCCCACGATCAGGATCGTCGTGTCGCCCGGCGCGACCGCCTCCACCAGCTCGTACACCTCCTGCATCTTCTTCGACCGCCCGAGGAGGCGCTCGAACTTGTATCGCCCCTCGATCTCCTCCATCAGCCGCCGCGACTTCGAGAGCTGCTCCTCGATCTTCTGGAGGCGGATGACGACGGCCTCGTTGTCGAAGGGCTTCGGGATGAACTCGTTCGCCCCCGTCTTCATCGCCTCCACGGCGCGCTCGACGGAGGCGTACGCCGTGATGACGACGATGTAGATGTCAGGGCAGCGCGGCCGCACCCGCCGCACCAGCTCCATGCCGTCGATCCCCGGCATCCGGATGTCGGTGATCAGGCAGTCGAAGGCCTGCCTCTCCGTCGCCGCGAGCGCCTCGTTCCCGTCGGCCGCGGCGACCACGTCGTGCCCCGCCGCCTTCAGCGCGTCCGTGAGGGTGATCCGAACCGTCTTCTCGTCGTCCGCCAGGAGGATCTTCATCGTTCGAGCCGTTCCTTCGCGTAGGTGAGGTACTTCTGCGCGCTCGTGAACTCCGGCGAGAGCCGCAGCGTCTCCGTCAACTCCTCCACCGCCCGCTCCCAGTCCGAAAGCTCGATGCAGGCGAGACCGAGGTAGAAGTGCGCGCTGTCGAGCGTCGGGTCGATCGAGGCGGCCCTCGAGAGGTCCTCGACCGCCCGCTTCGCGTCGCGCATCTTCAGCGCGGTGAGGCCGCTCCGCACCAGGTCGAGCGGCTTCAGCGACCGGGTCGGCGACGTCGTCACCTTCATGACCGCGATCGTGATGTCGTCCTCCGCGACCCCCTCCCCCGCGTGGAAGACGAGCGCCTCGCGGACGAGCTGGACGAGGTCCTCCGCCGGGTCGTCGCGCCCCTCGCGCAGCAGCGTCTTCAGCCTCTCGCGGCCGAACCGCTCCCCCTTCAGGTCGAGCGCCTCGCTGACCCCGTCCGTGTAGAGGAGGAGGATGTCCCCCTCCTCCAGGCGGATCGGGTCGGAGAGCTGGTAGCGGGAGTCGCCGAAGAAGCCGAGCGCCATGCCGGTGGTCTTGATCGCGGGGAACTCCTCCGTCGAGGGCCGGTAGAGGATCGGCGCCTCGTGCCCCGCGTTCACGTACTGGAGCGTCATGCGGTCGGTGTCGATCACGCCGTAGAACATCGTCATGAAGAGCTTCGTCGCCGCGTCGTTCCGCAGCACGTTGTTGAGGCGGTACATCACCTCGGTCGGGTCGGAGATGGCGTCGACGAGCGAGAGGAGGGCCCCTCTCGCGGTCGCCATGACGAGCGCGGACCCCAGGCCGTGCCCCGCGACGTCGCCGACCACGACCGCGAGCTTCGAGTCGGAGACGGGGATGAAGTCGTAGTAGTCGCCGCCCGCGGCGAGGCAGGCCTGGCTCCACCCCGCAAGATCGAGCCCCGGCACTCGCGGCACGCCGATCGGGAGGAGGCCCGTCTGGACCTTGCGAGCCAGCTCGAGCGACTGCGTGAGGTCCTTCTCGCGGAGGTGCGCCTGGAAAAGCCGGGAGATGACGAGCGCGGCGGTCGCGTGGTCGGCGAGGGCCTGGAAGACCTCGAGCTCCTGCCCCGAGAAGAGGTTCGCGGGGTCGGCGGAGTCGACGTAGAGGACGCCGGCGATGCCGTTCCGTGTCGGGAGGATGGGGTGCTGCCCCAGCTCGCCGAGGAGGTCCTGCGGCACGTGCATCGGGACGCACATCACGGAGAGGAGGGCGAGCTCGCTCACGCTCTCGCTCGCCGCGAAGCTCGAGGACTTCACGTTCGGCAGGTAGACGGCCGACTTCGTCTCCAGCGTGTGGTTGACGACGGTCATGGAGAGGCGGAACTCCTCGTCGGCGAGGGCTTCCCGCTTGAAGTTGCGGGCCATGGCGACGACGAGGTCGCCTCGGTCGTCGTAGAGCATGAGGAAGCCGCGGTCGGCGCGGGTGAGGCGGATGGTGGTCTCGACGATCTTCGCGAGGGCCTTCTCCGGGGCGAGCGCTGCGGAGGTGAGCTCACGCGCCACCTGGGCGAGGCTCGCCCAGGGGTTCGCCGAGACCTCCGAGCCCACTTCTTCGGTCAACCGCTCGATTTCTTCGAAGAAATCGGGATCCATGAACAGGCCTCTTCGTCGATCCAGGGACGTGGGCTCGGAAATTTGCAATCTTCAACCTCGCAATGTGCAGGTAAGGTGCAAGAGACAAGGTCCGAAGGGGCTTGAGTCTTGTTCCTTGGAACTTACATGCTCATTGCGAGGTTGAAACTTGCACATTCGTACCCCCCATTCTACTCTTCCACGCTCCGCAATTCGATGCTATCGGTACCCGCATGGACACCGTGCCCGGCCCCCCCGCCCCCTACCCGCTCGCGCCGCGGCGGTCGCGGCTCGCGGTCGCATCGTTCGTGGTCGCGCTCGCGGGGCCGTTCGCGTGCGGGGTCGGGCAGTTCGTGGCGCCGCTCCTCGCACTGATCGCGAGGATTCGCATCCGCGTCGGGAGAGGCTCCCTCCTCGGCGACCGCTGGGCGCGCCTCGCGGTGCTCCTCTCCCTCGCCTGGGTCGTGATCCTGTGGACCGAGCGGCACACGATCGCCACGTTCGTCCTCGCGCGCCTGACGCGGTGGGAGGAGCTGCCTCCGCTCGACCCCTCGCGCGCGAAGGACCTGGAGGCGGCGCTCGACGAGCTGGGGCGATTCGACCTGCGCTCGCGCGTCGAGGGGCGCGTGCGGCTCGCGGCGGCGGGCGAGGCGGCGGTGCCGCAGGTCGTGAACCGCCTGGGGGTGCTCTCGGGGCTCCAGCACTTCCGGATCGTGCGCCAGGTGAGCTTCCTGGGCGAGGCGCGGGAGAGGCTGCGGGACCTGCTCGTCGACCTGACGTTCCGCGATTTCGGCCTGGACGCGGAGGCCTGGGCGGCGTGGTGGAAGGAGGCGCAGACGGGCACGCGGGACGACTGGGCGCTCGCGGCGCTCGTCTCGGGGGACGTCGCGGCGTGTCGTCGCGGCCTCGACTGGTTCGGGCGGAGGCGCGAGTGCGATCCGCGGGTCCTCGCGGCGTGCGTGGCGCTCCTGCACCGCGACGACGCCTCGCTCCGCGCGGAGGCCTACGCGCACCTCGTCGGGTGCGCGGACCGCGAATTCGGATTCGACGCGGGCACGCCCGCCTCGGAGCAGGCGGCGGCGATAGCGGCGATCGAGCGCTGGGTGCGGGGGTCGGCGCAGGAGGTGATTCCCCTGGACCGGTGAGGGGGGGGCGAAGTTTCAAGACTCAATGTGCAATGTGCATGTAAGGCTCAGGTGTCAAGGCCCCAAGTCGGACCCTCGCTGCGGCCTCGCCGCGAAGGCGGACTTGGGGCCTTGACACCTGAGCCTTACATGCACATTGCGTATTGAGTCTTGCGAATTCGTCCCCCTCATATCTCCGGCAGCGCGTCCGGGCCCGCGAGCACGTAGTATGCCGCCCTCTCCTCCAGAGACAGCATCTCCGCCTTCTTCCGGTACTCCGGGAGGTGCGGCAGCGAGAAGAGCGGGAACCCGTGCTGCACGCGGCACAGGACGAGCGCCGTGCGGTCGCCGTTCTCCACCCGCTCGATCGCCTGCCCGTCGTCGTCCACCTTCTCCGGGAGCCGATCCGCCCCGCCCGTGCCCACGCCGTCCACGCCCAGCACGTTCCCCTTCCCGCCCATCACCTCCTCGCTGTGCAGCGAGAGCGGGGACGAACGGTCCATCATCTGGTCGAGCAGCGCCGCGAGGGGCGCCTGCCCCACCGCCAGGCGCTTGTCCGTGACCAGGTCCGCCAGCACGTCGAGCTTGTGCAGCCGCGTCATGTACTGCTCGACGTAGCCCAGGAACACCTGGAAGAGCCCGTCCGCGTCCGCATCGCGCCAGGCGTTCAGCGGGTTGTACGTCTGCAGGAAGGTCGCCAGCTCCTTCGCCGCCGCCTCGCCGCCGATCGCCTCCAGCCGCACCTTCTCGTAGATGTGCTCGAACTCCGCCGGCGTCACCGCCAGGCGGTCCATGAAAAGCTCCTCCTCCGCCGGCGGCACCGGCAGCTCCGCGAACTTCCGCGCCACCTCGCGCAGACGATCCTGTAGGGACGCGATCGCCGAGAGGAGGTCCTCGCACTGCGCCTTCAACTGGTCGTAGAGCTTCACCCCGCGCTCCATCGCCCAGCACTCCAGGAGCGCGTTCAGCTTCCGGTCCAGCTCGCTCGTGACCAGCTTCTGCAGCGACTCGATCCGCTTCCGCTTCTTCTTCCCGAACAGCTTCCGGCAGATCCACGGCGAGTCGGCGTACGCGGTGAGCGCGTCGAAGAGGCCGCGCAGCGCCTCGTCGTAGGCGTCGCAGATGTCCGGGTACTCCTTCAGCTTCTTCACGCACTTCGCCCGCTCCGCGGGGAGGAGGTCGAGCATCTTCCGCAGCATCCCCGTCGCGCGCTGGATCCCCGCCGGCTTCATCTGGATCATCTGGTGCGCCGCGTACTCCAGCATCCGCGCGCGCTCCTTCTTCAACCGCTCGTAGTTCCTGTCGACCTGGGCCTCGATCGGCTCGAGCGGGATGCTCTTGATCGACTCCCCGATCCGGGTCAGGTGCCCCCGGATGTCGCCCTCGTCGAGCGGCGACAGCGGCTGCACGCGGGGCTTCATCCGCTCCTTCGCGTCCCCCTCCAGCAGCGCGTTGACGAGGTCCTCGCGGCGCAGCGTCGCGGCGGTCATGAGTTGCTCGGCCGCCGTGTCCCCCTCCCCCGCCGGCGGCGCGAGGAGGAGGTACTTCTCCGCGAGGTCCTTCCCGTAGCGCACGACGCAGTACTTCGTCAGGCTCGGGAGCGGGATCCGCACGTCGGCCATCCCGATGCCGCTGTAGGCCGCCGGGCGGCCGATCTGGCTCCACGGGATCACCGCCGTCGAGACCTGCGCGTCGTCCCAGAGCTGCTCCAGGCGCACGCCGAGCGGCGAGGCGAGGCAGTGCCCGAGGAACCGCCCGAGGAAGGTCACCATGTGGTCCTCGGTCTTCAGCGTTCCGAGGTGGTTCTCCCCCGTCGTCACGTAGCAGAGGTCGAACGGCCGCTGCCGCGGCGCGACCGGCACGCGTCCGCCGAAGTCCATCCCGAATGGAGGGGAGCTCGGCAGCATCAGCGTGTCGAGCTCGCGGAGCGCGGCGTAGACGCAGGCGCAGTCGCGCTTCTCCTGCGCGAGGTCGCTGAAGAAGACCTCGAGGTTCAGGACGGCCGTGGTGAAGCAGCTCCACGGCGCCGCGGCGCTCGAGAGGAGGCTTGCCACGTCGAAGAGCACCCCGCTCGCGAGGGGGTCGGGGAGCGAGCCGACGACGAAGCAGGAGAAGACCTTCTTCCGGAGGTGGGCCGTGCGGCTCTCCTTCGCCCCGGCGAGGATCCCCTCGCAGGAGAGGACGGCCTTCCGCAGGCGGTCGTAGGCGACCTCGGCCTGCTCGGTGAACCGGCGGTGCCACTCGACCCGCGTCGGCGGCGTCTCGGGCTTCGCGCCCCCGATGGACTCCGCGTCGAAGACGATGAACTGCAGGGTCTCGCCGGGGGCGAACCGCTGCTGCTGGAAGTGGCGCTGCACGGCGGCGACGGTGCGCCGGCCGAGGTCGCCGATCCCCACGACGAGGCAGAATGGGTACATTCGGGGGGAACGCTATCCGCGAGCGGAGGGGACGTCAAGCGAACTCCAATTCCAACTCCAACTCCAAGAAACTCCAACGCCAACTCCAAGGGCAGCGGCGTCGCCTTGGAGTTGGGGTTGGAGTTCGTTGGAGTTGGAGTTGGAAATTGGGGTTCGCCTGCGTACACTCCCGTTTTCGTCAGGAGCCGCGATGTTCACCGGCATCATCGAGCACGTCGGCGCCGTCGCCGCGGTCGTCCCGACCGTCGCGGGGAAGCGCCTCTCCATCGACCTCGGCCCGCTCGCCTCCGACCTCAAGGACGGCGAGAGCGTCGCCGTCGCCGGGGTCTGCCTCACCGTCGCCGCGCGGAACGGGACCGTCGCCTCGTTCGACGTCGTCCCCGAGACCCTCTCGCGCACGACGCTAGGCCGCCTCTCCCCCGGCTCGCGCGTCAACCTGGAGCGCTCTCTCCGCTGGGGCGACCGCATGGGAGGGCACATCGTCCAGGGGCACGTCGATGCCTCCGGGACGGTCGCTCGGCTCGCGCGCGCGGGCGAGGCCGTGGAGCTGGAGGTCGCGATCCCCGCGGGGTTCTCCGACTCGCTCCTCGAGAAGGGCTCCGTGGCGATCAGCGGCGTCTCGCTGACCGTGGTCGGCGTCTGGAAGGACCGCTTCACCGTCGCGCTGGTCCCGTTCACGCTCGAGCACACGACGCTCGGGGCGCTGCGCCCGGGGGACGCCGTGAACCTCGAGGGGGACCTCGTGGGGAAGTGGGTGCGGAAGGTGGTCACCGGCGGCGGGTCGGGGGGCGTCTCGATGGACCTGTTGCGCCAGGCCGGCTTCGCGTAGGGTTACGATACGAAGCTGTGGATGAGGACGTAGCCGAGGATTGCGAGGAGGGCGCTCGCGGGGATCGTCAGGAGCCACGCCCAGATCACCCGCCCCGCGATCCCCCACCGCACTGCGCTCATCCGCTTGAGGGCGCCGACGCCGACGATCGACCCCGTGATCGTCTGGGTCGTCGAGACGGGGATCCCGAGCTGTCCCGTGCCGAACAGCGTCACCGCGGCTCCGAACTCCGCGCAGAAGCCGTCGACGGGGCGCAGCGGCGTCAGCTTCATCCCCATCGTCTTGACGATCCTCCAGCCCCCTCCGAGCGTCCCGAGCCCCATCGCCAGGTGGCAGGCGAGGACGATCCAGAGAGGGATCGTGATCTTCTTCTTCCCCGCGAGCTCGACCTCGCGCCCGGCGCGGAGCACCGTCACCTTCACGATCTTGTCGGCCTTGGTGGCCCTCAGGCCGGTCCAGCAGTCGGCGTAGGTCTTCACCTCCTTCGAGTTCACCTTCACGACGACGTCGCCCTTCATGGCGTGCGCCACTTCGGCGAGGCTCCCTCCCTCCACCGAGGCGACCTGGATCCCAGCGGGGGCCGCCGTGACCTTCATCCCTTGGATCGGCTCGGGAAGGATGTAGTTGAGGCTGAGGAGGAGCACGAAGATGACGCCCATCGTTTTCTGCGCGTCGTTTCCGCCGTGCCCGAGGGAGTAGGCGGCGGCGGAGATGAACTGACCTCTTCGGAAGAGGTGATCGACGCGGCTGGGGCTGGAGCGGCGGAACGTCCAATAGACGGCGATCGCGACCGCGACGCCGATGAAGAGGCCGACGAACGGGGCGATCACCATGAACGCGAGGGTCTTCCAGATCCCGGCCCAGACGACGCCTATGGAGCCGACCTTCGCGAGCGCCGCGCCCAGGAGCCCTCCGATCAGGGCGTGCGACGAGCTGGTCGGAAGGCCCCAGTACCAGGTGGCGAGGTCCCAGATCGACGCCGCCAGCAGCACGGCGGCGATGACGGTCCTGTCGACGATCTCGGTCGCGATGATCCCCGATCCGATCGTCTCGGCCACGTGGGTGCCGAAGATGAGGAACGCGACGAAATTGAAGAAAGCGGCCCAGATGACCGCCTTGTTCGGCGTGAGGACGCGGGTGCCCACGATCGTCGCGATCGAGTTCGCAGCATCGTGGAACCCGTTGAGGTAGTCGAAGACGAGGGCGAGGAAGATGAGGAAGAGGGTGGCGGTATCAGGCATTTTTCAGCATGATCCCCTCGAGGACGTTGGCGACGTCCTCGCAACGATCGATGGCGGTCTCGACACCCTCGTAGATCTCCTTCCACTTGATGATGAGGATGGGGTCCTTCTCCTCGTCGAAGAGCTTCACCATCGCCCCGCGCATGACCTGGTCCCCCTCGTTCTCGAGGCGGTTGATCTCGATGCACTGGAGGCGGATGGGGTCGACCTTCTTGATCTCGTGGAGCGCCTTCACCCCCTTCACCATCGCCTCGACGGC